>Ga0326728_10003540_pt1 | contig 48108 bp, 42 predicted proteins | sample MB3enrmetagenome_FD_207602 | JGI IMG/M metagenome (GOLD analysis project Ga0326728, IMG submission 207602) | Lab enriched peat soil microbial communities from McLean, Ithaca, NY, United States - MB31MN | ecosystem: Environmental > Terrestrial > Soil > Wetlands > Peat | place: USA: New York...
CACGCTGGCCGGAGTCGCCGCGCACGCCGTGGTGACCAACATACGCAAACGGAGCGTGATCGCGGAAGTGCACGCCGAAGACCAGAAGGAGCTATAAGAGCCTATGACACGCATTGTCGTCGATCCGGTCACTCGCATTGAAGGCCACCTGCGCATCGAGGCAGTGGTGGAAAATGGCGTCATCACAGACGCATTCAGCGCAGGCACGATGGTGCGCGGCCTGGAGAAGATTCTCATGGGCCGCGATCCGCGCGACGCCTGGGCCATCACCGAGCGCGTATGCGGCGTGTGCACCACGGTTCACGCGCTCGCCAGCGTGCGCGCCGTGGAAAACGCCTTGGGCATCACCATCCCACCCACCGCCGAGATCATCCGCAACATCATGATGACCACGCAGTACGTGCAGGATCACGTGATCCACTTCTATCACCTGCACGCGCTGGACTGGGTGGACATCGTCAACGCGCTCAAGGCCGATCCCAAGAAGGCCGCGGAGATTGCGGCAACTTTCTCCAAGTGGGACAAGAACACGCCCACCTATTTCGCCGAAGTGCAGGACAAGATCAAGGCCTTTGCCGCCAGCGGGCTGGGCATCTTCGCCAACGGCTACTGGGGCCATCCGGCCTACAAGCTGCCGCCGGAAGTCAATCTGATCGCGGTGGCGCACTACCTGGACGCGCTGGTCTGGCAAAAGGAGATCGTCAAGATTCACGCTGTCTTCGGCGGCAAGAATCCGCATCCGAATTATTTAGTCGGCGGCGTGCCCTGTTCCATCAACATGAATGAAGTGGCGGCGATCAACAGCGAGCGGCTCAACCTGGTCAAGCGGCTGATCGATCAGGCGGATGAGTTCCTCAACGAGGTCTACATTCCCGACCTGCTGGCTGTCGCCGGCTTCTACAAGGACTGGGCCGGCCATGGCGGCGGATTGAGCAACTACCTCAGCTACGGCGAGTTCCCCACCAAGGGTTACAACCAGCCGGATTCGTTCAAGTATCCGCGCGGCGTGATTCTCAATCGCGACCTCAGCGTGGTGCATCCGGTCAACGCGACCGATTCCGAGGAGATCAAGGAGTACATCGCGCACTCCTGGTACACCTACGACAAGGGCGACAATGAAGGCATTCATCCCTGGGCGGGCGAGACACAGATCAAATACACCGGGCCCAAACCGCCCTTTGAATCACTGGCCGGCTTCGACAAGTATTCATTCCTGAAGACACCGCGCTGGAAAGACAATCCAATGGAAGTGGGTCCGCTGGCGCGCCTGCTGGTGGCCTTTGCCTCCGGGCGCACCGACGTGCAGGATCTGGTGAAGGACACGCTGGGCAAGCTGGGCGTTGGAGTGCCCGCGCTCTTCTCCACGCTGGGCCGCACCGCGGCGCGCGGGCTGGATGCCGCGCTGGCGATGAAGTGGCTCAAGGAGTATTACGATCTGTTGATGGTGCAGGTGAAGATCAACGAGGTTTCCACCTTCAACGGCGAATTCTGGGAGCCGAAGAGCTGGCCCAAGGATGCCGAGGGGGTTGGCTTGGTGGAGGCTCCTCGCGGCGCGCTGGCTCACTGGATCAAGATTCACGACGGCGCCATCGAGAACTATCAGCTCGTAGTGCCGACGACGTGGAACGGCTCTCCGCGCGACGCCAAGGGGCAGCACTCGTCCTTTGAAGCGGCTTTGATCGGCACGCCGGTGGCCAAGATCGACGAGCCGGTGGAGATTCTGCGCACCATCCATTCCTTTGACCCGTGCCTCGCCTGCGCCGTGCATCTATACGATCCGCAGGGAAGGCACCTTCACCAGATTTCCTTCGAGTGAGACGGCTATGAGCAATCCAAATACGGCTGTGGGCATTGGCGCAAGGGACGCATTTCGACAGAATGGCGGCGCTCCCGTCGAGTACCGGCGCGTGTACGTGTGGGAGTTGCCGGTGCGCGCTTACCACTGGATCAACGCCATCGCGCTGGTGGCGCTGTGTGTCACCGGCTACCTGATCGGCGCGCCGATTCGCGCCTTCTACGCGGCGGAGGCCTATCAGCAGTACTGGTTCGGCTGGGTGCGCTTCATTCACTTCACGGCCGCATTCGTTTACGTCTTCAACTTCCTGGCGCGGCTCTACTGGGGCTTCGTCGGTAACAAGTACGCCAAGTGGACCGCCTTCTTCCCGCTGAAGAAATCGCAGCGGCAGGAGATTGTGGACGTAATCAAAGCCGACGTGCTGGAAACCAAGATGCATGGGCCGATCTCCACCGGCCACAATGCGCTGGCCGGCCTGATCTACTTCGGCACCTTCCTCGCGTTTGTCTTCCAGACCATCACCGGCTTCGCGCTCTACTCCAGCATGAGCAACTCATGGCTGCCGCGCATGTTTACCTGGGTCGTGCCTCTGCTGGGCGGCGATTTCGGCGTGCGCTTCTGGCATCACACTTTCCTGTGGTTCTTTGTCACCTTTGTCATCATTCACGTCTATCTTGCCTTCTATCACGATTACATCGAGGGGCGCGGCACGGTATCCTCGATTATCGGCGGATGGAAGTTCGACCGGGAAGACAAGTAAGACTAGGAAATTCCTGCAAAATCAGGCAAAATTGTCGAGTGGCTTTTCCTTGTGAAGAGCCACTTCGCATCTTGTAGGGAAGGTAGATCGGTTTGCAAACTGGCGCGAAGCAGAGCAAGACATTGGTGCTGGGGCTGGGCAACGTCCTTATGGGTGATGAGGGCGTCGGCGTTCACGTGGTGCGCGCAGTGGAGAAGCATACGCTGCCTGCCAAAGTGGAGTGCCTCGACGGCGGCACGGGCGGCTTTACGCTGCTCGAGCCGCTGCAAGAGGCTGGCCGCATCATCCTTATCGACGCCGCCTCCGACGGCAATCCCATCGGGACGGTCACCCGCACAACGCCGCGCTTCTCGCGCGATTACCCGCCCACGTTGACCGCACACGACATCGGTGTCAAGGATCTTCTGGATGTGTTTTATATCCAGGGCGGAGGCCCCGATGTGATCCTCTACGCCATCACCATCGATCCGCAGCAGCCGATCTCGATGGAACTCTCCGAGGTGATTGCCAAGGCCGCAGAAGTGGCCGTCGCTGAGATTCTGGCGGAGCTTCAGTCCCTGGTCCCTTAGTCCCTTGATTCACCGAATCCGCAGCACAATGATCGTCTCATCGTCGAAGCGCTCCTGCTCGCCCTGGAAGCGGCTGACGTCGTTCAGGATGGCGTCGGCGATCTCCTGGGCGGGCTCACTTGCGCGGCTGCACAACAGATCCGCCAGCCTCTCCGGGCCGTACATCTCGCGCTGCTCATTCTCCGCATCCAGAATCCCATCCGAGACAAAGACGATCGTGTCCCCCGGCTCGGTAGCCACGTTAAGCTCATCGTAGCTCGCGTTGGGAAAGAGCCCCAGCGGAAAGCCCTCGGCGCGCACCGTGGACGACTGACCATGGCGGCAGAGGATGGGCTGCACGGCGCCCGAGTTGGCCACCTGCAAGGTGCGGCTGTCGTCGTTCCACAAGGCAAAGAGCATGGTCACGTACTGCGATTCCAGCTTGCGCTCCTGGATCGTGTTGTTCAGAGTGGCGAGCATCCGCGCCGGCTCCAGTCGCTGCTGCGCCGCCGAGCGCATGATGCCGCTCACCAGGGCCGCAAAGAGCGCCGCCGGCGCCGCCTTGCCGCTTACGTCGCCCAGCACTATGGCCATGCGTCCTGGCCCGTAGTGCACAAAATCGTACAGGTCGCCGCCGATGGTGCGCGCGGGCAGGAAGCGCACCGCCATGTCGGCATTGGTCCAGGTCGGCGCCACGGAGGGCAAGAGGCGCAGTTGGACTTCTCGGGCCATCGAGATGTCGCGCTCCAGTTGAGCCTCCTGCGTGCGCACCGCCTGGTAGAGCTGCGCATTCTCGATGGCGATGGCCACCTGCGCGGCAAGCGTGGTTAACACGCGCTCATGCTCCTCATTGAAGAAGCCCGCGCGGGTATGTTCCAGGTCGAGCACGCCGATGATGCGCCCTTTGTGGAAGAGCGGCACAACCAGCTCCGAGCGCGTCTCCGGATTCATCGCCAAATAACGAGCGTCTTTGCTCACATCGGGCACGTTCACCAGCCGCCACTCGCGCACCGCCGCGCCCACCAGCCCACTGGTAACGGGCAGGCTGCGCAGCGGTGTTTGCGCCGAGCCGAAGCGCCAGGCGTAGCGCGTGATCAGCGTCTCGCCCTTCTCATCCAGCAGCATAATGGAGAACATCTGGTAGTCGATCAGCCGGCGCAGCAGTTGCCCCATCCGCTCCAACAGCGGGTCCAGATCCAGAATCGACGTCAGCTCGGTGGCAATTTCATTTAGTACCGTCAGCGTCTGCGCCTGGCGGGAGACGCGCGCATAGAGGCGCGCATTCTCAATCGCCTGGGCGATGCGCGAGGCGGTCAGCGTGAGCAGGCGCAGGTGCTCGGGGCGGAAGTAATCGGCCTGCTCGCTCTCGATGTCCATCACCCCGATCAGCCGGTTCTTGGCAATCAGCGGCACCGCGAGCTCGGAGCGCACTTCGGGATTTACCTCGACGTAAACCTCCGAGGTCGTCACGTCGTTCAGCAGCACCGGCTGGCGTGTGAGCGCTACCTGGCCCACCACGCCCCTGCCCAGGGGAATGTGCAGCTTTTCAATCTGCGTGATGTGGCCTATCTGGAACCTCACCCGCAGTTCGTGAGTGCGGTCGTTGAGTAGCAAAATGGCGAAGATGCGGTAGGGGATGACGGCAGCCACCAACTCCGATGTGCGCCGCAGCAGGGTTTCCAGATCCAGCGTGGTGTTCAGCGCGTCTGTAAGACGCATCATGTAGGCCACATCGGCCGCTTCCACGCGGATATTCTCCGGGTCAAGATGCGCCCCTTGCTTGGCCGGGTCGGCCGGGCGGTAGTCGCCCTCCAGCTCGGGTTCATGGCGCGGCGATGGAGGAGTCTCTGGCATCTGCGTAGAAGAAAATCATAGCGCATCGACACTCCCGGCAGGCGCGCTTATCCTACGCTACTGTCGTTCCGCATAATATCTCAGTGCCCGCTCCACGCCCGTCCTGAAATCGGTTTTATACCGGAATCCGAGTTGCTTCTGTTTCGTCGTGTCGCCGCCCCGCGCATACACCCCGCTTGGTTTGTCTGAAAGGCCCTTGACTTCAGGATGATAGCCTTCAATTCCGGTAGCCAGCTTTGCAAAATCGATAAAACTGGTCAAAGTTCCGGTCGATAGATTCACCGCGCCGCCATCGTCAATCTTGTCGATCGTCGTCATGATCCCGTCCACGCAATCTTCGATGTGAATGAAATCGCGCATCTGTGTGCCGGTTCCCCACACATACAGTACCTTCGCTCCGCGCTCCGCCAGCACGCGCTTGCAGATGCTGGGAAACGGGTAAGCGTCGTCCTGATCCTCTCCGTAGCCGGAGAAGGGCCGATAGCAGATCGACTTCAACCCGTGTTTCTCATATGCCAGTTGAGCCAGGTACTCGCAGGTCAGCTTCGCCCAGCCATAGCTCATGTCGGGCATTCCAATATCGCCATCAAAAGAGATCATGTCCTCTGTCAGAAGCACATAACTTTCGGACCGCTGCAATTTGACCGGGTACGCGGCACTCGAGCTGAAACAGGCGGTTTTCGCCGGCCGTACTTCCTTGGCCCACCCCCAATATGCCGCGTCGATGGACAGATCGTCGGCCACTGCCAGCGGGTTGTTCTCAATCATCAGGCGTCCGCCCACCATGGCCGCCAGATGGAATGCATAATCGAAATCCGTGTCCTTCACCCGCGCGAACCAGCTACGGCAATCTTCCTTGTAGAAATGAAAGCCCGGATATTCCCGCGGATCGAACAATGGCCAGCCGTTTGCCGGATCGATGCCTCCGGTAAACTCCGCCACGCAGTCCACGCCATGCACTTCGTCTCCGGCATCCAGCAGCCGCTTCACGATATGCCGCCCGACGAAGCCGGCGGCCCCGGTAACCAGAACTTTACGCATTTTGAAAGTGCCTCTTATAGAGATTGAACGCCCAGTTCGACCTTTCGGGCAGGTAAGCGGCAATGGATTCCGGATCGCGGGCCAGATCCTGAACCAGCTTCAGGTTGTTCTCATACCCAAGATACTCTTGCGCCATATCGCGCACCAGGTCATGCGGATTGCGCAACTGGTATACGGATGCTTTGGCCCACACGGCGCGGTAGCCCTTGGCTTGCAGATAATATGCTGCCCAGATATCGTCCATCCTCCCAATATACGGAAACAGGAAGTAGTCCTTCAAGCAACTGCCAACCAGGAATGTGTTCTGTGAGTTGAACGGACCCATCTTGTCCGCGCACATGGGGAAAACATTGGAGTCGAAATCACACTCCGGGGCGTGCTCCATGCGACATATAGCGTCAATATCCGGATCGCCGTTCCAGAAGTCCGCTTGCACATCCACGTGGACGGTCTTTCGCACCTTCCTCGAATAGTCCCTCTTAGGTATAAGTTGAAGCGGATAGCCCCGGTGCCACAAGTTAGAATGATTGGTCGCTCCCACCGGATCGAAGGCAGGCAACTCGGTTTCGTAACAATCCATCTCCACGTCTTTGCCCACGAGAAGATTCTTGCCCCATCCCTCCAGCGGGATATTGTCATCGTCCACCACTGCCACAATGTCGGCCTTCATATCGTGAGCCCACAGCAGCCCCATGATCCGCCGCTGAATGCAATTCCAGCCGATGGCATCCGAAAGTGCCGGATCGTACTTCTCCTGCTCCTCGGGGGGGACGTAGATGCCCCGGTCCAGGTGATAGTCGCGTGGTGTCTTCTTATCGCCGATGACGACCAGTTCGCAATCCTTCATTGCCTCGAACTTGTGAATTGCCTCCGTCGGAGGGTTGATGGTCGTTGTAACGATGACGGTTTTCAAATGCAGCCTCCTGCTTCTCTAGGCTGGTGTGCCCGGTTTGAGAATGGACTTCCGGCGGGCGAATCGTGTGCGGAATCCCGTCCGGAAGTAAACAAAATTGAGTAGGAATGTATTCTGCGATTCCCCTTCCGTGCGAGCTTTCCAGCCGGAAGGAATCTCAATCACCTGTACGCCGAGCCGGAGCGGCTTGACCAGCGTCTCGAACAGAAATGCGTGCCGAAGTTCCTCCCATTGTATGCTCTGAACCAGTTTGGCCGGGAAGATGCGGTAGGCAAACGTCATGTCGGTAAGCCGCACGCCATACAATACAGCAAAGAATCGCTGAAAGGCCCAGTTACACAGCAGCTTGACCTTTGAGTACCCCTGAAATCCCTTGCTCACGCGCCAACGGCTCGCTGTCACGATCGCCGAGGGATGAAGTTCCACGTTAGCAATCAAGTCCTTGAGCGTGTTCGGGTCCGTTTCCAGGTCGCTGGCCATCATTACAATGTGGCTGCCGCGCGCCAAATCGAAGGCCTCGCGCATGGCGCCGCCCAAATAAGGCAATTTCTGGGTGTGAACCCGGATGACACTCCCGAAATTCCGGCTCAGACGACCCACCGTTTCCATGGCCTCCGGTGTCGTCCGCGCGCAAACCACAATCAGAATCTCGTCGATGCGATCTTTTACGTCTCGTAAAATGATCCTTACCGTCTCTTCCAGCGAGAAAGTCTCATTGATGACAGGAAGTATGATTGTCGCCGATTTGAAACGGTCTACGGGCAGAATATCGCTCATGAGAGATCATCCCTTTGCGAAACAAATAGTGCCGGCGCATGGAGAACTTGTTCGGGGAGGCGGGCAAAGAGCAGAGGTACGGCGCGCAATAATCGCCATTCGCTTCTGGTCATAATAAGGAAATATATCAGAGCAGGCTACTACTCCGCCCCTATCTACCGCACAATCGCCACCGAGGCCGAAGCGCCGATGCTGTGGCGCCGGCCAGCATTCTGGATTCGCGGTGCAAGATGTCTTCTTCTGACAAGGCGGCTCCGGGGTATGAGCCAGGAATCTGGTATTGCGAGATCGGCGAGAGAGCCGATAAATTGCCCCATGCTATACTCAGGATTGCCAATGAGCTCTATTGCTGTTGGATATTCACCCGCCTGGCGGTTGGCGGAATTGTGCTTGGGATGGTTTCTACGATGTCTGAAGTTGATGTAAATAGTCTGCCCGGAAGAGTTCAGCCAGGTGTTGTGAAATCGTGCACCGGTAAAACCGGCCTGACCGCTTTCCTGCTTGTCTTGACATTGATTGGCGCTATCATGCTGGGCCTGATTCTATCGATTCTGAAGCTGAATAAAGGCGTTTTCCTCTATACGATGGACGATCCCTATATAACTCTTGCACTTAGCGATCAGATTCGCCACGGCAGCTACGGAATGTATCCCGGATCACCCGCAGCCCCTGGCTCTTCCATCCTCTATCCGCTTTTGCTCGCGTCGGCCTCCGGCACGCCGCTGCATCCCTACCTGCCGATGATCCTCGCCTCTCTGGCGCTCTTTGCCACGCTGGCAATTATTTGGCGGCTCTTTGCGTATCTGCAACTGGCTCAAGACACCTTCGGTATCTTTGCCCTCGCCGCTACTCTGCTGCTGATGGCTATTTATCTGAATCTGATCGGCGTTGTCTTCACTGGCCAGGAGCACAACTTGCATATCGTAGTTGTGGCCGCAACCGTTTACGGACTGGCGCTGTTTCTGGACTCCGGCAAGATGCCGCGCTGGCTGCCGGCTGTCATCGTTCTTGCTCCCTTGTTGCGCTATGAGGGATTGGCGCTGAGCTTTGCGGCGCTCATGGTGCTTGCCCTGCGCGGACGCTGGCGCACCGCCCTTGGAACCTTTGCTGTCATCGTCCTGTTCGTGGGAGGCTTCTCCGCTTTTCTCGTTCATCAGGGGCTACCGCCGCTGTCTAGTTCCGTGCTCACCAAGTCCGCTTTCGCGGCCAATGGGATCAACGGCGCGGGCTTAGGGCTATTGCAATCGATCGGCTCCAACATATTGTCTATGGCCAGCCACCCTGCCGGCTTTTTGATGCTTGTTATCGGCGTGGCGGCCGCGGTGCGATGTGGGCGGGAGTTTCCCGCCTGGCCCTGGCGCTGGAGTTCGCAGGGCCTGATGGCGCTGCTCCTTGTTTGCCTGATCGGCGCGCACGCCGTTGCCGGCCAGTTTGGATGGATGGACCGATATGAGGATTATGCCATGCTCGGCACGGCAATGATTGGAATCTATCTGACGCAGAAGACCATCCGCACTATGCTGCTGAAGAAGAATACATTTCTCCGCTTTTCCTGCGTAACCGCTGTTGCGCTCTCCTTTTTTTGCGCGCCCTATATCCTTTCCACCTGGCGGGTTCCGCTGGCCGCCAATAACATCTACGAGCAGCAGTATCAGATGCACCGCTTCGTCAACGACTTCTATCGCGCGCCGGTGGCGGTCAACGATCTAGGCCTGGTTTCTTATCATAACCCCGACTTTGTTCTCGATCTGGGCGGCCTGGCCTCACAACAGGCCCGCATCCTCAGAATGAGCGCAGCCAGCGCCGAGGAGTATCGGGCCTTAGTGGCCGACAGCGGCGTTCATTTGGTCATCATCTACGACGAGTGGTTCCCGGACCAGATTCCGGCCAGTTGGATCAAGGTTGCAAGCATGGAATTATCCCGACTGCGCGTTTCACCTGCGGAGGCGGAGGTGCAGTTTTATGCAACGGATTCCACAACGGCGAGACAATTGCATTCCGAGTTAGAGTCATTCAGCAAGAGCTTGCCACCGGGGGTTAAGCTGACCATCTACAGCTACGCGGCTGATGTGGAACTGACTCCTGACCACTGACCCCTGTCTTTACTCCGCCCCCAGCTCGCGCACAATCGCCACCGAGGCTGAAGCTCCGATGCGATTGGCGCCGGCTTCGAGCATGGCCTTCACATCGGCCAGCGTGCGAATGCCTCCCGCGGCCTTCACGCCGCAGCGTCCCCCGGCCACGCCGCGCATCAACGCCACGTCGGCCGCGGTTGCGCCGGCGGAGGTAAAGCCGGTCGAGGTCTTGATAAAGTCAGCGCCCGCCAGGATGGCGATCTCCGAGGCGCGCAGCTTCTCCGCCACGCTCAGCAGAGCCGTCTCCAGAATCACCTTGAGCAGCGCTCCGTGAAGATGCGCAAGGTCAGCCACGGTGCGGATAGTGTGTTCGACGGCCAGGTGGTTACCGCTCTTGAGCTGGCCGATGGGAATCACCATGTCCAGCTCGCGCGCTCCCAGCCGCAGCAGCGCTGTCGCCTCCTGGCGCAGCGTGGAAACCAGCGACGCCCCCAGCGGAAAACCGATCACGACGCCCACGGGAATGCCGGAGCCGTTCAGCGCGCTGACAGCCGTGGAAACCCACATCGGGTTCACCATCGCGCAGGCGAAGCGGTAGCGCAACGCCTCCTCGCAAAGCTTCTCCACCTGCGGGCGCGTGGCTTCGGGCTTGAGCAGCGTGTGGTCGATCACCGAGGCCAGAGCCTGCCAGTTCGCCAGAGTCGCCGCGGCGAATGCGGCTGAATCGAAGACTCCGTTGTTGAAGTCCAAATCCACGTCCTGAATGGGAGTGGTTGCAGCCATGGGGTCTTGCTCCTTACGGCCAACGCCGCTCTTAACCGGCGGCTCGCCGTGTACTCTGCCGCAGATGAGTATAGTCCCTGCCGCGGCGCAAACCCAAATGAAGAGATGAATATTGGCATAATTCGCCGCGCATCCGGCCCGAAATGAACCCGCCGATGCGGCGATGCTGCTCTGCTTTGGAGCAGCCTGACTCACCGCTATAACTTACTCCGGCAATGAACCCGCTAACTTGCTAACTCGCTATCACCGCGAAGCGGTGGCTAACCCGCTAAAAGGTTAACCAGCCCCCATATGTTTTGGCGAAAGGATGGAGAATACTCAAGCTTCAACCAATTTGTTCATGAGGAAGTCCCAGTCAATGGTACGAATTCGCAACGCTGTTTTTTACTGGCACTATCCATCACAGTGGGATATTGATAGAGAGGGTTTGCATGGCCTTCTTTCGTTTCTCCTTCAAATCGCTCTGGACGCCCCGGGTACCCCAGGTCTCGCCTCTGAGACCTGGGAATCAATCCCGCTGGCTCCGCCTTGCCGGCCCTGCCGTCGTGTTGCTGGCCGCAGCCATAGCCGTTACGCCGATACTTCGGCACGGCCCCTCCTGCGGCCACGACTTCGACTTCCATCTCGTCTCCTGGTTCGATTGCCTGAACAGTTGGCGGCACGGGATTCTCTATCCGCATTGGGCTCCCAGCGCCAACTACGGCGCCGGCGAGCCGCGCTTCGTCTTTTACCCGCCGCTGACTTGGATGCTGGGCGCGGCGCTCGGCCTGATTCTGCCCTGGACGCTGGTCCCGCTAGCGCTGACCTTTCTGCTGCTGGCCGCGACGGGACTGGCTACGCGCGCCCTCGCCCGCCAAATGCTTACTGAAGGCGCGGCCACGCTGGCCGGCTGCGCGGCGATCTTTTCCGGCTATACGCTCTTCACCGCCTACGAGCGCGCGGCCTTCGGCGAGCTGGCTGGAGGCTGCTGGATTCCGCTGCTGCTACTCTTTGCGCTCCGGGAGCGCAACCCGCTGGGCTCGATCTGCCGCCGCGCCTTTGACGGCTCCGCTGCGCCCCTTTCGTTAGTCCTCGCCGGCTGCTGGCTCTCGAATCTTCCACTGGGCGTGATGGCCTGCTATCTGCTCGCCGCAATCGCCGTGGCAGCCGCATTGCTCGCCCTCTCCTGGGCGCCGATGCTGCGCGCCGTTCTGGCCGGGTTGCTGGGCCTGGGGCTAACGGCGGTCTACCTGCTTCCCGCCGTCCTCGAGCAGCACTGGATCGATCTGCGCCAGGCCATCGACGATCCCGGCGAGCGGATCGAGAACAGTTGGCTCTTCGCCCGTCACGCCAACCCGGCGCTGGCTGACCACGACACCGTGCTGCTGAAGGTTTCCATCCTTGCCGCGAGCATGATTGCCGTGGCGCTGATCGGCCTACTGGTCTCTTGGGGGCGCGGGAAGCTGTCGGATGCCCGCCGCTGGTGGATTCCACTGGCGCTGATTCCGCTGGCCGTCCTCTTTCTCCAGTTCCCCATCTCGCTGCCCGTCTGGAATCTGCTGCCCAAACTGCGTTACCTGCAATTTCCCTGGCGCTGGCTGGTCGTACTGGAAGCGCCGATGGCGATCTTCTTCGCCGCCGCCGTCTGGCCCGCGCGGCGCTGGCTGCGCGTGGTCGTCGTAACCCTCTGCGCGGCCTTCTTCCTGGCCGCCACGGCCTTCGTCGCGAAGGACTTCTACCAGTCCTGCGACGACGAAGACGCGGTCGCCCCCATGGTCAGCGCCTATCGCGGCGGCGCGGGCTTCGCGGGCGCCAGCGAGTACGCGCCGCCCGGCGCAGACAACACTCTGATCGCCACCGGCCTGCCCGCCGCCTGCCTGGTTGCCGATCCCGCCATGACCCTGGGCGTGCTCCCCAACGGCGTGGAAGCCGACGAAGCCATCCCCGCCTGGAATGCCGCGCAAGGCGGTTGCGACGCAACCCTGAGCTGGCAGCTCGATCAGCCGGAGCACAAGCGCCTCGTGACCACCATCCGCTATAGAGGCCCTTTGATCCAGCCTTCCCTCAAGTACCGCACGGCACTCCCCAGCCTTCCCAGTTTTTTGATTCTGCGCCTGCGCAGCTACCCAGCTTGGCGAGTCGCTGTTAACGGCTATCCCGTCGCTTCCATGCCACGGCGCGACGACGGCTTGATCGTTGTGACCGTCTGGCCGGGGAAGATCATTCTGACCGTGGATTGGACCACCACTCCGGATGTGCTCGCAGGCCGCTGGTTGAGCGCCCTGGCTGTGTTGTTGCTCACAGCCCTCTGGTTGCTGGAGCGAAAGCTCCAATAATCCAACCAACCTCGGTTATCATGAGTGCAATGTCTATCGACGTGAAATCGTTACTGCGTGAAGGCGCGGCGCTGACCGAGACGGCGCTGGAAGAGCTGCTTCCCAGCACGGAAACCGTCCCCGCTTCGATTCACGGCGCCATGCGCCACTCCACCTTTGCCGGCGGCAAGCGCCTGCGGCCAGTGCTCGCCTACCAGGCTGCTGTCACCATCGCCGGAGCGCTGCCCGCGGGAATCGCCAGACTGGGCGCGGCTCTGGAGATGCTGCACACCTATTCGCTGATTCACGACGACCTGCCCGCCCTGGACAACGACGACCTGCGACGCGGCAAGCCCACCTGCCACAAGGCCTTCGGCGAGGCCATCGCCATCCTGGCCGGCGACGCCCTGCAAACCCGCGCCTTCGAAGTGCTGGCCTCGCTTGATGCGCCCCCAGCGGCCACCGTGCAGATCATCGGCCTCATCGCCAACGCCGTCGGCACCGTCGAGGGCATGATCGGCGGCCAGGTGCTGGACCTGGAAAGTGAACACCAGAAGCCCACCCCGCAGTTGGTCCAGGCCATTCACCGCGCCAAGACCGGCGCGCTGATCCGGGTCAGTGTGGTGACCGGCGGAGTCTATGCCGGAGCCAACCTGGAAGACGTGGCGCGCCTGACTCTTTTCGGTTGCAAAGCCGGCCTGGCCTTTCAAATTGTCGATGATGTGCTGGATTTGACCGTGGATTCGGCGCACCTAGGCAAGACCGCAGGCAAGGACATGGCCACGGAAAAAGCCACCTGGCCGGCCGTCTACGGCATCGAGCAGAGCCAGCGCGACGCCGCCCGCCTGATCGAGGAAGCCTTTGCCGAGCTCGCGCCCTACGGAAGCCGCGCCGACGGATTGAAGGCTGTCGCTCGCTACCTGGTCGAGCGGAAAAACTGAGCCTTGCACATTCTTATGGGTGCATCCATTCTTCGGCCATGCTCTAGGCATGCTCTTGCGGCGTTCTTGATTTTGTCTCAAGGTGAGATACCTCGAACCCCATTCAGCCCCGTACAATACGAGCCTGTCCTCCTGTAAACTAAAATGTTGAAAGCTATGAATAACAAACTCCCTATCGGCATCCTCGGCGCCACCGGCATGGTCGGCCAGCGCTATATCCAACTGCTGGAAAACCATCCATGGTTCGAAGTCGCGTGGCTCGCCGCTAGCGACCGTTCATCTGGAAAACCGTATGGCGAAGCCGCCAAGTGGCGTCTCGACACGCCCTTGCCCGAGCGCATCGCTCGCATGACCGTCTCTCCGGCCGAGCCAACTGGCGCGCCCAAGATTATCTTTGCATCCATCGACGCCGCCTACGCCCGCGAGCTGGAGCCCCTCTTCGCCGCCGCCGGCTGCGCCGTGGTCTCCAACTCCAGCGCCTTCCGCATGGCGCCCAGCGTGCCCTTGGTGCTGCCTGAAGTCAACGCCGATCACCTCCATTTGATAGAGGAGCAGTCGTGGCGCAAGGAGTCGGGCGGCTACATCGTCACCAACTCCAACTGCACGGTGATGGGCCCGGTGCTGGCGCTCAAGCCCATCCAGGACCGCTTCGGCATCGAGCAGATCATCGCCACCTCCATGCAGGCGGTCAGCGGCGCGGGCTACCCCGGCGTCGCCTCCATGGACATCCTCGACAACGTCGTTCCTTACATCCCCAATGAAGAAGAGAAGATGGAAGAAGAGATGCTCAAGTTGCTGGGCACGCTTGACGGTGGCGCCGTCAAGCCGCTCAACGCGCGCATGAGCGCCAGTTGCAATCGCGTCCCGGTCGTCGACGGCCACACCGTCAGCGTCAGCATCAAGCTCGGCAAGCCGGCCACTCGCGAAGAGATTCTGGCCGCCTGGGCGGAGTTCCGTCCAATGGCCGGTCAAGAGCTGCCCACCGCGCCCGATCAGCCCGTGCAGTGGGCGCCGCAGCCCGACCGACCCCAGCCCCGCCTGGACCGCAATCGCGGCAACGGCATGGCCGTCACCGTCGGCCGCCTGCGCCCCTGCGGCGTACTTGACTGGAAGTTCACCGTGCTCTCTCACAACACCATTCGCGGCGCAGCGGGAGCCACCATCCTCAACGCCGAATTGCTGGCCAGCCTGGGGAAATTCGCATGAGCCTCGTAGTCATGAAGTTTGGCGGCACCTCGGTCGAAGATCCGGCGGCCATCCGCCGCACCGCGGCCATCGTCGCCGGGCGCGTCGCCCTCGGCAAGCAGCCGATAGTCGTCGTCAGTGCCATGGCCAAGGTCACCGACCAGCTTCTGCGCGCCGCCGCCGCCAGCGAGAGAGGCGACCGCGTCGGCGCTCTGGCCATCAGCGAGAAGCTGCGCGCCCGCCATCGCGAAACCGCCGCCCAGCTCCTCGCCGACTCCACCGAACTGATCGAGTTCATCGACCAGAAATTCGATTCGCTCGACGAGGTTCTGCGCGGTCTTGCGGCCATCCTCGAACTCACTCCGCGCATCAGCGACCTCATCGTCAGCTACGGCGAGCGCATCTCCAGCCGCATTGTTGCTGCCGCTTTTTGTGAGCAGGGCATCAACGCCGCCCACGTCGACGCCCGCGAGGTCATCGTCACCGATTCGCACTTCCAGAAGGCCGCTCCACTGGACGCCATCATCGAAAAGCGCGCCGCGGAAAAGCTGCTTCCGCTCATCGCTCAGGGCCAGGTCCCGGTGATGGGCGGCTTCATCGCCGCCAACGAAGCCGGCATCACCACCACGCTGGGCCGCGGCGGGTCAGACTTCACCGGCGCGCTCATCGGCGGCGTGCTGGCTGCCGAGGCCATCGAAATCTGGACCGACGTGGACGGCATCATGACCGCCGACCCCCGCGTCTGCCCCGACGCCCTGCGCGTCAAGGTCATCAGCTTTGAAGAGGCCGCCGAGCTGGCCTACTTCGGCGCTAAAGTCCTTCATCCGGCCACCATCCTGCCGGCCGTCAAAAAGAACATCCCGGTCCTGGTCCTCAACAGCCGCAACGCCGCCTGCGAGGGCACGCGCATCACCTCGCTCGCGCCCCGCTGCCGCAGCCCCTTCAAATCCATCGCTGTTAAAAAGCGCCTCTCCATCATCGACGTGGTCGCCAGCCGCATGTTAATGACCCACGGCTACATGAAGGAGATCTTCACCATCTTCGACAAGCACAGGTGCGCGGTGGACATGGTTTCCACCAGCGAGGTCAGCGTCTCGCTCACCGTCGATTCGAACGACAACCTGCCCGCGCTGGCCGCCGATCTCGGGCAACTGGCGGATGTGAAGTACGAGGGCCGCAAGGCGCTCATCTGCATGGTCGGCGACGACATCCGCGGCCAAAGCGGCATGGCCGCCAGGGTCTTCACCGCCATCCGCCACATTAATGTGCGCATGATCTCCCAGGGCGCCAGCGAAATCAACATGAGCTTCATGATCGACGAGGACGACGCCGACGAAGCCGTCCGCTCGCTGCACGCAGCGTTCTTCAAAGACCCCGACCCGGCGATCTTCGATGTGTCGGCGCGCAGGACATAAGTTGCGATAATTCCAAGTCTCAGAACTCGGGGCCTGGGGCACCGGGCTTATAATGCAATTCACTTGCCAAAGTTCTTGTATACTTTACCCTTGCGCTTCCTTTTAACTCGGGCCTATATTGATCGCACTGGAGACGAATATGTGCAGTGAACGAACAACAATGCGATTGATTCGAGAAGCAGTGAAATGCGGTACTTTGGGAAAACAATTCAAACCTGCGGCGGTAAACAAAGCGGTTGGGATTACATACGCTGGTGTATTTCTCCCAAAACATCGCATCGGAAACCCCGGTTTCAGGGGGAAAAGATTCAAAGAGCACTTCATCCAGCTTGAACGAGGTCTCTATCAACTCAAATGAGCTTCAAGGCAAGTTTGTTGAGAGGAGTGTACTCATGCGTTGTCGGATGTTTTTTATCTTCGTTCTAATATCACTGTGTTGTCCCTCGCTAGCGCGAGCCGAGCACAATGGAATTGAATTGAGTGGGAATTGCGCCCTCGCGGTTCGGCCTAGTGACCAGATTGGGAGCGATAAACAGCTAGAAGCGCTCAATAGTGGGTTGTGTATAGGTTTGGTTCGGGGTGTTCTGGAATCCATGCAGTTATGGAATGCTGTCGATTCCACACATACACAACAAGCTGCTCACGGATGTATCCCTTTTGGGGTGATGCCCTTGGAAGCCATCAAGGTTGTAGTCAAGTATTTGAATGATCATCCAGAGAAATTGCATGAAGCCGACACCATTTTGGTTTTATCTGCGCTTTCAAACGCATATCCATGTTCAGCACTTCCACCCGGAGTAAAGAAGTGAGTGGATTTGCCGGGTATCCCAGGTCCAGCTTCTCGGGCCTTGGATTATGCTTGACTTCTATCAAATAGTATATACAATAAGCCTATGGGAATCATGTACGATCCCGCCAAGAATGAGCGTAATATCCGCGAACGCGGGCTTTCCTTTGAGCGGGCGGTGGATTTTGATTTCGAGACCGCATTGATCGCGGACTATTCCCGGCACGGCGAGAAGAGACGCGTAGCGGTTGGCTATCTCGACAAACGATTGCACCTGCTGTGTTATATTCCGCGCGCAGACGGAATCCGCGTGATCAGTTTTCGCAAGACCAACAAGAGGGAGGCAAAGCTCTATGGCAAACCGCAAACCATTGATTGACGAGGACGGCGAGGTCCGGGAGATTACATCCGAGGACATTGCCCGCTTCAAGCCTTTCTCCGCGCTGCCCGTATCGGAACAAACCGTCTTGCTCAAACTTCGCAAGCGCGGACCGCAGAAGGCGCCCAAAAAAGTTCCCGTCTCAATTCGACTCTCGCCGGATGTGGCGGCGGGGTTGCGCGCCACTGGCAGCGGTTGGCAAGGCCGTGCGGATGAGGCGCTCAGGTCGTTGCTGGCGGGTGGCCAGCTCTGACCATCCTCAAGAGAACGGGTGCCCCAGGTCCGGATTTTCGGGCTTGGGAATCCACGAACCTCATGCCGAATGCCTTTTGAGTACGTTCATCCCACATACGGGCCGTATCCCCAAAAACGAAGAGGCCGGAGACTTGCGTCCCCGGCCTCTCAATCACGGTGATCCCGCAGCTTCCTGAACCATGCATCAACCCTTCGGCCTTCCGTTGAGGCTCCGGGTCTCCCCGTCTCCTCGCCTTCCAACCGCGCCGGCGATGGCTCTTCGAGTTTCCTCGAATCTCTCATCCTTCAGCGGTCCCGCGCAGCAAGTCCCCAGGTTTCCCCGGTTCCTCACTCCTCCAGTCCCGCCGTTCCGACGCCTCTTCGGGTCTCCCCGAATCCGGCATCCTCCGGTTATACCGTTTCCACGTCTTCGAGCGTCCCCGAATCCTGCTTCCACGGCTAGGTCGATGATGACTCCCCGGCTGGTCTCGAACTTTGCATCCTCGGTCCTAGGCCGCGGATGAATCTTCGTGTCCTGCCAGGTCTTGCACATTCCTGCCAAACTCTGGATGCGTTCTCAATTTCAATTCGGCCCTCCGCCGCCGTTTCCAGCCGCGTACTGCCGTATTCAATTCAATTCCGCATCGTCCTTTTTGGCGGGAACTGCGTTTCCAGGTCCCTGCTGGGTCACCAGTTGGTTAGACCTTAGAACGGATTAATCTGTGGAAGCAAGTGCAAAAAGAGAAACAAACTGTGGATTTCACCATTCCTGGTGCATAAATCAATTCGCGGTGCCCCACCCCTCGCCCGCGCCATCGCCGATCTGGCCAGCGCTCCCATCGAAAACTTCGTCACCGAGTTCATGCCCGACGTGGCCCGCCGCATTCATCTCCGCGTCGTCCTCTTCCAGCGCATCATTATCAGGTGGCCAAAACGCCTGGAACAGGGTCGCCGTGGAGCCTTTGGCTTGCTCATTGACATCTTTTGATGCACGACGCCGCGCAAACAAACTCGGGTCGGACGATTTTCTGTCCGGCCCGAGCAGGTTCACCCACTTTACAAGCAACTCAATTGGTTGTGAAGCTCTGAATGGCGCCGTAAGAGGTTCCTCCCACGGTTTCGGCCACCGGCTGGAAGTAATAGGTTGTTCCGCTCGTGAGTCCGGTAAGCGGCGCGCTCACGCTTTGCGCTCCGGACAAGGCAGGCAGAGCAACCTTGTCCGTGCTGGTGTTGAGCGCTGTGCTGGCGGTTCCCCACAGGAACCGGACTTGGCCAGCCGACTCAAAATCATGCACCGTGGCGTTCAGAGTGGCTGCGGGCGTGGCGATGCTGCTTGCCAGCCCAGTGAACACACGGGGTGAGCTAACAAGCGTATATTTGGCGCTGGCTACGGGACTGTCTGTGTAGCCAATTGCCGTGGCGATTGCCTTGATCGTCGTGGTTGCGTTGACCGCAATCGGGCCGGTGTACTGGGTCGAATTCTCCGAGGGCGTGCTTCCGTCGGTGGTATAGTAGATGGTTGGGTTGGGGGTAGCTGAGGCCAGCGTGACCCATTGCGCCTGTCCGTACGTGCCAGCCGCGGGTGTGAAAGTGGGCGCGGCTGCTATCGTGATGATGAAGATGGCGCTGGACACGCTGCTGCTTGAGTAGCCCGTTGCCACGGCGATGGCGTTGATCGTCGTGCTCTGGTTGACCGTCAAAGGCTTTGAATAAACAGCCGAGGCGGTGGTTGGTGTCGAGCCATCCAGCGTGTAAAAGATGCTCGCGCCCTTCATCGAGTCGGTAATTTTGACCTTCTGGGCGACGGTGTACGTGTCTGCGGCGGGAGTAAAGACTGGCGCTGCGGTTGGAGGCAGGTTGATAACGTAAATAGCCGATGCAACGGCGCTGGTGGTGTAGCCCGAGGCCGTCGCAATCACCTTGATGGTCGTGGTCTGGTTGACCGTCAAAGCGGTCGAGTAGATAGCCGAACCTGTCGTTGGCGTCGAGCCGTCCAACGTGTAGTAGATGGTTGCGCCGGGAGTAGTATCCGCGATGCTTACCGTCTGCTCAGAGGTGTAGGTTCCCGATGCCAAGTTGAAGGATGGCGTAGAGGCAGCTACAAGTGGCTGATATCTCCATAGGTCGTTGAGGTAGTACCAAAATACACCGCCATTGTATTTGAAGTCCATGCCCCCAAAGAGCCAGAAATTGCCGCTGCTGTCGGTCCAGGTCGAATTGCTACCACGGCCTCCAGGGATGTTTCCGGCAGCGGGTGCTCCCAAGATGCCATACACTCCGGGCTGGCTGCCATTACTGCCGACCGTGCTGCTTCCGCCCATCCATGTCCATTGGCTCTTGGAAGGATTGAACTCCCACAGGTCGTTGAGAAAGCCAAAAGCGCCATCGGCGCCGTATCCATCCCCACCGAAGAGCCAGAAGTTGCCGCTGCTGTCGATCCAGTTCGAATTGTTACCACGGCCTCCAGGGATGTTTCCTGCGGCAGGCACGCCCAGCGTGCCGTAGACTCCGGGCTGGTTGCCTGTGCTGCTTCCGCCAATCCATGCCCATTGCATCGTGGAAGAATTGAACTCCCAAAGGTCATTAAGCTCAACCCCAGCAGAATTACTATTTGTGCTTACTCCGTATCCAAATCCACCAAAAATCCATAAATTGCCGCTTCTATCGGTCCAACTAGAAGAGCTAAAACGGCCTCCGGGAACGTTTCCGTTAGCTGCGTTCCCCATGGAACCATAGACTCCAACCTGTCCACACCATACTTCATCGGGCAACTGATAGCATGGCATCGTGCTGCTTCCGCTCATCCATGTCCATTCCTTCGTGGAAGGATTGAACTCCCACAGATCGTTGAGATTTCCGAGACTTCCTTTGGAGTCAAAGCCCTGACCTCCGAAGAGCCAGAGATTGCCGCTGCTGTCGGTCGAGCTAGTAGCGTCATTGCGGCCTCCCGGAACGTTTCCTGTGGCTGGCGATCCCAATGTGCCGTACACTCCAATCGGACCACAACCTGGAAGAGTGGCGCCTGAAGCGCAGCTAATGGTGTTGCTTCCTCCCATCCACGCCCATTGCTTCGTAGATGGATTGAACTCCCACAGGTCGTTAAAGTCTTGGGCAAAAACGCCGTTGGCATCAAAACTTGCGCCGCCAAAGAGCCAGAAATTGCCGCTGCTATCGGTCCAGCTCACAGTGCCACTGCGGCCTCCGGGGACGTTTCCGGTGGCAGGAACACCCAACGTGCCATACACACCGGGACGGCCGCAGTAATTTTGTGGACAGTTAGTCCCAATCGTGCTGCTCCCGCCCATCCATGCCCATTCGTTCGTAGTAGGATTGAACTCCCAAAGATCGTTGAGATAGCCAACAGTGCCATTGGAGTCGAGGCCCGAGCCACCGAAGAGCCAGAAGTTGCCGCTGATGTCGGTCCAGGTTGAAGTGCCACCACGGCTTCCGGGAATGTTTCCTGCGGCAGGCACGCCCAGCGTGCCGTAGACTCCTGGATAACCGCAACTGGTTGAGCCGTCCGCTGTGATGCAGGGGCCTACAGTGCTGCTTCCGCCCATCCATGTCCATTCGTTCTGCTGCGCATGGGCTGAGAGGCAAAGGCACGCCAGGAGGAGCAGTACCCCGGAACGGAGCAGTTGATTCAGTAGAGACGTTGCGGCGCGGCGGCTCGCGGAAACGGAACCGCCCAATATCGAAGAAAAGGAAACTGCGTTTTTCATCGGATTGAGGCCTCACATGCCTCGACAGGGCCCGTTAACGGCAGAAAATGAAAGGATGGGAATTGCGACACGATCTTAGCACCGTCCGATCCACTGTCAAGAGGTTTTTTCTGCCCAAAGGCGAACGCCCAGGATCGGACCGCCGCCCGTTCGGTGTTCACTATTGACCATTCAGCAGCGGATTCCGCCATTCGCTGCAATGTCCTTCGCTTGACCAGACCCCCCGGTTACCCTAAAACTGCATTTTCAGACTCCTGACGACCCTCACCAAACGGGCGCACAAGGGTCTGGCCGGACGAGAGATTCCGGGGTCCCCGGCGACAGGTCTTCGTCGCTTGGGTGGTAAATCTCCGCTGGCTACTCATTTCTTTAAGGAGATTGCAATTATGTCCAAAGCAGTCAAGTATGCCGAGAAAGCCGTCGTCTACGCGGCCAAGGGCGCGTGGGTGGTCTATGAGCGGTTGAACCGCATCAGCCCCAACCCCTCGTTCACGCCGAAATGGTCCGACAAGCCGCTCCAGAAGTCCTACGAGAAGGAGAAGCCGCCGCTGGGCTGGCCGCGCGCCACCGACTCGCTCTGTCCCAAGTGCGTGCCGGAGATTCGCAAACAGATTCTCGACGGCAAGCTGCCCTACGAAGTCCTGCTCAACGAAAAGGTGGGCGAGATCAAGGCACAGATCATCGAGCGCGACGGCAAGATCCTGATGGTGAAGGACTGCCCCAAGCATGGCCACTTCGAGGACGTGATGTCGATAGACCCGGCCTTCTTTAAACATCTAGAGGAAAGCTTCCCCGGCCGCGACGTGCGCGCCCACAACGACAAGCGGCTGCACAATCACGGTACCTCGACGATGACTCACGGGCGAGGTTCGGTGCTGACCATCGACCTGACCAACCGCTGCAACATGATGTGCGACCCCTGCTTCATGGACGCTAATCAGGTGGGCTTCGTCCACGAGTTGACCTGGGACGAGATCAAGACCATGCTGGACAACGCCATCACCCTCAAGCCGAAGCGGCAGATGAGCGTGCAGTTCTCGGGCGGTGAGCCGACGCTGTCGCCGTACTTCCTGGACGCGGTGGCCTATTGCCGCAAGGTGGGCTACAACAGCGTACAGGCCGCGTCGAACGGCATTGAATTCGCCAAGAGCAAGGAGCTCTGCCGCGCCGCCGCCGAAGCCGGATTGAGATATGTGTATCTACAATTCGACGGCATTGGCAACGCCGCCAACTCGCACCGCAAGGTGGGCAACCTCTTCGACGTGAAGCTGCAGGCGATCAACAATCTGCATGAAGCCGGCGTGGAGATTGTGCCGGTCACGACGATCATCAACGGCATCAACAACGAGCAGGTGGGGCGCATCATTCAGTTCGCCCTCGACAATCCCAAGACGATCAGCTTCCTCAGCTTCCAGCCGGTCAGCTTCACCGGCCGCGACGAGGACATCAGCGACGAGCGCCGCATCGCGCAGCGCTACACCCTCTCGCACATGGCCCACGACATCAAGAATCAGGTCGGCTTCGGCGTGCCGGAGCGCGACTGGTTCCCCATTTCCTTTATGTCCACCTTCTCCGACTGGGCCGACCTGATTCACGGGCCGAGCGCGGAGTGGGGCCAGCTATCGTGCGGATGCCATCCCAACTGCGGCATCGGCATGGCGATGATGATCGACAAGGAGACCAAGGAAGCCGCGCCGGTAACGGCCTTCCTCAATATGGGCAAGGTGGCCAAGGATCTGGCCAAGGTCAACGATGCGGCGCGCGGCAAGTGGCTCTCGGTGATCGGCTTTGCGCTGGCTCTGCTGCGCAACTACGATCCCTTCCAGTCGCCCACGCACTTCAAGATCTCCGACATGCTCAAGAAGATGGACAAGACCTTCAACGCCACCGGCAAGAATTACGGCAGCGTCAAGGGCGACCGGACTCTGGAGGACATTAAACTGCGCCGCCAGGACCGCTGGAACTTCCTCTTCATCGCCGGCATGTGGTTCCAGGATCTGTTCAACTACGACTTCCGCCGCACCGAGCAGTGCATCATTCCCTACGCCACGCAGGAAGGCGAGATCAGCTTCTGCGCCTATAACACCGGCGTGGGCTGGAGAAACATCATCGAGAAGATGCACATGACGGCGACGCTGACGAAATGGTACGAGGAGCATGGACGCCACGAGATCTTCGCCGGCGGCAAGAAGGTCAACATGGATCACGTGGGCCACGACCTGCAACTGAATATGGCGCACGTCAACTCCGAGGCCAACCACACGCTCGACAATCTGGGCATCGCCAAGAACGCGCGCGAAGAGAAGATTCGCGCCCGCGACTCGAAGCAACTCGACGCCGCCGAAAACGCCCGCATGGCCAAGCTCTATCGCGAGCATGTGCTGGGCGAAAAGCCGGTCGAGGGGCTGGTTCCGCTGGGATCGATCGCCCCCGCCAAGCCTGTCGTAAAGCAGCAGGAAGCCGAGCTAGTCGCCGGGGACTAGGCATTGCATGCAGCAGCCACGCCTTCGGCGCAAAACCGCAAAGGCCGCTCCCAGTGGGAGCGGCCTGCGTGCGTTAAACAACGGAATACGAAACGGCGATTAGCACTGATTGATTCGATTACATCGTTTCATTCAGTGCCTAGATTGTCAGCGCGAAAACGCACCGGCTTTTTTGGGATCGTAGGTCAGCCTCACCAACCCATCGCGGTAATCGATGCGCATGGTCAATCCGTGTAGCGTTGCATTGCCGATCAGGCCGGATATATCCATTCCCGTGTCCTTCGAAAAAACCGATGTGTCGAAGGTCTGGATGAGGTTGATGTTCTGCGTCAAGTTGGCAAAGGCGAGCGAGACGTTGCCGGCCGTAAAGGTTCGGTCGAAGTTGCTACCCATCCCTCGGAGCTCGTATTTGCTCTCCCTGTGCCCCGAGGCGATCTCGTGCGCCGCCACGGGAGATAGAACGCTGTTACCTATAGCAGTATCAAGGACAAAGAGCATCTTGCGTTTGCCATTGACTGATCCAGGAAGAATCAGATCGCTACCGGAGCGGTAAATCGCGGTGTAGTCTTTCATCTCCGGTGCAGTATATCCATCATCAACACTACTTTTGATCGTTGCTCCGGGCTTTGCCGGTAGTGGTCCAAGGATTAGTTTTTCTGACGGATAGTCGAGCGTGACAAGATAATCCGAGAATAAAGTCATTGAAATCGAGCCGTCGGCGTCGTTCCCATAACTGCTGTCCAACAACTGTACCACGCAGTCATGATAATCCACTCCGCCGATGGAAATGGAGTCCGCATAGGCAAAGGAACCCGCCCTTGGTCCTTGCGGTCCCGTGCCTACTACCTGAGTTGGCAAGAGGGGCTTCAATCCCATGTGTCCGGCCACCGATCGTTGGATCAACAGACCGCTGAAGCCATCCATCGGATAATGCGCGTTATAGCTGGTATCGATCGAGAGCCTGGCGAGGTGGCCGTTGACATTCACATCCAGGGCCGGGGCAGCGATAATCCCTCTGTTAGTTCTGATATCGGCGAAGGGAATCTCGACCGTAGCCGGCTGCGAGGCCAGTGTGCAAGGTTTGCGAGGCTCCTCGGCCCACTTCTTCATCTGTTCGAACTCCGCGCGCATTTCGCCCAGCGTCTGTTCGCTTTCGCCTTTAGGGTTCGCCAGAAAAGCATCCATTTCCGCAATGCGCTGTGCGGGAGGGAGGGTTTTCATCCATTCCACACGGATCTCCGGATCCGCTGGATCCAACTGATGTGCGCCTGCCAGCAGCCTTCGTGCCGTCGCGTAGCGCGAAGTCAACCCAGCCAATCTGGCAATCAAAAATACCGTTCTTGGATTGCAAGGGTCCAGCTTGGCCGAGGCACCTGCCGTCTCCGCAGACTTCCACGGCTCACCCTGACTTAACTCTACTTCGCCTCGCAACGTCAAAAGAGCAGCCGATGCCGGCTTGTCGCCAATCGATGCTTGAACAGCAGTTGTGGCATCCACGAGCTTCTGTTCTCGCAGCAATGTGTGAACCAGCCCAATGGCCAGATCTGTATCTCCCGGATTGTTGGTAAGTGCAGCTTGATAGAGCCCCTCCGCCTTGTTAAAGTCTCCGGCCAAATATGCATTATCCGCTTCTGATGGTGCGGAATGGTGCACAATGACGCAATTGTTCACTGCAAATAACGGTTTTGCAGGAAGCACCAGCATTCCAAACAGAAATCCTGACAAAAAAAGGATTCGGCCTAAATTCCGAATATCCGTATGTCGCCACATCGTTAAAATCCTCCAAGGAGTTGTTGCAAAGATCATATACCGGCAGGCGGCTTGTCCTCGATCAACCCGGCCGGTGGCCCACCTTTGAACATGTTGCCGGGTGCCCTAGGTCCCGATTTTGGGACCTGGGAGACCACGCTCCCCATACGCGGAGCGCGCCACCGCACCGCAGGTGCCACGCCCGCCTGTATGGCCACTCCCTTCCGGAGAGAGCGTTCCGCATATTGATCAGCCGGACGATTTTCTCCTTGGCAAAGCACGCGTCATCTGGATAGAATCCCTCCAAAAGGGCTCACCGAATGAAGAAACTCTTGTTCTTCCTCGTCGTTGCATTTCCGCTTGCCGCCCATGCCAACAAGCAATTTGGGCCTTTCCCCGGCGGTGGCAGCATCACCATCTCCGGCCCCGGCGTAACCACGCAGACCAGTATTGTCACCCAGTACTACGGCGAGTGGTACTACACGCCCAAAGACGCCCACGCCATCTTCACGCTGCTCAACTCAGACCAGTGGCCCCGCTCCATCAGCTTCAATCTCCAACTCGACGGCAAATCGATGACGCAGACAATCACGCGTGAAAGCAACAGTTCCTCGGTCGGCCCCGGTCGAATGGCGTTCAATTACAATCCTCCGGGAGGCAAGCAGACGCTCGTGCTCGGCAAGAACGACTCCCTCAGCATCCATATCAAGCGCTTCGACGATCTCAACTTTGAAGCCACATTTTCAGGAACCGCAACCGTGCAGGAAACCGGCGCAGGACCGGTGCAAATCTCCGGCGTCATCAGCCTCCATCGCCTGAAGCACGTCGAATTGCGCAGCGGCACATGGGTCGACTGCGATCCCGTGATCCATGACGCCTATGCCACCGTCATTCCGCGCTCCGCCTCCGCCTGCGAGGTCAAGTACGACCTCCACGTCCGCCAGGCGCTCAATCAGGCCCTGGAGCCCGTGATTAGCGCCATGGAAGCCAATCAATGGGTCCTCAAAGCGCGCCCCAACCTCAAGCCGGTCGACAGCGAGATGCGCGGCACTGAAACCTCGCCTTACAAGGCCGCCGCCAGCCTCGATTTCTACCTCGCCCGCAACTCGCCCATCTACCAGCACAACCAGCAGGCCCTTGAGGACGCCACGGCTCAAATGAAGGCACAGTTGAATGGAGCCAACGCCATGAGCAATCCGCAACTGATGCAGAAGATGGCCAAGCAGATTGCCGACAATACCCTTTCCACGACCTTCTCGCTCAAAACTCTCATCAATCAGCCCGGGGCCGAGGTGGTCAACTTCAGCAGAAAGCATACTGTCACACAGCTCCCCGGCATCGGAACGGAGGTTTACCTCGACGACGCGCAGCCGCCCACTGGCGGCTCTGAAGGCGCGCCCGTCACTTGGGTTCTGGTCGGCTCCTGGCTGCCGCCCGTCTTTGAGCCCCTCGGCGACCACGAAAAGGCGGTCTTCCATGGCGGGCTCAACCCGGTCAAACCTCTTATGTCCGCGCAGAACTATTACCTTGTGATTTACTCCACGCGCCAGCAGAGCGAAAAAATCATTAGGCTCATCGACTGGGCGCCCATCCGCGCCCTCCTCGCCGAAAAGTAGCTGCGGGCTGCACAATCAGCCCCGCTTCAGGTGTGTAGCAGGTTGCCACAGGTCTGGATTATGGGGCATGGGAAACCATGAACCTCCATCTATCATGTTGATTAGCAGCACAGGTCATTCGGGATGAGCAACAGGAACAACGGCAACGAGAGTGCTTCCACCACACCGGCCGGCGATTTCTCCGCATGGCTATACAGCACGGAGGCTTCGTTGCGATCGGGAAACGACGTGGCCGATGTGCCCTGCGGCGCATGCAGAGGCTGTTGCCGCTCTTCAATGTTCATCCACATCAAGCCGAAGGAAACGCAAACCCTCCGGCGCATTCCACGCGCGCTGCTCTTTCCCGCCCCCGGCCGGCCAAAGGGGCACGTGCTGATGGGGTATAACGACAAAGGGCAATGCCCCATGTTGATCTACGACCAATGCTCCATCTATGAAGATCGCCCGCAGACCTGCCGCGATTATGATTGCCGGATTTTTGCCGCGACGGGTATTTCTGTTGACCAGCAGACCCAGCCTGAAATTGCGCAGCGTGTCCAAGAGTGGGTGTTCAATTTTGAAAGTATCGAAAGCCGCGAGGAAGACAGAATCCTCAAGGAGGCGGCTGCCTTCCTGGGAAAAAACAGGGAGCTGTTTCCGCCATGGAGCATACCCAACAATCCCGTTCAACTGGCCGTGCTCGCGGTAGAAATTTACCGGCTCTTCTCCGATCTCACGGCAGAAATGCGTCAGGATGCATCCGGCCTCTCGGACGCCGCGATTGCCGATGCAATTCTGATCGCGTTAAGTGAGCTGGGATAGAACGTTCCCATCCAACGCGGCTTGCACCACACTTTCCGGCCGGCCGAGATCGCGCCAGTAGCATTCATCCGCACGAAAGGCGATGATCTTTTCTCCCTGCGCCGCAAGACGCAAATAAGCGTCGATGATTGAAAACGCGCCTTGCTCCGTCATCTTCGCGAAGATTTGCGGAGAGAGGACGTGGATGCCGCAAAAGGCCAGCGCTTGTGCCTGTGCGGCAGGCTTCGCCATTTCAGCCTCCACATTATCGCTCCCAGTTTGCCGCCCGCAGAGCAGGCCCTGCTCGTCGAAGAGCAGTTGCCGCGAACTCTCACGCTCCTGAACTGCCAGCGTGGCCAGCGCTTTCTGCTCCGTGTGAAAGCGCATGATGCGCCCGAGATCAATGGAGCTGATCACATCGACGTTGTGCAGAATGAACGGCTCCTGCGAACCGCTAAAGAAATGCGCGGCCTTTTTCAAGCCGCCGCCTGTATCGAGCAACTCCTCCTCACGAGAGAGTTCAATCCGCATCCCGAAGTTGTCGTTGGCCTTCAGGTACTCGACGATCATCTCGGCGTAATGATGCGCGTTGACAATCACCTCGCGCACGCCAAAGGTGCGCAGGCGCGCGAGGGCAATCTCCAGCAGCGTGCGGCCGGCAACTGTGACCAGCGCCTTGGGGCGGTCGTCAGTGAGCGGCCGCAGGCGCGTGCCCAGGCCGGCAGCAAGAATCATAGCCTTCATCGGCCCATCTTCTCCTGTTCGATATGACGGACGATCACTTCCACTCCGACGCCGCGCAGGTGCTTGGCCAACTGTTCGGCCAGGTAGACCGAGCGGTGTTGACCGCCTGTGCAGCCGAAGGAGACCATGAGGTTCTTGAAGCCGCGCCGCTTGTATTCGTTCACGCTCTCATCCACCAGTGAAACAACGTGAGCAAGATACTGATGCACGCTGGCCTCGCGATTCAGATAGTCGATCACCGCCGCGTCCTTGCCGGTCATTGATTGAAACCGTTCTTCGCGCCCGGGATTGGGAAGACTGCGCGTATCGAAGACAAAGCCGCCGCCGTTGCCGGAATCATCGGCGGGCATCTCGCGATGGAAAGAAAAACTGAAAACCCGCACCGTCAGAGTCTTCGCCGATGGCTCTAGACCTTGCAGCTTCTCCGATGCCACAATGCCGTCGAGAGAGACCATCAGCGCGGGCAGCGCAATGGGCAGTTTGACGTGCTCAGCGAGCCAGCGCAGGTTCTTCAGCGCATACGGCACGCTCTGCAGGAAATGCGCCTTGCGCTCATAAAATCCGCGAAAGCCATAAGTCCCCAGCGCCTGCAGGATGCGCACATACACATACGCGTAATAGTGCTCCATGAAGGCTTCGCGGTTCACCGGAATGTGAGTGGCGAGGCAGTCGAGATAGTAGTCGAGCAGCTCTTGACGCATCTCAGGCGGCAGATCGGCCTTGCCATCGAAGAGAAGTGAGGCAATGTCGTATTGCAGCGCACCTTTGCGCCCGCCCTGGTAGTCGAGAAAAAAAGGCTGCCCCGAGCGCAGCATCACATTGCGCGACTGAAAATCCCGATAAAGAAAATAATCACGGTCCGCAGTCAGCAGAAACTTCGTCAAATGGCTGAAATCAATCTCCAGCGCCTGTTCATTGAAGGGAACGCCGACCAGCCGCAGAAAATAATACTTGAAATAATTCAGATCCCAGGCGATAGACTGGCGATCAAAACTTGAGCGCGGGTAGCAGACCTTGTAATTCAAATCCCGTCCCGCCTCGACCTGAAAACGCGGCAACACGGCCACCACTTTGCGATAGGCTTCCATGACTTCGGGAGTGATGTCCTCGCCAGCGCGATTCGCGCCGAGAAACTCAAAGAGCGTCGTGTCGCCCAGGTCTTCTTCCAGGTAGGCGCCCGCACTCAAATCCTCCGCATAAATCTCCGGCACCGGCAGTCCGTGGCGGCGAAAGTGCCGCGAGAACTCCAGGAAAGCGAGATTCTCCTCGCGCACGAAATACACAATGCCGATGGCGCTGAAACCACCGCCGGTGAGTCGCACAATGGCCCGCCCCGAGCCGCCGAGTTGGCCCTGAAGCGGCCGTACGTCTTCGGCCGGCAACCGGTAGTGCTGCTCGAAGAGCCGTTTGAGAACGTCCATGAATCTCTTTCCGGGAATTGCTCAGGCTGCTTCACAACGATACTCAGCCAGGGGAGCCGCGCGCAAGGCCCATCCCTGCGCCGCAAATTCTCCCGCCATGGAGAATGTGAATACAGCCTGGGCCGGAGCGCGGCAAGTCCCGTGTCAGCGTTGATCTTCAACGGGGATGACGACCTTCCCGTGCGCATGGCCTTCTTCAAGATAACGAATTGCTTCTGCGGTATGGCTTAACGGGTAATGTCGATCGATGACGGGGACAATCTTTCCGGCCGCAAGAAGATCTTTCAATAGCAGCAGATCCGTCTTTTTTACCTTCGCGATCATGCCACAGATCTTCTTGTGCCCAAACAGAGATAGCAATCTGTCCAACAGCATATCCAGAATTATGTGCGGGAGACTTGCTCTGCCTCCTGACTTGACGCAAATTCCGCCCCGGCTGAGCGCGCGCCTGTAGTCGAAGATCGAATGATAGGCATTCGCAGCCAGGATCAGATCGTAGCGCTGCCCGTTCCGCGTGAAATCTTCCTGCGTGTAATCGATGACATGGTCCGCGCCGAGGGATCGCGCCGTCTGCAAATTCCTCGTGCTGCAAACGGCGGTGACTTCTGCTCCGAAGGATTTGGCGATCTGGATTGCAAACGTACCCACGCCGCCAGAGGCTCCATCAATCAGAACCTTGTGGCCGGGTTGAATCCGTCCTTTGTCGTGAAGGCCCTGGAGGGCAGTGAGCGCCGCCACCGGCACGGCTGCCGCCTGCTCAAACGATAGATTTGCCGGCTTCAAAGCCAAATCATCTTCCTTGGCGCACACACGCTCAGCGAAGGCCCCACGGCAACCCCCGAAGACTTCATCGCCCGGCTTGAACAGAGTTACATTCCTGCCAACCGCTTCCACCACCCCGGCCACATCCACTCCCAGCCGCTTGTCTTTGGGTTTGCGCAGCCCAAGCATTAGGCGGATGAACCACGGCTCGCCGCGCATGAAGTGCCAGTCCAGAGGATTGGCCGAAGCCGCGCGCACATGGATCAGAACCTCATCATCCGCGGGCGCGGGTGACGCTGTCTCCTTGAATTGCAGCACATCCGGAGGTCCGTATTGTTCGTAGACAATCGCTTTCATAGAGAGCTCCTCGATTCAGATCTCTGCGCGTATCTACGATCAGGACGGCTCGCCGGTTCCGCCGGTTGTTTCCGCAGAGCCGCACCAGCGCGAACGCATGTCCTGGCGAAACTTCTCGCGCTCCTCGGGCGTCATCCTCCCCCAGCGCTCGGCCGTTGGCCGCCGCCATTTGGAGTGATCGTGGCCGCGGCCGCCGTGGCCTCCGAAGAGAATCCGGCAGAGAACCAGCAGTCCGAGAGCCTGCCAGAAGGTAATCAGCGGCCATCCGAACAACGCCGGCAGCAGCCAATTCCACAGATGCATCACCACTTCGCCGCCGATCCAGATGAACAACGCGAGCGCCGCTGGCGCCGCTGCGAATATCCACTTGTTTCTTTTAACCCAGCCGTGTTCCATGTTGGTTCCTCATTTCCTCGTAAACTCATCGTGAATGTTTTGCAAGCGCTTGCGCAGATGAAGCACCGCGTAGCGCTTGCGCGCGAGCAGCGTGTTGACGCCAATGCCTGTCTCCGCCGACAGCTCTTTGAAGCTGCGGCCCTCGAACTCATGAGCGATAAAAACCTCGCGCTGCTCGGTGGGCAGTTCGGCAAGCGCGGATTTCAATTCATCCAGCAGCCGGTTGCGCAGGTAAAGAGCCTCTGGGCCGGCATCGGACGAAGGCAGCAGATCTTCGATCTCGAGCAGTTCGCCCTCTTCGTCCTCGAACGCGGCATCGGTGAAACTCACAGGCTTCTTCTTGCGGAAGAGGTCCGTGATGCGATTGCGCGCGACGCGAAAAAGCCAGCCGGTCACGTAGTCGATAGGCATCAGCAGGCGATTGGCTTCCACCAGTTCGTAGAAGACCTCTTGCAAAAGATCTTCAACATCGGCTTCGTTGGGCACCCGCTTGCGGATGAAATTGCGCAGACGGGCGTGTTCTTCCGCGATGACTTCGGAGATCTGCAGGTCTTGCTCGATCATCGAGGTAATACTCAACGTCCCATCCACCCATTTCTGTAGACGAACAGCAACCGCTTTTATTGTAGAGATTTGAATCCGCTGATGGGAGGGCGTCTCGGGGCTCTGGAAAACTATTCCCATTCGCCCCTCTTCCGTTCTATGATGAACTCCTACGAGGCAAGCAGAACGGCGAGGAGGTCATGATGAGCGACAATCTACCGTTGGCGGCGCGCAAGCAAGGCCGTCGTGAATTTCTGAAGGCGGGTGGCGCAATCACCGCCGCATTGCTGGCGCCCGCGGCGCTGGCTGACGCACCCAAGGCACTGTCCGCGCTTCCCGCGTTGCCGTCGAACCCCAGGACGCCCGCGACCATGCCCACCCGCAACCTGGGCAAGACCGGCTACCGCGTGGGCATCTTCTCGCTGGGCGGCCAGGCCGCGCTGGAGCACCCCAACAACTTCGACGTGGCCGTTCCTATTGTCGAGCACGCGCTGGACCTGGGCGTCAACTACATCGACACCTCTTCCATCTACGGCGGGCCGCCGCGCTGGAGCGAGCAGTACATCGGCAAAGTGATGGCGCGCCGCCGCAACGAGGCCTTTCTTGCGACCAAAACCAAAGAGCGGACGCGCGACGATTCGATGCGCATGATCGAGAAGTCGCTCGAACTGCTCCAGACAGATCACGTGGACCTTTGGCAGTTGCATGACGTCGGCACCATGACCGATGTGAATGCGATCTTCGCCAAGGGCGGCGCGATGGAAGCGCTCATCGAGATGCAGCAGCAAAAGGTGGTGCGCAATCTCGGCATCACCGGCCATTACCGGCCCGAAGCGCTGATGGAATGCATCCGTCGCCATCCCTTCGATACAATTCTGATGGCCATGAACGCCGCCGATCCGCACCACTACAGCTTCAACCAGGAGCTGTTGCCACTGGCGGTCGAGCGGCAGATGGGCATCATCGGAATGAAGATTCCGGCGCGCGGACGCATTCTCTCCACATGGACGCCGCCGCCCATCGAGCAGCAGAAGCACTCCTGGGAAGGCATGTCGGTGCAGGCCACCGGGCCGGGCACCATCACCATGCGCGAGGCGATGTACTACACTTTGTCGCGCCCGGTGAGCACGGTCATCATCGGCTGCGATTCGATTGCCCAACTGGATGAGAACGTGCAACTGGCGCGGGAGTTCACGCCATTGAGCGACAGCCAGACGGAGGCGCTGGTAAAGCGCGCCGAGCCGGTCTCCAAGCCCTCGCTCTTCTTCCGCTTCTACGAGCGCGCATAGGCGCCTGCACGCCGGGAATGAGTTGTCGGGTGCCCCAGGTCTGGATTTTCAGACCTGGGATTGCCCACTCTGCACGGCTAGCGGAGAAGAGTCACCCGGTTGGTCCACTCCCAACTTCCAGCTTCATCCTGCACTCTGGCCAAAGCCGTCACCAACTCGCCGGTCTCCGCCGGTGAAATGGCCTTCTCGTCCACAAAGATGACCCCGCCATGCAGGCATTCTTCCTCCGACCAGGCTTTGAGAATGGAAGGAACTGTCAGCCGCTCATAGGTGACGAGCGTCAATTCCTGATCGGCGGCTTCGCGCAGGATATCGGATGCATCCTTGCCCACGAAGTTGCCGCCCTCCCACTCCGTCATCGCGGAGACAATGAGCGCGCTATTGCGACGGCGCAGGCCGGCGGCCACGGCAGGCGAAATCTCTTCATCGAGGAGCAGTTTGAGCATATCAGCGCTTCGCCGGCCTCTTGGGAACGAACTCGACGGTCTGCGGCAGCATCTGTTTCAGAGCCGCAAATTCCGTCTCACTGTTCTCGGTGATCGCTTCGTTGATCTCCTGGGGGTAGGCCTCCGCGTAGTGGACCGCGGCCTGAATCTTCACCAGTGGCCATCCCAGGTGCTTGGCTACGGCGGCGGTGTCACCCTTGTAACTGCGCACCAGTTGCATGATCTCCCACACCGCCAGCGAACTGGCCTGGATGCAGGCCTGCCTTCCTGCCGGAGTATCGCGAAAGTCGATGAAGGCAAACTCGGTGCGGCGCAGGCCCTCCTCCACCAGGCGCGCGCTGGCGTCGCTGGGGGTCCATCCATGCCGGTTGGCCATGCGGCGAAGGCGCTTGGCGCTCTCTGTCGGCAGGCGCATACTCACAACCATTGAAGCAGCTTCTTTAGCCATCGTTTCCTCTGTGTGTAGCTGTTGTAAACATTGTAGCGCGGAATACCGGATTTGTTTCAAGGATATTTCACTTTCAAGAAAAACCTTTCAAGCTCATCATTGCGCACCATCAGCTTAAGGCGATACGATTTCAGATTGCCGCCTTCGATACTGTTTTCCTGGAGACTATATATGAATACTCTGCGCTGCAAACTTGCCGGAGGGTCGTTTGCAGGCCTATTGCTGGTTCTCGTTTGCACGCAGGACTGCGCTCACGGTCAGACAATTGCTCCTCAAAACAATGAAGAAAGGCAAGCCGAGACGCCCTACGTCCTTAAAATGACCACGCGCGAAGTGGTAGTCGAAGTGGTTGCCAGAGACCGACACAGCCATCCGGTTAACGACCTGAAGCAGGACGAGTTGCAAGTGATGGAGATCGAGAAGCACTCACAAAAGCTGCCGAAGACGATCCTGGCCTTTCATGTGATCAATCCGGCAGCGGCCACTGAGCGCGCCGAGCAGCCCTCGGCCGGTTTCCGGCTCACATCGGGCGGTGGATGCGCGGTGAGCACAACAATGCACTATGAACTCGTCTATCCGGCAAGCTCAGAGAGCGGCTATCACGAGATTCTTGTCACCACCAGCCGTCCGCACGTGACGCTTTCGTTCCGTCATCGATACTACGTCGGCGAGACGGCTGCACCCGCGAAGCCGCAGCATCAAGGCGACGTCAGCGCTTCCTTGCGGGAGACCGCGTGTTACCACTCCGCGCTCCCTTCTTCGATTTCGCTCATCGCGCAGTTTGTTCCAGCGCCAAAGAAAGAATCGCTGCGCTATTCTCTCGTCATTCAGGGCGACTCACTGGCGTTTATCGCGCTGACGGATGAGACGCGGCGCGTGCAGCTCGACTACGGCATCTGCACCTTTGATGAAGATGGAGCGCCGATGGAATACATGCACACATCGGTAGAGCGCGTGCTGACCCAGCTGGAATACGAACGGGCACTGGTGCACGGCTTGCCGAATCTGCTGGATATTCAGGGAGCGAAACAGCCCACTCTAACGCGCTTTGTGGTGCGCGATCGTGTGACGGGAAATCTGGGCTCGCTCGACATCGTCCGTCCGCTGCCCCCGGTTGACAATGGAGCAAAACACAAGAAAACGAAGCCGCCGTATGGCTCCATTCGCGGCTTCGGATCGGTTGTGCCCCGGCCCGAAGCATTCTGTGGCGATGTCTATGAACTTCCGGCTATAACAGCGGGGCTGCCCGACTTTTGGGATATGGATCCGATTGGCTCGCTGTACGCAGATTGGCTGGCTGTGCCGGATCAAGTCGTGACAAGAACCGAAGGCATTCCAGGAATCACCAACCGAACCGCATGGTTTGGCATCGATTATCACGGTGAATTCTGGGTCGCCACGCCGGGCGAATACGATTTTATATTGACCTCCGATGATGGCTCGCGGCTCTATATAGACGACCAACCGGTTATCGACCTGGATGGCGTTCATGCGGCGCAGGACCGGGACGGTCATATCACGCTCAGCATTGGCAGGCACAGCATCCACGTTCCCTATTTCCAGGGACCGCCGGACTCAGTAGCTCTGGTTTTGCAGGTCAAAGCGCCGGGCGAAGAGAAATTCAAGGTTTTCAATCTGCGCGACTTCAGAGCGCCCCTTGGGGCGGACTGAGTTGCAAGACGCTGGGTGCCCCAGGTCCGGTTTTTCCTACCTGGGATACCTCAAACTCCATGCGAGCGTATAGCGAGCCATTGGCCCCACCGCAGGTGGCTACCCCAGCTGGCTGACCTTCACCTGCAACTTCTCGAAGTCCACGGTGCCCAGGCCGCGGGCGGCGGCCATCTCCAGGTAAGGCATCTGCGCGGGATCGAGATTCCAAAAGGCCTTGGCTGCGTAGGCGTCGATGGCTACCGGATCGGTTCCGGCGACGAGAGTCTTCTTGAGAGCTACATCTTCAAGGTTGCCGCCGGTGGGGCCGTTGCGCAGCAGGACGCGATAGCAGTCCAGTAGCGTGAGAGTGGGCAGCATGAAGCTGGCAAGATCGGCGAGGCTCTGGTGAATCTGCTGGTGCAGGCGATTGCGCTCGCCGCCCAGGATGCCATACCAGTTTTTCATGCCCAGCGTTGCTCCGGTGAGGACGTGATGCTTGGCGATGGGCAGGTTGAAGATTTTATCGGCTTCGAGGAAGGGCGTGAAGATGGGCCAGCTCTTCAGCACCACTCCGCCCACCTCCACTTCGCGAAAGAGTTCGGGATCGGGCAGGATGACCTCAGCGTGCTCGGCGAGCGCGGCGGCCTGAATGCCGGAGCGATGGAAGCAGCGGCGGGCCTCGTTGCAACTTACGTCAGTGACAATGACGCGCTTGGCTCCGGCCTGCCAGCACTGGCGCACCATCTCGGCGACAAGGTCGGGGTTGGTGTTGGCGGCCTGCTCCGGCGTGCGGTCCCAGGCGATGTTGGGCTTGATGACCACCACATCCTGGCGGCTGACGAAGCGGCCGATGCCGCCCAGGTTTTCGAGCGCCTGAGCCACCAGCGCGCGCGGTTCGCCGCCTTGCACCACGGTGAGATGCGGCCATTGCGGATCGGACGCGATGCGATGGTCGCGGCGCGCCTGCTCGGCCTGCGACGGGAGCGGACGGAAGCTATGCTTGCTGAGCCACACAGCCGCGCCCGTTGCGCCTGCCGCGACACCGCCCACGCGCAGCAGTTGCAGCAGAGCCTCGCGGCGCGTGAGGCCTTGCGCGGCGCCTTGCATCTCTTCCGACTTGCGATCGGTTTCCGCGGCCATGGTGATTCTCCCGGGTCAGACTTCCATCAGATGAATGCTCTGGGGATCGTTCGTACCCAGATTGTGAGTTTTGTCAGCAGCAGTAACAATGTAGCGCGGAGGACGGCCCACAGCTTCGAGCGTCCCCATGCCCACTTCGGCGCGCTTGCGTTCGATCATCTGCCATGCAATGTGATCGAGCGCGACGCGATCCTCGCCGACGATGAGCGCATTCGGCTGCCAGAGGCGCTCGGGGCGGAAGCCCGGCCCGCCGTCATAAACCGACGACATCGCGTCGCCGATGGTGAAGCGAACCTTCTCGCGAATGGTGGGAATGCAATTCAGGTCGGCGACGGCGGGGTTGCAGTTATTCGCATGAAGTTCAAAGGGCCGCTGCACGACGCCGTACATATTCTTCATCGAGAAGGTGACGCCTGCCATCTCGTGGTCCTTGAGAATCGGCAGATTGATCACCATCGCGCATTCGCGGGTGAGAATCTTCGCCAGCTTGACGCTAATCGTGCCGAAAGCGACCGGTTCGTCTTCATAGCCGGCCACATCATTGCCGAAGACACGAATGCGGCTGGGATCGGTGTTCACGGTGAGGCCACAGGCCTGAATGCTGCGAGCATCCCGCTCCCAGACGATAATCTCTCCCGGCTTCACGCCTGCCTCTTGCAGCCGCTCGCAGATGGCCAGCACCAGCGCCGCATGAGTCGATATGCCCTTGCCGCCCAGGCCGTTGACCTTGAGGCCGATCACCTTGCCGACAGGCACGATGCGCTTCCATGCCTCGACCGGCTTGTCGCGGCCCGTATACGAGGCAATGGCGCGGTCGAGCAGAGCCTGCACGCGCTTTTCGTCCAGTTGCCCGCTGGCATCATGCAGCGCAGGGTCGCGCGCTACAACGACTTTGGATTTGCCGTTCCCGGCGTGCGGGTCGAGCGCTGCGGCCAATCCCAGCTTGCTCTCCGCGCCGATCAGCACTGCGCCGGCGGCGGCTTCCTTCAAGAAATCTCTGCGGTTTTTCATATCAATCCTCGTGTACGTGCTTTCGACAGCTACTACCCGTTACAGTTTTGCTTCCACGCCATGCGCCAGCGCCAGCAGCGCCTGCGGAGTATCGGGCGTCAGCTCGTAGGCAACGATGCGCACCAGCGATGTTCCTTTGCGGAAGATCACGCTCTGCACATAGGCCACGCCGGCATCGCCCAGTGGAATGGTTTTGGCGTCCTTGGTTTGCCCTTTCTCCAGAATCTTGCTCGCGCCGGCCGCATCCTTCATCGTGTATACGTCCACCGTCGCCTCCAACAGGCCCTGGTACTTGTAATCGGATGTGGAAGTGGAGACCACGCCGGCCGAGAGGTACTGCTCGGCATCGCCGTCGATGTACTGCCACAAATCCTTGGCAGCAAAGACCCGGGTCTCGCTGGTTTTTTCCCAGCCGGCTATCGCGGCCGACGCGGGGAAGGGATCGAATTTGGCCTTCTTGCATCCTGTACCGGCGGCAGCGGCGACAAGAATAATTGCCGCAACGGCCAGCATCGATTTCATCGAGCATAATTTCATGAAAGAGTCTCCTTTATTTTCTGTTAAGCAGAATCTGGCTGCTCGGTGAGCGGCTTTCACCGATGCTGGTGACGTAGACGGCGGGGTGCTCCTGCAGCGGGCAGGCATATTCGCAGGCTCCGCAGCCCACGCAGCGGCTGGGATCGACGCGCGGCTGCTTCAGCGTTTTTGTGTTGCCGGCGGAATCGATGACCTGCGCCTCCTGTACATAAATGGCTTTGGGTGAGACCGGACACCACTCCTCGCAGACGATGCACTCGGTGGCCATTGCCCAAGGCAGGCAGCGGCCGCGGTCGTAGAAGGCCGTGCCCAGGCGAATCGGTTGATTTTGCTGCTGCGCGCCCACGTCGACGACCCAGCCTTTTTCCCTGGGCGTAATCTGCCAGATCGCGCCGGTGGGGCAGACCTCGGAGCAGAGCACGCAACTCGGCTCGCAATAGCCGATACGCGGAACCAGAGTGGGCGACCACAGGCCTTCGAGACCCGCCTGATCAAGCGTGGGATGCAATGCGATGTTGGGGCAAGCCTTCATGCACTCGCCGCAGCGGATGCAGCGCGAAAGAAACTCCGGCTCGTCGAGCGAACCGGGCGGGCGCAGTAGGCGTTCGTGGCGGCTCTTGCCCAGGCCGGTGTTAGCGCGCATCAGCGGAACAATCGCGGCTCCGGCGGCAACGCCGGTGAGCGTACGGCGACGGCCAAGGTCGGGCGACGCGACCTCGGCTTCGTTGCGGAAGAACTTGAATTGCAGGCTGTCGTGCGGGCAACTGCCCAGGCAGTTCATGCACATCAGGCACTCGGCCTTGCGCCACGGCGCGCCACCGATAGGATCGTCGCCGCCCTGGCAGTTGAGCAGGCAGCGATTGCATTTGTCGCAGGCGGCAGGATCTTTGTGCAGCCCCAGAATCGACCAGCGCGAGACCGCCCCCAGCAGCGCGCCCAGCGGACAGATCGCCCTGCACCAGAAACGTGTCACGCGCAGGCTGGCCGCCAAAATGGCGATAAACAGAATCCCCAGCACCAGCCCTTGCTGGTAGTGCGGCTGGCGGAGATCGAGCACCAGGACTTGCAGAATTGCGTGCAGCGTTCCGCCGGTCGCTTTGATCGCTGCATTATGGCTGTGTTCGAGCGGGGTGAAGATAGCGCGCGCGGCGGCGTTGATGGCCGGCAGAATCGAAAGCCCGAACGACCGGACCAGCAAACTGAAGGGATCAAGCCAGCCAAGCGCCGCCGAGCCGAAGCAGGCTGCGATGAGGCCGGCAATCAGGACAACGTACTTGCCGGTTTGCCAGCGCTTGTAGCGATTCGAATCGATGCGCTGCTTGCCTCGCTTGGCCTCCGAGGGCAAATTGCCCACGAAGTGCTGCAACGTGCCCATGGGGCAGATCCAGCCGCAGAAGAAGCGCCCCAGAAAGAGCGTCGGCACGAGGATCAGCAGGCTCCAGATCAGCCCGCGATAGAGCGCGTGCCCAGCCAGCGCGTTGAGCAGCGCCACCAGCGGGTCCCACTCGAAGAAGAGCCGCACCGGCGGGCGCAGATGAATCTCAGTTCCAGCGGTGGGAAAGAGGCTCCACGAGGTGAAGAACAGCAACCCGAGAAAGAGCAGCAGGAATACAATCTGCGAAATCCTGCGCAACTTTGGCAATCTGGACCGGTTCAAGAATCGCCTCCACACGCGCGGACGCTAACCGTACATGTTCGATGATTCGCGCTGAGGCAGACGCCGGACTGTGATCTGCGTCACCGATTGGCGGTTACCATGGTTGCAAAGACGAGAGCCGAGTGTCCGGTCTGAAGGGTGATTTCAAGGGTAGATGCGGTGCAAGGTGCGGGCGAAGGGGATGGTTTCGCGGACGTGGTCCAGGCCGCAGATCCAGGCGACCGCGCGCTCGATGCCCATGCCGAAGCCGCTGTGGGGGACGCTGCCGTAGCGGCGCAGGTCCAGGTACCACTGGAAGGCTTCCCTGGGCAGGTTATGCTGCTCGATGCGGGAGTTTAATAACTCATAACTCGAAACGCGCTGCGAGCCGCCGATGATTTCGCCATAGCCTTCGGGGGCGAGCACATCGACGCAGAGGGCGTAACGCGCGTCTACGGGGTCGGGCTCCATGTAAAAGGCTTTTACATTGGCGGGGTAGCGATGGACCATGACCGGGCGGTCATATTGAGAACTAAGCCAGGTTTCATCCGGCGAGCCGAAGTCGTTGCCGTATTCAAAGGGAGCTTCCAGGTGGCCGTCTTTGTAGGCCTGGTTGAGCATCTCGCAGGCTTCGTCGTAGCGCAGGCGAGGAAAGGGCGGGCAGATGGATTCGAGCTTGGCGGGGTCGCGGCCGATCACAACTAACTCCGCGGCGCGATTCTTGAGTACGCTTTGAACAATATGCGACAGGAAGTTTTCGGCTAACTCGAGCAGCCCGTCGAGATCCATGAAAGCGACCTCCGGCTCAATCATCCAAAACTCGGTGAGGTGACGGCGGGTTTTGGATTTCTCGGCCCGGAAGGTAGGGCCGAAGCTATAAACCTTGCCCAGCGCGAGCGCGGTGGATTCAATGTATAACTGCCCGGATTGAGTTAGAAAGGCCGGGTCGCCGAAGTAATCGACTGGAAAAAGCGTGGAAGTGCCCTCGCAGGCCGCCGGAGTCAGGATCGGCGGGTCGGTGCGAATGAAGCCGTTGCTGTCGAAGTACTCGGCCGCCGCTCTCATGATCTCGGCGCGGATGCGGAGGATCGCGGACTGACGCGGCGAGCGCACCCAGAGGTGGCGATGGTCCATCAGGAAGTCGACGCCGTGCTCCTTGAGGGTGATGGGGTAGGGGTCGGCTTCCGGCACACGCTGAACGACCTGGAGACCTTCGACATCGAGTTCATAGCCTCCCGGCGCCCGCTTGTCGGCGCGGACCTTGCCGGTGACAATGACGCTGGACTCCTGCGTCAGGCCCTTGAGCGCCTCGAAAACTTCAGACGGCACGCTCTTGATGTGGGCGACACCCTGGATAGTTCCAGTGCCGTCGCGGAAGATGGGAAAGAGCAGCTTGCCGCTCTCACGGAGGTTGTAGAGCCATCCGCGCAGGGTGACGGACTGGCCTTCGTGCTGGCCGATAGTGGCGATAGTGACCACCTGCGGTGCGGCAGCCACCTGCGGTGGGGTAGACGCGGCTTGCGCCGCAGAAGTGATATTGTCTTCGGGCATGGGGTTCCTCAGTGGCCTATCTGGCCGGACACTCTAGGATAGCGCTTGCGGCCACCTGCGCTGGGGCAGACGCCGCTTGCGCGGCACACGTGAGCCGGTTTGCCGGCAATGGTGAATGATTCTGAATCCCCAGTTCGTCTGAAACGTCAATTATGATGAGCGAACAAGCGCGGTAACGGCGTGCTGGAGACTTGCATCGCCGCATAGCCGAAGACGAAAAGGAGGTTCCAGATGAATCCCAAGGTGGATGAACATTTAAGTAAGGCCAAAAAGTGGCGGGAAGAATCGCTTGAGTTAAGAAGGATCATTCTTGACTGTCAACTGACCGAAGAATTGAAATGGGGCCAGCCTTGTTATACGTTTCAGAATAAGAACATCGTTTTAATCGGTAAATTCAAAGAATATTGTTCGCTTTTGTTTTTCAAAGGATCTTTATTGAAGGACGCCCATGAGCTTTTGAAGAAGCCTGGGGAGCATACGCAAGCAGGGCGTTTGATCCGGCTCACAAGTCTTCGCGAAATCGTTGCAATGGAAGCCATTTTGAAGGCCTATATTGATGAAGCTATTGAGGTGGAAAAATCCGGTTTGAAAGTAAAATTAAAAAAGCATTCGGAATATAAGATACCTGAAGAGCTTCAGAATAAACTGAATGATAACCCTGCTTTGAAAACTGCTTTTCAAGCGTTGACGCCGGGACGGCAAAAAGCCTATATTCTTTACTTTTCCGCGCCCAAGCAATCCAAAACGCGGGTGTCAAGGGTTGAAAAATATATGCAACAGATTCTCGATGGAAGAGGATTGAATTAGAGCGGTTTCCAGCACACACGGTTTTTTCTACAGAGAAATTCATAGCATCGGTTCATATCCTGAATGCGGTTCATTCCTTTCCTGGGCCGGTTCGGTTTTGGCAACGGCGAATGGTTTGCGTCTGCCGTGGATTGCCGAACTGCTTTGATTTGTCCGCCAACCTTGCTATGCTTGCAGGCAAATGGAAATTGCGGCTATTCAAACGCATGGTCTCACCCGGCGCTTCGGCGCGCTGACGGCCGTAGAGGATGTCACGCTGAGCGTGGCCCAGGGGCAGTTCTTTGGTTTTCTGGGACCGAACGGGGCGGGCAAGTCCACCACCATCAAGATGCTCACCGGGTTGCTGGAGCCGACGGCGGGAACGATTGAGATTCTGGGCCAACCCTTTGGGGCCGGCGCGCTCGAGCTGAAGCGGCAGATCGGCGTGGTGCCGGAGGGGATGGCGCTGCTGGGCCGGCTGACCGCGCCCGAATACCTGCATTTTGTAGGCCGTATGTACGGGCTGGACCGCGAGACCACGCGCCAGCGGACGCAGGAGCTGCTGGAGTTCATGCAACTGGCGAACGAGAGCCGCAAGCTGGTGACCGACTTCTCGCACGGAATGCAGCGCAAGCTGGCCATGGCCGCGGCGGTGATTCACGGGCCCAAGGTGCTCTTTCTCGACGAGCCCTTCGAGGGCGTGGACGCGATTGCGGCGGGGATGCTGAAGACTATGCTGCAAGGGATGCTCAACCGCGGCGCGACGATCTTTTTGACCACGCATGTGCTGGAGATTGTGGAGCGTCTGTGCAGCCACGTGGCCATCATCAGCAAGGGCCGGCTGGTGGCCAATGGCTCGCTGGCCGAACTGCACGCTGGAGTCGTTTCCACACTGCCGGAGGCCGAGAAGGAGCAGCGGCTGACTCTGGAAGAAATCTTTCTCTCAATTGTGGGAGCAGGCGGGCTGGAGCCGGCGCAGGAGCTGTCATGGCTGACTTGAATGGGGTTGGCCCCGTCGCGGGAGCATTAAGCGCTTCGGCGTGGGCGCAGTATGCGGCCATGGCCGCCCTGCGCTGGCATATGTTCGTGAACGGACTGCGCTCCAAACGGGGCGCGTTTGAGCTGGGCGCGCGCACCGTCTCGTTTGTCCTTTATGCCTTCATGGGGGTGGGGCTGGGCACCATCATGGGCGCGGGCGCTTATGTACTGGTTTCCAATGAAAAGTCGCTGTTTTTACCAGCCGTCTTCTGGGCGGTGTGCATCCTCTGGCAGGTGGGCCCGGTGATGATGGCTTCGTTTCAGGAACAGTTTGACCTGGGTATCTTGCTGCGCTTCCCGATGCGCTTTAGATCGTATTATCTGCTGTACGTTGTCTTTGGGCTGGCGGATGTCTCCACCATCATCGGCGCGCTGTGCTGCCTGGGCATCTGGGTGGGCGTCACGATGGCGCGACCGGAGCTATTTGCCTGGACGGCGCTGGCGCTGGGGGCTTTTGCGGCCTTCAACATCCTGATGGTGCGCGCCGTCTTTGCCTGGATCGACCGCTGGCTCTCCCAGCGCAAGACACGGGAGATCGTGGGCGCGCTGTTCATGATCTTCCTGCTGAGCTTGCAACTGTTGAATCCGGCGCTGCGCCAGAAGCGCCATCAGCAGCCGCAAACTCCCCAGGAGCGTGCCGAGAATATCCGCAGGATTAGGACCGAGTATGCGCCCTGGGTAAAGACAGCCTACGCCGCGCAACAGGCTCTACCGCCGGGGTTGGCCGCGCGCGCGCTCCGGCAGGCCGGCAATCGGCAGCCTGTGGGGGCCTTGGCGTCGCTGGGTGTGCTGGGGCTGTGGGCGCTGGCCGCGGCGAGCGTGCTGACCCGGCGACTGAGGGCCGAGTATCGCGGCGAAAACCTGGGTTCGGCGCCTAAACGGGAAACGAGCCAAGCAAAGGCTTCCTCAGTGCGAGCCACTCTTGTCCGGCGCGAGAGCGGCTGGCGGCTGGGCGGTTCCAGCCCCATTGCCGCGCTGATGGAAAAGGAGGCGCGCAGTTTAATGCGCACCTTGCCGCTGCTCTGGGCTTTGGGTGCGCCCCTGTTGATGGTGCTGGTGCTGGCCAGCATCTATCGCAACAACGCTTCGGGGACTCCATTTTCGTACGCGCTGCCGGTCTACGTGGCCTTCGCGCTGATGGGCTTCACGCAGATGTTTTCCAACAATCTGGGCGCCGAGGGAGCGGGGATTCAGTTGCTTTTTCTTTCTCCGACGCCCATCCGCAGAGTCTTCCTGGCCAAGAATCTCTTTCATTTCCTGCTTTTCTGGCTGGATGCGCTACTGGTCGGTATTCTGACCACTCTGCGCCTGGGATGGCCGCAGGGCGTGACCGTGGCAGCTACAGCGGCCTGGGTTCTCTTTGCCCTGCCCTGCTGCCTGGCGGTGGGCAACATCTTTTCGCTCAGAATGCCCTTTCGCATCCATCCGGGACGGATGACGCGGCAGCGTGGATCGCAGGCCAACGCGCTCTCCAGCATGCTACTGATGCTGGTGGTGATGACTGTGGGCGCGGTGGTCTTCTGGCTGTGCTGGCTCTTAGCACGTCAGTGGATGGCCGTGCCAGTCTTTCTGGCGCTGGCCGGGGTCGCGGTCTTCGTCTGGCTGCACGGACTGGGCAATGTAGACCGTCTTGCCAACCAACGCAGGGATTTGCTGTTGGCCACGCTGATGAAGACAGAGTGACCTCTGCCGTCAGAACGGTATGTCGTCGTCGGAGATTTCGGTTTGCTGGGCGTAATCGTCCGGCGCTCCGGCGGCTGCCGGGGGCCTCTGGTCGAAGCTGGCCGCCGAACTCGATGTGCTTGCCGGCCGGCTGTAGCCGCCCGCGCTTGCGCCGCCCGAGCCTTCCTCGCGGCCGGAGAGCAGCACCAGCTCATTGACGAGAATCTCGGTGCGATAGCGCTTCTGCTTGGTTTCCTTGTCTTCCCAGCTGTTGGTCGTGATCTTGCCCTCGATGTACAGCTTGGAGCCCTTTTTGACGTATTTCTCAACGATCTCGGCGGTGCGGTTGAAGGCCTTCAGGTTGTGCCATTCGGTGTGCTCTTGCCAGTTTCCCTGCGCGTCCTTCTGGTTGTCGCTGGTGGCCAGGGTAAAGCTGGCGACATTGACGCCACTCGGTGTGGCGCGAGTCTCCGGGTCCTTGCCCACATTGCCGATGAGGATGACTTTGTTGATGCTTCTCGCCATGTTGTTGTACTCCATTCATCGAAAAGAATAGCAGAGGATTCAGGCATTTTCAGGTTTTCTCAAAATACTTCAGCCGCGGCGGGCGTGTGCGCGGTTGCGCAGAGCCTTGGCCAGTCCGAGCGCCGTAAGCAGGCCGCCAAAGGGAATGCACATCAGCGCGACGATCAGGGCGAACCAGCCGGCGTTGGTATGTGCGCCGGTGGGCGAGTAGCCGCCCAGCAGGGTTTTTAACAGCACCACGGCCAACAGCCCCGCTGCGAGCATCGACGCGCCCCACTGCAACAGTTGGCGGGTGCCGTCGTTTGGCGGGTTCGGGTTGATTGTGGGCATTGTCGCTCCTATCCTTGCGCCAGGCGCAGCATCGCCCAGGTCACCACGCCGGTGATGGAGACGTAGAGCCAGAGCGGGAAGGTCCAGCGGGCGACCTTGCGGTGCTGGGGAATTCGCCCGGTGAGCGATAAGAAGAAGGTGACCAGAATCAGCGGCAGCGCGACGATGGCCAGAATGATGTGGCTGGCCAGCAGAGGCAGGTAGAGCGAACGTAACGCCGCGTGAACCGGGTAGCGAACGTCGCCGTGCAGCGCATGATGCAGGATATAGCTGATCAGAAAGAGCGTGGAGAAGGCGAAGGCGGTTATCATCGCGGCGCGGTGGGCCGGGATTCGGCGGGCGCGGATAAAAGTGTAGCCGATCAAGAGCGCGACCGCGCTGAGGCCGTTGAGCAGGGCATTGAGCGCGGGCAGAAATGCGTACTGCGTGCTGGAGGTCGCGGCGGGATGGACGTAGATCAGCCAGAAGAGAAAGGCCGTGGCCGCCGCGCTGACGGCGAGAATGGCAGCGATGGCGTAGCGGGTGTTCGACGATGGGGCTGCGGTCGTCATGGCTTCCTCAGGCTTTCGCGATGGCGCAGAGCATCAGCGCGGTGAAGAGCAGCGGCAGGTAGAGCACGCTGACCTTGAGCAGATCGCGGGCTAGTTTGCGGCTTTCGTCTTCGTCCTTTACGCGGAGGATGCGGGCGAAGCGGATGGTGTAAGCCAGGTAAAGCAGGCCCAGCGCCGCGGCCAGCGCGGCATAGGTCAGTGTGGCCATGCCCAGCAGCCAGGGCGCAAGGCTGACGGGGATCATCACGACCGCGAAGAAGAGCGCCTGGGCGACGGTTGAGAAGCCGTCGGGCTGGACGACCGGCAGCATGCGAATCCCGGCGCGGGCGTAGTCGTCGCGGTAGAGCCAGGCAATCGACATGAAGTGAGGAAACTGCCAGACAAAGAGGATGGCGAAGAGTGCTACGGCCGGCCATTCGATCTGCCCGCGGGCAGCGGTCCAGCCCAGCATGGGGCCCATTGCGCCGGGGAATGCGCCGATGAAGGTGGCCAGCGCGGTCACGCGCTTGAGCGACGTGTAGATGGCCACATACGTGAAGGCCGTCAGCAGCGCCAGCGCCACGGTAAGTAGGTTGGTGGTGAGCGCCAGCCACACCGCACCGAAGGCCAGCGCGGCTAGGCCTGCCAGCACGCCCTGCGGCAGCGAGAAGCGGCCCGCGGCCATCGGCCGGTCGGCAGTGCGCTTCATGCGCGCGTCGATCTTGCGCTCCAGAGCCTCGTTCAGCGCGCCGGCTCCGGCCGAGACCAGACCGATGCCGAGCAGCGTGTCGAGCAGGCCGCGCTGCATGCTGGTGATGCCCGACTGCATGGAGCCAAGATAAAAGCCGCCCCAGCCGGTGACCAGCACCAGGCCGACGACCTTCACCTTGAAGAGTTCGCGCAGGTCGTGGATGAGCGTGGCTGTTGCGCCGGGGCTGGGCACGCGAATGTGCGCCGGACCCAAACCCGCGTCAGGCCGTGCGCTATCTGTGACGGGCGCGACGAGCTCCGGCTGAACCGCGGCCTGGGTGGCGGAATTCAATGGGATAAAACCTCAGCGGGAGAGCCCGGATACATTGCTGCCGGGAGCCTGTGTCGATGATAGCAAGCGCAGGTGTTGCGGAATGAAACAGCGATTGTTTCAGTCTTCGCGCAGCGCCACCATCGGTTCCACC
>Ga0326728_10003541_pt1 | contig 48108 bp, 37 predicted proteins | sample MB3enrmetagenome_FD_207602 | JGI IMG/M metagenome (GOLD analysis project Ga0326728, IMG submission 207602) | Lab enriched peat soil microbial communities from McLean, Ithaca, NY, United States - MB31MN | ecosystem: Environmental > Terrestrial > Soil > Wetlands > Peat | place: USA: New York...
TAGCCTTGTTGGTACAGAACCAGGCTGCGCACATCTCTCCGCTTCGTTTTTGTTGATAAATGCGATAAGCGTGTACGCCGCCTACAGGCGTAAAGAAGAAAACCCCTAAGAACAGTGCAAAAAGTACGGCGCTCAACAGACGAAACAACACTGTCCTTGTCATCGAAAAACACCTTGTTCTTGGATCCGGCGCATTCAGCCGGATTTTTGGGCTTCCCGGTTAGCATCGAGTATACCGCCGGGCGGCTCTTATCCTGGAGCGTATTTCATAAACCCGCTTAGTATCAGGGCATGACTTTACAGCTTGCGGAAAAATGCATAAGATAGAGCAAGAAGCGTCAGGGCATGACTGGTAGGTCAGGGTTTTAACCCTGACTGCCGTAACCGCAATAAAATAAATATTGGGCTTTAGCCCCTGCGGTATGCTTTTCATGTAATTCGTCTGAAAACAGGAATTTTTCCGCAAGCTGTTCAGCCGTGCCAATAGGCTTTGCGTAATAAGTGTCAGAAGCGACGTTTTTGTTTAAAAAAGTCGAGGGCTTGCCCAAAAACTATGAGTCCGGCCCCAGGAACATACACGCCTGGGTTTACAGACTGCCGGATGAAGGTCGCGTGAAATTGCTGAAATAGTAACTGCTGATTTGCCGGTCATTTGACCGGAACTCGAATGTCGGGCGCCCAAGAGGATGCCCTGATCTTCGCGAGGTCTCTCTCTTGAGACCCGGGAGCTTCTGACGCGTTTGTCGAACAGGTGTATGCTGTTGGTACAAACCCAGATGAAGCTCGTTCGATCTGACTCACCGGAAGTTGCGCGCTGCACCGATTCAACAAATGTGCGGGCTAGCCGGTATTGGCCCGCATTTGCTTACGGCATCCCTTTCGACTTGATAATCCTGTTCCTCTTCATCGTTATGAGCCTTCTTGTTTCGGTGCGGTCGGCGGCTTGGCTTGGCATGTTCTTTTTTCTTATCTGGAATGCGTATGTGCTTTGGTTAACCAAGTCCTCCCGACGTAACTGGTGCGCAGCGGTCTGTTCCGGGCAGGTGTACCTTCGGCTTTATATGACGCGTGAGACGGCCCCGGAAGGAATCGATGAGCCGGATGTCATCGTATTCGAAACTTCAGAGATCGCCTCAATTTCGATTCGCACTGTCGAAGCATATTTGTATGGGCCGAAGCCCAAAATTGCTGAATGTCTAGTGATTGAGCTTGCACCGGTGGTAGCGGAGAGCGTTCCCGCTCACATTCCTTCGTTTCCGCAGTACTGCGAGGCAATGGGGTGCTGTGGCGAGCCTGTTTCGAACTACCTGGGGTGCGTAACGAATGAAGACGGACGTCTCGCCATATCATGGCGGCAGTGCCATCCTAATTTGCGGGTGTTCGTTCGACAGGTTGTACGGGAGTGTCCAACCATAGTTATTGGCCCAGAAGAACGTTCTGAGTTGGATTTGAATAGCATCTGGCATGGAATCAGGTTGAATGATCTGGATGCGCAACAGCGGCGATCGCTCCTCCAGGCAAAACGACTCGGATTCGACTCCGATTTCACGTGGCGGCTAAGTATATATAAGCAAATATCGTCTCAGGAGGTTCAGGCATACCTAGCGGAACTTGAGCGAGAGGAAGCCGGGACAGAACGCTAATAAAACCCGAGAACAGTCGGGTGGTGCAGGTTCCCATTGTGTTTAATAATTCAAAACTGGGTGCCCCGGGTCCCTTGCATTTGAGAACCCGGGAAACCACGAACCCCATGGCGCGTAAGCGTCGTCTGCCTGGACGGCCAGTCCCTTGCAGATTATTTCCTCATTTCGTGCATAATGATCCTCAGAAGTCGTCCCTCCAATCGTCTTGGTACGTCCTTTTCGCGCCGCTTTTCAGCCGGAAGCGGCCTGAAACGGCCCGTAACTCCTTTGCCAGGAATATTTTGTAGGGAACGTCTTTGTTTTCTATATTTTGCAGCGCAACCCTACCTGTAAACTCAAGAAAACAAGGATTTTGCGCCCAAAATATGGGTGGGGGTACCCCATGGTTCAGCCGGGTGGCGCAGGCTTCAGGAAGGATGGTTCAATTACTACAGATGGGTGCCCTATCCATTCGCGCATTTTGCGAATGGGTGGGAAACCACAAATACCATGCGAGCGCTTAGCGAGCAGTTGGCCCCACCGCAGGTGGCTCGTCGCTGTAAATCTTGATCTCCACCTTGCCGCCCTCCGTCTGCCGCGCGCGGAACATTCCCGGCGTGTTGAAGCTCCACGCCATCTGCCCGTCGGGAGTGATGGCGATGACGCCGCCGTCCCCGTGCAGAGCCTCTAGCTCCTGGTGAATCACCTGGTCGGCGGCCTGCTGCAAGCTCATGCCCTTGAAGGCTACAAGGTTGCAGATCTCCCGCGCCACGCCCAAGCGGATGAAGTACTCGCCCGAGCCGGTGGCCGAGACGGCGCACGACTGATTCGATGCGTAGGTTCCCGCGCCGATAATCGGCGAGTCGCCCACGCGGCCCGGCATCTTGGCCTGCAATCCACCCGTCGAGGTTCCGGCGGCGATGTTGCCTGCCTGGTCCAGCGCCACCGCGCCCACCGTGCCGTGCACCTGCGCATCAGCCGGCTCCGTAATTGGAAGAATCTGGGCCACCGGCACGGCTGGACTCATTGGCGGCGCCGGCGCGCCCGCCGGACGCGGCGGCATGGGCAGGCCCTCTTTTTGTAACTGCTTCACTAGCGATTGCCAGCGAGCTTCGGTGAAAAAGAAGCTGGGGTCAACCTGCTCCAGCCCCACCCGCGCGCCAAAGGCGTCGGCTCCCGCGCCGATCAGCATTACGTACGGCGACTTCTCCATCACCGCCCGCGCCAGGCTGATGGGATGCCGTGTGCGCGTCACCCCGGCCACCGCGCCTGCCTTCAGATTTGAGCCGTCCATGATGGACGAGTCCAGTTCGTTTTTGCCTTCGACGGTGAAGACCGCGCCCCGGCCCGCGTTGAAGAGCGGATCGTCTTCGAGAACATTGATCGCGGTTTCCACCGCATCCAGCGCCGAGCCGCCCCGCTCCAGCACCTTGGCCCCTGCAGCTTCGGCCTGGGCCAGCGAGGCGCGATAGGCCGCGTCGCCGTTTGGGCCCAGCGCCGTGCGCGCAATCACTCCCGCGCCCCCATGCACCACGATGCTCCAGTGGTGAGCCGGTTGCGGCGTCTGTGCAACACCGGCCAGGGCGGCCAGCGCAAACACTCCCGCAAACACGCAACAAATCTTTTTCATCGCAATTCCTTACGCTAAAGCAAAACCAGAGTAGCTAGATACGGCATTTGATGAGCCGGATCAAGGATAAATCCGTGTGGCTCTTATTGCCAGTATTTGCAAATGAACTCATAGGCGGTGAGTCCAGCAGGGAAGTTAAGTCGTTTGGCGAAGTTGTAGGCTCTAACGAAGTTGTTGGGCCCAGAATTTCCTGAGCAGGAGTTTTTGCGGCGAAAAGGAGAGTAATGTGGAATATAATCGCAAAAAACAGAAGCTTCATAGGATGCACAATGCGAAATCGCTGGACAGGTCTTGCCACAATTTTGCAAGGCGCGATGCTGGCTGGAGAGATTTTTCCGCAAGCGCCGCCGCCCGCTGCAGCGCCTCTTCTGACCGAGCAGCAGGCGGTTGAAATTGCCCGCGCCGCCAATCGCCAGAATCGCGAGTCGGCCCTCGGCGTGGCGCAGGCATCCTCAGCGATTCATCAGACGGAAAGCCTCTTTTTTCCTCAGTCCAGCTTGAAGCTCATCTCCGGGTATCCATTGAAGCCTGCATCGTTTTCCATCCCAGAGGGCGCACTGGGCGCCTTTTCCGGAACCGGGCCGCTGCCGGCAAAGAACGTCACCCTTTCCGGGGGGCAGAACTACACGCTGACGACCTTCGCCAGCGTGGGCCAGCCGCTCTCGCAGCTTTATAAGGTTCATCTTGCGCTCCTGTCCTCTCGCAATCAGATGGCCCTCGCGCAGGCGGCGAATGGAGAGCAATTGCAAAGTGTAACCCAGCAGGTTCGGAAAGCCTATCACCAGATATGTCTGCTGGAAGTCAAGGTTTCAGCCGATCGCAACCAATTGAAATTTCTTGAAGAGGCGCTTGCGATCGCGACCCACAACGTGGAGCAAGGCACGGCCCTCGGCGCCGACAGCCTGGATGCGAAATCCGCCGTGGCCCAACAACGGTATGGCCTGTTGAAGGACACCGATGCGCTGACCATGGCGCGCGAGCAACTGAATCTTCTCCTGGCCCGAAATATCGATGAGTCGTTTACAGTAGAGCCGATGGCCGCGCCCAGCGGTGAGGAAGCGGACTTGGCCGCGGCGCGCTCCTCAGCGCTTCGCCAGCGCCCGGAGATTCGCGAGGCCAAGCTGCAAGTGGAGAAAGCCAATCTCGATATTCGCCGGGAAAAGGCCGAGTATCTCCCCGATGTGAGCGCGCAAGTCACCTATGTGGGCTTTCAGAATATAGAATTTTTGCCGACGAACATGGTCACCGCCGGCCTCTCGCTGGAGTGGGAAAATCCGTGGGACTGGGGCCGTCGCAGGGCCAAGCTCGCCGGCCTGCGCGACGCCGGCAAGCAGCAGAGCCTGACCGCCGAAGACGCCACGGATAAAGTTTTGCTTGATGTGAGCCAAAAGTATCGCGCACTGCAGGAGGCGCGAATGCTGGTGGATGCGGCGACGGCTGCCAAAGAAGCCAGCGCCGAAAGGCTGCGCGTGGTTACCGATCAATTCAAGCAGCAGAGCGCGCTACTGGCCGACGTGCTGAAACAAGCAGCCAACGACAGCCAGCAAGCCGGGAACCTGAGCCAGGCGCTGGCCGCTTTCTGGAATGCGCGAGCCGACTTCGATCTTGCACTGGGGAACGATTGATATGCGAAAGAACTTAGTTTTCTTCTATGCCGCCGGCGTTCTGCTTGCCAGTCTGCTGGGCTGCAAGCAAGGACCGCCGCCCGCATTGCTGCCCGCGGTCCGATTGGGAAAGCCCACAATGGCTTCTCAGGATAACGGCATACGTTACTCGCTCTCGCTGCTCCCATTCCGGCAGGCGGATCTGGCCTTCAAGTCGCCTGGCATTGTCGAGCGAATTCTGGAAGTGCGCGGGCTCGATGGAAGAATGCGCGAGGTGACGATGGGCGATGCGGTTGACGCCGGTACCGAACTCGCCCGCGTGCGCAGCAGCGATTACAAACAAAAGACTGATCAAGCGAATGCGTCCTTGCACCAGGCAGAGGCTAATCTTGCCTCTGCAAAAGCCAGCCAGCATTTGGCCGCAGTGACCTATGAGCGCGCGGCCAATCTCTTCCATGACGCGAGCATGACGAAGCAGGACTATGATCGCGCCACCCAGCAGCGGGATGCGGCCGAGGCCGCGGTAAAGCAGGCCGAAGCGGGCGTCGTCAATGCGCAGGCTGCGCTGGCGCAGGCCAACCAGGCGTTGCAGGATACGGCGATTACCACACCCTTCAATGCCGTAATCGTCGCCCGCCAGATCGAGTTGGGAAACTTGGCTGGCAATAGCACGCTGGCCTTTACGGTGGCCGATATTCATTGCCTGAAGGCGCAGTTTACCGTTCCGGTGGAAACGTTGAGCTCCTTTCACCACGGCGCGCGCGTTACGCTCACGTTGCCCAACGCTCACGAGCCGGTGAGCGGCACTGTTTCAGCGGTTTCGTCCGCGGCCGATCCGCAAAGCCGCGTCTTCACCGTAGAAATCACGATCGACAATCCCAGGGGAGAATTCAAGCCGGGGATGATCGGCTCGCTGGTGTTGCCCAGCGCGAACGCGCCGGCGCAGAAGTTGACCGTGCCGCTCGAGGCTCTGGTGCGCTCCACATCCGGCGAATTCTCGGTTTTTGTTCCCGAAGCGGAATCGGCGGGCGGCAAGACGCGCGTGCATTTGGTTCCGGTAACGATTGGAGCCAGCCGTGGCAGCGGCGTGGAAGTGCTCGGCGGAATCGGCACACAGCAGAAGATCGTCATCGCCGGCGCTCAAACCCTTCATGAAAACGACGAAGTCAGGGTTGTGGAATAGCCCATGAGCCACAAGAGCAATCGCGAGCTTCTCGATCACACGCACAATACCTCGCGCTTTTTTGTCGAGCATCCGCATGTGGCCTGGGCGTCCTTCATAGCCGTGCTGGCGTGGGGCATTTATGGCTACACGCATATGCCGCAGCGCAAGGACCCCGACATACCCATCCGCCTGGGCATCGCCTCGTGCGCCTGGCCGGGCGCCACCGTCCAGCAGATGGAGCAGTTGGTCACGCGGCCGATTGAAGAGACCATCGCGCAGAACAAGACCATTCATCCGCCCGTCGCCAAGACCTATGGCATTCGCTCAATCACCGCGCCGGGCCAGTCCAGCGTGACCGTGCAGTTGGACGAAAACGTCCACGACACGCGCGAGCAGTTCAACGACATCGGCGCCCGCTTGCAGGACTTGAATGCGCGCCTGCCCAAGGGCGCTGGTCCCATCGTCTTTCAAAGCGACTTTGGCGATACAACTACATTGATGCTTACCGTGGCCAGTCCGCAGGCGGATAGTATCGAGATCGGGGTTCGAGCCAGCGAGATGCGGAAGGCGATTGAGGAGGAGCGCGGCAAACTGCCAGCCTCCTCGCTCTCGCCTGTCAGCATCGTCTACGCCTTTCCACTTTCACTTGTCCCTTCCAGCTCGCGCGAGATTGCCGACCGGTTTCGCAATGCGGCCGAGGCGCAAGGCTGGCTGAGCTCAAGCACGGTCATCAGCGGCAACGGCTTTATCGGAGTCAACGGGCTCACGCGCTCCAGCGACGAGCAGATTCGCACTCTCGTGAACGAACTGATTGCCGACAAGCTGCCGCTCTCATCCTTTGGCCCCGATGTCTGGCCGCCCATCCTGGTGCGCGATACCGCCCGCATTGCCGATCAACTGGCCGCGGTCGCCGGCGCCAAGTACAGCTACGCGCAACTGGACGACTTCACCAATTTACTCTCCCGCTCGCTGCAGGGCGTTCCCCAGGTCGCGCGCGTGGACCGCACCGGCATTCTTCCCCAGCGGGTTACGATGGATTACTCGCAGGAGAGGCTGGCAGCCTACGGATACAAGACCTCCGATCTGGGTAATCTGCTGGCGGCGCGCAACATTACCGCGCCCGGCGGAGCGGTGGAAACCGGCGCGCAGAGGCTGATCATCACGCCCACCGGACTCTATGAAGACGCGCAATCGATCGGCGACACCATTGTCGGCACGACGGCCACACATGCTCCCGTCTATCTCCGCGATCTGGTTACCCTCACCCAGGGATACCGAACTCCGCCGCAGTTGCTCAATTACTACACCTGGTTCGACGAGCATGGATTGGCGCACCGCGACCGCGCCGTGACCCTCAGCGTCTTCATGCGCTCCGGAGAACAGATTCAGAACTTCGGCAAAGGCGTAAACGCCACGCTCGAATCGGCCCGCGCCTGGCTACCTGCCGACCTCATCGTCGAACACACCTCGGACCAGCCGCTGCAAGTGGAGGAGAGCGTCGGCTTTTTCATGGAGGCCCTGTACGAAGCGATCGTCCTGGTCATCGTGATTTCGCTGATCGGCTTCTGGGACTGGCGCTCGGCGCTGCTGATGGCCATCTCGATTCCCGTTACGCTGGCCATGACCTTCGGCTTTGCCAACTTGCTGGGGATTGATCTGCAACAGGTCTCCATCGCTACGCTGATCATCGCGCTCGGCCTGCTGGTGGACGATCCAGTGGTGGCCAATGACGCCATCAAGCGCGAGATGACCGAGGGGCTCTCGCGTCCCGACGCCGCCTGGATCGGCCCCACCAAACTGGCCACGGCCATCGTCTTCGCCACCATCACCAACATCGTCGCCTATCTTCCCTTCCTGCTCATGAAGGGCACAACGGGAGATTTCATTTATTCGCTTCCCATCGTCATGACCTGCGCCCTGGTGGCCTCGCGCCTAATTTCAATGACCTTCATTCCGCTGATAGGCCGCTATCTTCTCAAAGCTCCTCCGGCCATGCCCGAGGAGGAGATCGCCGAGCAACGTACGCACAAATTCTATGGCTGGTACAGCAATATGATCAGCCTCGCCATTGAGAATCGCCGCAAAGTTCTGGCTTATTCAGGCGTTTTTCTTCTGGCCGGCGCCGGCCTGGCCTTCACGCTGAAGACGCAGTTCTTTCCCGACGATACGCAGTACTGGTCCTACATCGATCTCTGGCTTCCGGACGGCACACCTGTCGCCGCCACCAACGCCGCCGCCCAGCGAGCCGAGGCGGTAACGGCGCGCGTCATCGCCAGTTACGAAGCCCGGCAAGGCGAGCAACAAGGCGGCGAGCCGCATCTACTGCACTCTTTGACCTCCTTTATCGGCTCCGGCGGGCCGCGCTTCTGGTCCTCCGTCAACCCCCAGCAACAGCAGTCCAACTACGCGCAGATCATCGTGCGCGTCAGCCGCAAGGAAGCTACTCCGGAGATCGTCGGCCCCTTGCAGGATGCCCTCAGCGAAGAGCTTCCCGGCGTAGTGCCGATCGTGCATCAGTTGCAGACCAATCCCGTCGAGTTTCCTGTTTCAGTACGCATCAGCAGCACCTCGGATGTCGATCCCGCCAATGAAGAGGCCGATAACCGCAATCTGCGCCGCTTTGCCGAGGAGGCCGGAGCAATTCTGCGCCGACTGCCAGGCGTCGCCGTGCAGGATTCGGATTGGCTCAATCAGCCCGCCGAAGCTAACTTGAAGATTGATCCCGACAAGGCCAATCTCGCCGGAGTCACGAATCAGAATGTGGCTCAAGCCACGCTGGCCGCCACCGACGGCGTTGGTGTCGCTACGCTGCAGCAGGGAAACAAGCAAATCCCCGTCGTCGCCCGCCTGCGCCAGGATGAGCGCGCCTCGCTCTCCGATATTCAGAACATCTACGTCACCTCCTCCGACGGGAAGCAGAAGATTCCGCTCGAATCCATCGCCAGCATCGAAACCACGCTGGCCAATCGCCGCATCTGCCGTATGGATCACTTCCGCACCATCGGCGTCCACGCCTACCCGCAGCACGGTGTGCTCGCCTCCGAGGTTCTCAACCAAGCCTTGCCCGCTCTGCGCGAACTGCAAAAACGGCTGCCCTCCGGATACCGCATGACGATCAGCGGCGAACTGGCGGCGCAGCAGGACGGCTTCGCCAATCTCATCATGGCGCTGCTCATCTCCGTCTCCGCCATCTATGCGGCACTGCTTTTGCAATTCAAAAACTCGATTAAGCCGCTGGTCGTTTTTGCCGCCGTTCCCTATGGCGTCGTAGGCGCGCTGCTGGCGCTGGCCATCACCAGAACGCCCTTCGGATTCATGGCCTTCCTGGGCATCGTCAGCCTCATCGGCGTCATCGTCAGCCACATCATCGTGCTCTTCGACTTCATCGAGGAAATGCATGAGAAGGGCGAGCCGTTGGAGGCTGCGCTGTGCAATGCGGGCATCGAGCGTCTGCGCCCCGTGCTCATTACCGTGGGCGCCACCATCTTCGCGCTCTTCCCGCTCGCCATGCATGGAGGCCCGCTCTGGAGGCCCTTGTGTTACGCGCAGATCGGCGGCCTGGCCGTCGCCACCGCAATCACCTTAGTGCTGGTGCCGGTGCTCTATAGCATCGCCGTACTCGATTTGAAGATTATCCATTGGACGGGACGAAGCGATGAGTTGCCTTTGGAAGCATCAGGCGAAAGCATTACATGAAACAGCTTCAACCCTTTTCAGGGATTTGTGTGTTCAACTTCAAGCGGTTGCCTATGAGTCCGCTCCGTGGATCGTAGACGTGCTTGGCTTTACAGTGGTGTTCAGGGAATGAATTCTGCGCCCTCAGCATTTTTCAGCAAAATCGGTCAGTTTAAGTTATATTCTTTGTTTCAGCAGGTATCTCCATGAAAGACATCTACATCGCCGATCTGGCCAACTTCGACGAAGGCAGGTCCTTCGACGGCTTCTTCATTGTGCTGGCCAAGCAGCAACGCACCACCAAAACCAACAAGCCTTACCTCAGCCTTACTCTGGGCGATAAAACCGGCCAGCTCGAAGGCCGCGTCTGGGAGCTCTCTGATCCGCGCATCGCCAAGGACTTCGAGCGCGGCGACGTGGTCAAGGCTCGCGGCTCGGCTTCCCGCTTCGACGACCGCCTGCAGATGAAGATCGACCAGATCCGCGTGGCGCTGCCGAATGAGGTGGACAAATCCGACCTGCTGCCCTCCACCACCTGCGACGTGGCCGAACTATGGCGTCAGCTTCTAGGATTTGTTGATAGCTTCACCAACCCCGACCTCAAGCGCCTGCTCACCACCATGCTTGCCGACCCGGCTCTCGCCGAGGCTTATCGCCAAGCCCCCGCCGCCCGGCAGCTCCATCACGCCTGGCTGGGCGGCCTGCTGGAGCACGTCATTAGTTTGCTGACGATGGCCGGCCGCGTCGCCACGCATTACCCGCTCCTCGACCGCGACCTGCTGATGACCGGCGTGATTTTCCACGACATCGGCAAGATTTACGAACTCTCGTGGGAAACAGGCTTCAGCTACACCGTCGAAGGCGTACTGTTGGGCCACATCCAGATGGGCACGGCGCTGGTCGAGCGCGCCATCGACAGCCTGCCCAACTTCCCGCCGCGCCTCAAAACTCTGGTTCTGCACATGATTCTCTCGCATCACGGCAAGCTGGAGTTCGGCTCGCCCAAGCTGCCGATGATTCCCGAAGCCCTGGCCCTCAGCTTCATCGATGACCTCGACGCCAAAATGCAGGCCATGCAGGGCGAATTCGACAAGTGCCTCCGCGAAGGCAAGCCCGCCGACGAGCTGACCGGAAAAGTCTGGGCGCTGGATCAGCGGCAGTTGCTGAATACCAAACGCTGGTTGGGAGAAAGCAAGGAATAGGCTTTCAAGCCACAAACCACTCCCACTGCTCCTCATTCAGTGGAACCACCGATAGCCGCCCAATCAGCACTAATGGCGACTTGGCGAAAAGCGGCACGGACTTGATCGCCGCCAGGGTCTTTGGCTGCCTGAGCCGCTTGCCCGCCTTGACGCGCGCGATGGGAACCTTGGGATCGCCCGCGTCCACGCTCCCCACGGTTCCGGTTCCCACGGCCATACGCTCGTCGCCGGTATGGTAAAAAATCCACTTCGTCCCTGGCTTCATCTCGCGCAGGTACTTTACGGCAGTGGGGTTGGTCACGCCATCCCAGACAGTCTCCTTATCGCGCAGGAAATCATCGAAGGAGTAGACATCGGGCTCGCTCTTGAAGAGGAAGTAGCTCATTCGGTACATGTTAGGCTATATCCGACAAGAAAGAAAGAGCGCGTCCGTTACAATGAAATTATTATGATTCGTTTCTCAACCGCCGGCGAATCTCACGGAGAAGCCCTCATCGCGCTCCTCTCCGGGCTGCCGGCTGGCGTGCCCGTCGATCTCGAATTTGTCAATCGCGAGTTGTGGCGCCGCCAGCAGGGCTACGGGCGCGGCGGGCGCATGAAGATAGAGACTGACAAGGCCCACGTGCTCTCGGGCGTTCGCCACGGCAAGACCATCGGCAGCCCAATCGCCATTGAGATCGTCAATCGCGACTGGAAGAACTGGGAATCTAAATTGCCTGTTGACGCCGGCGACCCCGCGCTGCACCAAGCAGTCGCCTCGCCGCGTCCCGGCCATGCGGATCTGGCCGGCGCTCTCAAGTACAACTTCCCCGACGCCCGTTACGTGCTGGAGCGTGCCTCCGCCCGCGAGTCCACCGCGCGTGTAGCCGCCGGAGCCTTTGCCAAACTGATGCTGCGGATTCTCGGCATCGAGGTCGCCAGCCACACCATCCGCGTGGGCCGCGTGGCGCTCGACCGTGCCGCAACGTGGGATGAAATCGCCGCTCTCGCTGCCCACGACGAGGTCATTCTAGGCTGCGTCGATTCCGCGACCGAGGCCCGCATGAAGGAAGAGGTTGAGGAGGTTTCCCGCACCGGAGACACCGTCGGCGGCGTCTTCGAGGTGGTGGCGCATGGTGTCCCACCCGGCCTGGGCAACTACGCCAATTGGGACGAGCGCCTCGACGGCCAGCTCGCCAGCGCGCTGATGAGCGTGCAAGCCGTCAAGGCAGTCGAGATTGGCCGCGGCGTGGTGGCCGCTGAATCCTTCGGCTCACAGGTTCACGACCCCATCCACTACGCCGCGAAAGACACCGGCAAGCCCACCCGCTTCACACGCCCGAGCAACAACGCCGGCGGCATCGAGGGCGGCGTCTCTAACGGCGAAAACATTGTCGTTCGCGGCTACCTCAAGCCTATATCCACTCTTCGCAAGCCTCTCGAATCCGTGCGCTTTGACTCGCGCCAATCCACCAGCGCAAGTTACGAACGCTCGGACATTTGCGTCGTACCCGCCGCTGGAGTGGTTGGAGAAGCCATGGTTGCGTTAACCCTCGCGCGCCTGGCCCAGGAAAAATTTGGCGGCGATTCGGCTCTCGAATTGCAACGAAATTACCGCGGATACATCGAACAGATACGGAACTATTAAGCAGCAAGCAGATACGGAGCGTTTCGCAGAAGCTGATGACTCTTAAAATTGTCAAATACCCCGACCCCATACTCGCACGGCCCGGCGAGCCCGTCACCGAGTTCAATGCCGAGTTGCGTAAGCTGATCGCCGACATGTTCGAGACCACATATGCCGAGCAGGGAATTGGCCTGGCCGCTCCGCAGGTGGGCGTGTCCAAGAGGCTCACCGTCATCGACCTGAGTCTGGGCAAAGACCCAAAACAAAAATTGGTGCTCATCAATCCCGAGATCATCTCCAGCGAGGGCAAGGTCTACGAAGAGGAAGGCTGCCTCAGCTTTCCAGAGATTCGCGAGAAAGTGACGCGCCACGCCAAGGTGCGCATCCGCGCCCAGGATGAAAAGGGCAAGTGGTTCGAGATGGACGGCGAAGACGTGCTCTCGCGCTGCTTCCAGCATGAGATCGACCACGTGGACGGCATGTTGTTCATTTACCGCATGAGCGCTCTCAAGCGCGACCTGGCCCTGCGAAAGATTCGCAAGATGCAACGCGAAGGCAAGTGGTAAACTCGCCCCGGGGGATGACCATGACGAAACCCCTCAGGCTGATTTTCTGCGGGACTCCACAATTCGCCGTGCCCACGCTGCAAGCGCTTCATGTGGCCGGCTATGAAATCGCCCTGGTCGTCTCCCAACCAGACCGCCCCGCTGGCCGTGACCGCCAGCTTACCGCTCCGCCCGTCAAGCTGGCCGCGCTCGCCGCCGGATTACCCCTCACGCAGCCGGAAAAGATTCGCGACAATCCCGAATTCCGCTCGCAGCTCGAGGCCATCGCGCCCGACGCCATTGTGGTCGTCGCCTACGGACGCCTCATTCCGCACTGGATGCTCGCGCTGCCCCGGCTGGGCTGTATCAACCTGCACGCCAGCCTGCTGCCACGCTATCGTGGTGCTGCGCCGATTCAGTGGGCGCTGGCCAAGGGCGAAACGGTCACCGGCAACACCACCATGCTGCTTGATGAGGGACTCGACACCGGCCCCATCCTCCTCCAACAGGCCCTCGCCATCGCTCCTCATCAGACCGCGGCAGACCTCCTCGATGTGTTAGCTGTAGGCGGCGCGCCGCTGGTAGTCAAGACCCTTACCGGACTGGAGAATGGAATTATCACTCCCAAGCCGCAAAATCCAGCCGGAGTCTCCTATGCCCCGCTGCTCACGCGCGAAGACGGCCGCATGGATTTTGCCGCGCACACGGCAACGGAACTCAAGAATCACTGGCGCGGTTTCCAGCCCTGGCCCGGCGCATTCACCGCGCTCGATGGAAAAAAGCTCATTGTTCATCGCATGGAGGTCGTGGACGCGCCCGGCTCTCAGGAATCGAATTCGCCCGAGCCCGTTCCCGTACAAATTTCTCCCATTCTTCCCGGTCAGATTCTCGTCAAGGACCATCGTCTGCTGGTTGCCTGCGCCGGAAACACCTGGCTGGAACTTCTCGAAGTGCAGCTCGAAGGCAAGAAGCACCTCGCCGCAGCCGAATTTCTCCACGGAATCGCTCTTCCCGCCAACGCGCGGCTTGGCTGAGGCCATGGCGCAAATCTCTCCAGCGCGCAAGGCAGCCTTCCAGATTCTGATGGCCGTCGAGCGCGGCCAATCCCACTCTGACGACCTTCTGCGCGGCAAAACCGTCAACGCGCTCTCCGCGCCCGACCGCAACCTGGCCACCGCGCTCGTTCTGGGCGTGTTGCGTTGGCAGATTCAGCTCGACCGCCAGATTCGCGTCCTGCTCTCCCGCCCCAATGCCAAGCTCGATACAGAAGTCCTGATCGCTCTTCGCATGGGCGCATTCCAGTTGCAGCACATGGACCGCATCCCTGCCCGCGCCATACTCTCCGAAAGCGTCGAGCTGGCCAAGCAGGCCGGCCATCATTTCGCTTCCGGCATGGTCAACGCCGTCCTGCGCAAATTCGCCAAGTCACAGCAAGCCGCGGCTGAATTCGGATCGCAGGGAAGCATCGATTCGGAGGGAGGCGGGGGTTTCAACATCTGCAAACTGCCAACTTTATCTGTAAAGGCTTTTGCCCCGGAAAATCGTTTTTCGGAAGACATGGCGGCCTACCCCTCCTGGATGATCGAGCGCTGGATCGATTTCTATGGATTCGACGCAACGCGTACAATCTGCCGCCACGGCCAGAGCCAGCCCGTGCTGAGCATCCGCCTCGCCAGCTCTGCCGTTGAAGCTGAACTCAAAGCAGCCGGCCTCGGTATCGAACCCGGACAGTTGCTCACCGCCGCGCGCACCGTCATCTCCGGTGACGTAACTTCGACCGAATCCTTCCGCGTAGGCCGCGTGCGACTCCAGGACGAGGGCTCGCAACTGGTGGCTGAAATTGCCAGCGTGAATCTCAACCAAAAAGTGAAAAGCGTCCTCGACGCCTGCGCCGCGCCCGGCGGAAAGACGCTCATCCTGGCCGAGCGTAATCCCGACGCTCGCATCGTCGCCATGGAATCCAGCGCGCCCAGGCTTGCACAGTTGCAGAAGCGCCTGGCCCCGCACGCCGCCCGCATTGAATGCCGTCTGGCCGACGCAACCGCGCTCACGGAAAACTCTGCCTTCGACCTCGTGCTGGCTGACGTCCCTTGCAGCGGAACCGGCACTATGGGCCGCAATCCGGAAATTCGCCATCGCCTCCGTCCGGAAGACCTCGCTCGTCACGCCGAGCGCCAGCGTGCGATTCTCGCCGCCGCACTGCGCGTACTCCGCCCCGGCGGCCATGTCGTCTACTCCACCTGCTCGCTGGAGCCGGAAGAAAACGAGCAGGTCGTAGCCGCAGTGATGGCCACATCCCCGAACGCCCGCCTGGTTTCCTTTGAAGCCCATATCGACGCGCTGCTCGATGCAAAGATTCTCACCCAGCAAGGCGCCGAGCGCCTGCGCGGCTCGCTCACTCCCGATGGCGCGATCCGCCTGCTCCCCGGCGCGCTGCGAACCGACGGATTTTTTATCTGCACGATTGAGCGGATAGCATAATATATATTCCAGGATTCTTTATGTCAGAACATCAAGTTGGTTGTTGTTGCGCTTTCTGCGGAACCTGCCCTGGAATGATTGAAGGCAGATGCCCAGGTTGCACGGCGGGTTACGAGACAGGGAGTAGAGACATCTCCAAGGCGAGATGCAAGATGAAAGTGTGTTGCATTCGCAAGCTGGGAAGCAACAGCACATGCGCGGATTGCACGGATTTCCAGCGCTGTACCATCCTTCAGGATTTTTACGGAAAGTCCGGCTACAAATACAAGAAGTACAGAGAATCGCTGGAGTTCATCAGTGCCAACGGTCGCGCTGCCTTCCTGAAAATCGCAAAGAGATGGAACAGACCTTACGGAAGATTCCTTTAACGCCGCAATTCTGATGCCGTCTTGCGCCGCTATATTTAGCCCCTGATTTCATCTTGCCACCGTCAGCTTCACCACATTGTCCTGCGTCACGCGCGAGCCGGCAGCGGGCTCCTGCGCCATCACCGTGCCCGGCTTTACCGGCATCACCGGCGCCGCGTCACTCGATCCAACAGGCCCAACCGGCACATCCACAAACTTGGGCCGCTCTGCTTGAATACCTATGCTCTTAAGCTCCGCCTGCGCGGTCACCACCGGCAATCCGGTCAAATCGGGCATGACAAATCCGTCGGGCGTGTCGTCTTCAGGCGTTGCCACCAGCAGATCGATACTGGGCCGCGCAATTCCCTGGGAGTGTGCCGGAGGGTCCTGGGCAATCACCGTTCCCTCGTTCGCTCTGTTCCAGGGCAGCTGCGCCGTCACGCCCGCCTGCAGCCCCACGCGCCTCAGTTCGAGCGCCGCTACCCGCTCATCCAGCCCCACCGTCTCCGGCACATCCACCTTTTGCGGACCCAGGCTCTCTGCCACCCGCACTCGCCACTCCCGCCGCACCACCGTTCCCGCCGCCGGTGACTGCGAAAGAATATGTCCCGCGGCCACGTCTCCCGAATAGTAGCGGTTGTCCACATCCAGGTTCAGCCCCAGCCCCGAGGTCTGGCTGCGCGCCTCCGCCACCGTCATACCATTCAGCGAAGGAACCTTCACCTCGGTGCCGTGAATGGCGAACTGCATGGTGATGTCTGCCGAAAGCAGCGCCACTGCCACCAGTACCATCACCAGCGAAGCCACCTGAAAAAAATTCACAAACGGGCGTGTATTCATGGCTTTAACTCTCCGAACTCCGAAAATCCGCAATTGAAATAATGCGAACCATCTCGCCTCACCGCAAATTATCCGTCACCGGCTCGGGATGAATCGTCACGCGATACACCTCCGGGCATTCCAGCTTGAAGCGGTCTTCGAGCGCGGTAATGGCCACGTGAACTCGCTCCATGGTCAGATCGTCGGGCAGCGTGCAATGGCAGGAAACCTGGATGTGCTCAGCCGAGCGGCTCACCAGAATCTCATGCACATCCACAATCTCCGGAATCTGCGCCGCTGCCGCCTGCATCGCCTGCTCAATGCGTCGATCCGCCTCCACCCGCTCTCCCGGCGGCTCAATCGTCGCCGGCTCGCTTTCGATGTGCGTCAGCACTCCGTCAATCTCCGGAACCTCGCGCAGAATCTCCGCCTCCAGCTCGCAGACAAAGTCGTGCGCCTTGAGCAGCGTGAGCGCCTCATCCAGCTCCAGGTGCTGCTCCACGCGCAGCCGTCCCTGGTGCGACTGCACGCTCAGCTCGTGCACGCTCACATTGTTGCGCGCGGCCACCGCCCGCACCCGGTCGAAGATGCTTTCCGCCCGCGCCCTTCGCGGCACCGTATGGATCACCACGTCCGCCTCCGGCAGCGTGCGATGCACCGCCTCCGTGGCCGCCCGCACCAGTTCGTCGGTGTGTTCGAAGGTGAAGCGCCGCGGCAAGGCTACCGTCAGGTCCGCAAAGTAACCTGCTCCGGCTCGCCGCACCCGCGCCTGCTCCACGCTGAGCACCCCCGGCACGCGCGTTACTTCTTCAATCAGCCGCCCCCGCGTCTCGGCGGGGATCTCATCCAGCAGCACGCTCACCGCCTCGCGCCCCAGCCTGAGCGTCAGCCGCAGAATCAGCAGCGAAACCACCACCGCCGCCAGCGGGTCCGCGTAGCGCAGCGCGCCTACGCCGTACCGCGCGCCCAGCCAGCTTGCGCCCAGCCCGCACAACACCGCCAGCGACGACCAGATGTCGCTCGCAAAGTGAAATGCGTCTGTCGCCAGCGCCGACGACCCGGTCCGTTCCGCTACCGCCCGCAGCCGCCGCGACCGCCAGTAGTCCACCCCAATCGAGCAGACCACCACCGCGACTGGCCACCCCAGCCCCTGCAATTCCTTCCCATGATGCAGAATCCGCTGAATCGCCTCCCAGATGATCCACCCGCTGGAGACGGCCATCAGCAGAACTTCGCCGAAGGACGAAAAATTTTCAAATTTGCCGTGGCCGTAGGTGTGGTCCTCGTCGGCTGGCCGGTCGCTTACCTGTACGGAAAAGAAGGTCAGCGCAGAGCCCACCATGTCCAGCCCGGAGTGGGCCGCGTCCGACAGTACGCCCAGCGAGCCGGAGAGCAAACCCGTCGCCAGCTTCAACAGCGTCATCGCCGCCGCCGCCAGCATCGAGTGCAGCGCCACCTGCCGCTTCTCGGCGGAATATCTGGCGATTTTGGAGGCTTCGTAAACCATCGCGCTTCTAGGCTACAGCGCAGCGCCGTGCCGTGTACAACCCCGCTATCCCAAAGGTGTACGGCTGCCATGCACATTGCTCATATCCTGCCGCTGCCATCAACCCCAGCATCTCCTCCGGCGCGGGAAAATTCCCCACGGAAACCGGCAAGTAGCTGTATGCCCCGGCTTTACCGCAGATCGCCCGCCCAATCGCAGGCAGCACCCTCCGGAAGTAGACTGCGTAGGCCTTGCCCATCAGCCCTCCCGGCTCGCTGAACTCCAGAATCCCCAATTGCCCGCCCGGCTTCAGCACGCGATGAAACTCCCGCAAACCGGCCTCGTAGTTGGCCAGATTCCTGAAGCCAAAGGCCGACACAATCAAATCCAGCGACTCCGATTTCAGCGGCAGGTGCAGCGCGTCTGCTTCGAGAGGTACGGCATACGGCTCGCCCGCCCTCCGCGCGCCCATGCTAAACTTTTTTACTCCGCGGCTCAACATGGCGCGAGAAAAATCCGCCGCCAGCACTGGCCGCGCGCCCTTTGGCCGCCGCTTCAGCAGCGCCATGGTCATATCGCCCGTGCCGCAGCAGATGTCCAAGACAGCCGTCTCCGGCTCCGCCAGCACCGCGCGAAATCGCCGCGCCGCCCGCCGCCACCACAGCCGGTCCACATTCATCGACAGAACATGGTTCAGCAGATCGTATCGCGGCGCAATTGCTTCGAACATCTCCCGCACAGCCCGCGCTGCACTGGTTTCGTCGGTTGCTCCGTGCGGCTTGGCTCCGGTGGCGGGCATCAAATCTGCCGCTCCCCCGCCCGCCCCAGCACATACCTCACCGCCGCCTCCAGTTCCGCCGCCGTCACATCCTCCACCACGCCCGCGTCGCCAATACCCAACGGCAGCACAAAACGCCTCACTCCGCCCACATTTTTCTTATCGCCGCCCGTAGCCGCAACCACTTTGTTCGCCCGTAGCTTCAATGCCGGCAGCGGCCCATACAAATGAATCAATCTCTCCAGCCGATCAAACTGGCTTTTCGTAATCGTCCCCCGCTCCCTCGCCACGCAGAGAGCAGCTACCATCCCCCAGCCCACCGCCTCGCCGTGCAGCAGCGTCCTGTAGCCGGTGGCCTGCTCCAGCGCATGGCCCACCGTGTGGCCAAAGTTCAAAATCATCCGCAACCCGCTTTCGCGCTCGTCCCGGTTCACAACCCCAGCCTTCATGCGAATGGACGCGGTAATCACCTTCTCTAAAGCTTTGGGATCGCGCCCCAGCACCTCCTCCGCGTGCTCTTCCATAAAGCGCACCAGCGCCCGGTCGCGGATAATCCCCGCCTTCACGCTCTCCATCAGCCCGGCTCTCAGCTCGCGCTCGGGCAGCGTCGTCAGCGCGTCAATATCGGCAAAGACCGCCAGCGGCTGATGGAAGCTGCCCACCAGGTTCTTGCCCTCCGGTAAATTCACGCCCGTCTTGCCGCCCACCGACGAATCCACCTGCGCTAAAAATGTCGTCGGAACCTGTACATAGGGAATCCCGCGCATGAAGATCGACGCCGTAAATCCGCCCACATCGCCCACAATCCCGCCGCCAAAGGCAATCAGCAGGCTCCCGCGATCACCGCCCGCCTCCACCATCTCGCGCAGCAGGCCTTCCACGCTGGCCAAGGTCTTGTGCTTCTCGCCTGGCTCCAAAAACAGCACCACCGGGGCGTCCTTAAAGGACTGCTGCACGCGCTGCCCCCACAGCCCCCACACCGGCGCCGAAGTCAGCACAAAGACCCGCCGCGGCAATTTGCCCGCAACTTTCTCCACGCGCCGCGCCAGCGACCCAATCAGCCCGCTACCCGCCACCACATCGTATTGTTCTTTAGCCGTCTTGACTCGTATCGTCTGCACAATACTTTTATCCTAAATGCAAAGCGGCGGAGCTCTCTAGCTCCGCCGCTTCTTCTACAATCCGCCGCCTGATTCCGCGGCTACAGGTTAACGGGGGTGCTCGTCATGGCGAGGCTCGTCGTGGTGCGGTGCATCATGGTGTGGTCCGCCATGCTCTTCTCCGTGATGCACTTCGCCGCGATGCTCTTCGCCGTGCGGCCCGCCGTGGCGATCGTCGTAGCCATGGTAATAATGGCCATGCTCGGCCTCATAGGCGGCCCGTCCGTGGTAGCGGCCTCTGCCATCCTCATGGAAGCGATACTCGCCCCAGCCGTGGGCGTATCCCCAGCCGGCCCAGGGGCCTACGCCCAAAAAGATGCCGTTGTGGAAGTACGCCGGCCCGTAAAAGCCCCTGGGGGCGCAGCCGTAGGGCGGAGCTTCGTAGTAGCCCCAATGGCAAACGGGTGGTTCGCCGATTTCGATGTCAACTTGCGCGCGAACCTTTGGCACAAGGGCCAGGCCCGCAAGCAATGCTGCCGAGCAGATTAAAGTTGTGAATCCGCGCATATGTGACCCCTCCTGGGTGTCTGTGATTGCCTTTTTAGCGTGCGGTACCCTGCTGCCGCTACAACAGCCCGGCATCAGCAGCCACCGTAAGAATGTGAACCCGTTGCTGAATCTCCTGCACAACATAGGGCGATGTTGCCACCCTATCAGCGGATTTGACTCTAGCAGATAGGGCCGATTCTGTGCAAAATGAAACACTTTGACGCGCAAGCTTTCATTCAGCCCTCGCGCCTGAATAGTTATACACAGATTTGGGGCAAGAGTTGCGCGAAGCTCTCAAATCCCTGCTTCCGGCCCTCCAGTGATAGCCTGAACCCTGATGCAGGAATCGTCACAGGTCGATTTTCTGGTGATGGGGGCGGGCGTGGCCGGCTTGCGCGCGGCCGTCGAGCTGGCTCGCCACGGCGATGTCCTCGTCGTCACCAAGGAGTCCGTCGCCGAGTCCAACACCCACTACGCGCAGGGCGGCATCGCCGTGGCCATGGAGGGCGACGCTGACGTTGCGCTCCACCTCGAAGATACCGTCAATGCCGGTGATGGGCTGGTCTATCGTCCCGCGGCCCAGGCGCTGGTAGCCGAGGGGCCGGTCCGCGTGGCCGAACTGATCGAGTGGGGCGCGGCCTTCGACTCCGAAGCCGGCCAGCTAATGCGCACCCGCGAGGGCGCGCACTCCCTGCCTCGCATTCTGCACGCCAACGGCGACGCCACCGGCGCGGAGATCAGCCGCTCGCTGGCCGCCTTTGCCCGCGTCCACAAGCGCATCCGCTTTGCCGAGTGGACCACCGTCACCAACCTCATCGTCGCCGATGGCCGCGTTATCGGAGCCGATTTGCTCAGTTGCGACCGCCGCCCGCGGCTTCAGCAGCGCATCGGCGCCCGCGCCGTCCTCATTGCCGCCGGAGGAGCCGGCCAGGTCTACTCCGACACCACCAACCCCGCCGTGGCCACCGGCGACGGCATCGCCCTCTCCGCAACCACTGGCGCCGCGCTCGCCGACATGGAGTTCTACCAGTTTCACCCCACCGCCCTCTCGCTATCCGGCGCGCCCCGCTTCCTGCTCTCCGAGGCCCTGCGCGGCGAGGGCGCCATCCTGCTCAACGATCGCGGCGAGCGCTTCATGCAGCGCTATCATCCCCTCCTCGAGCTCGCTCCCCGCGACGTTGTAGCCCGTGCCATCGCCCGCGAGGGCATGGGCGCAACCGCCGCTGAATCCCGTGTTGTCCATCTCGACATGCGCCACGTCCAGGGAATCAACCTGCACCAGAGATTTCCCGGCATCAGCGCCGTTCTCAAGCGCTACTCGCTCGACCTCAGCCGCGACCTCATCCCCGTCCGCCCTGCCGCGCATTACCTCATGGGCGGGATCCGCACCGATCTCTTTGGCCGCACCACTCTCGCCGGACTCTATGCCTCCGGAGAAGCTGCCTGCACCGGCGTCCATGGCGCCAACCGCCTGGCCTCCAACTCGCTCCTCGAAGGCCTGGTCTTCGGCGCTCGCGCCGCACAATCGATGCTCGACGACTGCTTACCGCAGGGGCAGAGCTTGCCGCGGTGGCGGACTTCCGGAATCTCTTTGCCGGATACGGTGCCCTTGACCCCCTCCGAGCAGGCGCATCTCGAAAAAATCATCGCCAAACTGCAAACTTCCATGTGGGCCTACGCCGGGCTGCTGCGTGAAGACTCCACCCTCCGCCTCGGCCTCGCCGCCCAGCAAGCCTGCGCGGACTCTCTCGCCGAGTTGGCCACGCAAAACAAGAGCAGCCGCCGCCTCACTGAAGCCCTGGCCATGAGCTGTGTGGCCCGCGCCATCCTGCTCTCCGCCCTGGCCCGCGCCGAGAGCCGCGGCGCTCACTTCCGCAACGACTTCCCGCAGCGCGACGACCAGAACTTCCTCAAGCACTCTGTCTACACCGGCCAGCAGCCTATCATATTCCAGACTTGGTAAGGCAACAGTTTATCAAGGCAAATAAATGCTTCCGCGCCCCGTGCCGATGAATACTCAATCTGGGGCACGTTGCGATCTCGCAAACCTGGTTCTCTACGGGCGATGCAACGCCGGTTCGATACCTCATGCATGATCTAGAAAGGGTGACTCGCGACGATTCTTGTACAAACCGTTTTCTCCATTCGAATCGAAACTTGTATAATCCGCACATGCAAAGAATAGCTTGGGGTACAATTGCGTTCGGCTCGCTGTTGCTCATCTCGGCCAGCTCTATAGGAGGACAGGAAGTGAAATCTCCGCAAACTGAAAAGTCGAAGCCACCTGTCAATATGGAGCAGCGCGGGCGCATCCTTGGAATCGGCGGTATCTTCGTCAAGTCCGCAAATCGTGATCAGATGCGCGAATGGTATTCGAAGCATCTTGGACTTGCTGACAAAGGCGGAGGCGCGATGCTTCCGTGGCGCGAACACGACGACTCGCAAAAGGAACACGTTACGGTTTGGACTGTTTTTCCCGCCTCCACTGACTATTTCCCAGCCACGCAACCGTTCATGGTCAACTACATCGTGGACGATTTGGATGCTTTGCTCGACCGCTTGCAAAAAGAGGGCGTAAAGATTGACCCCAAACGAATGGATGAATCCTACGGTCGCTTTGCCTGGATCTATGACTCGGATGGGAATAAAATTGAACTCTGGCAGACGGTGCCCGCAAAGCCCTAGGGGCCTTCCACGGCGCTTACTCAACCGGTTTTCTATTGCGGGTGCCCCAGGTCCCTCGCATTTGGGGACCTGGGAATTGAGATGACCGTTATCCCATGTCGGACTAACCATAAATGTCTGGGTGGGATACCACAATCCTCACATGAGTTCCTACACCTTGATCGTCTTATCACCCTTGTGCCAGCCGCACGGAGTCAAACCGCCATTCTGCAGCGCGTCCAGCACGCGCAACACCTCCTGCGGATCGCGGCCCACCGATAAATCCGTCACGTAGACAAAGCGGATCACGTTCTCCGGGTCCACAATGAAGGTGGCGCGCTGGCTCACGCCCGCCTTGGGGTCAAGAATGCCCAGCGCCGCCGAAAGCTCCCGCTTGATGTCGCTCAGCATGGGGAAGGGCAAGTTCTTCAGTGAGGGCTGTTCGTTGCGCCACGCCCAGTGCACAAACTCCGAGTCGATGCTCGCGCCCAGCACCTGCGCGCCGCGCGCGGCAAACTCCTTGTTCAACTCGCCGAAGGCGGCAATCTCCGTCGGGCAAACAAAGGTAAAATCCTTGGGCCAGAAAAAGTAGATCTTCCACTTGCCCGCAAAGCTCTTGTCGCTAACGGGCTGGAAGGCCTTCTTGAGGTCGAGATCGACCACGGCGGTCACTTCAAAGCTGGGAAAACTTGCGCCTACAGAGATCATTCTTTGCTTCCTCCGGAATAGTTTGTGTAGTTGAAGGGGCTGAACAGATAGACGGAGAAATCAACCTCCGCCTGCGTATAAGCAGAGGGGTAAAAGGACCACACTGCATGTGAGTGTTTTCTCTAATAGATAAAGATGCGCGCCGGGGACAAAGAGATTCGTTACCAACGTGAAAATCGGGCCTGGGAAGCCTAAATACTATTTCCGTTGCGTATTGCAGATAATTACCTTTCCTCGGCGCACGATGTTTATGAGAGGTCCAGACAGCCAATGAGGTCGAACTGGGGCAGAATGTCGGATGAGGTCGATTGGAGCTGGATAACCTGTCCAAAATGTAGGACATCCGCCTATTCTGTACCCCCAAAAGCATACCCTCCCCCCCCGGGGTCCATTTTCCGTTTCTTCGCCTTCCCTGTGAATCTATGAAACTGTGATCGTAATGGCATATCCTGGTTGATTTTGCTTCGTCAAAATCCACTTTGTACTCAAGTTCTGGCTGCTTCTGCCGATATTCCCCTTGTTAAGGATTCATAGACAAACCCAACCCGGCAAACCGGGAGAACGGATATATCCATGCCTGCTGATTTTGGCGATATTACTTCATACCACCGTGAAGAAGCTGCCCGGCATCATGCGCTGGCCAAGGCAGCGCGCGACCGCGGATGCCTCGCTGAAGCTGACTATCAGGCCGGCTTGGCTGCGCGTTGGGAGGAGGTCGCCCTTCAGCAAGTGACCACGATGCGGAAGACACCCGTGCGCCGCATCGCAAAGCCGAGGCAAATCTTCCCGGCTTCCAAGACGCCGCCCAAACCAGTTTCAGTTGTCAGCTGGTCGGCCCTTGTGCGCGGCCTCCAATACATCGCCGAGGTGCTCTCGCCAACTATGGACAAGCCGGAGACTCCTCTACACATCGTCCCGCCCCGCTGATCGCGGCCTGCAATTACACGCAATCACCTGTCACTCGGAGCGAAGATGGTCGCGTCCTCATGGGATCGCTGTTCAATTTGAGGAGACGGAAATTACGGCAGCTTGAATGCTTTCACGGCAATGGCGTTGGGCGCGCGGCCGGCTGGAAGCAGGGTAAACAGCGAGTGCGAGGCTGTGCGCGCCACGGCTACGTCGCCGGAGCGGGAATCAACGGCAAACAGCAGCAGCCCGGAACTGGATATCGCCATCGCCGTAGTACCGTCGCCAACATGAATCGAGCCGGCGAGCCTGCCGTCGTCGATGGCGTAGACGGTGACGTACGGAGAGCGGAAGTTGGCCACGTAGAGCATGGCGTTATCAGCCGAGACCACGCCGCGAACCGGCGTGTCTCCAATGAGGGTGACGCTGTTGACGTCATCGGTGCCGGTAATGATCTCGGAAATAGTATTGGAAAGCGAATTCAGCGCGAACACTTCGCCGCCGTCGGGCTTGAGGGCCAACTGCATCGGAGCCTGGCCCACATCAAGCAGGGCTTCCAGCCGGTCGGGCTGGGAGGGAACGAACGGGGCGCGGCCCGGTTGAGAGGAATGAACTTCAGGATGAGCCAGGGCAATCGCCATGATCTGGTGGCCGGCCGAGCAAGAAACAAAAACTTTCGAGGAATCAGGAAGAATGACCGCATCCAAGGCGCCGGGGCAGCCTGTGAAGATTGCGCGCAGGCGGCGTGTTGCCGGATCGAAGAGGCTCACCGAGTTGCCGCGCCGGTTGGCGACGGCCAGGGTCTTGTTGTCGGGAGAGAGGCGGGCGGCAACCGGCTCCTCGCCGGCGCCGATAGCCGCGATTTCGCGCCGCGCTTTAAGGTCCAGCACAGAGATAGTGTTGGAACCGGAGTTGGCCACGTAGGCCATCTCGCCCGTGGAATCAACCTCGATGGAGACCGGCAGGCGGTGGACAAGGATGGCGCCCGCCACGGTATTGTTTTCCGCATTGATTACCGACACCGAGCCCTGTCCGTCCGCCGCGCCGGAGTTGACCACGTACACTTCGTTGCGGGTGGGGCTGGCGGCCACGGCTATGGGTTTTTGCCCAACCGCAAGCTCGCGCTCCACACGCACATCCACCACGTCCAGAACGGTGACCGTGTTGCTGTCGCCGTTGGTCACATAAGCGTATTCGCGATAGTTGGACGGGTACTGCGGGAAGTCATGGGAGCGGCAGCCGGCCAGAGCCAGCGCCAACAGGGCAACAACGGTAAAGCGGATGATCGCGGCGTTCGGTGGTAGCATCATGCGTTCACGCTTTGGCAGCCTCCACGCGGACGCCGCGCGGCAAGCTTCGCCCAACCACTGGGGCGATTCGTTCCAGTTCGTCCATCATGCCGGCGAATTGAGCGGGATAAATAGATTGGGGTCCGTCGGAGAGAGCTTTTTCCGGATGGTCGTGGACCTCAACCAGGATGCCGTCGGCCCCCGCGGCCACAGCGGCGCGGGCCATGGGCAGCACGCTGTCGCGCTTGCCGGTGCCGTGGCTGGGATCCACCAGAATCGGCAGGTGGCTCACTCGCCGGACAGCGGGAATGATGCTCAGGTCCAGGGTGTTCCGCGTGTGGTCGGCAAAGGTGCGCACGCCGCGCTCGCAGAGTATCACTTCGTAGTTGCCCTCGCTCATCACGTACTCGGCGGCCATCAAAAACTCTTCCAAAGTAGCCGAAAGGCCGCGCTTGATCATCACTGGCTTTCTCAGTTGGCCTGCGCGCTTCAGCAGGGAATAGTTCTGCATATTGCGCGCGCCGATCTGCACCACGTCGGCCCATTCGGCAACCAGCTCCAGCGTCTCGCTGTCGATGGCCTCGGTGACGATGCGCAGCCCGAAGCGAGAGCGGATCTCGGCCATAATGCGCAGCGCCTCCAGGCCTAGGCCCTGAAATGCATAAGGAGATGTGCGCGGCTTGTAAGCGCCGCCGCGGAAGAACTGCGCTCCCGAGGCGGCCACCTGTTCGGCGATGGCCATGGCCTGTTCGCGGCTTTCAACGGAGCAGGGCCCGGCTATGATGGCCAGGTTGCGGCCGCCGATAGCCGCGTCCGTTCCCTCGAAGCGGATCACGGTGTCTTCTTCCTTCACGTCCCGGCTGGCCAGCTTGTAAGCCTTGGAAACGCGAATCACTTCGGCGACGCCGTCAAGCTCTTCCAGGTTCCCGCGCTCCACTTCGCCCTGGTTGCCGGTGATGCCGATGGCGGTGCGCTGCGCTCCGGGAAGCGGGTGAGCGCGGAAGCCCAGCCGTTCTATAGATTCGCAGACCGCCTGAATTTGCTTCTGCGTTGCCTGCGCTTTCATGACTACCAACATGGCTGGACTCCTCGAACCCTCAGTCTAACGTCTGGGACGGCCAAGGGCAATTGCCTGGAGGGTACGGGATTAACCGGGACTCGACTTTTCAAAGCAAGAGTAAGGCCTCTGAGGAAGTGCGGCCGCTGAAGGAGCGAGGAGCGCAGTATTTGCATATCTGCCTTAAACTTCTGCTTTCGTAATTACAGCGGCGCCCGCAATCAGGAAACCCTCCTGAATGAAGAGGCGTTGCGGCGGCTACACTCCCGCAGCAATACTTTTCCATTTAGAATAAAAGAGTTATGACCACCCTGAAAGCCGTTCGCGGCACCCGCGACCTTTTGCCGCCGGAGACCGCCCTTTGGAACCGCATCGAGGCCACCGCGCGGGACGTTTTTACGCGTTACAACTTCGGCGAGATTCGCACCCCTGTCTTCGAGGACACGTCGCTCTTTGCCCGCAGCGTGGGCGAGGAGACCGACATCGTATCCAAGGAAATGTACACCTGGGAAGATCGCGCCCGCGCGCAGTCGGAGAAGACGCAGTCGCTGACCCTGCGCCCGGAAAACACCGCCGGCGTGGTCCGCGCGGCCATCGAGCATAATCTCTTTGAGAGCGGGCAGTTGCAGAAGCTCTACTACATCGGCCCGCAGTTTCGCCGCGAGAGGCCGCAGAAGGGCCGCTACCGGCAGTTCTCGCAGATCGGCGCGGAGGTCATCGGGCCGCCGTCCTCCGGCAGCGAATCGCCGCTGCGCGACGCGGAAATCCTGGAGATGCTGGCCACACTGCTCGACGAGTTGGGCATCACCGGTTGGACGCTGGAGCTAAACTCCGTGGGCTCCTCCGCCGGCCGCGCGCGCTACAACGAAACACTTCGGGCGGCTCTCGTTCCCGTGGTTTCGCAAATGTGCGCCGATTGCCAGCGCCGCGCCGTCACCAACCCGTTGCGCGTTCTGGACTGCAAGGTTCCCGATGACCAGCCGATTATCGACAAGCTGCCGGTGATTGCCGACTCGCTGGACGAAGCCTCCCGCGCCCACTTTGCCGCGGTCACCACGGCTCTGGACTCGGCGGGCGTGCCCTACACGCTCAACCACCGCCTGGTTCGCGGCCTAGACTACTACACCCGCACCACCTTTGAGTTCACGCACGGCGGCCTGGGCGCGCAGAACGCCCTGCTCGGCGGAGGCCGCTATGACGGCCTCAGCGAGATGCTCGGCGGACCCCGCGCTCCCGGCATCGGCTTCGCCATGGGCGAGGACCGGCTGGTGCTGACCCTGCTCGCAGCTCTCGACCAAAGCTCCGCCGTCCAGCAGAAAGCGGAGGCCTTCATCGCCCCGCTGGCAGAAGGCCTGAACGCCGCCGCCCTGGTTCTGGCCCGCGAACTGCGCCATCAGGGGCTGTGGATCGAGCTGGGCGAGGGCAGTTTCAGATTGAAAAAATCCTTTGAAGCTGCCGATAAAATTGCCCGCCACATCATCATTCTTGGCGAAGATGAGCTCAAATCCGGTATTCTTACGGTGAAGAACTTCTCCACAGGCTTACAGACCAAGGTTCCCCGCGCGGAGCTGGCCGTCTATCTATCCACACCCGCAAGCGAATAGAGGACACAGGTATTGCTGGACTTTTTAGGAAATCTCGAACGAACTCACTATTGCGGCGAGCTGCGCTCGGCCCACGCCGGACAGAATGTCGTGCTCATGGGCTGGGTGAACCGCCGCCGCGATCACGGCAACCTGATCTTCCTTGACTTGCGCGACCGCACCGGCATCAGCCAGATTGTGCTGGACAAGGAGCTGATTCCCGACGGCCACGCCAAGGGCGAGCATGTCCGCCCGGAGTACGTCGTCGCCGCCGTGGGCAAGGTGCGCCTGCGCGATAAAGATTCCATCAACCCCAAGATGGAGACCGGCGAGATCGAGATAGAGACCACCCAGCTCCTCGTCCTGAACGACACCCGCCTGGCGCCGTTTTCGCCGGCTGAAGAGGCCATCCAGAACGAAGAGGTTCGCCTCAAGTATCGCTACGTAGACCTGCGCCGCGCGGAGATGCAGCGCAATTTTCGACTCAGACACGACATCACCCTGGCCATCCGCGACAACCTCAGCCAGCAGGGCTTTCTGGAGATCGAAACGCCCATCCTCACCAAGTCCACCCCCGAGGGCGCGCGCGATTTTTTGGTGCCCAGCCGCGTCCATCCCGGCGAGTTTTTCGCGCTGCCCCAATCGCCGCAGATATTCAAACAGATTCTCATGATCTCCGGCTTCGACAAGTACTTCCAGATCGCCCGCTGCTTCCGCGACGAGGATCTGAGAGCCGACCGCCAGTTGGAATTTACACAAGTCGATCTGGAGATGAGCTTCCCGCGCAAGGAGATGGTTTTTGCCGTGGTCGAGCAGTTCATGGCGGCGGCCTTTGCCGCAGCCGGCGTTACCCTCCCCACGCCCTTCCCCATCATGACCTACGACGATTCGATGCGGCGCTTCGGAACCGACAAGCCGGACCTGCGCCTGCCCGGTCTCACCGATGTGCGCCCGGCCTTTACGGATGAAGCGCTGGCCACGCTGCAAATCGATTCCGCGCTGCCGGTGGTTGCGTTGCGCATTCCCAGCGTGGGCGAGCTGAGCCGCAAGGAACGCGAGGACAACCATCCGATCTTCGATCTGAAAAAGGGCGCAAAATTTATTGACGATTTCAAGCGTCTGGCCAAGAGCTTTCCCGAGGCCGCCGTCAAGGTGCGCGAGCTCGCGGGCGCAGCCGATGCTGATTTCGTCATCATCGTCGCCGGCGACCCGGCCCACCCGGTCAAAGCCAGCGACACCAAATTTGCCGGCCGGCTTTCGGAGCGTGAGATCAACGTGTACTCCGCCGCCGGCAACTTCCGCACCGAACTGGCCAAAAAATACGCCGACCGTCACAGAGCCTTTGCTGTCACTGAAAAATCCGTCCAGGAAGCAAACGCGCACAGCGCAGGAAAATGCGTTGATGGCTCCAATGCCTTCCGGCCCATCTGGATCACCGACTTCCCCATGTTCGAATACGACGTGGCAACCGCGAAGTGGGTGCCCGCGCATCATCCCTTCACCGCGCCTTACGAGGCCGACATGAAGAACCTGGTCAGTGACCCGGCGAGCGTGCGCGCAAATTGCTACGATCTGGCGATGAACGGCATGGAACTCGGCTCAGGCTCCATCCGCATTCACCGCAAGGACGTGCAGCAGCAGATCTTCCAGTCGCTCGGCATCTCCGATGAAGAGGCCCGCGCGCGCTTCGGCTTTTTCCTCGACGCGCTGGAGTACGGCACGCCGCCCCACGGCGGCATCGCGCTTGGCCTGGATCGCATCGTGATGCTGCTGGCCGGCGCGCCCAGCCTGCGCGAGGTCATCGCCTTCCCCAAAACCGCCAAGGCAGTTGACCTGATGGTCGACGCGCCCTCCACGGCCACCGAACAGCAGTTGAAGGAGCTGCACATCCGCGTGGCGCTCAAGAGCTAGTGCGATTCGACTGTAGAAAATGAAAGGCCCGGACTAAAGAGTCCGGGCCTTTCTGTGTTGAGCGCGAGCGCGCGTGTCGTTATTTTTCGGTCACCAGGGCGTTGATCAAACCTTGGCTGTTGGGACTTCCCCAACCAGTCACCAGGTCATATCCGGTCACAGCCGAATAGCTGCCGGATTTGCCGCTGGTGATGTCGTGGAAGTCCGTGCCGTAGCTGGAACTAACGCCGAACGCATAGAGATAGGGGTTGATGAAGCCGAGGGGCTTGTAGCCGTCGGCCACCAACTGTTGATTGACCAGGGCCATGTACGCAGCCCACATAGGAGCGGCAAAGCTGGTCCCGCCAAATGCGTTGGCCAGACAGGCCACCTGGTCAGAGCATGTGTAGAAGGTGAAGTTCGCATTGGCCGAGACATCAGGGCCGTTGCGATAGGTGGTCGAGCCCTTGTTGCTGGAATTGATCACGCCGGAGAGCTTTTGCCACGCGGGGATGGCGATCTTGTCCGGCGATATGCCGCCGCCCGAATCCGCCCAGGCGGTCTCCGATTTCCATGGGCCGGCCGCGCTGGCAGTAACTAGATCCGTGCCGCCCACGGAGACGACGTTCGCGTCATCCGCCGGCCAGGCCTCGTTTCTCGATGACCAGGTGGAAGCGTCGCCCGAGGCCGCAAAGAAGTTCTGGCCCTGAGCCGACATCTTCTCAAAGTAGGGGTCAAGTGTGCTTGCATCCGCCGGCGTCCAGCCCCATGAGCAGCCTATGGTCGTGGGCAGCGGGTTGTGGGTGGTCATGGCGCTGATAATGGCCGTATCGGTCGAGCCGACGTACATCACCAGGCTGGCCAGTCCGGGAGCCATGCCAAGAGCCTGTGTCATGTCCAGGGTCTGTTCGGTGTCGTCGCAGCCTCTGGTGCATTCGTACTTGGAGGAACTGTATCTCTGGCAGGTGCAGCTGGTGCTGGTGCCATCAGTGGACAGCAGGGTAATCGGCACATTGTTGGTTTGCCCGACGTTCTTAAAATAGGTGTTCAGGTCAGCCAGGTCGGTGCCGAGATACTCGAACAATCCGAGGTTCTGGCCGGCGCCGGTCAGAGCCGTTCCGCTGTAGTAGGCCGCGCGCATGTCGCTGCCTAAAAACGATGCCGATGGGCCGCTTCCGGTGGTGGCATGGGTCACGGCTTCCTTCGCATCAATGCCATGGGCCGCCGCGTAGACGTTCCTGTTGACCAGCATGGGCTTCGGGATCGAGTAGTTGTCCAGGCCGGAGATGTGCCACAGTTGGAAGGCAAGATCAGTGGTGGGCTCGCGATCCGCTGCGTAAAAGACTCGGTTCTCGGTGGGGTGCTGGTAGGTATTCAGGTTGATATGGAAGGCCGACTCGATAGCCGAGACAGCGCCCGTAACCTGCACATCCATGCCATCGCGCGAGCCGCCAACAACCGTCAGGCCATTCGCCTTTGCGTAGGCAAGCACGGCATCATATTGCTCCTGAGTAGGGCCAAAGCGCGCGGTAAACTCCTGCGGCGTGAGGAATTGCCGGTAGGAGGCGCTGGCCGGATTGTAGAGATCGGCCAGAAAGGTTTCCAGGCCGGCCGGGTCGCTCAGCGGCAAAACAATATCAAGCTGCATCTGCTGGGTATCAGGCAGACGTCCAATCAGCAGTGCTTGCCCATTGACAACTGCATCGCGCACATGGCGCGTCTTCAGCGATTGCGCATTGCCGGACAAAGTTCCAGCCAAGAGAATCGCTGCGATGGTCAACACGGTTACTCTGAGTCTTCTGTTCACAAATACCTCCTGTCAGGACTTGTAGCGGGGGAGTTGATAATCCGCCATCAAGGAGACTATTTGCCAATTGTCTGTAAGGACACCGTGGCTGTCAACCAAAAACCACCCTTGAGTTGACCTCTTCTGTGTAAAAGTTTCTGCGGGAACGAATAGTTTTAAGGCTGCTGGAACCAGGCAAACGCACCTTTCATGCCCGATGCGCATGAGGCGGTGCTGCCGACCCACGGCTCCCTGGATTCTGCTACACTGATTCAAGCGCAATCAAGGGGCCAAAAGCGCCAGGCCGCGCCCCAATGATGCGCTCCTGCAAACCAAGTTCGGGGAGTGGCTCAGCCTGGTAGAGCACCTGGTTCGGGACCAGGGGGTCGGAGGTTCAAATCCTCTCTCCCCGACCATATTTTTCAATAACTTATAAATCTGCAATCCCGACCCCCTGGGTTTGGCCCACGTGTCCTAGCGCCGGAAAGCGCGTAAACATTGGGCTTCCCGCTAATTCTTGGATGCAAAACCATCTACAGTCGAAAGAGATGATCCAGTTTTACATTCAAACAGCCGAGCTCTATCTGCCACTCATCTGTTCGATTGATCAGCAGACCGGGATTTGGGCGAGGAACAGATATGATTTTGCATCGCCTTGTTGACTCTTGCATCGGAGTTTTCGTGCGTGGTTGATCTAGAAGAGTTTCGGCTAGCTTAAGCAAGAAGGCCCGTTGCGGCAAGTCAAGTTGCGCAAGTTGGAAGAAGTGGGCTCGCCGTTCGTCTTCGATGCACTGCGCACAACCTGTTCCGGATGCCCAATCTCATTGGCCAAACACCAGAAAATCTGTCGGAACAGTGTTCCTGAACGCTCATTTTGGGCCACGGATGACTTCCCACCGCCGAGGTCCGCAAACACTCATGAGCACTGGCAGGAAGTCACTGCAAGCATATTTCGACTGCGCAAAACCGCAAGTCCCCAGAAAATCCGCCCCATGATGCGGATTGCAACACATTCCGAAGGTTTTGCCGGTCATTAAAGTCCCTTTACGAACTGTCGATGACATTACTGAGGGCATTCCAAGGTTTCGAAAAGAGCAAAATCCATGAAATACATCACATTAGTGTTCGCTTTGGGTATTCTGGTGTCAGCTCTGACTTCAAGCCCCGTCTTTGCGGCAACGGCTACCGCCTCATTCAGTGTCACTGCAACGGTTGTGTCATCCTGCCAAGTCTCCACCACGGCCACGGCGTCCGGAACCTACGCAGTTACAAGGGCGAACGTTGCAACCTCCGTCTCTGTCGCCTGCACCAACCCCACACCGTACAATGTCAGCTACAGTACAGAACTAGCTCCCAGCGTATCCGTAACCACGCGGAAGACGGCCGGTTCTGCCTCGGACTCGCCAGGTCATGTACCGTTCTCGGACTCCGCGCATACCGGCATCTGGGACCGCACGGCCGACGCGGGTACTGTAGCCGGAACTGGCAGCGGATCCTTCCAGCTGTACGCCGGCTATGGCCAGTCTGCTAGGGCGCAGCATGTCGCGCCCGGCGCGTTTGCCGATACGGTTACCGTCACCATCACCTATTGATCGATGGCGCTACACCATAGAAAGCAAAGGAATCGCTGCCATCTTCTCAATTTATTCGCCTTTCCGCATACGCCTCCGGTGATGCGTCCGAGAGCCTCTGGGCAAAACCTCTCCAATTTCGCGTTCCACCCTAAAGGTAATCCTGAGTAATACTTATCGGTAATCTTTTGTGGCACTAATGGTGCAACCAGAACCGGCAGATGAACACCATTAGCTATTGCCAATAAAAATAAGAAAGCGCCATAATGCCATAGCATCTTTTTAAACATGCTATTTCCAGGAGTCGACTCTATGAGATTCACAAGAACGTTCAAAACCGCTCTGTCCTCCGCCGCTGTGGGATTCCTGGCGCTGGGCCTGACATCAACCTCGGCATTTGCCTCAAATAATGCCAACACCACCTTCAATGTAACCGCAACGGTTGTGACCGCCTGTACGGTAAGTGCCACTGCTATGTCATTCGGCACCGTCGTGCCATCGACGACATTAGCAACATATCCCACTCAATCGAGCATCTCCGTCAACTGCTCAACTGGTGATGTGTACACCATTGCTCTTACCGCTGGTGGCGGCACCGGAGCCATTGAGACTTCCCGCTTCATGATGAACGGCGCTAACAAACTGGCTTATGCTCTGTTTAACGATTCACTCAGAACCGTTAACTGGGGTACTGCCGCTGGTACGGTATCAGGTACTGGTACTGGTGCTGCTGTGCCATATACCGTCTACGGCCAGATTTCAGCGCAGACGGTTCCAGTGAATGGCGCCTACAGCGATACGATCACCGTCAACGTCACTTACTAACCGAGAGCCGAATTTTTCAATTGGACCCTCATGATCGCATGGAACTCAACTCGTCAAATGGCGGCGGGCAAAGCGTTCGCCGCCATTTTTTTCATTCTGCTGGCCGGAGCGGTTGCCGGCGCGCAGGCTTTGTCGGTGATTCCCGTTACGATCTCCCTTGCACCCGGCCAGAAGACAACCAGTCTGACCATAACCAATCAAGGAACCGTTGAAACCGCTGTTCAGATACGCGCCTACGCCTGGAGCCAGAAGAGTGACAACGGCGACATCCAACTGACAAACACGAACATGGTGTTGTTGAGCCCTCCGATTGCCAGGATCGCTCCCCAAGCCAGCCAGGTCGTACGCCTCATCCTGCGCATGACGCCTGAGAAACAAGAGGCTACCTATCGCATTCTTGTCGACCAAGTTCCGCCTCCGGCCGAGCCTGGTGTTGTGCACCTTGTATTGCGCCTTTCCATCCCCATCTTTGCGCCGCCTCCGATCCGTTCTTTTTCTGATGTTCAGTTTCACCTGGAACGCGACGCCGACCATATCTATCTTGTGGCGATGAATGCCGGCAATCTCCATGATGTAATCCGCAATATCGCTCTGACGGCCAGCGATGGGCGGAAGCTGGAGGTGGAGTCCGGCGCTACGCCATATATACTTTCCGGCGCCACCCGGCGTTGGCGCATCGTCCTGAAGGATTCCCTGCCTCCGCAAGCGGATACCATGCGGTTGATAGCCAAGACGGATGCCGGCGCCATCGATGAGCAGGTCCGCCTTGTTGCCGCGCGATGATTTTGGCGATGTGATGGCTCGATGGCTCCTCTACGCGGGAGTCCTCTTTCTCATGCCTGTCCTCATCCCGCGACTGGCTGTAGCCTCAAGTTCGTCTTCCAGCGAAGCTTCGAGTTCGTCTTCCAGCGAAGCTTCGAGTTCGTCTTCCAGCAGAGCCTCGAGCGTAACTTCCAGCGCAACCACCAGCTCAGACCCCAATGCAGACCCCAGCTCAACCCCCAGCACCGCCACAATGGCGGCTTTTGACGAAAATAACATCGATAAACTGCTTCTGGATGTTCAAATCAACGGCTATCCCATCGGCAAAATCGGCGAATTCACACTGCGGAACGGAAAGTTGCTGGCGCGCGCACAGGAGTTGCACGATCTCGGCCTCCGCCTTCCTGCCGCGCTTCTATCCACTCCGGATGCTTTGATCGTATTGTCAGATTTGCCCGGAGTGACCTACACCATCGATTTGAAGAAGCAGATTGTGCGCATCACGGCGAGCGACAGCGCCCTGATTCCAACGCTGCTGCTGCCCGAAGGAATCGGCGAGGCAAAGGGCCAGCGGGTGATCGAGAGCGGCGCCGGCTTGACGCTCAACTATGACATCGCCGGCACATACTCGAGCGGCCAAACCAGCGCCACCGGGTCATTCGATATGCGGGCCTTCACGCCCAAAGGCATACTGAGTTCGGATTGGCTTGCCTATGGCGGCGCGGTAACCAGCGCATCCGGCACAAACACAGCGATACGCCTCGATTCGGCCTACACCTACGCCGGTGTCAATTCGCTGCGCCGCTACAGCCTGGGCGACTATATCACCAGCGGCCTCAGTTGGACCCGCCCGGTTCACATGGAGGGCGCGCAGATCCGCTCGGATTTCTCTACGCGCCCCGATCTGATCACCTTTCCACTCCCCTCTGTCGCCGGCTCGGCCGCCGTCCCCTCTACGGTCTCCGTGCTGACCAACGGCAACCAGACGGTCTCCAGCGAGGTCTCCGCCGGCCCCTTTGAAATTCCCCAGCTCCCTGTTATATCCGGCGCAGGCACCATTACAGTGTCGGTGACCAATGCGATGGGCCAGCAGGTCTCCGTGAGCAAGCCCTTTTACGCCAGTTCCACGCTGTTGAAGCCGGGTTTTCAGATCTACTCCGCGCAAGCCGGCCTGGTGCGGCGCAACTGGGGCATCTATAGCAATGACTACGGCAAGATGGCCGGCACAGCCATCTATCGCCGTGGACTGAGCCGGAAGTTCACCATCGAGGGCAGTGTTGAAGGCACTTCAGGTGTGACCGCGGGCGGCGCGGGCGGCGTCATGCAGATCGGCCATCTTGGCGTAGTCAACTTCGCAGCAGCGGCCAGCGGCGGCTCCGCGGGGGGCACTGGCGCGCAATATTCCCTGGGCGCCCAGCGCATCGGCAGGGTCTTTAGCCTCGGAGCCTCGGCGATCCTCGCCAACCGCTACTACCAGGATGTTGCGGCTATGAATGGATCCGGAGTTCCACGCAAGCAGATCAGCGCCTTCACCGGCCTCGCTTCCAAGCGTTTTGGCTCCGTAAGCGCCGCCTACGCGGGGCTTGACCAGGATGCGAGCCCCGTGACGATCCCGCCGGCCCTCGCGCCGGCGCCGGCCACACATTCCCATGTCGTCTCCGCCAACTATTCGCGCCAGATCCATCGAATGTCTTTCTACGCCACGTACTTCAACAACTACGTGAACCCCGGAAGCAGCAGTGGACTGCAAGCCGGCGTGACCATCCCGCTCGGCAGGCGCAACACGGTCAGCGCTAGTGGGTCGTCGAATTATTCGAGCGGGTCGTCGCAATATATCGGACAGGTGCAAGCGCAGCAATCGGCGCCTCAACCCGGCGATTGGGGCTATCTGGCCTCTGTCACCGCCGGAAATTCCAACCACGAATTTGCCCAGGGGCAATACAAGTCGCACGTGGGCCTGTTCACTGCCGGAGTTGACGAGGACGCCGGAGTGACAACCGTGCGCGCGGAATCCCTGGCGGCAATCTCCTTTGTTGATAAGCACCTCTTCCCGTCCAACTGGGTTTACGACAGCTTCGCCATTGTGGACACGAGTCCCGTGCCGCACGTGCATGTCTTGCAGGAGAACCGCGACGTGGGCCGCACCAGCTCCTCGGGGAGGCTGCTGGTACCGGATATGCGCTCCTTCGAGCTGAACCGTATCCGAATTGTGCCGACCGATATTCCGCCGGACGCCACGCTTAACAACGACAAGCGCGAGATTCGTCCCCAGGATCGCTCCGGTGTAGTGGTCAAATTCCCCATTAAGTTCAATCATGCCGCATTGCTGCAAATGGTCGATGAGGCCGGGGTTCCACTGCCGATAGGCAGCGTTGCCACCCTGCGGGCCACAGGCGCTGTCTTCCCGGTCGGGTACGACGGCGACGCCTACGTCGAGGAGCTCAGCCCCCACAACGAACTTTCCGTCGAGCGGCCGAACGGGCAGCGCTGCACGGTCGCCTTCGACTACAAGCCCCTGCCCGACGATATCCCGTCCATCGGGCCGTTGCGCTGCCAGGAGAAACCTAAATGAAAAGACTGATGATCTTTTTTGTTTTTCTGTTATTCTGCGGCGTCCGGCTCGGAGCGCAAAGCTGCCAGCTTATGGGCACAACACAAGTTCTTTTTGGAACCTACAGTGGGGCAACATTGCAGACTACAGGCGGAGTCAGTGTCAGCTGCACCAACGGCTTAGCCTATAACATTGAGATCAGCGCCGGGTACTCCGGCTCGCCGACAAACCGGGAGATGGACTGTAGCAGTTGTACGCCACAGACGCTGGGCTATCAGTTATTCAGCAATGCTTCCTATACAACAAACTGGGGGAACACACCCACAACCGATCTGAATTCCACTGGAACGGGCGGAACCCAGAACTTCACGGTCTATGGCATGATTCCAGCGAACGAAGCCTACTTTTCGGGTTCCAGTGGCACCAACTATACGGATTCCGTAACAGTGACCATTGTCTGCAACTGCACCGTTTCGGCCAATAATCAGCCCCTCTTTGTGCGTCTGCAACAAACAGCTCCAGGCTGCGGGATCAGCGCGAGCAACCTGAACTTCGGCAACTATTCCGGCACGGTGAACAATGCCACAACGACGCTTCAAGTCGGTTGCAGCAACGGGACTCCGTACACTGTCGGCCTCGATCAAGGCGCACACGGCGGGAGCGCGTCCAACCCCCGATTGATGGCCGGTCCTGGTGGGGCCACGCTGGCGTATGGTCTGTACCAGAACTCCGGGCACAGTATCAACTGGGGCAATTCCAGCGGCAGCTGGGTGAGCGGGACCGGCTCCGGGGCTGTACAGCAGCTCACCGTCTATGGCCAGATTCCGGCGGGAACGGTTCCCGCGACAGGAGCTTACACCGATACGATTACTGCCTCCATCACCTACTGATCATCAGATGTTCCATGGCCTTGGCAAGGAGAATCACGGCGAAGAAAATGTATACGAGAATGCTGATCTTCGCCAGCGGACCAAGAGAGCATCTAAACCTGTGTATCGCCAAAATACCGTCCGGTCGGAAACGGTCTAGTTTCCTGCTCGAACGTGGTTAGAAATGAATGCTTTTTACTCCATCATGCGGACTAGGAGTGCCAAATTCTCAACCTGAGGATGAGAACCAACCTGCGTCAACTGACACACATTTCTCATTGCTCCGCCGCACTGAATGAACGAAAGAAAATCTGTTGACGTAGTCGAAATCGTTGCGGTCAAATCACCCTGAAACAATTCAGTACCACAAATTTCAACAATATGGCCGCAACTCGTTCAATAAAAAACAGTAAATTTTACGCTATTTCATCAGGTTTCAATATGCGGCGAAACTGGTTCGGGACCAGGGGGGTCGGAGGTTCAAATCCTCTCTCCCCGACCATATTTTCAATAGTTTACGGACTCGTGAGCCCGGCCCCTTGGTATTGACCCAGGTGTCCTGGCGCCGGAAGGCGCGTCATTACTGGTTTTTCGACGAATTTCGAATACTACACCATCCACATAAACATCTTTAGAGAATGTTGAATAACATTTGCGCATGAACCGTCTCACTCGGAAGTACCTGATTTGAGGCCAAGCCTATTTATGAAACACGCTTTATGCGTAACTGATCGCTGCCGCAGCCCAGTGGCCTGCCCGAACGCTATTCGGGCTACCAGGCCATGACTGATCTATGTAAGAATGTTTGGTAAGCGATCACTCAAAGCGAAGATATGTCTTGCGAAAACAGCAAGGAAGCCGCAGGAGTGGCCATCGGAAAGGCTCTGGAAAATGAGCGGCTCGTACTGGCTATCGCCTCTGGTGACAAGGAGGCCGAGCAGACTTTCGTCCTAAAGTATCTTCCCCAGGTCAGGGCAATGCTGCTGGCTCGAACCCGCGATCCAGAGCTGGCCGCCGATCTGCAACAGGATGTGATGATTGAAGCCATCTGCGCTCTACGGCGCGGACAGCTCCGCGAAGTGGCAAAGCTATCCTCGTTTGTTCTGGGCATCGCCCGCAATCTTCTGAACAACCATTTTCAGAGTGCTGCATGCCGCCCTGTCTCGTTGGAGTTTCCCGACGAACTGCCCGATCTGGCAAACGCGATTGACTCCGTTGCGGTACGGCAAGAGCAGGACTTAGCCAAGAGAGCCATTTCCACACTGGAGCCGGTGGATCAATCCATCCTGCAATTGACTCTGGTAGAGGGGCTCAAGCCGGGGGTGATCGCTAAGCGACTGAATTTGAGTCCGGATGTTGTGCGTCAGAGGAAGGTGCGCGCAACTCGCAAGGTTGTCAATTTTATCTCTGGAGTGTCACATAATACATCTCCAGAGTGTCACAAAACAATTCCGCAGCCCACTATAGAGAAAGGGTTGTGACATGAATTCATGCACCGGGTCACCTGCTGAACTTCATGCGCTCGATTACGTCGAGGGCACTTTGTCCAAATCCGAACTGGAGCAGTTTGAAGAGCACTACTTCGACTGCCCTGCCTGCCTAGCCCGTCTGCAAGCCATTCAGGCTATCGGCCGGGAGCTTTCCCGCAATCCCGTTGCACCGCCTCGCGAGCCTAAGCCGAGGATTCAACTCGGCAGGCCGGCATGGTACTGGGGCATGGGTGCGGTTGCCGTGCTGCTGTTGGTGGGTGTTCTTACTTACAGAAGCATCGAGACCAGGCCGGCGCAACCAACCGTTGCTCAGACTCCAACGAAATTCCCTCCGCGTACGCAGATCGCCGCGCAGCCTGCCCAACCTTTGCCGATGCCGGTTCACTTCTCCCAGTTGGCCGACTTGGCGCTACCACCTTATCTTGCGTCCAACCTGCGCGGTGAGAGCAAGGACGCCCGCTTTGAAGCGGGGATGAAGGAGTATGCCAACGGCAACTGCCGCGGCGCACTCGTTGCTCTGTCGCAAGTCCCTGCTGAAAGCACGGAGGCGCGTGCTGCCAAGTTCTACTCCGGCGCCTGCCAGATGCGCTTGGGAGATTTTGCCTCAGCCACAGGAGTTTTGCGCAAGATTGCCGATGCCGGTGACTCGCCCCAGCAGGAGGCCGCACTCTATGGTTTGGCGCAAATCGCGTTGGCCGGCAACTATCCGGCTACGGCTCACGCATACCTGTTGCGCACAATCTCTCTTCGTGGGGACCTGGAACAGCGGGCGCGAGAGCAAGACCGCCAAATTGCAAAGCTGATAGGCCAGGAACGTCAGGCTAAAGGGGAGAACCCATAGGCGAAGTAATAACGAATAGCACATCGGTTTTCTTGCTTCTATAACTCAATTCTATGAATGTATTTTGCACGAAAGGCGCTACAGTGCGAATTGTAATCGGCAAGTTGGTCTCATCTGTTCTGTTTGGGCTCCTGTGCCTTCACTGCGGCGCGCAGCAGGCAGAGCAGCCCGCCAAGTCGCCGAAGGACCTGGTCGCTGAGGCACGCGAAAAGCTGCGTGCCGCCGAGCTTGCGCATCCCGGCAATTCGGTGGAAGTAGCCGATGCCCTGGATAAGCTGGTGACAGAGCAATTCGAAGACGAGTTGGTCGATGCGGAAACCCTGGCGCAGGTGACCCGGGAAGTGGCCATGGCAGAGGCCGTCGCAGGTCCGCGCAGCAGTCTCTACGTCCGTGCCTTGACCAGCAGTTCGCTTGTCTACGAAGCATTGGGCAGACTAGCCGAGGCGCGTCCCATTGTTGAACGAGCATTGGAGATTGCTCAGAAGGAGTTCCCGGGCGCAGAAGAGGAAATCGACACCTCGGCGAACTTAGCCGTTATTTGTTCGGATTTGGGCGACTACCCTTGTTCACTGCGTAACTATTCAATCGCCATTGCCGCCGAACGAAAGGCAGGAGATGCACGCGTATTGGATCTGGCCAGGACGCTTTCGGACCGTTCCATAACGAGACGCAAAATGAACGATGAGCAAGGCGCCGGCGCTGACATTGAGGAGGCTCTCGCCCTTGGGTTGCGAGCGCATCTCAGTGACGTGGATGTGGGAGTCTTTGAAAGCGATACCGGTACGCATTACATCCTCACACAGGAGTTTTCCAAGGCCACGTTTCATTTCAACCGCGCTATTGAGTTATTGCGGCCGGAGTATGGACCTGACAGTCAATATATGCTGCATATAGCCGTCAATCTGGCCGACATTTATTCTCTCACCGGACAGTTCCCCCTGGCTTGGAAGACCTACGAGAACACCATCGGCAACAAGCACGATAATTTGGATTTGCGGGCCCTGGTGTACTGGCACTTCGCGCGCTCGCTGGCATCGGGAGGAGATCTTCAGCGCGCCATCGATGACGGTCTGCTGGCCGCGCAAACGACCCGCGAAAGCTTTGTGCTTCAGGCCCGCACCCTGCCGGAACGACAGGCGCTGGCATACTACGACCAGCGCCCCAGAGGTCTGGATATAGCGCTATCTGTTCTCACCCATCATCCGGATTTACCTTCGATAAATATCTACCAAGAGGTCGTTCGCTCGCGCGCGCTGGTGGCTGACGAGATGGCGCGCCGGCAGAAGAACCTGAACGCAAATAACGACCCGGAGGTTGCGCGGCTGCTCAAAGAAATGGACCAAGCCCGGGCCGATCTGCTGGTTCTGGAACAGGCCACATCGGACAAGCAGGACAATAGAGAAGCCATAACCCAGGCCACAAACCGCATGGAAAAGATCGAGCGTGAGTTGGCCGAGCGAAGCGCCGCCCTGCGCAACGACGAGCGCGTGTCCGCTGTCCGCCTGGAAGATGTGCGTCACAGTCTGCCCGTCCACTCGGCCCTCATCTCCTTTGTGGCTTACTCGCGTTTCGCGGTAGAGAAGGTTGACCCTGCGCAAACCAAAATCCCGTCTTACATGGCGTTTGTGCTCAAGCCCGATTCGGCTCGCATTCGCGTCTTCGATCTGGGCGAGGCCAAGCCGATCGAAGAACTGGTGACCCGCGTCAGGACGGCTGCCGATGCCGAGGTCCATGCCGGAGGGATCGGCTCGATTCGCAATGAGCGCGCATGGCGCGAGGCCGCGGAATCTCTGCGCAAGCTTGTGTGGGATCCGCTGCGTGTTGAGTTGGGCGATGCCAAACTCGCCCTGGTGGTGCCGGATGGTGTTCTGAACCTGATTCCATTCAGCGCCCTGCCCGAAGGCAAGGGCTATCTGATCGAGCATGGCCCGGTGATCCACATCCTCTCCAGCGAGCGCGATCTGGTTCCGGAGGAGGGCGCGCGACAGAAGGCTGGGCTTTTGGCCGTAGGCAATCCCACATTTGCGCACTCCGGAAACCTTCTGCCTGCAGCCGTCATAAGGGATGCAGGGATCTCGTGCGATGACCTGAGTAAGGTGGAATTCCATCCACTTCCTGGCACGGCGGTCGAGGTTAACGACATCAACGCCGCTTGGCGGCGCTGGAATGGCGGCGAACCCTCCGCGCTGGAGACCGGCGCCGAGGCGACGCGGGCACGGTTCCTCGAAGAGGCGCCGCGCAACCGCGTTCTGCACATCGCCACCCACGCTTTCCTGCTTGACCGCAGTTGCGGAAACGGCAATCCGCTGCTTCGCTCGGGACTGGTCTTTGCCGATGATCGCCATGCGCGGGAATCTTCGATCCTCACCGCCCAGCAGATTGCCTCCATGGACCTCAGCGGCGTGGACTGGGCGGTACTCTCGGCCTGCAACACGGGCATCGGCGAGTTGCGCGACGGCGAGGGCGTTTTAGGACTCGAGCGCGCCTTCCGGGTAGCCGGTGCCCGCAGCGCGGTGATGTCGTTGTGGCCCGTGGACGACGACCTGACCCGCCAGTTCATGCATGAGTTGTATGCCCAGCGGCTGGGCCATCATGCTTCCACCGCCGACGCCGTGTGGAATGCGGAACGAAAGCTGCTGCTCGCCCGGCGCGCCGCCGGCAAAAGTACCCATCCCTGGTACTGGGCCGGATTTGTGGCCTCCGGGGCCTGGGATTAATGCAAATGAACAGGGCTTCGGAATGCCTTTTATAGGCGAACAAATCGGAAAAGTCGGCCTCCGCTCAACTTAGAATTAATATTTCAAAATTATTCTTCCACCCACCGTCACAATTCCTCCAGCCGAAGCACTTATTATCGACCCCATTGATTGAATGCTGCGGCTTCCCGATCTAACGCGGTGTTTCCATGGATCAATGGAGTCTATCGAACTTCCGCAAGACGCGACAACGGTATCCATGTGGATTTTCACGATCATAAGCTGACGCTGCGGATGCAAACTCATTCGCGGAATGACATCAAATTTACCTGAGGAGTGTTGAATGCCGAATCTTAACATTAGCCTGACTCCCGAACTGCACGATTTTGTTCTGACAAGCGTTCACAGCGGACGCTATGAAAATCCCAGCGAATTGGTACGAATTGCCTTGAACACTTTGAGAGGCGAGGTAAGGAATCCTATAAAAAAGCACACGGCATCCGATACCAGCCATGGCGATCCGTTTCGAAAATTATGGGAGAATTCGGATCATCCTTTAGTGTCTTCGTAATAGCTCTGGAATCTGGTAGGTCCAATCTACGGGCTGTTAATAGGATGGATTGTATTTGCTTCACGAATAAAAACCCGCTCTAGTGCAGATGGTTCATGCGATAAGCCTGTCGGGCTTAAATAATGAAGCGAACCGCTTTACTGGAAGACCCATACCCTGGCGGGAGACAGGCCATTTCTTTCCCTCTGGCTTGGTACGCAGCGCGCTCATTCCACCACCCTCTCCACAATCTGCGCGACACGCGTTGGGATAAAAAGAAAAGACCCCTGCGAAATCGTAGGAGTCATCAGCCCTTCCGTTTTGGAGGGCACTTAAGGGCGAATTCCCTCGCCAAATCAACTTGTACAACATGCTACTTTGATGCAGCATGCGGGAGAGCACCCCATCCTTTCGCCAGTAACCGCTAAAGGATGGGGCGATCTTCTTCCTATGCCTTCATCGCGTGTTCGACAGCAACAGCGACAGCGACAGATGCGCCAACCATCGGGTTGTTGCCCATGCCAATTAAGCCCATCATCTCCACGTGCGCGGGTACGGAGGACGAGCCGGCAAACTGCGCATCGGAGTGCATCCGCCCCATGGTGTCGGTCATGCCATAGGATGCCGGACCTGCTGCCATATTATCGGGATGCAGCGTTCTGCCCGTGCCTCCGCCGGAAGCGACTGAGAAGAACTTCTTCCCTTCCAGCAGCCGCTCCTTCTTGTACACCGCCATCACTGGATGCTGGAAGCGTGTGGGATTGGTCGAGTTGCCGGTAATGGCCACGTCAACCTGCTCACGGTGCATGATGGCAACGCCTTCACGCACATCGTCGGCGCCATAACAACGCACGGCGGCGCGCTCGCCTTTGGAATAGGCCTTTTCGCGCACGACCTTCAGTTTGCCGGTCGCATAATCGAAATCGGTCTGAACGTAGGTGAATCCGTTGACGCGCGCGATGATGAAAGCCGCATCTTTGCCCAGGCCGTTCAGAACGACGCGCAACGGAGTCTTGCGCGCATTGTTGGCCGAGCGTGCCAGGCCGATGGCGCCTTCGGCGGCGGCAAACGATTCGTGTCCCGCGCAAAAAGCAAAGCAGCCGGTCTCTTCGCGCAGCAGCATCGCGGCCAGATTGCCATGACCGATGCCCACCTTGCGGTCATCGGCAACCGAGCCGGGAATGCAGAATGCCTGCAAGCCGGTGCCCAGCGTCTCGGCGATTTCCGCGGCCACGGTTTGTTTCTTTTTGATGGCGACAGCCGCGCCAATCAGATAGGCCCAGCCCGCGTTATCAAAAGAAATGTTCTGGATGGACTTCACGATCTTGCGTACATCAACATTCTTGTCCAGGCAGATCTTCTCCGCTTTTTCAAGCGACTCAATGCCGGCAGCGGCAAGATAGGAGTCGATCTGCGCAATCCGTCTTTCGTATCCTTCAAATAAAGCCATGATCTTCTCCTTATTCCTTGCGGGGGTTGATGGTTTTCACGGCGTCGGCAAAACGGCCATACGTTCCGGTTGCCCTGGTCAGCGCGGTCTGCGCATCCACTCCTTTGGCAATGGAATCCATCATGGGTCCGAGCCGGACAAACTTGTAACCGATGATCTCGTTGTCTTCATCCAGCGCGAGTTCGGTGACGTATCCCTCGGCCAGTTCCAGATAGCGCGCGCCCTTTTCGCTGGTGCCGTACATGGTAGCGGTCACGCTGCGCAAGCCTTTGCCCAGGTCTTCCAGGCCGGCGCCGATGGGCAGCCCGTCCTCGGAAAAAGCCGTCTGTGTACGCCCGTAGACGATCTGCAGGAACAGCTCGCGCATCGCCACGTTGATCGCATCGCAGACCAAATCGGTATTCAGGGCTTCCAGAATGGTTTTGCCGGGTAGAATCTCCGCGGCCATCGCGGCGGAATGTGTCATCCCGCTACAGCCTACGGTTTCAATCAGCGCCTCCTCGATGATGCCTTTTTTGACGTTCAGCGTCAGTTTGCAGGCTCCCTGTTGAGGAGCGCACCAACCCACGCCGTGGGTCAGACCGTAGATGTCGCTCACTTCTTTGGCCTTGGTCCACCGGCCTTCTTGTGGAATCGGCGCAGGGCCGTGATTAGGCCCCTTGGCGACTACACACATCTGTTCAATTTCATGCGTATGCATTGGGAGTTACGCTCCTTTGTTCGGTTTTGTTGAGAGCAAACATTTCATCGAGTCCGATAGCGCCATATGACGCCTGAAAGTTCTTGGACAAAATGATTGAAACAATTGTGTAAACGTCATTATTATAAAACGACATTATTATGACGGGATGTGACAGCCGATGCAGTGATTTCGGGCGGTTTCTTCGACCGAATAGGGACAGAACCAGTTTGGAATGCAATTTCCGGCAGACCAGCCTGCGGCTGTTAATCTCCTCAAATTCCAAGGCAATTTCCTCTCTTCAGCGGGTAACGAGATTAGACGAGTGCGGAAATATCCCGTTCTAAATCGCTGAGCCGTGCAAGCGCCGACTGTACGGCGGGAGTTCCGTCTTCTTTGACTTTCCGCGCCCGGTCAAGTGCCTGTTCGGCAATGCGGCTGATTTCATGCAGCAGCTTGCGGATCTCGGCCTCCAGGCGCCCCCGGCTATCCTGAATGCGATTGAGAACATCGTTTTGTACGCGCGAGCTGTTCACTTCCAAAAGATGCTTCAGAAATAGTCGAGCCTCATTCGTGATCAGCTTGCGTCCGCCCACAAGAGGCAAAAAGACATCCGCGAGCCAGCGCAGTGGTGATGGAGGTTGCGCGGTGCCGATGAACTCCTCGAAAATGAACCTGGAACGTACGCGGAGTCCTTTCTCGGGATCGAGCGCATGGGGCATCCGCGTTAGTTCGCTGAGGCCCGCATCCGCCAACTTTTTCAGAAAGTTGTTTCCCATCTCCACAAATCGAAGGGCCACGGCGCTATATTGGCGCTCGCCCTCTTCCTGCTCAGGTTTGAGCCAAGGCATGATCTTGCGGCGTGAGATTTCCTGGGCGATGTGCATCACTCGACGCCGATAGTGTGGGCCAAATCCGCGGGGTACGTACGGTAATTCCTCATCAAATGTTGTTCTAGATTCCGTCCACGCGGAACTAAAAAACCGCCGATGACGCTCGCCGAAATGGTCCGAAATTCGATGCAACTCCGCCATAAACAGGTAATCCAGCTCGCGCATGAAGCGTTCAGCCTCGCTGATGGTTTCCTTCATGAGTGCAATGCGCCGTTCGGATTCTTCGATTGGCCGCTGAAGCGCGTCGCGGTCCTCGCTGATAATCGCCAGCAGTTGCTCGCTTAAGCGCTGGAGGCCTCGGTCGCAAGCGGCGCGAACGAGATTTGCGCCCGAGTCTTCAACCAGGCGATGCAAGCTCGTCAGCAGCTTTTCCCAATCCCGCAGCGGACCGCGTTTTTCCATTCGTTCGGCGGCGCTAACCTCAAATACATCGCCCATC
>Ga0326728_10003542_pt1 | contig 48105 bp, 42 predicted proteins | sample MB3enrmetagenome_FD_207602 | JGI IMG/M metagenome (GOLD analysis project Ga0326728, IMG submission 207602) | Lab enriched peat soil microbial communities from McLean, Ithaca, NY, United States - MB31MN | ecosystem: Environmental > Terrestrial > Soil > Wetlands > Peat | place: USA: New York...
AAAGAATTAACATTTAAATGATCTTTAGCGATTATGAAACGGTGGCGAAAGTCCATGGAGGGGAGGGGGAGCGGCCCTTTACCAAAAATCCCCGGGCCTTCCCTCAAGAGACTTTCGCAGGGGTCTCGAATTGGTATTAGAGACTACATTTCTTCAATTTTCATTCGCCGCCTACGAAAAGAGTTGATGTCTAACTTAGAATTCTTCCGTCTCCAGACCCGGCAGGAAGTCCTGGCCCTATATCCCCGCTTTTCTCCGGTGGGCACCGAGGAAGTGGAGTTGGCCGCGGCGCCGGGCCGGGTGCTGGCCTCCCCGCTGGCGGCCCCGGAAGAGGTGCCCGGCTTTCTTAGGGCCAGCATGGACGGCTACGCGGTGGTCGCCCGGGACACCTTCGGCGCCAGCGTCGGGGCCCCCCAATACCTGGAGATCAGGGGCGAGGTGCCCATGGGCCTGGCGCCGGAGCGCGGCATTGGCCCGGGCGAGGCCCTGGGGGTGCCCACCGGCGCCATGCTGCCGGAGGGCGCCGATGCCGTGGTAATGCTCGAATACACCGCCGAACACCCGGACCAGACCCTGGAGGTGCGCCGGGCCGTGGCCCCGGGGGAAAACGTCCTCCAGCCCGGCGAAGACGTCCGGGCCGGGGAGTGGCTCTTTGAGGCCGGGGTAAAATTACGCCCTCAGGATATCGGGTTATTGGCGGCTCTCGGAATATCTCGTCTAACGACTTACCAGAAACCCCGGGTATTAATCCTCTCTTCCGGTGACGAAATCGTCCCCCTCGCCCAGCGGCCCGGCCCTGGGGAAGTGCGGGACGCCAATGCCTATCTGGCCGCAGCCCAGGTGCAGACCTGGGGCGGCTTTCCCCTGCTCAAAGGGATTATTCCCGACGATTTCCACGCCCTCCGGGCCGCCCTGGCCGCCGCCCTGGCTGAGGCCGACCTGCTCCTCATCTCCGGCGGCTCCTCGGTGGGGGCGCGGGACCTGACCCTGGCGGCCATCCAGGACCTGCCCGACTCCGAGGTCCTGGTGCACGGCGTGGCCATCCGGCCCGGCAAACCCACCATCCTGGCGGCGGTGGGTGATAACCAGCCTCTCCTGGGCCTGCCAGGGCACCCGGCCTCCGCCGCGGTGGTCATGGAGGTCCTGGGGCGGCCATTATTGGCGCGGCTGGCCGGCCGGAGTCCCCAGAGGCCGTGGGGCCGCACCGTTAGCGCCGCGCTCTCCCGCAACCTGGCCGGGGCCAGCGGCCGGGAGGACTACGTCCGAGTGCGCCTGCGCCGGGAGGGCGACACGCTGTGGGCCGACCCAGTTTTGGGGCCTTCGGGACTCCTCTCCCCCCTGGTGAAAAGCGACGGCCTGGTAATGATACCCCTGGGGGTGGAAGGCCTGTTCAAGGGGGAAGAGGTGATTGTGCGGTTGTTTAGTTGATGAGTGAGCAGGAAGCAGTAAAAATCTTCCTCTCATTTCACTGCTTACGCTCATTGCTCACTTTTCCTTCCAGACCACCAGCAGGCCCAGGCCGAGCCAGAAGGCCTCCCGCAGGCGCCGCAGGATGCTGAAGGTGGCGCCCAGGGTGAGGCCCAGGTTGAAGCCCAGGGAAAGCAGCAGGTTGCCGCCTTCCTGGACCCCGGCCGCCGCGGGGATGAAAAAGCCCAGTGAGGCAAAAAGGATGGCCAGGGAATCCAGGCAGAGGGCCAGACCCGGGCTGATGGGGTGGCCCACCAGCCAAAACATCAGATAAACCTCAACGGCGTGGAGCAGCCAACTCAAGAAAAATAAGAAGAAAGCCAGGGCGGCCCGGCCGGGGTATTGCCGATAAAAACACGAGAGGCTGGAATCCAGGTTATTGAAAAAGCCCTCTCTTTCCTGCAAAACTTTGGGGCACCAACCCCGGCGGTTCAGGAAGGCCATTCCCTGGCTGCAGGAGGAGCCGCGGCGCTGGAGGAAGACGAAGCTGCCGCCCGCCACCGCCAGCCCCACGGCGGCCAGGCTCAAGTATTGCAAGTGAGCCAGGGCGGCGGGAAGATAGAGCGGGGTCAGGGCCAGACCCACGACGATATAGAGGACCAGGCTCAGGACCAGAATGCCCTTATGGATCAACACCGAGGCCGTGGCCTGGTCCAGGGGGACGCCGTCGGCTCCGAGCCGGGCGGCCTTGAAGGGCTCGCCTCCCAGGGAGGCGGCGGGGGTGAGCTGGTTCAGGGCCTCACCCCCGAGACGCAGCCAGAAAAGACGGCTCAGGGTAGTCTTCTCGGGCAGGTCGAGGAGGATATACTTCCAGGAGATGGACTCCAGCCAGTTCACCAGACCATACGGCAAGAGCAGCAGCGGCCAGTACCAGCCCACCTGGCTCAGGTGCTCCCAAAGCTTGGCCCAGCCCACCTCATTAAGGACCCAAACGAAAAAGACGACGGCAACGGCCAGGAGAATTAAATTGAGTCGGCGCAATTATTGTCCTTCCCAATCCACTAGGTGCTGCTTTCAGAAACTCTTATCAAATTTATCTTATAGGCGCCAGAGAATACCGCTTTCCGTTCCCAGTTCCCAGTTCCCAGTTCTCCGAAAAACCTGGGGATTGATTTTTTCCTGCCCTTTGCCAGCGCTTGGGGTTGAGGATTTCACCTGCCATGACTTGCGGCATCCGGCAATCAATAATTGGCGGCTACCGGACCATGGCTACCAACAGGCTCTTTTATGTTCCCAAGCGGGGTTTTGGGAACAAGCGAAGGTGGGGCCGAAGGTCCCGCCTTCCCGGCAAAGGCTGATTTTGTTAAATAATCGAAAAGATGAAAAACCGGTCTCCCGCCACCCTTGATCCCATGGACCTGCTGCAAGAAGGGGCCAGAACCCTCAGGCTGGAACTGGGCCCGGCCGCGCTGAAGCAATTTCATTTTTACCTGACCCAATTACAGCTCTGGAACCAGCGAGTCAACCTCACCGGCCTGAAGACCGGCCAGGAAATGGTGAGCAAGCATTTTCTCGATTCCCTGGCGGCCTTGCCTTTCCTTAAGCCGGCGCGCTCCCTGGCGGACCTGGGCTCCGGTGCGGGCTTTCCCGGCCTGGCCCTGAAGCTGGTCAGGCCCGAACTTGAACTGACCCTGGTGGAGGCCCGGGGGAAAAAGGCGGCCTTCCTGGAGTATTTAATTGCCTGCCTCAAATTGCCGGGCGTCACCGTGGCCCAGACCAACCTCACCGTGGCGGCGGCCCGGCAGTGGGGCCCCCGCTTCCAGGCGGTGGTTTCCCGGGCGGCCTTTAAATTGCGGCAATTCTTGGAACTGGCCGCCCCTTTGCTTCTGCCCGGGGGTCTGGCCCTGGCCCTCAAGGGGCCGCACCTGGCCCGGGGGGAACTGGCAGCCGCCGTCACCGCTGCCCCACTCCTGGGCCTGACGCCTCCTGAACCTCAGCCTTACCACCTGCCACTGAGCGGCGAGCCCCGATTGGCGGTGCTAGCCTATAGGCTATGAAAGGGCGCGGTCATCCGGAGCGGGGTGGAGGCTCTAAGGATGGTGGCCCAGGCGTCTCGCCTGGGCCGGCGCCGCCTAAAGCCTGCGGCTACAAAAAAAGCCATTTGCCGGCGAATCTATCTAAACTGCGCCCCGCGTCAGAGCGCCATTTACCCTCAGGTTTGTGTATAATGAAATAAGCGTTTTTCACCTCAAGACGCAAAGGCAAGCAGGATCGCATGTCCTTCATTTCCTGGCAATATCTCCTCTTTCTGCCCTTATTTTTTGTCCTGTATTGGGCCCTGTCCGGCAAGAGGCGGCTACTTTTGCTGGTGGCGGCCAGCTATGTCTTTTATGCCTTTTGGGATGTGCGTTTCCTGGCCCTAGTCATGACCACCACGGTCGTCGATTTTCTCTGCGCCCTGAGCCTCGGCGGCCACCGGCCCGCGCCTTTCAAGGTCCTGCTTCTGTCCCTGGCGCCGGCAGCCTGGACCGGGGTCTGCTATGTCTTTCTGCCGTCTTCCGGCCTCTCCCCGTGGGTCATGGGTCTGGCCGCGGGCCTGGGACTGCTGTTTTTTGCCACCCATGAGGCGCTGTGGGCCTGGGGCGGAGAGAGCCGGCGGCGCTATTTCCTCCTGCTCAGCGTCTGCTTCTGCCTCGCTATCCTGGGATTCTTCAAGTATTTCAACTTTTTCGTCGAATCGGCCCGGACGCTGCTCACCGCCGCGGGCCTCCAGCCCGGCCCCGTGCTCTTGAAGATCATTCTGCCGATAGGCATTTCCTTTTACACCTTCCAGTCCCTGGGCTATGTCTTTGACGTTTATCGGGGCATTTCGCCGGCCTGCGAGGATCTTCTCACCTTTGCGGCCTTTGACGCTTTTTTCCCCCAAATGGTTTCGGGGCCTATTGAGCGGGGCCGCCGGCTCATCCCCCAATTGGCGGCGGCGCGCCCCTTCCAGCCCCTCTACCTGCAAGACGGCCTGAGTCTGATCCTGGTGGGCTTTTTCAAGAAGGTCTTCGTGGCCGATAACTGCGCGGTCCTGACTAATTACGTCTTCGCTCCCGGGACTCCGTTGAACGGCTACTGGGCCGTTTTGGGCGTGGTTGCCTTTGCCTTTCAGATCTATGGGGATTTCTCCGGCTACACCGACATCGCCCGAGGCTCCGCCAAAATGTTGGGCATCGATCTGGTGGAGAACTTTCGCTTCCCCTATCTGGCCCGCAATCCCTCGGACTTTTGGAGCAGGTGGCATATTTCCCTGTCCAACTGGTTCCGGGATTATTTGTATATCCCCCTGGGGGGCAACCGGGAAAGCCGCTGGCAGACCCTGCGCAACCTGGGGGTGACCCTGTTGCTGGCGGGCCTCTGGCACGGGGCCTCCTGGATCTTCGTGCTCTGGGGGGCTTACCATGGGGCCCTGCTAATCGCCTATCACTTCCCGCCGCTGAATCTCCTGGCCGGCAAGGAGGACCGCTTCTCCGGCCGCGACCTGATCGCCGTGCCCCTCATGTGGCTCCTGATCCTGGTGGGTTGGGCAATTTTTCGCAGCGCCAACCTGCCTCAGCTCCTGGGCTGGTTCAGCGCCCTGGGCCACTGGCAGACCTCTCTGGCCCTGCCCTGGTGGTCTTCCTGCGGCTGGTTGGTGTTCCATACCGCGCCCTTGATTTTGCTGCAGCTTTTGACCCTGAAATATCACCATGAATCCGGCCTGCGGCACCTGCCCTGGCCGGTGAAGGGCCTGGTGTACCTCCTGCTGGTGCTGCTGGTGGTGTCCTCCAGCGAGCAGGACCGGGAATTTATCTACTTCCAATTTTAGGCCGGCGGGCCTGGAGGTCCGCCCTCCCGAGGTTGATGAAGAAGCTCGTTACCCCGGCTTTCCTGATGGTGCTGGTGATTTTGGTGGTCGCCGAAGTCATCGCCCGCCTCTTTTTCGCCCAGGATATCTCCGGGCGGTTCGCCTACGGCTACGACCCGCAGGCGGGGTTCTCCGAGCGCCGGGACGGCACGGTGAAGCTCTTTCGGGCCGGGGGCCGGCGCTTTCATCCCCAAGCCTTTTCGCGGCATCGCCCGCCGGACACCTATCGCATCATGGTCATCGGCGACTCGGTGCCCCGGGGCCCGAGTTTCAAGCAGGCCTATCCCTGGCTCCTAAGGGAGGATTTACAGCAGCGCCAGGTGAAGGCGGAGTGCCTCAATCTGGCCCTGCCGGGTTACGGGGCCCGGCGCTGCCAGGTGGTCCTCACGAAGGCGCTGGAGTTCGAACCCAGCCTGATTATCATCCACGTCAACGACACCAACAAGTGGGAAGATGAACGGGAGTGGCGCCGCAGCCAGGAGTTCCAGGGCTGGCACCCGCGCCATTGGCTGATGAAGGTCTTCATCTTCCGGCGGCTCTATGAGGCCAAGCAGGAAAAGGTCTTCTGGTCGCTGGTGCCCGAGGAAATCCGGCTGAAAGGCGCGGTGCGCGACGCCGACGCCCAGGTGGCGGCCAGCAAGGACCCGGCAGAAATCGCCGCCCGCATCCGCCTGGCCCAGGAGAAGATGGTGGAGAACGTCGCCCTGGTGCGCCGGCAACGCCTTCCTCTGCTGTTGATCTCCCAGTGCCGGCTGGAGAAAGAGCCGGGCCAGCCCCCCTACCTCAACGATTACGGTCTGGATGCCCTGTGCGCCGCCCTGACCGGGCCCGGGGTTTACCACCTGGCCATGCGGGAGGTCTTCCGCGGCTCGGACTTTGCCACCTATTTCGCGGACACCGGCCACCTTAAACCCGCCGGGCACCAGTTGCTGGCCCAGACCATCTGCCGAAAAATCCTGACGGAGCAGGCCCACTTCGGCCTGAATGGCCTGAAGGTGGCCGCCGAAAAGGAGGGGCCCCCTGCGCCTCATTATTAACTGGCGCCAATTTTTTTTGGGGCGCAGGACGCACGACAACTTCTTGCATCAGAGATGCAATCGGACTATTAATGATTGGGATTAAATGGAAATTTCCTCCACCAAAAACTAAAACCTGAAAAACTCGAAACCCTAATGTGGCTCTATCTCGGCAAACGCCTGTTCTTCATGGTCCCCATGCTCATCGGGATCACCCTGGTCTCTTTCGTGGTGATCCACCTGGCGCCGGGCACGCCGGTGGAGATGCAGACTACCATGAATCCCAAGGCGTCGCTGGAGGCCCAAAGGCGCCTGCGGGAGATCTACGGCCTGGACCAGCCGGTGCCGGTGCAGTACTGGAACTGGCTCAAGCGTCTGGCGGTCCTGGACTTCGGCCGGTCCTTCTCTCCGGACCGGCGCCCGGTATTGGATAAGATCAAGGAGCGCATCCCCATCACCATAAGCCTCAACTTGCTCAGCACCATGATTATTTTGGCGGTGGCCGTGCCTCTGGGGGTGCTGGCGGCCTACTGGGCCCACTCCTGGTTCGACCAGGCCACGACGCTCTTCGTCTTTTTCGGCTTCGCCATGCCCAGTTTCTGGCTGGCCCTGCTCCTCATCCTGTTCTTTGGGGTCTACCTGGATTGGCTGCCCATTTCCGGCCTCACCTCCCTGGGTTATTCCCAACTGCCCCTCTGGCGGAAGCTCCAGGATCTGGGGGCCCACGTCACCCTGCCGGTGCTGGGGGCGGCCTTCATGGGGCTGGCCGGCATGTCCCGTTACATGCGGGGCAGCATGCTGGAAGTGATCCGCCAGGACTATATCACCACCGCCCGGGCCAAGGGTCTGCCGGAGCGCACCGTTATCTTCAAGCACGCCCTGAGAAACGCCCTGCTGCCCCTGATCACCATCCTGGGTTTGAGCGTGCCGGGCCTCATCGGCGGCAGCGTTATCTTCGAGACCATCTTTGCCATTCCCGGCATGGGGCAGTTGTTTTGGGCCGCGGTGATGGCCCGGGATTACCCGCTGGTGATGGGGGAGTTGGTTATCGGGGCCTTGCTTACCCTGCTGGGCAATCTGCTGGCGGATGTGGGCTACGCCCTGGCGGACCCGCGGATCCGGGCGGGGTGAGGAAAGTTTCGAGTTAGAAGTTTCGTGGGAAGGCGAAGGCTTGGCCCCAAAATCCCGCCCAGGATTGAAAGCCTGGGACCGCGCCACGACATCGCCCGGAAGGGTTTGGAATGAATTATCGCCATGATGTTTAAAACTGAAAACCCAAAAACCAAAACGCGAACCGGGAAACTCGAAACTTTCTGGTCCCGGCTGGGGCGCAACCGCATGGCCATGGCCGGCTTGACCCTGGTCCTGGCCCTGTTTGCCGTGGCCCTGCTGGCCCCCTGGCTGGCCCCCTACGACCCCACCCTGATCAATCTGAAGGAGGTCTTGGCGCCGCCCAGCTCGGCCCATCTGCTGGGCACCGATACCCTGGGCCGGGATGTGTTGAGCCGCATCATCTACGGCGCCCGGATTTCTCTGCTGGTGGGCTTCGTGGCGGTGGGCATCGCCACCCTCATCGGAATGTTGGTGGGGGCCCTGGCGGGTTTTTACGGGGGCCTGGTGGATGCGGTGCTCATGCGCCTGGTGGACCTGATGCTCTGTTTCCCCACGCTTTTTCTGATCCTGGCGGTGATCGCGGTGTTGGGGCCCAGCATCTGGAACATCATGGTGGTGATCGGCGTCACCGGCTGGATGGGAGTGGCGCGCCTGGTGCGGGCCGAATTCCTGTCGCTGAAGGAGCGGGAGTTTATTATGGCGGCCCGGGCCCTGGGGGCTTCGGACGCCCGGCTTATCTGGCGGCACTTGCTGCCCAACGCCCTGACCCCGGTGATGGTCTCCGCCACCCTGGGAGTGGCCGGGGCCATCCTGACCGAAAGCGCCCTGAGCTTCCTGGGGCTGGGAGTGCAGGCCCCCACCCCCAGTTGGGGCAACATCCTCACCATGGGCAAGGACAATATCGAGATCGCCTGGTGGCTCTCGGTCTTCCCCGGTCTGGCCATCCTGGTCACGGTGATGAGCTACAACCTGTTGGGAGAGGGGATCCGGGAGGCCATCGACCCCCGCCTGCGGGACTAAAGCGGCCCGGAGGCGGGCCGCCATTTTTCTGATTCCCAGGGGCCGGTCCTGGAAAAATGCAACCGCAACAGAATTATCGCAGCAAATCTTTTGACAATCGGCAAAGAATAGCTATATTGGTGACGTAAGGGCGGCAAATTTATTTAATCGGCTTTTTCAACTGAGGGAGAGACATATGAAACGGAACTTGATTAAAGTAATTTGCATAGCGTTGGCCCTGACTTTATGCGGAGCAGGAATGGCCTTTGGCCAGGCCGCCGCGAAGAAGGGGAAAGAATTGGACGTCGGCAAAGCCCTGCTGGATAGTTGGGAAATGATCAACAAGCAACAATACAAAAAGGCCGAGGCCCTGCTGGGCAAAGTTCTGGAGCAACAGCCTGGCAATCCCCTGGCCCTGAATAACCTGGCGGCCGTCATGGTGGCCGAAAAGAAATTCGACAAGGCGGACACCTACCTGAATCAGGCCCTGCCCGCATCCAAGGGCTACATGGTCCAGGTGAACCGGGTCTGCACCGTGGGCAACATCTGCAGCGCCTTCAAACCCGTGGCCGGCAGTACGGGCAACCAGGACCTGGAGCCCTTGATCAAGGTTAACATCGAAATGGTCAAAGGCTATATGGAAGCGGGCCCCGTGCCGGGCAGCGGCCTGAGGCCGAAATAATCTACCCCTAAACCTAGCCGCCCACCAGGAGCTCCTCGGCCCCCTTTAGGGGGCCATTTTTTTGGCTTTTCGGTTGTCAAACCAATTCACCTTCAAACGCATTTTCGTAGCCCCGGGCGTTAGCGTGGAAGTCTCCGGTAGGGGCGGCACTCTCGCCGCCCACCCTAACCCCTATCTCTTCCCCTTGGCTTCGGCAGCCGCCAGCTTTTCCTTCAGATAGGGGAGCACGGCCGGATCGCCGCCCGCCTCAACCAGTTTCTTCCAGTAAACCGCGGCGTCCTTAAAGTCGCCGGCCTTCTCGTAAAGCAGGGCCAGGCGGGAGGTGACCTCTCCTTTAATGGGCCCGGAGAGAGATTCCTCCGCCTCTTTGAGAGTCGCGGCGGCCTTGGGGAAGTCCCCCAGACCCTCATAGCAATAACTGAGGCTTTCCCGGATCAGGGCGTCCCAGGCCGGGTCGCCGCTGGGCAGGAGGGCCTCGTAGGCCCGAGCGGCTTCGGCGTAATTCTTCAAGTCATACAGCAGGTTGGCCCGCAGCAATTGGGCTTCCCGGGCGCCTTTGGTGCCGGGGTGGTCCCGGACCACCTGTTCCAGGGCCCGGACGGCTTCCGCCCCGGCGCTGGGGACGGCTAACTCGGGGCGCACCTGGGCCAGGGCCGCGGCGGCCCGGCCTTCCCGGCTCGCCTGCCTTTGGACCTGGATGAGCCAGGCCGTCAGGGCCAGCACCACCAGCAACAGGCCCAGGGCCAGCCATTTCCAATAGATTTTGGCTTGCGGCAGCAGGCGTTGGGCCAGGGTCAGGACTTCTTCGGGATTATCCGCCAGGGAGCGGCGCCGGCTGGTTATTTTGGCCATTTTGCTCTCCGAAGGGGGAATATTTCACCCCAAGACGCCAGGGCGCAAAGATGCAAGAGAAAAGGCATATCGAAAATTATTTAGAACCTTTGAGCTTTTCCACCAGCTCCCGGCCCCGGGGGCCGTGGCCCCCGAAGGTGAGCTGCCGGTCGGTGTCGCCCAGAATAGCCATTTGCACCTCCAGGTAATCGCCGGGCAGCAGGGGGGCTAGGCGCCCGGCCCATTCCGCCGCCACCACCGCCTCTCTGGAAAGGTATTCCTCCAGGTCGGGGAGCATTTCGGCCGGCAGGTCCTCTAAGCGGTAAAGGTCCAGGTGCACCAGCAGCACCCGGCCCGGGTATTCCTGGGCCAGGATGAAGCTGGGAGAGGCCACCGGGATCTCGGCCGGCACCCCCAGGCCGGTGGCCAGGCCGTGGACGAACTCGGTCTTGCCGCTGCCCAGCTCGCCGTTCAGGGCGATGATATCCCCCGGCGCCAGCCAGGCCGCCAGCTTGCTCGCCAGGGCCCTGGTTTCGGCAGGAGAGTGGGTGATATATTCAAGGGAAGCCCCCTGCAAGTGGCAGGGAAAGACGTTTTTAGCCATCCAAATCATCGCCCAGGGTGACATTCAAGATTTTATCCCCTGCTCTAAAGGGAGGCAGACACCTGCAGGTTGACCCTAATTCTCTGCCTTGGGGCGCGGCAGGTCCACAGGGCGCTTCGAGAACCATTTCTCCCTTCTTTCCTCATCCCGCCCCCGCCTCCTCTAATGCCAGGGCCCGAATCAGATCAATCTTGCCGATGATGCCGACGATTTTGCCGCCTTCCAACACCGGCAGGGTGTGGATCTTTTGCTGGTCCATCAAGGCGGCGATCCGGGGTACCGGGGTATCCGGAGAAACGGTGAGCGGATTGGGGCTCATAATGTCGGCCACCGTGGTGCCCAGCATCTTTTCCACCTTGCGGAAGAGGTGGGAAGGAATCTGCAGGTAGAGATGAAAGTCCAGGATGTTGAGGGCCGGGGGCAACTCCAGTTCCTGGATCCGGGCTACCAGGTCGCTCTGAGTGACGATGCCCACCAGGCGGCCCTCGGCGTCCACCACCGGCACCCCGCCGAGTTTTTTACCCGCCAGGGTCTGGGCAAGGTCGCTCACCCGGGTTTCCGGGGAGACGGTGATCACTTCTTTGGTCATGATATCACGCGCTTGTAGCATATCTCTTCCTCAGTGAGGGGAATAGAGCCCTGGGTGAATCGGCCCAGAACCTCGGGGAACCGGTCAAGCAAATCTCCGGCCGCCAGACTGCGGGGGCCGTGTTGGGCGGCGAAGTGGTCGGCGGCCAAGCCGTGGAGGAAGACGCCCAGCCGGGCCGCATCCCAATGGTTTAGGCGCTGGGCCAGGAAGCCACCGATGAGGCCGGTGAGAACATCGCCGGTGCCGCCGCTGGCCAGGGACGGGTTGCCGGTGGGATTGAGACTGAGGCGGCCGTCCGGGGCGGCCACCAGCGTCTGGGCGCCCTTCAAGACTATGAAGGCGCCATATTGCCTGGCGGTTTCCCGGGCCACCCCCAGACGGCGGGACTGGACCGCCGGCACGGTGACCCCGAGCAGGCGGGCCATTTCTCCGGGATGCGGGGTGAGAATCCGGGGAGCCGTGAGCCCTTGAAGACAGGCAGGGTCGGCGGCGATGGCGTTGACCCCGTCAGCGTCCACCACCATAGGGCGGTCCAGTTGCCGCACCAGACGGCGCACCAGTTCCTGGGTCTCGGGGTGGGTACCCACCCCGGGCCCGAGGGCCAGGGCGGAACAGGCGGCGGCAAAGGTGAGGATGGGCTCCAAGGCCTTGAGCCCCAGGGCCCGGGCACCCTCAGCCTGGGGCAAGGGCAGGGTCATGGCCTCGGTGAGCTTTACCTCCATAATGTCATTGAGGCTTTCGGCGACACCCAGGGTCACCAGTCCGGCTCCGGCCCGCAAGGCCCCCAGGGAGCTCAGGGCGGCGGCCCCGGTCTTGCCTTCGGAGCCGGCCAGGACCAGGAGATGGCCGAAGGTGCCTTTATGGCTGCCAAATGGCCGGGGCGGCACGAGCTGGCGCAGTTCCCCGGCCTCAGCCAGCTCCAGGGGCGCCTCCCGGGCCAGGTCCGGGGGGATGCCGAGGTCCACCTGCCACAAGCGGCCGACATAGTCCCGGCCGGGGGACACAATCTGGCCGACCTTGGGCCAGCCGTAGGTGACGGTAACTTCGGCCTGTATCGCGGCACCCAGGACTTCTCCGCTATCAGCGGAGAGGCCGCTGGGGATATCTACCGCCAGCACCGGCGGCCGCAGGTGATTAACCTTGTCGATCAAGACGGCCAGCAGCCCCTGAACCGGCTTATCCAGGCCGGTGCCCAGGAGGGCGTCCACGATGAGGTCCACCTTGGCCAGGCGGTGCAGCGCCGGATTGAGCCCGGATTCATCCAGCACCTCCATGACCTCCAGGCCCTGGTGGGCCAGGATGTTCAGGTTTACCCGGGCGTCGCCTTTCACCTGGTCCTTCTGGCCCAGCAGGAAGACGGCCACCGGCAGGCCGGCCTGGGCCAGGTAGCGGGCCACCACGAAACCATCGCCGCCGTTGTTCCCCCGACCAGCCAGGACCGCCATCTCGCCGTCCACCTGGGGGAATTCCCGGCGCAGCACCTGGTAGGTGGTGCGCCCGGCGTTCTCCATGAGCACCAGCGAAGGGATGCCCACCTCTTCGATGGCCCGGCGGTCCAACTCTCGCATCTCCGCAGCAGTGACGAGCTTCATGGCTTCTCTCTAGGGATAAATTTCACCTGGTAGAATAACACACCTGCGGGGGGATTGCCAGGGTTGGGCGAACAAGGGAAATGGCACCGGGGAGACGCCGGGGCTGCCAACAAAAGAGGCGGCCCAGAGGCCGCCGCGATTAGAATGAAAGTACCGGATAATTCCAGTATTCCCTGCTAAAAATGGTACTCCAATCCAACAACAATATTTTGGTTATCGAAGTCGAAGTGGACATTCTTACCCTCAGATTGCAGCCCTCCAATCCAGCGCGTACCTGCCGTACTGACATGTTGAACGCCCAATTGCACATCCCATTGTTTAATATACTTAAACTCTACCAAGGCCACGATTTTTGGCGTAAAATAATAGCGCACCCCCACCTCGCCATCCATAGAAAAATTCTTGCATGAGTCGTTCTGGAAATAAAGCACTGTCACTCCGGGACCGATACCCGCATATGGTTGTAATCTCCCGAAAGGCACATCCTTATCGGGCAAAAAGCCATAGCGTCCCATAATGTGTAAGGCCATGGTCCAAATCAGGTTGCCCTGTTCCTCGGAATAGACCGGAAATGGAGATATCGCCGGCTTGAAAGTCACCTGCTGCCGCGGCCGATAATTACTGGCAATGCTCCCTTCACCCTCGAGGCCCAGGTAAGGGATGCTGTCGAAAAAATACCCCACTTTTAGGCCGGCCACCGGGCCCGGATCGGTCTTGACATTTTTCTCCGCGGTTTGAACCTGTTGTAAAAAAGAGGGACCCATTATCGGTTCCCAACTCCAGTTAGCCGAATTCACCAGGGATACGCCCCCAAACGCGCCAAAATAAAATTCACCCGGGCCGCGATATCCCTCTTTTCCCGGAACTATGGAATCGGAAAACCTATTCTTCCACAACCAATATCCGCCCACAGCTAGAACCGCCACGCTGGCCGCGGGCACCAAGGTAAGTTCCAGTTCGGTCCCCAACTGATTCGCCAAGGCCGGCGTTTCCATGCCCGGAAGGAATAGATAAACCAGGAGGGATAAAATTAATATTGCTGTTAAATGTTTGAGTTGCCTAAAAGACTTCATTTCCTTACTCCCCCCGGAACATTCAAAAAAATTGTTCAATTCTAGGGGGATGCTCACGGAATTGTCAAGCGGAAAGGAAGGCTTCTGGGTTAAAATTACTGGGGGAGACGGGAATTTCCGGCCCTCGGCGGCGCAATTTTGGAAATTCTCTCGACTAACCCGGAAAAAAGTCACCGGCCGGGGAATTCGCCAAGAGAGCCATAGTTGGGGATAATCATATTGACTCAGGGGCTTATAGTTGTTAAATTTCTAATTCTAATCAGTGCAAAGGTAATGCATAAATTTTGGTCATTATTGATTATCAGGCGGGCAACCTCACCAGCGTGGTCAGGTCCTTTAGGGCCTTGGGGGTGGAAGGCCGGGTGACGCAGGATTCGGCCGAGGTGGTGGCGGCCTCCCGGGTGGTGTTCCCCGGGGTGGGGGCCGCGGGCAAGGCCATGACGACGCTCAAGGAAATGGGCCTGGACCGGGCTTTGCGAGAGAGCTTCCGGAAAGGCACCCCCATCCTGGGCATCTGCCTGGGGGCCCAGATCATCCTGGAATCCAGCGAAGAGAACGATACTCCCTGTCTGGGTCTGCTAGCGGGCCAGACCCGGGCCCTGCCACGGCAGGAGGGCCTGAAGATTCCCCACATGGGCTGGAACCGGGTGCAATTTCTTTGGCCTCATCCGGTTTTTCAAGGTCTGCCGGAGGAGGCCGAATACTATTTTGTCCACAGTTACTATCCGGACCCGGCCGATAAGGCCATGGTGCTGGGGGTGACGGAGCATGGCCTCTGGTTTCCCAGCGCCCTGGGGTGGCGCAACCTGGTGGCTACCCAGTTTCATCCGGAAAAGAGCGGCCGGTACGGGCTGAAAATCCTGGAAAATTTCCTGGCCTGGGATGGGGCTGATGTTAAGTAAGAGAATCATCCCCTGCCTGGACGTGCGGGACGGCCGCACCACCAAAGGCATCAAGTTCCGGGAAAACGTGGATGTTGGCGACCCGGTGGAGATGGCCCGGTTCTATTACGAGGCCGGGGCCGACGAACTGGTCTTTTATGACATCACCGCTTCCAGCGACCGCCGGAATATCATGATCGAGGTGGTCCGGCGGGTGGCAGCGGTGATCTTCATTCCCTTCTCGGTGGGGGGCGGCATCCGCACCTTAAGCGACATGCGGGAGGTGCTGCTGGCCGGAGCTGAGAAGGTTAGCGTCAACACCGCGGCGGTGACGAACCCAGAAATCATCAGCCAGGGAGCCCGAGCCTTCGGCAGCCAGTGCATCGTCCTGGGGATGGACGTCAAAAAGGTGAAGGCCAGCGCCGCCATTCCTTCGGGCTACGAAATCGTCATCCACGGCGGCCGCACCTATATGGGGATCGACGCCCTCTGGTGGGCCCAGGAGGGGGAGCGTCTGGGAGCAGGGGAGATCTGCCTTAATTCCATTGACGCCGACGGCACCCAGACCGGCTATGAACTGACCCTGACCCGGATGATTTCCCAGGCGGTCTCCATTCCGGTGATCGCCTCGGGCGGGGCCGGGAAGCCAGAGCATCTCTACGACGTCTTGACCCAGGGCTGGGCGGACGCCGCCCTGATTGCCTCTATGGTCCACTACGGAACTTACCCAATCAGCGAGATCAAGGGATACCTGCACGAACAAGGGATCCCTGTGAGGCAGGCCTGGTAACAGGCCGCTCCCGGCGAGCAAGGAAGCCAGACGTGAGCAACCAATACGACCAGGAAGCCGCGGAATACCCAGAAGAACTAACGGACATTCTGGAGCCGGAGGTTGAGCCGGAGCCGGACGAGGCCAAGGAAGAGGAGCCGGATTCCGAGACCGGCCCACCCGTTCCCGCCGATCTCGATCTGGTGCAGCGCTACATCAGGGAGGCGAACCGCTTTGCCCTGCTGACCCCGGATGAGGAAAGGGCCCTTAGCACCAGGTACCATAATTCCGGCGACCCGGAGGCCGCCTCCCGCTTGATCACCAGCAATCTCCGCCTGGTGATCAAGATCGCCCTGGAGTTTCAGAAATATTGGATGAAGAACCTCCTGGACCTAATTCAGGAAGGGAACATCGGCCTGATGCAGGCCATCAAAAAATTCGATCCCTACCGGGGCATCAAGTTATCCTACTATGCCTCTTTCTGGATCAAGGCCTACATTCTTAAGTTCATCATGGACAACTGGAAGCTGGTGAAGATCGGCACCACCCAATCCCAGCGGAAACTTTTTTATAATTTAAAGCGGGAGAAGGAAAAACTCCGGGCCTTGGGATTTGAACCGGGCCCCAAGCTGTTGGCCGACGCCCTCAAGGTGCGGGAGGAAGAGGTCATCGAAATGGACCAGCGCCTGGGAGGCTGGGAGCTCTCCCTGGATGCCCCCCTGAAAGAAGGCTCCGACGAATACCACAAGAACTTTCTGCCCGCCACGGAACCACAGGTGGAAGAAGTGCTGGCCCAGGCGGAGCTGAAGGACCTTTTCCGCCAGAAGCTGGCGGAGTTCCGCCAGGAGCTGAATGACAAGGAGCTGGATATTCTGGATTTGCGCCTCCTGGCGGACAAGCCCATGACCTTGCAGGAGATCGGTGTCCGGTATCACATCTCCCGGGAGCGGGTGCGCCAGATTGAAGACCGCCTGATCAAACGGATGCGGCAATTTCTGAAGTCCGAAATCGCCGATTGGGAAGATTATCGTAATCCCCTGGGGGATTGACCTTTTTTGACGGAGTAAGCCGGTTACCTAAGACATGCAAAACATTGGGGCGCCCCATTTTTATCCCAGGAGGCTGCTGGCTGTGGTCCTGATCCTGGGGCTGGTTTCGAGTCTGGCGGGCTGCGCCAGCCTGGTCCTCCGCCCGGGAGAGACCGCCCAGACCGAGGCTGAGGAAAGCGCCAAAGGTCTGGCCTATTACCATTTCCTGGAAGCCCAGCAATGTCTCCTGGCGGATGATTTTGCCGGAGCCATCCGGGAATACGAGGAGGTCCTGAAGGAGGACCCCAACTCCGCCCGCTTGGAGCTGGAACTGGCCGCCCTTTATCAACGCCAGGGGGATATCAAAAAAGCCCTGGCCCATGTCGAGAAGTCCCTCAAGCTGGACCCCAAACAGCAAGAGGCCTATTTCCTCCTGGCCGGTCTGCATGTGGGTCTCAACCAACTGGAGGAGGCCATCCAGGAGTACGAACAAGTCCTGGCCCTGGACCCGGATAATCGCGAAGCCCGCCTCTTTCTGGCCACTCTCTATGCCCAGCAGCGCCGCTTTCCCAAGGCGATCCAAACCATTCAAAGTATCCTGCGGCTGGAGCCGGATTCGGTGGTGGGGCACTATTACCTGGGCCGCTTCTTTATTGAAACCGACCAAATAGAGGAAGCGAAACAGGAACTCCAGCGAACCCTGACCCTGGATCCTAATTTCGTGCCTGCCATGTTTGATTTGGCCGTGGCCTTTGAACGGGAAAAGCAGTACAACCGGGCCTTGCTGATGTACCACCGGGTCTTGCGATATCAACCCAACAACACGCGGGCTTGGGCCAACATTGGCCGGGTGTTGCTGATTCAGAACCGCTACGGGGAGGCCCAGCGGGCCTTCGCCAGAGTTAAGTCCTTGGAAAAAGACGACCCCGCCGCCGGCTTTAATATCGGCATCATCGACCTGGAACAAAAACTGCCGGACGATGCCATCAGAGAATTTCGGCCCCTGCTGAGCAATCCCCGCTACCAGGAGCGGGCCCGCTATTATATCGCCCTGGCCTTGGAAGAGAAGGGCGACCTCAAGGCGGCCACCCGGGAATACCAGTTGGTGGACCGCAACTCGGAGCAGTTCATTCCGGCCCGGCTACGCATGGCTTTTCTCCTGTATCAGCAGAAAGAAAAGGACCGGGCTCGCCAGGTCATGGACGAGATGCAGAAACTGGCCCCGAACCGGGAGGAGGTCTACCTCACCAGCTCCTACTTTTACGAAGAGGAGAACCTTTGGGAGCAAGCCATCAATGTCCTCAAGGAGGGCATGGGCAAGGTGGAGAACCCCGGGGAAATCTATTTTCGCCTGGCGGTGATCTACGAAAAGAAGCAAGACCGGGACGAAAGCATCGCTTATATCAAGAAGGTCCTGGAACTGGAGCCGGACAACCCCGACGCCCAAAATTTTCTGGGGTACACTTATGCCGAACAGGGGATAAACCTGGATGAGGCCGAACGGCTGATCCGGGCCGCCTTGAAGGCCAAACCCAATAGCGGCTTTATCATCGACAGCCTGGGCTGGGTTTATTTCAAGAAAGGCCAGTATGAGAAGGCTGTTGTCGAGTTGGAACGGGCCCACCACCTCATGCCCCAGGACGGCACGGTGGCGGAACATCTGGCCGACACCTACCTGCGCTTGAAACGGGTCCCGGAAGCCTTGCGCCTTTACCGGCGGGCCACCGAATTGGAAAACTCCAACCCCGCGGAATTACGTAAGAAAATCAACGAACTGGAATTACGCTTACGGAAACGCAGCCTTTGAAGCCAACAAGTCCGGCCTGGCTGGCCATCCTGGCGCTGCTGCTCTGGGGGGGTCTGAGTGGCTGTCGCGCCCTGCCCCCGACGCCGACCTTGCCACCTACCGCGGTCTCTTCGGCCGAAGAAATTCTGGCCCGACTGCAGAACCGGGAAGAGGCCTGCGAATCTTTCCAGGCCCGGGGCCGCCTCACTTTTCTTTCTCCAGAACGGAATTACTCCGGCACCGCCCTAATCAAGGCCCGCCGGCCGGAGGCTCTGAGGGTGGACCTCCGGGATATGCTGGGGCGCACCCTCCTGAGTTTTGCCAGCGACGGCTCCCAGGTGCAGGTCCTGGCGCCGCCTGAAGGCAAGTTCTTCCATGGTCCGGCCACGCCCCGGAACCTGGCGGCCTTTATTCCGCCTGCAGTCTCGTTGCCCCAAACTCTGCGGCTGCTCACCGGCGCCCTGCCCCTGAGCCCCGGCCTGCCCAGCCACTTCGAATACCAGGCCGACCACGGCCAATACTTGCTGGAATGGCGGAAAAGTGACCTGATCCAGGAGCGCCTCTGGGTCGCGGCCCAGGGTCTCTATCCGGTGAAAGAGGAGTTCTTCGGCGGAGGCAACCGGCCCCGCTTTACCGCGGAGCTGGCCGACTATGGCGCCGCGGCTGCGGACCTTCCCGGCAAGATCACCCTCAGGAGCGAGGCCCCAAAAATGGAGCTGCGCCTGGTCTATAGCGAGCTGCGCCCCAACCCGCCCCTTACCCAGGCCGAGTTGATCCTGACGCCGCCGGGCGGGGTAACCGTGGTACAATTGCCTCAATGAGATGAAATTCCTGGTGGACCTGCCCCTGGGCGGCCTGGCCAAATGGCTGCGGTTTTGCGGCTTTGCTGCTGAGAACCGGCGCCTGGGCGGTGAACTGCCGCCGCCTGCTCCGGAAACCTTCATCCTTACCCGGCAGGGGACCTTGAAACGGTTAAACCGGCCGGACCTGCTGTTTATCGCGGCCTCCGACCCCGAGGCTCAGCTCCGGGAAGTATTGACGGCCCTGCCCATCTCTCCCCGGCAGCTCCAACCCCTGAGCCGCTGCAGCCGCTGCAACGACCGGCTGGCCCCCATCCCCCGGGAACAGGTGCAGGGCCGGGTCCCGGAGCACGTCTTCCACTACCACGAGCAGTTCTTCGAGTGCCCCCGCTGCCGCCGGGTCTTCTGGCCCGGCAGCCACCTGCCCGTCATCCTCCGGACCCTCCAGGAAAGCCTGAAAGAATAGCGATTAACTTGGAGTTTTCGGGGGATGGGCCGAAGACCAATGAGGGGGTACCGGAGTTTCGCTCCCCTCCCTCGTCTCCGGTCTCCGGTCTTTCCGGCTTTTTTCGGGTCTGCTAGATTGCAGAGGCTGCCAGGCGTTCCTATATTGAAAAAATCAGACCATAAACGGGGCACGGCCTTCCCGCCAGGGCCATCTGCCCCCGGTGCGAATCCCAAGGAGGAATCCATGAGCGCCGATATTAAGGAAAAGGCCGCCTCGGGGGCCAAAAAAACCTGGTGCACCCTGTGGAACTTTACGATCAACACCGTGCGGCGTCTCCACATCCTGGGCCGCTATGGCGTGGCCTGCTGGCAGCAGCAAAAAATCAGGAAAGCCGAACGTCTCCTGGGCAAGGCCTCCTTTCAGGCCCTGGAGCGGGGTGAGGCCAACCCTCTGACTGCCCCGGAGGTTAACGAGGCGGTGCAGCGGGTCAAAGAGGCTAAAGAAAAGAAGGATAAGACTTACCAGGCCATCGCCGCCCTTCGGGAGAAGATCTGTGCTTCCTGCGTCATCCCTACCCCGGAAGAGCCCGGCGGGGTGGAAGAGAACCCGCCGGTCCCGTGAGGAGAGCAAGCCGTAAGCGGTAAGCCGCCCCGAAAAAAAGGCCAGGGACTTGCCCTGGCCTTTTTCCCGAAAACTGAAAACCGCAAACCGTCTTTTAAGGGGCACCGCATTCGGCAGGGTCGCCGGCCAGTTTTTTCAAGGCATGGGGCAGGGCCGGCAGGATGGCGGTGAGGTTTTCCCGGGCGCCCCTGGGACTGCCGGGGAGGTTAACGATGAGGCTGCCGCCCCGGATCACCGCTACCCCCCGGGAGAGTATGGCGTGCGGGGTCTTCGCCAGCCCGGCGGCCCGCATGGCCTCAGGCAGACCCGGCACCAGACGTTCGGCCACCGCGAGCGTTGCCTCCGGGGTGACGTCCCGGGGACTAAGCCCGGTGCCGCCGCTGGTGAGGATCAGAGCAAGCTGCTCCTCATCACACCACTGCTGCAGTTGGATGGCGATGGCCTGCCAGTCGTCGGGCACCACCGCGGTGGCAACCACGGCAAACTGCTCCGGGGGCAGCAGCCGGCCCAATTCGGGGCCCGCGGTGTCTTTCCGCTCGCCGGCGTGACCTTTATCGCTAATCGTCAGGATGCCCACCCGGAACATGCAGCACCTCAATGGCGTCGCCCACCTGCACCATGCCTTCTTTCAGCACCCGGGCAAAGACCCCTTCCCGGGGCATAACGCAGTCGCCCACCTGCTCCCGGATAGCGCAGCCCTGATGGCAGGCCTTGCCGATCTGGGTGATTTCCAGGAGCACTTCCTTCCCCACCCGCAGCCGGGTGCCCACCGGCAGGCTCATCACTTCCAGGCCGGCCACCGTCAGGTTTTCGGCGAAATCGCCGGGAGAGACGGCCGCGCCCAGAGCCACCATCTTATCGATGCTGGCCAGCGATAGCAGGCTCACCTGGCGGCGGCCGCCTTCGGCATGGGCGTCTCCCTCCAGGCCGTGCTCCGCCAGCAGGCGGGCCTGGGGCACGTTGTGCTTCACCACCCCTTTGCGGTCGCTGATGGAGACGGCATGGATTTTGCCGGGAAGAATTTTTTTGACTGGGTTTTTCTTCATACCTCGAACCAGTTAACCAACTTAACAAATCAGCTAACAATTATCTACAAAATCAAGAAAATCCATATTCGGCTGCCCACCGCGTTATAAAGATCATTCATTACCCGCTTAATGATTTTGGGAAAATGGTCTCGCCTGGCCTTGTCGGCAGGGGGCACTGGGCCTTCAGAAGGCCGGCGATCTCTTCGGCCTCCCGGGCGGCGGTGTCGGCGTCCAGGACCTCCGCCTCCAGCTCCCGAAACATCCGGGCCACGGTGCTCTTCCCGCTCCCGGCCCTCCGGTATTGGCGATTTTGAGCATGCTTTTAGAAGATGGTTTCGCAGAGGTCTCAATTCGAGACCCCTGCGAAAGTCCCCTGAGGGAAGGGCCGGGGAGTTTTGGTAAAGGGCCGCTCCCCCTCCCCTCCATGGACTTTCGCCACCGTTTCATAATCGCTAAAGATAATTTATATGTTAATTCCTTGGAATGAAAATGGTCGCCGGACCGGCCCCTCGGCGAAAAATCCTGAAAAATCCAGTACTTGTCTGAACTTAGGGCAAATAAAATCAGTGTAATCTACAAGTTACTAATATTCCACGGTTTTTCTGATTAACCAGCCTTTTTTGTTCAATTTTGCTCACTTTTTTAGGGCCTTTTGGGGGCGAAATTGTGCCGCCAAAAAAAAATTTCCGCAAAAGGTTGCGCATAACTTGCTAATATTGCTCACTTTACTTCCATAATCCGCCGCCGTGATCCCGCTTTAACCCCAGTTTGTTCCATGTTTGTGCCGTTTATGTGCCGCTTTGCCGCCCGCCGGCCCCCGCGGCAAGCGGTTCCTTTGCCGGATACCACTAGTGTACGGCAGAGAGAAAGAAATTTCCAGAACAGGCGGGACAATTGACCCGGAAATTAGTTCAAAGTCTTTTTTCCTAAAGTTTTTTTGAGCGCGTAGGGCGGGAAAGCGAAGCGCATCCCGCCTCCCGTGGTAAATCCTTTTGTCATCGGCTTGGCGCGATAGCGTAGGGCGGGCACTGCCCGCCATCTCCTTTCCTGGTGGCCCAGGAGTCTCGCCGGGGCCTGTGCAGGCGTGGGCGCCTGGCTGGCTTTTGATTCCCTGGACCAATAAATCAGAGTTTCGCAGAGGTCTCAAATTGGTATAAGGCGCTAACCCCAAATTTTTCAGAAAACCGCGCCGCTAGCAAAATCAATAAGTGCGCCTCCCTTACGGGGATGCTGTCCAGGTGTTTAGCCGAAAACCGAGGACCGAAAACCATTATTTCTTTGGCTGGGGCGGCGGCGCGGTGAGCCGGGACATTTCTTCTTCCCACCGGCTAAGCTCCTGCTGGGGGACGGCGGCGATGACCACGCGGTCGCCGGTCCTGGTGCGCACCACCACCCCAGGAGCTCCTCCTTGGCCCAATACCTCCAGGTGGAACATAGACTTGCCGGCCGCGTCAAAAAACTCCAGGGTAAAGGCGGTTGGTTTTGGCGCCCCGGCCTGGGACAGGAGGCGGGAGTATTCCAGATTCTGGAAGTTTACTAGGGCCATCTCCAGCCGCGGCGCGATTTGCTTTAATTCAGCCTTCTCGGGTCCACTGAGCTGCCAAAAATCCGAGTCCTTCGTGGCAGTCCAGGACTTTCCCGGAGCGCCCCAAACCACCTGATGAATTTCCGGGATGGGACCGGACCACAGGCGCCGGTCTTCCAGGGTGGGGATGGTCCGACTGACCTGTTGAGGCAGATCGAGGCTCACCTGAACCACCGGCCCCTGGTCCCCCACCCGGGCATAATAGCCATTATCAAGACGGGCGCCCACGTACAAGGTCTGGGCCCCTTGGGAAGTCGTCACGGTGACTTCGGTCTGGGCCCGGGGGGCCAGACCGGCGGTCTTCAGGTTCTTAGGGGCCGGCGGGAACCCGGTGACCCGATCTTCCCTGAGTTGGCGCAGCAGTTGCTCCACCCGGTCGCCGCGCACCCGAAAATTGGGTCGTCCCACCCAGCGCCAGGCGCCAGCCTCGGTCTTCTCCAAATCCACCGGGGTCTTGCCGGTGCGGAGCCTGACGGCCTTCACCTGGCCCGGGTCAAAGGACCACAAGGTCTTGTCCCGCAGCGTTTCCAACTGCTGGTCCAGCGAATCCCGGACCCCGGAGGCGACCAGGAGAATATTGGCACCCTCGTCTTTGCGGAGATAGTAGCCCCCACCCCCCGGAGCACGGCTCCCCAGGGCCAGTTGATGCCGCTTCCCCTGCACGGTGAAGGAGACCACCAGGGTCGGTTTCTCCAGGCCAAAGGCCCGGAGATCGCCGGCGCCCAGGTCCCGATCCATCTGGAGGTGGGCCAGCGCCTGCACCAGGTCCCCCGTCGTGAGGGGATCGGCCTTGGCAGCCGGCGCAGGCTGGATGATTTCCCAAGCGGCACCCCGCCGGGTCAGTTGAATCTCTTGCTTATCCCGTTTCAGGACGATGGCGCTGATTTCGTCGGTCTTGAAATCAAAGACCAGTTTAGCCCGCTGCTCTCGGGCCTCCTTTTGCGCCTGCTGCCAGCGCAGGCCCACATAGGTGCCCACCAGGACCAGGAAGACCACCAGGTAGGGAAGTAATCGCCTGGGGGTCATTTCCTCGCCCTCCGGGTCCGGTAGGCCCAGACTCCGGTCAGCAGCATGACCAGGGGCCCAAAAACCAGGCTCACCAGGAACAGGAGCCAATACTCCTGACTAGACAGCATCAGGAATTGGGCCTTCAGGGCCTCCCGCACCATGATCTGCGTCTCTTCCGAGGCCAGGAAATTCACGGTGTTCAGGAAGAGGTCGCCGTTGCCGAAGAGATTGAAGTAGGCGTTGGTGGCAAAGTCCATGTCTCCGTAAACCGCCAGGTAAGCCTTTTTCTCTGCCTCCGGCTTCTTGACGGCTGGCGCCGGCTCCTTTCCCGCCGCGGTCGGCGCCAGCTTAATTTCGGCCAGGGCCCCGAGATTGAAAGGCCCCCTCTTATCCGTCCTGGAGTCGTAATCTGCCTTATCGGTCTGCAGCCAGCCTTTGCCCAGCTTCTCATAGCTGGTGGCCATGGTGCTGACAATGGGCAGGAGGCTGACGCCCTTGGCTTCTTGGTTCAGGGTCAGGGGACGGGACAGGGGAAAGATGGTGAAGATGTTCTTGAAGTCCAGAGTTATCCGGGTGGGGCCATATTGAAAGGCCATAGGCAAGATGGGGCTGAGGCGCAGGGACTCGCTTAGTTGGTTGTAGTCCAGGATAATGCCGTCATCCAGAAGGAGGCCGTAGCCTGCCAGAAAGCCCTTCAGGCCGCCGTCCTGGAAGGCCTCCAGCATTATTAGGACCCGGCCGCCCCGGTCCAGGTAAGCCTTCAGGGTCCCGATTTCCTGGGTCAGCAGGGGTTTGGCAGGGGAAGCCACGATGACCACCTCGGCGTCTTGAGGCACCTGGGACTGGGCCACCAGGTTGAGGTTGGCCACTTCATAGCCCTCGTTCTCCAGGGCTCGGTTGGCCACCTGCAGGCCATCCTTTTCGCCGGATGTGAGACTGCGTTCGCCATGCCCGGTGAGGAAGTAGAGCTTCTTGCTCTCCGTCTTCAAAATGCGGCGCAGGGTATTGCTGAGAGCGTCTTCATCGGCCCGGTCTGCCATCTGCTGCTTGCCGCGGTAAGTCAGGAGGACATTGCCAGAGAAGCGGTAGCCGGCCTCCTTGGCCTTAAGGGGCTCCCGCTCCGGGTCGACAAACTGGAACCTGATCTTCGGGTTAAGATAGGCATATCTCTGGAGGACGTCCTTGACGGTGTCCCGCTCGCCGGAACCCTCAGGTAAAAAAGCGGTCATAATGAGCGGCTGGTCCACCTGTTTCACCAGGTTCCGAGTGACCGCGGAAAGGGATTGGGTCTGGCCCCGGGTCAGGTCCCAGCGCACCTGGTGCCAGTCCGCCAGCCAGGCCGCCACGATAATACTGCCCACCACCAACAGCACCGAGACGAGGGAGCCGGTGCCGTATATAATTTTTTGGTCTTTGAAACGCTCCCGCCAGTTCACGCTAAGCTCTCCAATGCCGGGATTCCAACTGCCTTTTGGTAAGGAAGAGGAAGAAAAAGATGAAGCTGCCCCAATAAACCAGGTCCCGGGTAGTGACCACCCCCTTGGTGAAATTTTCGTAGTGCTCCAGTAGCGACAGATATTGCACGGCTAGGCCCAGAGGCCCGGCCCCCAGTTCCTGAACCCAGCCGATGATCCAGAACAACAGCAGCAGGGCAAAGGCCACCACCCCGGCGATGATCTGGTTTTCCGTGAGGCTTGAGGCGAACAGGCCCAGGGCCAGGAAAGCGGCCCCCAGCAGCGTCAGTCCCAGGTAACCGGCACTTAAGGCGCCCCAATCCAACCGGGTCATGAAACCTAAAGCTATGGAGTAGCTGACGGTAAAAGCCAGAAAGATGAGGAAAACCAGGAGAGCCGCCCCGAATTTTCCCAGGATGATGAACCAATCCGACAGGGGATAGGTGAACAGGAGCTCCGCGGTGCCAGAGCGTTTCTCCTCGGCCAACAGGCGCATGGTGAGGAGCGGCACCAGGAAGAGCAAAATGATGGCCAGCACCGCGAACAGGGGGCGGAAGACCATCATAGTGGGGTTCAATTGGGCTGCCACCTGGGGGTCGCTGGCCTGTTGGGCTGCCTGTAGGCTGACAATGCCGTAATAGACCGTGTTGGCGTAAAAGAAATAGCCCGCCAACACCAAAAAGAAGAAGCCGGTGAGGTAAAAGATGGGACTGGCGAAATATATGGTGAGCTCCTTGCGAAGCAACGCCGCCAAGCCGCAAGACGTTTTCATGATTCTGCCTCGGTCTCTTCCTCGGTTACCAGATTAAGGAAGACGTCTTCCAGGGTAAATTCCTGGGTTTTCAGTTCCAGGAGGTCGAAGCCCTGCTGCACCAGCAGGCGCGCCAGTTCCGGGCGCAGGTCCAGACCGTTGCCGCCTTCCACCAGGAAGCGGCCCTCGCCGCAGCTCTCCACCCGGCCTACCCCCGGCAGCCTTTGCAGCGCTGCGGTCACCTGAGCCTCCGGCCCTTTTACCGTTACGCTGATGGCGCCCCGGCCCATTTGCCGGGCCAGGTTTTCCGGGGTGTCGCTGGCCACGATCTGGCCCCGATTGATGATGATGACCCGATGGCACAACTGGCTCACCTCCGGCAAGATGTGGGTGCTCAGGATCACCGTGTGGCTGCCTTCCAGGTTCTTGATCAGGCTGCGAATTTCCACGATTTGCGAGGGGTCCAGGCCGATGGTGGGCTCATCCAGAATGAGCACCGGCGGCTGGTGGAGCAGGGCCTGGGCCAGCCCCAGACGCTGCCGGAAACCTTTGGACAGGGCCTTCACCAGCTTACCATTCATCTCCTCCAGTCCGCAGGCGGCTATGACCCGCCGGATTTCCCCCGTTTGGTCTTTGGCCTCCACTCCCTTGGCCTGGGCCGCGAACTTCAGGAACTGGCCCACGGTCAGGTCCGGATAGATGGCGACGTTCTCCGGCAGGTAACCCAGGGAGCGGCGCCCCTCCAGGGACTGCCTGACGCAGTCGTAGCCATTGATCCGGGCGATGCCGGAGGTGGGAGGCAGGAACCCTGCCAGGATTTTCAAGGTAGAAGTCTTGCCGGCGCCGTTGGGACCCAGGAAGCCCACGATCTCTCCGGCCGCCACCTCAAAATTGATCCGATTGACGGCCAGCAAGGGACCGTAATATTTGGTCAAGTCCTGAACTTCTATCATCATTTCCATATGTTATCCCATCCGCTCGGGCGATTAGAAATGCTTGACGATATACCGGCTGGAAAGATGGCAGGTTCTAAAGCAAAAAGAAGATCACCTCTGGCCCTCCCGGAAGGCCGCGGCAGTGCGGGCCAGCCCCTCGACCAGGCCAACCCGGGGTTTCCAGCCCAGCAGTTCCCGGGCTCTGGTGTTGTCCAGGGCGCTGCGACGCTGCTCCCCGGGCTTGGCCGGCCCGTGCACCGGCCCGAGGTTGGAGCCGAGGATCTCCTGGAGTTCCAGGTAGATGGTGAGAATGTCCGTTTCCCGGCCGGTGCCGAGGTTAAAGATGCCCTCCTGGGGATAATTGAGGGCCAGCAGGTTGGCGGCCACGATATCCCCGACGTAAACAAAGTCCCGAGTCTGGAGGCCGTCACCGTTGATGACCGGCTGCTGGCCCGCCAAAAATTTTTCGATGAAAATGGCCACCACCCCGGCTTCTCCCAGGCCGTTCTGTCGCGGGCCGAAAACGTTGGCGTAGCGTAAAGAGATGGGAATGATGCCGTATTCCCGCTGGTAGAAGTGGAGGTAGTGCTCCACCGCCAGCTTGGCGATGCCGTAGGGGCATTCCGGTTGGGCCCGGTCCTCCTCCCGGGCTGGCACCGGCGCCTGATCCCCGTACATGGCACCGCCGGTGGAGGCGAAGATGATTTTCTCGGTCTTGACCTGGGCCGCGGCCTGAAACAGGTTTAAGGACCCGAGGATGTTCTCCTGGGCGTCCATCAGGGGGGCCTCCACCGAGACCCGGACGCTCATCTGGGCGGCATGGTGCACCAGCACCTGGGGCTGCCAGCGGCAAATCAGGTCGAAAGTTTCCGGGGATTTGATATCCAAGGGGTAAAATTGGGCCGCGGCCGGCACGTGCTCCCGCCGGCCGGTGCTGAGATTGTCCACCACCGCCACTTCATGGCCCTGCTGCAGGAAGGCGTCGGCCAGATGGGAGCCGATGAACCCCGCCCCGCCCGTAACCAATATGCGTGTGCGTCCCGGCATCGAAGTTCCCCTCGGACTCATAATAACCGAAGCACCCCAATGATGGCAATGTCTTCGCCGCCACCGGCTAAGAAAATGGCCCGATTAAGAAAAATTTTCAAAAATTTAAGTGAATTTGTCGGGATTCCCTGCTATTATGCTTGGTCAGAGGAAAAATAAGTTGACTAGTGCCAGTCGATTTTTTAACGTAAATATAACCGGATAATCGAGAGGAGGGGAGATATGTCTCGAGGGGCCCATTGGGGGGGGGTATGGCTGGGCCTGGTCTTGGTGCTGGCGCCGGTGGTAGCTGCGGCGGCTGGTTCTCCGGCGGGGGCCGGTCCTCCGGCCGCAGCCGGACCGGTGCTGAATCTTGATCAACTTACCGAAATGGCCTTGAAATTCAGTCCGGACATTCAGGCCAGCCGCAGTGAAGTCAAACTGGCCCAAGAACAGAAAAACGAGGCCCATGGCTATCGCTTTCCGCAATTTGACACCATCGCCGTGGGCGGCGTAGTGCCCGACGCCCGTCTGCCGGTCATCCCGGGCGGAAATGAGCCAAGACGGCTCTACTATCCTGATCCCAAGGATAAGATTCATGGGATGAACGTCTTCGGGCATATGGATTTCTCCGTCATCCAGCCTCTTTACACCTTCGGCAAGATCGCTTACCGGGAAGCGGCGGCCGCCAGGAATGTTAAGGTGAAAGAGGAAGAGGTGGTAGCCAAACAGGGCGAGGTCATGGTGCTGGTGGCCCAGGCGTACTACGGTCTGATCCTGGCCAACCAGGGAAAGGAAGCCGTGAAGGAGGCCCGCAGCTATCTGAGCGATACCCGGGAGCGCATCAACCGGCTCATCGCCGTCCGCTCGCCCAATGTCAGGGAGACCGATAAGTACCGCCTGGCTGCCTATGAAGGGGCCGTGGATAAAGCTGGCGCCGAGTCCGAGGAGGGCGCCAAGACGGCCTACAGGGCCCTGAAGGCCCTCAGCGGCTACCCGGAGAACCAGGATTTTCAGGTACCCGCCGACTTGCCCAATCCCACTGCCCCGCCCGCTACTCTGGATACCTACATCCGCACCGCCCTGGACCAGCGCCCGGAGTTCAGGCAGTTGAAAGAAGGTTTGGCGGCCCGGCAATTGTTGGTGGACGCCGCCAAGGCCGACCGGCTGCCGACCCTCTTTTTTGCCGTGCTGGGCGAACTGGCCGGCGCCCCGGGCCGCAAGTATAACCCGGATCCGTACATTTACGACTATTTTAATAACTACGGGGCTCTGCCGATGGTGGGCGCCAAATGGCACTTCGATTTCGGCATCCTGAACGCCAAAATTGGCCAGGCCAAAGCGGAGCTGGAGCAGCTCCAGAATCAGGAAAAGCAGGCCCTGCTGGGCATCCCGGTGGAGGTGGCCAAGAACTATGGCGAGCTCCAGACCCATTATAAGGGATCGGCGGGCCTGGAAAAGGCTTACGTCAACGCCCGGCGCTGGCTGATCACCTCCTTCAGTAACTTTGACATGGGCCTGGGCAAGCTGGAAGACATTTTCCAGGCCTTCGAGCGGTACGGGCTCTTCCGGGGCGATTTCCTGATGGAGCTGTATAATTACAACCTCTCGGTGGCCCAGTTGGATAAATCCACCGGCGCCTTCCGGCGCAAGCTGCCGGAGGCGAAAGCTGAGGAGGCGCCCTTCAAGCCCCTACCGACCTTCAGGTAAGACGGTTTTCTGTTTCAGTTTTCGGTAAAAAAATTTTTCCCAGAAATATTAGGGGGCAGGCCTTAGGGTCTGCCCCTCTGCAATTTTGTAGGAACCAATTTTTAATTTTACTGACTATTGACTACCGGCTACTAAAGTTTCACCAGCCCAGGAGGAAAAGCCGCACATAAACCACCACCGGCGCGGTAAACAGGAGGCTGTCTAGGCGGTCCAGCATGCCGCCGTGACCGGGAAGTAGCCCGGAGGCGTCTTTCACCTGGACCTGGCGCTTTAGCATGGATTCAAACAGGTCCCCCAGCAGCCCCACCACCGCCAGGACCAGGGCCAGGGTAGCCAGGGATATGATTCCCAGCTCCGTTAGCAGCCATTTTCCCAAGATCACCCCCGCCACTAAGCTGGCGGCCAGCCCGCCCGCCACCCCGGCCCAGGTCTTCCCCGGACTCACCGCTGGAAAGAGCTTGGTCTTCCCCAGGGCCCGGCCCGCATAATATGCCCCGGTATCTCCGGTAAAGATCACCAGGAGGAACCACAGCACCCACCACTCCCCCTCGGGCAGGAACCGCAGCCAGATAACATGCCCCAACAGGAACGGCAGGTACAGCAACCCCAGGATATTGACGGCCAGATCCCGGGTGGGGTGCTCGATATGACCGTAGCTCATCAGATAAAAGAGAAACAGGAAAAATAGACACCAGACCAGGACGAACAGGACGATGGAAGGGTTGCAGGCAGGGAAACCCGGCGGGCACACCTGGCCGGCAGGATGGGCGCGACAGAAACTCAGGAGCAGCAGCGACCCCACCAGGATGACCTTGACCCGGCGGAACTTGTCCCCCTCTACCTGGTACATGCCCAGGAATTCCCACTGGGCCAGGCCGTTCACCGCCAGAACCACCAAAACGAACAGAATCAGCCCGCCCTTGAGCAGCACCAGGATCAGGAGCGGCAGGAGGACCACGGCCGTCAGCAGCCGCTGCCAGTGCATGGGGGGTCTCCTTTCTTTTCGCCAGGGAATGCGTTTGCCGGGGGGGCGAGCCCGCCGCCCCTAGTGCATCATTTCTTCTGGGATTTTGTTGCCGCCCGCCGGCCGAAATAAATCAACAGACCACCGCTCACCAGGGACAGCCCCAGGGCGATGACCTGGGTCAGGGGCATCGACCAAAACAGCACCGGGCCGCGATAATCCAACGGGCTTCGGAAAAACTCCACGATGAAGCGCACCAATCCAGCCAGGCAAAAATAGGACAGGATTAACTGGCCGTCGAAACGTTTCCTGGTTTTCAGGATATTCAGCAAGCCGAAAACCCCCAGGGCCAGGAAGCTCTCGTAAAGCTGGGCCGGATGCAGCGGTTCCCGCAAGGGGCAGAGGCTCTGCGGATTGGTGAAGGTCACCGCCCAGGGCAGGTTGCTGGGGGAGCCGTAACAACAGCCAGCCATGAAGCAGCCGATGCGCCCGAAAAACTGGCCCACCGGCAGGCCCAGGCCCAGGGCGTCCAGGCAGGGGCGCCAGGGTAACTTATGCCGGCGGATATAATAGATGGCCACCACTAAGGCCAGGAACACCCCCCCCTGAAAATCGAGGCCGCCTTCCCAGAGGGCGAAGAACTTGAAGGGCCGGCTCAGGAAAGGCCTGGGGTCCAGGATCACGTAAAGCAGGCGGGACCCGACCAGGGCCGCCACTATCACGTAAAAACAGAGGTCGTAAAATTTGGCCACCGGCAGGCCCAAACGCTTGGCCTCCCGGCTGGCGATGAAGATGGCGCAGAGAAAGGCCAGGGCCAGGAACAAGCCATAAGTGTACAGCCGGATGGGGCCGAATTCAAACAGGATTGGATGCATTACCTGCTTTCTCTCCCGTTAAGATAGTCCATACCAGAATGGCAGCGCCCAGGCACACCAGGCTGTCGGCCACATTGAAGGCCGGCCAGTGATAGTGCCCCCAGTAAAAATCCAGAAAATCCACCACCTCGCCCTGGCGGATGCGGTCGAGCAAATTTCCCGCGGCCCCGGCCATGATGAGGCTGTAGCCCAAAGCGGCCTGCCAGCAGCCCGGCGGCAGGCGCCACCAGAGATACCCCACCACCCCCAGCACCAATCCGGTGATGGAGATAAAAAATGGCCGGGTGAATCCCGCCGAGAGGCCGTTCAACAGGCTGAAGGCTGCGCCCTTATTGTGGACGTGCACCAGGTTTAAGCAGCCGTCCGCTATGGGAATCCGGGACCCCAGCGGCATCAACCGGAGAACCATGATTTTGGTCATCAGGTCCAGGGCCAGGCCCAGCCCAAGGACGATTAGGAGAATGGCGAATTTGCGTGACATAAGCGTTATTCTGCCAGCACCTGGCGGCAGCGATGACAGATTTGCGGGTGCTTGGGGTCTTCACCCACCGTGGGGTAGGTGAACCAGCAGCGCACGCATTTGGCGCCGGGGGCTTTTCCAATCCATATAGTCATTAGACTGGGTTCATCTGCAATAAGCCCTTCCTCGGTGTGCTTCGCGATATTTAAAGCTGCTATTTGACACACTGTTTGTATTTCTGGCTTATGATTTAGAAGTTTCTCATAAAGTTCACCGGTTACTGCTAAGTATACTGCTGCTTCCTGGGATGCAGAAATCCGCTTGGCCTTCCGAGCCTCATCCATTGCACAATTAACCTCGTCTCGCACCTCGAGTAGAAATTTATATTTGGCCAGCAGGGCCTCATCGGGAAATCCCGGCGGGGTCTCGGGGAAAGCCGCCAGGTGGACGCTGGCCGCCTTATTTCTTCCGGGAATATATTCCCAAATCTCCTCCGCCGTGAAGGACAGAATAGGCGCTATGGCCAGGGTGAGGCCGCGCAGCAGGTCCCAAAGGGTGCTCTGGGCGCTGCGCCGCTCCGGGGAATCTGCGGCGGAGATGTAAAGCCGGTCTTTCAGAATATCCAGGTAGATGGCGCTCATCTCCACGGCGCAGAAGTGGTGTAGCCGGTGATAGGCCAGGTGAAATTCGTAGTCGGCGTAAGCCCGTTTGACCCCCTCCAGGACCTGGGCCAGCCAGGAGAGGGCCAGACGGTCCAGTTCCTCCCGAGCCGCCGGCGGCACCAGGTGGGCCTCCGGCTCGAAATCATAGAGGTTCCCCAGCATGAAGCGGGCGGTGTTGCGAAAGCGCCGGTAGGCCTCGGCCAGTTGCTTCAAGATGTCCGGCGACAGGCGCACATCGTCCCGATAGTCCTCCGCCGCCACCCAGAGGCGCAAAATTTCGGCCCCGTACCGGTCCATGACCTCCTGGGGGGCGATGACGTTACCCAGGGACTTGGACATCTTGCGGCCCTCGCCGTCCACCACGAAGCCGTGGGTCAGCACCCCCCGGTAAGGGGCCTGGCCCCGGGTGCCCACCGCGGTCAGGAGGCTCGAATGGAACCAGCCCCGGTGCTGGTCGGAGCCCTCCAGATAGAGGTCGGCGGGGAAGCCAAGGTCCGGTTCGGGCTCCAGGACCGCGGCCCAGCTTACCCCGGAGTCGAACCAGACGTCCAGGATGTCCGTTTCTTTGCGGAAATCGGCGGCACCGCAGGCGCACTTGGTCCCCGGCGGCAACAGGGTCGCGGCCGGTTCGACAAACCAGAAATCCACCCCTTCCTGCCGGGCTCGTTTGATGATACCGGTTAGGATCTCCCGAGTGAGCACCACTTCGCCGCACTGAGCGCAATGAAAGGCGACCAGGGGCACGCCCCAGGAGCGCTGCCGGGAGATGCACCAATCCGGGCGTCGCTCCACCATCTGGTAGATGCGCTCCCGGCCCCAGCGGGGAATCCAGCTGACCTTATCGATGGCGGCCAGGGCCTTGCGGCGGAGTGCGGTTTTTTTCATGGAGATAAACCACTGTTCGGTGGCCCGAAAGATGATGGGCCGCTTACAGCGCCAGCAGTGGGGATAGCTGTGGCTGGCCTCCTCCTCCTTGAGGAGCCTGCCCTTTTGGCGCAAGAGTTCAATAATGCCGGCATTAGCCGCTTCCACCTTTTGCCCGGCAAACTCCGGCACCTCAGGGGTAAAGCGTCCGCCGTCGTCTACCGGCGAATAGGGTTCCAGACCGTAACGCCGGCCGAAGTCGAAGTCCTCCTGGCCGTGCCCCGGGGCGATGTGCACCAGGCCAGTGCCGGCGTCCAGGGTGATGTAGCTGGCCAGAATCACCCGCGAGTCCCGATCGATCCACGGGTGACGGCAGACCAGGCCTTCCAGGTTGCGGCCCTGGATGGTACGGTGCACTTCACCTTCCAGGCCCACCTGGGCCAGGAAGCCTGCCGCCAGATCGGCCGCCACCACCAGAAATTCCTCGCCCACCCGGACCACGGCATACTGGAAATCCGAATGCGCGGCGATGGCTAGGTTGGCCGGGAGGGTCCAGGGGGTGGTGGTCCAGATGACCAGGTAGGCGGGCAGTTCGCCGACTTTCAGCAGCTCCTTGCCCCGGGCGTCCTGCAGCGGAAATTTCACGAAGATGGACGGGGCCTGGTGCTCCTCGTACTCCACTTCCGCCTCGGCCAGGGCGGTGCGGCAGGTGGCGCACCAGTGGATGGGCTTTTTGCTGCGGTAGATGGCGCCGCTGAAATAGAAGTCGGCGTATTCCTCCAGGATTTCCGCAATATAGGCCGGGTTCATGGTTAAATACGGATTGCCCCAGTCTCCCAGCACTCCCAGGCGCGTAAACTCGGTCCGCTGGATGTCGATGAATTTTGTGGCATAGTCCCGGCAGCGCTGCCGCACCTCCATCTGGGACAAGCGCAGCTTTTTAGCCTTCAGCTCCTTGTCCACCTGGTGCTCGATGGGCAGGCCGTGGCAGTCCCAGCCGGGCACGTAGGGACAGTCAAAACCGGTCATCTGCCGGGATTTGATGACGATATCCTTGAGAATCTTGTTCAAGGCGTGGCCCAGATGGATATGACCGTTGGCGTAAGGCGGGCCGTCGTGCAGGGTGAAACGCGGCCGGCCGCGGCTGGCCAGACGAATCTTGCCGTAAAGGTCCATCTCAGTCCAGCGCTGAAGCCAAACCGGCTCCCGCCGGGGCAGGTCGGCCTTCATGGGAAATTCGGTCTTGGGCAGGTTCAGGGTATTCTTATAATCCATCCAGGGGTCCCCCAGCCGATTTAATCATTTTAACATATCTCAACAGCCCAGAAAATCAAGGAGATGCCTGCCCTAACAAAGATTTGCTGGCCCGGGCTTTCCAGCCTGGGCCGCGCCTGCTAAAGCCTTCGGCTATCTGCCTTGACCGTCCCTGGCAAATTCGGATATGATTAAACATGGGCCAAAAGCTTGCCGCTTTTCTGCTGTCAGCCCTGGTCTTTCCGGGGTTGGGGCAATTCTATAATCAAGACCGTCGCAAGGGGATCATCCTGGTGCTGGCGGCCAACGGCCTCCTGGGACTGGTGCTCCTCACCGGCTTGATTCTGTTTTCTCGGGAATACACCCTGGTTTTCTTCCCCCGGCCATTCACCGTGGAGATGGTCAAGATGCTGCTCCTCGACACCCTCACCCACCCGGTCTTTTGGCTGCCCTTCGGGCTGCTGCTGGCCCTGTGGGGCTATGCCATGGTGGATGCGGTCCGCGGTGCCGCCCCACCGGCCCAGGAATAGTGGCCCGCCCCGCCGGGGTGGTGGCAAAAAAATGAGCTAACCTTACCCCAAGCTGCCGAGTAATAATGGCGAACCGCTGCCCCGGCGGTTCTGGCAGGATTACCGCTCGCGAAGCCCAGGGCACGACCGAGGTCAAGGAAGGATTATGCGACAATATTTGCTGGACGAAATCGCCCGAAACGACCTCCCCCGGGTGCGGGAATACCTCAACCAACACGCCAGCGCCGCCAATCTGCAAGATATCTGGTGGGTGGACCTGTCGGAAGACTTGTTAAGCCCCGAGCAGTTCGAGCACCGCGACTGCCAGCCCTTCCGGTTCGCGGTGGAATTGGGGGATAACTTCGTGCGCTTCGAATTCCTCATCCGCAGCCAACAAACCATGCGCTGCGCCTGTATCGGGTACGCCACCCGGCAGCAGCGCGACTTTATCCTAAGCTACGCCGATCGCCTGGTGGAAGAACTGGCGCTGCGGACCTGATTATTCCTTCCCAAAGTTTTGCTTAATGGCTATAATACGGGTCGAATACCTGATCGTGTGCCCCCCGGCAGTGCCGTAGATTCATTCAAGGAGTAATTCGTGACTAATCCGGATGTTCGTGCCTCCATCCAGAGACTTGTGCTTTTGCTGGCAGCCGCCCTTTTGGTGGCGTTCACTCTGACCGGTTGCCCCAACGACAGGCCCGGTTCCGCGGAGCCGCCCAAGACCGCGGCGCCAGAAGCTGCACCCGCGGCGGTCCCGGCCACTCCCCCTACCCCGGATACCCCCCGGGCCGCGACCCCGCCGCTGGCCCCTGAAACGGCCCAATCTGGGGAGCCCGGCGCCCTTGCTCCCGGGACGCCAGCCGCCGTGGAACCAGCGCCGGCCCCCAAAAATAAGGGCTGCAAGGTCAGGTACGAAGCCGGCGAGGACCCTGAGTATGCCAGGCGCTGTGGCTGGCCCCTGAAATTGCCGCCACCGTTGCCCGGTGCGATCCTGCCGCAGATACGTATTGTCGCTTACTACGGTAATCCCCTGTCCAAACGCATGGGGGTGCTGGGCGAATATCCTAAGGACGAGATGCTGCGGCGGCTAAAGGTGGAAGTGGCCAGATGGGAGAAGGCGGATCCGTCGCTGCCGGTGCAGCCCGCCCTGCACCTGATCGCGGTGGTGGCCCAGGGGGCGCCGGGCAAGGCCGGCAAATACCGCATGGTCATGCCGGACAAGATCATCAATGAAGTCTACGATTGGGCCAAAGAGGCCCACTGCCTCATGTTTATCGACATTCAGACCGGCCAGGAAAATATTCGCACCCTGCTGCCCCGCTTTGAGTGGCTCCTGAAGAACCCGGACGTGCACCTGGCGATGGATCCGGAGTTCAACCTTATCAAAAGCGGCAAGAAGCCGGGGACCAAGATCGGAACCTATGATGCCGCTGACGTCAACTATGCCTCCGGCTTTCTGGCGGACCTGGTGAAAAAATACCAACTGCCGCCAAAGGTGTTCATCGTGCACCGCTTCACCCGCAACATGGTCACCAATGCCAGATGTATCGCCCTCCGACCCGAGGTGCAGATTGTTATGAATATGGACGGCTGGGGCGCGCCTTGGCTGAAGCGGGATTCGTACAAGGATTACATCGTCAAAGAGCCGGTGCAGTATACCGGGTTCAAACTTTTCTATCACAATGACACCAAGAAAGGCGACCCGCTGCTGACGCCACAGGACCTGCTCCGGCTGAATCCGAAGCCGATTTATATCCAGTACCAGTAATAAAGTTTAGTTCCCCCAGCCAAAAAGGAAATGGCTGCCTTGCCGGGCAGCCTTCCTTTTTGCGAAGATGGGGGTGGCATGATTAAGCCCCTTGGCGTCTGGCCGTCTCCTGGGTTGGCAGCAATTGCCGGGGCGACTCACCAACCTGAGGGCGAGAGATTTCGTTCCTTGCCTTAATACGGCGACATGGTGTACTTCTGTTCACCCCGGGGCACGTACCACTTGATGAAGTTGTAGTCAATGCCCGCCGGGGCCGGCTTGATGCCCCGGAAGCGCTTGGAAATGGCGGGCAGGGCGTCGGGCACGAAGAGGAAGGTGTAGGGCTGGTCCTCCGCCAGGATCTCCTGGAACTTGAAATAGATCTGACGGCGCTTCTCCCGGTCGAAGGTATGGCGGCCCTCTTCCAACAGCCGGTCCACCTCCGGATTGTTATAGTGGTTGAAGTTCAGCTCCCCTGGTCTGATCTTGGAGGAGTGCCAGATGTCGTATTGGTCCGGGTCCAGGCCGGTGTTCCAGCCTAAGATGACCGCCTCGTAGTTGCCTTTCTCGATGAACTCCTTGAGGAAGGCGGCCCATTCCACCTGGCGGATCTTCACGCTGACGCCCACCTCCCGGAGGCGGCTCTGGATGATCTCGGCGGTGCGCACCCGGATATCGTTGCCCTGGTTGGTGAGGATGGTGAACTCGAAGGGCTGGCCGTCCTGGACCAGAAGGCCCTCCGGGTTCAGGCGCCAGCCGGCCTCGGCCAGCAGGGCCCTGGCCTTCTCGGGGTCATAAGCGAACTTGGGGACGTTGGGGTTATAGTACCAGGTGCCAGGCTTGTAAGGGCCGTAGGCCTCCTCCCCCAGACCCATGAGCACCCCCTCAATGATCTCCTTCTTGTTGATGGCACAGGTCAGGGCCTGGCGCACCCGGCGGTCAGCGAATTTTTTATCCTCCAGATTGTAACCCAGGTAAATATACGAAAAGGGGATGTAGCGGTATTTGTTATACATCCGATTGAACTTGGGATAGTCCGTCTGGCGGGTGTATTGCAGGGGGGTTAGCCCCATGCGGTCGAGGCTGCCGGCCTTGAGCTCCAGAAACATGGTGGCCACATCGGGCTTGACTAAATAGAGATAACCGTTGAGATAGGGGCGGCCCTCGAAATATTCCGGGTTGTAAGTGAGGACGATCCTTTCCCCACTTTGCCATTCTTTGAATTTATACGGGCCGGTGCCGATAGGCTGGCGCCCCAGAGGAGACTTGGTGATGTCCTGGCCCGCCAACAGATGCTTGGGCAGGATGGAGAGGCCGGCCCAGCTCCCCAGGGCCGGAGCAAAGGGCTGGGGGTAGGTGACCCGGAAGGTGTAATCATCGAGGACTTCGGCCTTTTTGACCTGGAGGTAGTCGCCGGAGTAGGCCGTGGGGGTTTTGGGGTCCACCATCACCTGGTAGCTGAAGAACACGTCCTGGGCGGTAAAGGGGGCGCCGTCATGCCATTTGACCCCGCGGCGCAAGTGGAAGGTGAGGGTGAGGCCGTCGGGGGAGACCTCCCAGCTTTCCGCCAGCTGGCCCACCAGGTTGAGGTCGCCGTCGTATTTCAGCAGGCTGTCATAAACCAGGCCGATGATGCCGAAAGACGCGGCGTCGCTGGCCAGGGGCGGCAGCAAGGTGCTGGCGTCGCCGATGGAGCCGTCGATGAACCAATCGCCGTAAGCCGGGCCGGTATCCGGGCCGCCGTAAACCTTCTCTTCTTCGCCGCCCTTGCAGCCCACCAGCGCCAGGGCGAGAAAGACTAGAAGGAGAGGCAGCCAGAGGTAATTTGCTTGGCGGGGTCTGAAGTCCCCCCGGGGTAAAGGGTGATTCTGGCAGATTACTCGGGGTTGATAATCACCCCCTGCCCTCCTTTTAGAAAGGGGGGGGAGAATGACTGGGCTGCATTTTATCAACTGAAAATCTCCGGTCCTTTTCAAGGCTCAAATTGCGGTTTTTGTTCCAGAAAAAGGTAGCCGCCGGCTTTATCCTGCACGGGGCCAGGACAGAAGCCGGCCATAACCGGATAATCCCCGATGGCCCAGGCTTCCGGCCTGGGCGCACCGCCTGGAAGCCGGTGCCACCAGGATATTCGGATTTTCTCTTGCCCTGGACGCGGCTTTTCGGTAAATTTATCTAAGTCGGGACGTGGCTCAGCCTGGTAGAGCACAGCGTTCGGGACGCTGGGGTCGGAGGTTCAAATCCTCTCGTCCCGACCATGATTTGAAATGAAACCGCTCCACTGGAGCGGTTTTTTTATTTTTTAATACCCTTCAAACCAATTTTCACAGACCTACTTATGGACAGAAGCCTTAACTGGGGGTTAAAAACTTAATCCCGTCCAAAGGGATTTTTTATCTTTCCCCAGTCAAAATTGAATACTTCCCTATGTGCGATATTAATTTGCTCTATCGGAGAGGCAATATATCCCTCCCCTGGCTTTCCTGTGTCCTTTCTTAGGACAAGTGATGTTAATGCAGGCAAGTTATGTTCCATGTTATAATCTTGAATTATTGCCAAAAAAAATCTGCAAGTCCGGTGATGCACATTCAATTTTGCCCCTAATTCTCCATAAGTTATTGTTTCATGATTTTTTGCACATCTAACAAGTATAGGCCAAGCTCTTCCCGCACGCTCATATTGATCTATTTTTAGCTTCATTTCTTTGCCTCCTTTAAAAGTTTGAAGACTAATAAAGCCTTCGGCTATCTTTTTACAGCATATGCTAGACGCCTGTGCTACCAGTCCTCTTAAGGCGACCCAGCGGGTCGCCCCTACATAAGGGATTGGGGGAGGGGGTGTGGGGGAGGGGGTAAGGGCCGCTGGCCCTTAGCCCCCTCCCCCACATATCTTCTCTCCGCTCCTCCCTCCCAATCACCCCACCCGCCGCCAGCGGGGGCCGGCGGTGGTGTCCGTGATCCTGATGCCCTGGGCGGCCAGTTCCTGTCTGATCTGGTCGGCGGCGGCCCATTCCCGGTGCCGCCGGGCCTCTTCCCGGGCCTGCACCCTGGCGTCGATTTCGGCGTCCGCCGCCGCCAGGGCCTGGGGCGGAGTCATGATCCCCAGGACGTTGTCCAGTTCCTGGAGGCGGCTCAGGATGGCGGCTGCCGCCGTCCGGCCCAGTTTGCCCCGGTCGAGGTCGGCGTTGAACTCGCCCACCAGGGCGAAGAGGCTGGAGAGGACCCGGGAGATATTAAGGTCATCATCCAGGGCGGTGACGAATTCTTTTTTCAATTGGAAGAGGCGTTCTTCCGTGGCGCCAACGCTGGCCCCCGCCCCGGTCGCCAAAAAGAGGCGCTCCAGGAAGTGGTCCAGCCGGCCCCGGGCCTGGGCTGCGGCCTTGAGGTTATCATTGGTGAAGGCCAGAGGTTTGCGGTAATGGGTGCCCAACAGGAAGAAGCGCAGGTCGGCGCCGCAGGAGCCCTGGGCCAGAAGGTCCCGCACCGTGGGCTCGTCTTTCAGGGGGCGGCCCTCCTTGAGCACCCGCTCGCAATGGAGCCAGGTGTTGGCCAGGGGTTTGCCGGTGGCGGAGGCAAACAAGGCGTTTTCGTTTTCGTCGTGGGGGAAGAGGGATTCCACCCCGCCCACGTGGAAGTCCACCGGCTCCTTCAGGTGTTTCAAGGCGATAGCGGCGCTTTCCAGGTGCCAACTGGGCCGCACCTGCCCCCAGGGGGTGGAGTAATACAGCCCCTTTTTTAACTCCGAAAGTTTGGCTCGCTTCAGCAGGGTGAAGTCCCGGGGGTTTTCCTTGGCGTATTCGTCCAGGTCCACGGTCTTGCCCACCCGGATCTTGCTCAGATCAACCCCTGAAAGGCGGCCGTAGTCCTTGAAGCGGGAGATATCGAAATAGACGGAGCGCAGCTTTTCGTAAGCAAAGCCCCGCTCCAGGAGCTTGCGGGTCAGGGCCACCATGTCGTCGACGTGGTCCGAAGCCAGGGGATAAAGCACCCCATCCTGGACCCGCAGAGCTTGCAAGTCCTCAAAGAACTCTTGCCGGTAGCGCCCGGTGAATTCGGCCAAATTCTGCCCCGCGGCCTCGGCCCCGGCGATGGCCCGGTCGTCCAGGTCGATGAGGCTCACCACCTGGCGAACCTTGAGGCCCCGGCTGGTGAGGTAGCGGTTCAACAGATCGGTCAGCACCAGGCGCCGGGCCATCTCCAGGGAAAGGTTGGCATAAAGGGCCGGGCCGTCGGCGAAAATGGTCGCCTCTCCGGCCTGCCAGGGTTGGAAGGCCTCCTTGGCCCGGGCCAGGGTATTGTAAAAGCAGAGGCTCGGGACTTCTTTTTCCGCGTAGAGGGGGGTGGAGAGATAACGCTCGCCGCTGTCCGGGGCGATGACCACAATAAGACCGTCGGTGATTTTCTGGGCCTGGCGCAGGGCCGCGGCCACCGCCGCCCCGGAGCTCATGCCCAGGAACAGGCCCTCCTGCCGGGCCAGCTTCCGGGCGGTCTCGAAGGCCTCTTCGTCTTCAATGTTGACGATCTCGTCGGTCTGGGACTTGTCGAAGATTCCCGGTTTATAGGACTCCTTCATGTTTTTCAGGCCCTGGATGGCATGGCCCAGGAAGGGTTCCACCGCCACTATCCGAATGGCAGGATTGAACTCCTTCAGATAGCGGTACAGGCCCATGGCCGTGCCGCTGGTGCCCAGGGTGGCCACCACCATGGTGACCTGGCCGTCGGTCTGCTCCCAGATCTCTTGGGCCGTGGACTGATGCGCCGCCGGGTTGTCAGGATTGTTGAATTGATCGGCCAGGAAATATTTTTCCGGGTGTTCCCGGCTGAGGCGGTAGACTTCTTCAATGGCGCCGTCGGTCCCCAGGTGGGCCGGGGTGAGCAGGAGTTCGGCCCCCATTCCCTTGAGGATTTTCTTGCGCTCCGTAGAGGCGGATTCGGGCATGGTCAGGAGCAAGCGGTAGCCCTTGACGGCGCAGACCAGGGCCAGGCCGATACCGGTGTTGCCGCTGGTGGCCTCCAGTACGGTCTTATCCGGGGTGAGCTCGCCGCTGGCCTCGGCCGCTTCAATCATGACCAGGGCCGGCCGGTCCTTGACGGAACCGCCGGGGTTGAAGTATTCCAGCTTGACGTAGATCTCCACCCGGGGATTGGGGTTGAGGCGGTTCAGGCGCACTATGGGGGTGCGGCCGATCAACTCCAGAATATTCGAGGCCTTGCCTTCCATAAACCACTTCCAGAAATTTCATTTCATAAATATGCGGGAATTAATCACCTTCATCGGCTGGAGACCCGCATTTTGCCGGGGCATTGCTCTGCATCTCCTCGGCCAGAAAATTATTGATCAGATTGATCAGGGTGAGAAGGAAATGGCGTCGGGCCTCCGGGACTTCCTTGAGGACTCCCAATAAGCGATAAGTCAGAGACATGACCACCATGCCGGCTTCGGCCGGGGAGACCTGCCGCTCATTGAAGAGCTTCAGGATTTCGTTCACCAGGGGCCGGATACGCCCAGCCATCTCGGCATCGGTTGCTTCTGCCACAAATTCGGTTTCCGCGTCTGTCATGGTCATCCTTCATAAATTCCTAAGAGTCTGGAAATATATGCAAAACGTAGCATATTCCCCGGTCATTTGCAAATCGGCCGCGACCACCGGGTCCTGGAGACCTTTTGGGGGCAGGCCGGGATCTTTTAGTCTGAGACCCCTGCAAAAGTCTCTTGAGGGAAGGGCCGGGGAGTTTTGGTAAAGGGCCGCTCCCTCCGCTCCCCCCCTCAAAGGACTTTCGCCACCGTTTCATAATCGCTAAAGATAATTTAAAGGTTAATTCCTTGGAATGAAAATGGTCGCCGGACCGGCCCCGTGGCGAAAAATCCAGCAAAATCCAGTACTTGTCTGAACTTAGGGCGAATAAAATCAGGGTAATCTCCAAGTCACGAATATTCCACGGTTTTTCGGATTAACCGGCCTTTTTTGTTCAATTTTGCTCACTTTTTTAGGGCCTTTTGGGGGCGAAATTGTGCCGCCAAAAAAAAATTTCCGCAAAAGGTTGCGCATAACTTGCTAATATTGCTCACTTTACTTCCATAATCCGCCGCCGAAGTCCCGCTTTAACCCCCAAATTGTGCCGTTTGGTGCCGCTTATGTGCCGCTTAGCCGCCCGCCAGCCGGATCGGCAAGCGGTTCGTTGCCGAATACCTCTAGACTATGGCATAGAGAAAGAAATTTCCAGCACAGGTGAGACAATTGACCCCGAATATTAGTTCAAAGTTAAAAAATTGAGCGCGTAGGGCGGGAAAGCGAAGCGCATCCCGCCTTCCGTGGTAAATCCTTTTGTCATCGGCTTGGCGCGATAGCGTAGGGCGGGCACTGCCCGCCATCTCCTTTCTTGGTAGCACAGGCATCTTGCCTGTGCCGGCGCAGGCGCGGGCGCCTGCCAACCTTTTGATTTCCTGGACCAATAAATCAGAGTTTCCCAGAGGTCTCAGTCTTGAGCCCGAGTTAAAACTGGACAAATTCCCGGATGATTGTCGCTTTCCGGAAGATTTGTTAAGCTTTTGACACCATTGGACCGCGGCTCACCGGGCGTCTAAATTTTTAGGGAAAAACCGCGGGCCTTCTGACCTCGATGGCCTTTGCCTCCGGCACCCCTAGGAAAAATAGCGTTTGATCCAGCATTCGATTTCAAGGCAGACGCCCCGGTGCGAACCATGGATCTCAATGGCGGCCGCCTTTGTATCGACGCCACGGCGGGATCTAAGCAATAGTGCGAGTAATGTAGCGCCGCCGCCCCCGGCGGCGCATCTCTGTATCGACGCCGCGGCGGGATTTAAGCATTAGTGCGAGGGTATCATGGCGATCGACGTCGACCTCCCCCAAAACCGTCGGGGTCGTTATTATCATCTCAACTGCGGCCCCGGCGATTTGGCCCCTTACATCCTCACCTGCGGCGACCCCGACCGGGCCCGGCGGATTGCCCGCTATTTCGACCGGGTGGAACTGCGCCGGCAAAACCGGGAGTTCCTGAGCTATACCGGCTTTTACCAGGGCCTGCGGGTATCGGTCATTGCCACGGGCATCGGCGCCGCGGTTAGCGCCATCGCCCTGCTGGAGGCGGCCCAATGCGTGGCCCCGGCTACCTTCATCCGCCTGGGGAGCACCGGCGCCTTGCAGGATTACCTCAATCTCGGGGACTTGATTATTACCCGGGAGGCGCTGCGGGAGGAAAACACCACCTTTTTCTATGCCCCGGCCGCAGTTAAAGCCCTGGCCCATCCCCAGGTTCTGGCGGCCCTGGAGGAAGCCGCGGTCCGCCTTGGGGTTCCCTATCATGTTGGGGTCACCTGCACCTGTCCGGATTATTACGCCGGCCAGGGCCGGGTGGTGCCGGGGTTCCCCACCCTGGAGCCGGACAAGGTGGCCCGCCTGAGCCAGGCCGGGGTCCTCAACCTGGAGATGGAGATGTCGGTCTACCTCACCCTGGCGCAGGTCTCCACCCTGAATCTCCGGGCCGGCGGCGCCTGCGTGGTGGTAAATAACCGCCGGCGCGGCCTTTTCGCTTCGCCCCGGTTATTCCGCCGGGCGGAACAGCGCCTGATCCAGGTGGGCCTGCGGGCGGTGGAAATTTTGGCCGAAACCGACGGCATGAAAAGGGAAAAGGGTTAAAAGGGGGAAAAGGGAAAAAATAGATAATGTCCGCTTTTTCACGAACTCATAGATTTACACAAAAAACCTTACTGACCCTATGGAAAGCCTTTTACCGTTGATCCAGGTTTTTGAATTAGCTTTTCTTTTTCGCCTCAGATTTCTCTGTAGGAACAAATAAAAGCCACCGGTTACCTACATTAATTGTTCGTTTTCCAAATTGATTATCAATGTTAAGATCATTTTTGTCAAATTTGGATAACTCGATACTATAAATAGCAAGATGGTCCTTAGCATTATGTAAGTCTGGTTTTTTATCTGGATCTTCTGGTTTCTCTTTGGTTTTACCACAAGGAACAGCGAAGTATAAAAGTGCAATTACTTTTACCTTTTTATCCTTTTCCTTTTTTGGTATAAATTGATCGTCAAGGTAAACTTCATTCTTAATAGTTTTCTTTTTAAGATCAACCTTGGATAAATCCAGGAATACCTGATAGACAAGATAATGATCCAGACAGTCCTGCGGATCTCCTGCAGGATGATCATTTTCTATTTTAAAGGTTGGGACAAGAATTGCTAACGGCCCAGTAAGGCTGATTGGAATCTCATGTGTAAGTTGATTTTTGATCATGATATCTTTTTTAAAATCTTTTAAACCAATCTCATACCAAGCAAGATGGTAGTTCGGTAGTTTTTTCTCTTCATCATCCTTGCTTGCCGTAACAGCAAAATAATCCATCTGTTTAATGTTAATCTCAGTCCACTTTTTTAAAATTTGATCATTGACATATCTTGGGATTATATCATTAACCCTATCGTTTATTTTGTATCCCACAAAATGATCTAATTCCATCTGCAGCTCCTTTCTAAAACACAAAAATTAGAGCCTCAGATAAAAAAGGCTTTATGATACGATAGTAATTATTTTGGCGCATGTCCAGAGGGAGACCAAAAAAAATTTTGGCATAACTGCCCTTCAGAACCCGGAAACTTCACAGCAATATAGCTTAGGGTCCCCAGGCCAGCACCGCTCGGCAGTGGTGAGACCGCGGAAAAGCGGAGAACACCTTCACATACCCTGAGATTATGCGGCAGTCTTGACCGCTTTTATCAAGAAATGGTTTTGGCGACCCCTTTGCCGCGGCCTTTTCGCTTCGCCCCGGTTATTCCGTCGGGCGGAACAGCGCCTGATCCAGGTGGGCCTGCGGGCGGTGGAAATTTTGGCCGAAACCGACGGGATGAAAAGGGAAAAGGGTTAAAGGGGTGGAACGCTACCGGACTTGGTTCAAGCTTTTCTGGTTGCGGGGCGACGCCGCCTTTGCCAAACCGGAAATCTACGTTTTTGCATATGATGTCGAACCAGAAACGGGCGGCTTCTGAGTCAGCCAGTCCTTATCCGGGAATTTTTTGATTTTTCACCGGTGAGGTTGGACATGAGAAGGCCAACTGGCTCTGGGAGGCGGCTATGATAAGCATATCAGCACAACAAGCGCGGGTGGCAAGGTTCGGATAGTTAGCGAGACTGTCGAAAAAGTCTCGAAACAATGTTTTGTCTTTTTTATACGTATTAAAATCAAATAGTTATAAGTCGTAATAAGCCAATAAATCGGAACTTTTAATGTTTTTCGACAGCCTCAGCAGCTAGCGCCAACTCTGGTCCATCCTGGGTAATCAACTTTTGGTCAAAATGGGCGCCAGAATTTCTTACCACGCCCGGCGGTGGTATGTTCATGTGGCTTCAGCCTTTCCCCTGGCGCTTCATTATCGGGCGGTGCTGGCCTGGGGGACTTAAGCCTCAAGGCAGTGAAGTATCTGGGTTCTGAGGGTTATGTTTGCCCAAAATTCAGGGGAAAATTATTTTTTCAGCGGAATTTGTGATACCATGCCTGCAACGAGAGGATTGGGCTTCAAGAACATAAACTTTGGGCTATTTCCCGTGGGCCAAGAGGTCCCCAAAACCGTTTTTTGACTGCGGTGGCCAAGCCTGCCGCATAATCTCAGATTAAAACATGTCCGAAAAGCCGTTGCGCGTCTACTACATCGATAACCTGCGAGTGCTTCTCATCTGCCTAGTGGTCTTGGTGCACGTAGCGATCACTTACGGCGCAGGGGGTGACTGGTACTACAGGGATCCGCAGACAAGTAAGCTCGCAACGCTTGTGCTCACGGTCTTCGTGGCGACCACACAAGCCTTTTACATGGGCTTCTTCTTCATGGTCGCCGCCTATTTTACGCCCACCTCACTTGCACGCAAGGGACTCAAACGATTCCTCGGGGATCGATTCCTGCGTCTCGGCATCCCACTGCTTTTCTACATGTTGGTTCTCAACCCGGTGGTCATGGCGATAGTGTACTTAAACCGGTTTGAGGGCTCAAGCGTGGAGCTTATTCTTCAGCACTATCGCAGCATGCTGAGCATCGGTCCAATGTGGTTTGTGCTGAATCTTTTACTTCTCACACTGGCCTTCGTATTTGTAAAAGGGTTTCGCCGGATGGAAGTCCGCGCAGGAACCGAGGCAGGGCCGAGTCTCCAAGCGACGATTATGGTCTCTATCGCACTCGGCGTTACTTCGTTCCTCGTTCGGATTCATTACCCGATTGGCTACTGGATCCCGGGCCTGCACCTGATGCCCGCATATGCGCCCCAGTACCTTGCGTTCTTCGCCGTTGGTATCCTCGCCGGGGAATGGGGCTGGCGGGGAGATTTGTCACCCCGTCTCGTTCGATACTGGCGCTTGGCGACGCCGCTGGCAATCGTGGGAGCATTCGCGTGGTTCGGGGTAAATCAACCCATTGACCTATCCTACCCTGGCGGCCTTAACTGGAGATCCTTCGTACACGCCATGTGCGAGCAAACTTTCGCCGTGGGGATCATCGTCTTGTTACTCAACTGGTTCGGCAAACGCTTCAACCAGCATAGTAGTTTTTTGGAGGCCGCCGCCGCTGACTCATACACAGTATATATCATTCATCCACTAGTACTCGTCATGCTGGCGTTGTGCATTCAAGGCTATGTCCTTCACCCCCTCGCCAAGTTCGCACTGGTCGCCCCAGTGGCGCTGGCCGCGTGCTTCGGCAGCGCTCACCTCACCCGCAAGCTGCCGTTCGCCAGGAGAATCCTCTGATATTGAAGATAGTCGGAGAAGTAGAACAGGCAAAACGAGGTTGATGCGCGCTATCGCCGCTAGCGCCACGAAACGTAACCACCAGATTAAGCTGAGATTTTGTAACCTTTACTGGTCAGAGACCAAAAAGCAAAATAACCGAGTCGAGTAGTACAGCAGAATCTCCCACCGCACCCTTCCAGAACTGGACATAAGTCTAGCTTTTGCTAAGGACTCTCGAACAACCTCTGGAAGCCTAGTTTTATGCAATATTACTTGCCACTGTCCGTAATAAAAAGGTGATTGACGGGAGATAGAATCCAAGGTCATCATCTACCTGTTTTTTCTGAGGAAAAGGAGGTAGCGATGGCCATTGAGCAGGTTTCTAAAGAGGAATTCCGA
>Ga0326728_10003545_pt1 | contig 48096 bp, 39 predicted proteins | sample MB3enrmetagenome_FD_207602 | JGI IMG/M metagenome (GOLD analysis project Ga0326728, IMG submission 207602) | Lab enriched peat soil microbial communities from McLean, Ithaca, NY, United States - MB31MN | ecosystem: Environmental > Terrestrial > Soil > Wetlands > Peat | place: USA: New York...
TGACGAGCCCGGCGCCCCCTGGTACACCATTGTTGGGGTGGTAGGCAACGTGCGCCATCTTGGTATGGACGCAAGCGCGAAACCGGAAATTTACAATCTCCACGCCCAAGACCCGTGGCCCGAAATGACTTTCGTCGTGCGAACCGAGTCCGATCCGGTAGCCCTGGTCGCTGCCGTCAAACAGCGGATCTGGACGGTGGATCCCAATCTACCGATCTCGTGGGTAGCGAGGATGACCCAAGTCCTGTCGGACTCTTTATGGCAGTCGCGGATTCTGACGTACATCCAGGGGATCTTCGCCGCCATCGCCTTGATCATGGCCACGGTGGGACTCTACGGGGTGGTCTCGCAATCGGTAACTCTTCGCAGGCACGAGTTCGGAGTGCGTCTGGCGGTAGGCGCGGAGCCCGACCAGATTGTGCAATTGGTGCTGAGCCAGGGTCTAAGGCTCATTCTGACTGGCCTGGGATTCGGCCTGATTGGCGCCGTTGCGCTGACCCGCTCATTGACGGCCTTGCTGCATGACGTCAGACCCACAGACCCCTGGACTTTTGCCATTGGTTCGTTGTTCCTGGCAGTCGTGGCCATGACAGCGTGCTGGCTGCCAGCCCGCCGCGCCGCGAAGGTCGATCCCATGGTGGCGCTGCGGTACGAGTAGGTACAGGTTACAGGGAACAGGTCCGAGGCGCCAGGCGCCAGGTGTCAGGAGGGAATCTGTTTTGAGATTCGAGGGGCGTTCAGTGAGAGGCCTGGAAGGGTTTACGATGCTGGCAGTTGTTGCTGGAGGGTTTCGACGATGCGCTGGGCCGCTTGGCCATCCCAAAGCGCCGGGGCTCGGCCTCGTTTCCCTTTCCCGCAGAGGATTTGGCGGGCTTCTTCTTTAAGGCGCTCGGGATCAAGACCGACGAGCGTATTGGTTCCTTCGGTCACCGTGATGGGACGCTCTGTGTTCTCCCGCACCGTCAGGCAAGGCACACCCAGCACTGTGGTCTCCTCCTGAATGCCGCCGGAGTCGGTGACTACGAACGTGGCGAGGCTTTCGAGATGCAGAAATCGCAGGTAACTCAAGGGAGAAATCAATCGAATTCCGTTTGGTCGAGCAAAAGGCGGCGCAATTCCCATCAATTCAAGACCTAGGTCTCGCAGTCGTTTGCGCGTGCGGGGATGGACGGGAAAGACTATTGGAATTGCTTTGCCGATCTCCTCGAGGGCTTGCCAGACGATGCGAAGCACACACGCGTTGTCGACCGTCGAGGGCCGGTGAAGGGTCACGAGGGCAAATCCTGCCGGCGGGTCCGAGCCATTTTCACTCCCAATTTCCGGATCTCCGAGGGGCTCGAGTTGCCGGGCCCGTCCCAGGCAAGTCTTCAAGGTGTCGATCATCACGTTTCCAACTAGGAAAATCTGGTTGGCCGGCCTTCCTTCTTTCAAAAGATTCTCAACGCCGCTTGGTTCGCTCGCAAAAAGCAAATCAGAGATCGCGTCCGTCAGCACGCGATTGATCTCCTCCGGCATGGTTCGGTCGAAGCTCCGCAACCCCGCCTCGACGTGGGCCACCCGAATGCCCAGCTTGACGGCTGTTAGCGCCCCTGCCAAAGTCGAGTTGACGTCACCCACCAGGACCACAATGTCAGGCCGCTCGGCGACCAGCACGGGCTCCAATCGCTCGATGATCTGCGCAACTTGGCGGGCCGCAGAGGCAGACCCGACCTCCAGATTGATATCGGGTTGAGGAATGCCTAGTTCCTGGAAAAAGGAATCGGACATTTCAAGATCGTAATGCTGGCCGGTGTGCACGAGCAAAGGCCGAATGCCTGTATGCTTCCGCATCTCTGCCATGAGTGGTGCGATCTTCACAAAGTTCGGCCGGGCGCCGACAACGCTCAGGACTTTCATTGGTAACTCGGACTTCTCCTCAAGAACTGATCGACGATGGGTCGCATCGTGATGCGACTTAGCAAAGGACCCCTCACCCGTCCCGCTCCGGCTGATGAAAGCGCCGGAGCGCGACACCCTCTCCCCAAGGGAGAGGGCGCAAATTTAAGACGGCCCCTACAGCGGGCTCTTTCAAACTGACAGGGGCTTGCCGCAGCGCAGCGACTCGCGGAGGCGGAAGGTGGCTAGAGTTGTGGCGCGGAGACTTTCAAAGGGGATGGGAGGTTCTCGGCCGGCTGCCACTGCCGCGATGAAAGCGCGCAATTCCTCTCGATGTCCTTTGTCCTGAGAGAAGAGCGAGCTCGACCGGCAGTGGTTATGGGAATAAAACCACGCTCGCCGAAAGTCATCGGAGATGGCGGTTCGTCCTTCAGCGCAGACCTCGAGGCGTTCTTTAGGAACGCTGGCGTCGCCCGAAGAGAGGTAGAGTATTTGGGCGCGCGAGCCGTCGGCAAGCAGAATTTGAATGTGGAGGTTGTCTTCAACGCTCTCGCTGGGGCCATTCACCGGCCAAGCCTGGACCTCGGTGGGCAGCGAGGAAGTCAAGAAGGCCGCCAAGTCAATGAAGTGGCAGACCTCACCGATCACCCGGCCGTGCCCTTCAACGGGATCAAGAATCCAACTGGTGTGCGGCAAGCGTCCCGCATTCACGCGGTACAGAATTGACAGCGGTTCACGCCGTCCATTAAAGAAGTTCTTACATTCGCGGGCGAAAGGGGAGAAGCGACGATTAAAGCCCACGCTGAGTATTCGCCCTGAGCTCGCCAACTTCTCCGCGATTTGATTCAGCTCCGCCTCGTTGACGCACAACGGCTTTTCTACAAAAACATCTTTGCCGCGTTCCAGGGCGGCGATGACCAAAGGGCCGTGCAGGTGGTGCCGGGTGCCAATAAAGGCCGCGTGAACGTCCGGGTCGCCGAGAATCTCATTGGGGTCGGTCGAACAATAACGAAAGCCGAAACTCTTGGCGACCCTGCGGGCCGAAGCAGCGGTGGCGTTGGCTAAGCCGACAAGCTCGAGGCCGCGGATTTTCCGCAACCCAGGCAGCAATTTCGCGCGACTGAAACTACCGGCCCCGATCCATCCCACGCCGACTATCCTATTTGTCCCGCGTGTTGCAGGCGCGCGCGGCGCGGGAGCCTGAAGTGCTACCCGCTTCGACAAGGGCGTGGCGTGGGGATAAGCAAGAAGGATACCGAGATAAGTTTCTTTTCTCTCGCCGGAAAGCAGCTTGAAAGCCTCCAAGGCTTCGTCGATGCTGAAGCGATGCGTCAGGAGCGGCTCGAGACGAACCTTCTGCTGCGCCACCAAGCCCAGAAAAGCTTCCATATTTCTCTTTTCTGTCCAGCGCACATAGCCGTACGGGTAATCGGCTCCGTGCTCCTCGTACTGAGTGTCGTAGCGTCCCGGTCCGTACGAGCGTGAATAGCGCACCTGAAGTTCCTTCTTGTAATAGTGCTCGCGCGGGACATCCGCGCGCACGTCGCCCACCACGACTACTATTCCCCGGTCACGCGCCAGTTCGCCCGCCAGCTCGATAGGTTCGCTCGAGCGGGTGGCGGCGGTGAGGATCACGGCATCAGTTCCTTCGCCACGCCGGCATGAGGCACAGTACGGGCTCTCTCGCCACGCCCTGTTCTCACAGGCGAAATCGATGCCAAGCTCCTGCGCCAATCTAACGCGGTCCGGATCCGGATCGAGCCCCCACACCACACATCCGCTCGCATGTAGAATCTGTGCCACAAGCTGCCCGATCAGCCCTAGTCCGATTACGGCGACTCGCTCTCCCACCTTCGCCTCAGCTACCCGCACTCCTTGCAAGGCAATAGCCCCCACCGCGACCGAAGCTGCTGACTCGAAGCTGACGCTCGCGGGAATCTTGACGCACAGGTTCTTGGGAACCCAATTCACCTCGGCGTGTCCGGCGTGTCCAGCGCCTGCGCAGGCCACGCGGTCACCCACCACGAACTCCTCCGCTCCCTCTCCAACCTCGAGGACTACCCCGGCGGAACTGTAGCCCAGCGCCACCGCGGTATCGAGCCGGGCGCGCACCGTGGCGAGTACGTCCGCGATACCATTGGTCTGAAGACGGCGAACGAGTCGCCTTACAAGGTCCGGCCGCTCGAGCGCTTTGCCCAGCAGCGTTTTCTCTCCCAGAGCTATGGTCGCGCGCTCAGTTCCGCTGCTGATCAGCGAAGCCACAGTCTTCACCAATACTCCGCCGGGCTGGCAGGAAGGCGGCGGCACATCTTCCACCTGTACCTGGTGCGAGCGAAGGTCTTGCAGAACTTGTTTCATCCTTTCCTTTCGGGGGCGAGGATCCTTGGTTGCAAGGCGGGACCCGGCAGCACGCTGGGCTGCTCGGGCTCCATTTCCTGCGCATCGTAGCGCGTCTTGAGTTGCTTTTCGAAGGATGGGATTAGCGTATCCAGAAGTGAGGAAAACTGGAAGAGCAGGCGCTCTTTGCGAAGCGCACGCCAAAGCTGCAATTCCCCCACGACCTTTTCACCGGCCCGCAGCGGAATGGAAACGTTCCAGCTTTCGCTCGAGCTCTGCTCGCCATCGCGCGACCACCCAGCCAGGGAAGGCGCCTGGCCAATCCGCCACTGTGGAAGTTGACACGTGATCCCATCGAAGTCCAAAGCTGCCAGAGCACTAATCAGAAACTGCCAACTCCCCTCCACAGAGCGGGCCTCTTCCATTTGCTTCGCTGCCTTGCGAATCAGGATTTGGTTGGCCAGCACCCACCGCTGCGATTGCACGGCTCGCGCCACGTACGCGTTTACCTCCGACAACTCTTCGTAGCGAAGCCCGCCGGTTAGAAACCAAGCTGAGGCGCCGGCCAATACCGCCACCAACGCGACCAGGCTTCCGGTGGACTGAAGGATAAGGAGCGATCCGAGCGAAAACAGCGCGGCCAACCCGTAGAGCCCCAGGACTACGACCTTTAGCGTGAGCCTGTTCTGGAGCAGCCGGTGATGGATGTGATCCCGGTCCGCACGAAACAGCGGGCGCCCGCTGAGAAAACGGCGCACCACAGTAAGTGAAGTATCCATCAAGGGCAGCCCAAAGGCCACAAATGGGACCACGATAGCGAGCAAGGTCGAGGTCTTCTGTGAGGTATGAATGGCCAGGCTGGCCAAGATAAATCCCAGGAAAAGGCTGCCGCTATCGCCCAGGAATATCGTGGCAGGAGCAAAATTGAAGCGCAAAAATGCCAACAACGCGCCCGCCAGCGTGATGGCCAGAATGCATACGAAGTAGTTGGCTTGGATCAGCGAAACCACAAACACCGAAACTGTGACGAAGAATGCGATGCCCGCAGCCAACCCATCGAGCCCGTCAATCAGGTTAAGCGAGTTCGTCACCGCGACGATCCAGAACGCAGTGAGCATAAAACTCAGGAGCGGGCTGTGGAGGTGATACCCAACAAAGGGTAGGCTCGTGATGCGGAAGCCCGCCAACCAAACCAGACCTGCCGCCAGCGTCTCAACCAGCAGCTTTTGGCGGGGGGTTGCGCCTACCACATCGTCGTACGCGCCCGCAAGCAGCACCAGCGTCGCCGGGACCAAGACGGTCAAAAAGTTGCGCCACTCTGCCAGAAAGCGTGCTCGCACGTCATTCGGTATTAGCAGCAGTGCTGCCCAGGCTGCAAGCGTTGCCAGGAAGATCGCGATGCCGCCCAACCGCGGAATTTGTGCTTGTTCCCGGGCGTCGTGCGCTTTCCCGTACGCGCGCACACGCCGGCCCAAAGCCCTCACCAGCGGCGTCACCAGAAAGGTGAACAGTGCACCAAGAAGAAATAATCCGAGGTACGTTCTCATATTTGTCTCCCCGTCGGAAGCTTGGGGGTGTCTACTGAAGCTGCCTCCGGCGGTTGCAACCGCCCGGACACCGGGCGGCGTTGCGCAATACTCATAAGCCGCGCCAGTAGTTCGAAATAAGCCCTTGCCTGCTGCCGGCAAGAATATTTCTCGCGCACCGCGCGCCTGCCGTTTGCGCCCAGCGCGCTCGCGAGCTCCGGCTGTTGGCGCAGCCTCAAAATTGCATCGGCCAGCGCCTCTGAGTCGTCCGGGGGGACAGCGATTCCACCCCCCGCCTCGATCAATATCTCTTTAGCTTCCCCTTCCACGCCCAGGATGACGGGCCTGCCCGCAGCCATGGCCTCCAACATCTTGGAGGGGATAGCGGTTTTGAAGACCTCGCTGCGGCGCAAGGGCACCAGGCACGCATCCGCCGCCATGAGATAGGCAGGAACGTTATCTCGCGGCTGCTTGCCAAGGTAACGCACATTCGTCAGGCGCAGTTCGCGGCTCCGGGCCAGCAACTGCTCTCGCTCCGCACCTTCCCCCATCACAAGGAACGTCACCTCGCCCCGTTCGCGCAGCCGCGCCGCGGCAAGCAGAATCGTCTCCAAGCCATGCGCCATGCCTAGCGTTCCAGCGTAGAGAAGCACAAATTCGTCTCGCAGGCCAAGTTCCTGGCGCAGCGCTTGGCGCGATTGCCGGGCGCTCTCAGAGTGAGGATCTAAGAAGGAATCCTCCTCGATGGCGTTCCGCATCACGGAGATTCTACTCTCTTCGAGGCCGCGTTCGATCAAGTAGCGGCGCTTCCAATCGCCATCCACGACAATGTGTGTGGCGTGGCGATAGAGAAAATTGGCGACACGCCCCACGCTGCGGTAGAGCAAGGTCCCCGCAGCCGTTTGTCCCACTCCCACCAGAGACTCCGGCCAAAGGTCCCTGACCTCGAACACCCAGGGCAAGGACCGCGCTGCGCCCACCAACCAACCCGACAGTCCAACCAGAATCTGCGGCGAGGTAGCAATGACCACCGCATTGCGCGGGACCACACAGCTCCCAGCCACGGCGGCGGAAACTCCGAAGGACGCGTAATTTGCTCCCCGGCCCCATAGCCCCCGATTGGCGGAAGGGTAAAGCCATGTCCGGCAGACCTTCACTCCCTCGCGCTCCTCGCGCACGAACCCACGCCGCCATAACTTCCGGTATTCCGGATGCAAGATCCCTTCGGGATGATTGGGGAAGCCGGTTAGCACCGTGACTTCCGCGCCGGCCCGGACCCACTCGCGGCTAAAACCGTCAACGCGCGCCGCAGGGGCACAGGCCTCAGGCGGAAAGTATTGGGATATGTAGAGAATATTCATTGTGCTGCGGATGTCTCGCCCGCCGTGGCGAGGTAAACTCGCCGCTAGAAGGGAATCAAAACGCGATCAATCTCAATCCTTCGTTCGTCCGGAGATCGCCTAATGTCCGGCGGCCTTTCCCCAGCCGGGGTCAACACGTAAACGAGACTTGCCGGCAAATCGCCCTCCCACGACCAATTGAGTGTAGTGCGGCGCAGGCGCAAGCCGAATTCCGGCGCATACCAGGTTTGCTGCGGCTGGACTTTTCCACGGCCAAGGGTTGTCAACGAATACTGGTCCCCGCCGAACCGTATTGCCCACGCGCCGCCTCGACCGGCGTTATCACCGTCCGGATGGCTCGACATCTCGACGCCAACTTCCGGGTGGAAGTGGACGAGGGACTCAGCGAGGTGCTTCCCCTTGCCGCTTAATAAGTCGATAACCACCCAACACTTTCCGGGTGTCAGGACGATGGTGCGAGAGTGAATGACGCCGCGATGCTGATAGGCGGAGTGCTCGCCCCGCACGAAGTGGAACTCCCCGATTTCTCCTCCTTCGAGTCGCGTGACTTGCGGACGACGCCCCACGCGGAAGCTGGCCCAGATTTCCGCCTGCTCTTCGCCATCGATGCGCAGTGTATTGTGCGCTACCGTGGAGCGTTCGTAGTACCGCTCGGCGCAAGGCTCGTAAGTGCTCACGCCCGTGTCAACCACTACCCGCCGGCCGTGCAAAGAAAGTTCGTAGCTGAGGAGGTCGCAATGGCCATGGCCGGGCTGGTACTCGGGCCCCAAGGGGCCGCAGTCGAAAATCAAGCAGCTTTTCGAGCTCAGGTCGCGAACCACGCCATACCCGGATTCGAGAAGGACGGTCACTTCAGGGCCGTTTTTTAGCGTGCAGGGGAACCCCTTGGGCTCCTCATGCTCAGCGCGATTACCTAACGGTGCATCAAGTGACATCCCTGCCCGCCTCAGCAGCCCTGACGGCGCGGGCGCCACGCCAAACGCCGAATCGTTAAAGAGCGCAATCTCGCCGTCGGGATGGAGCACGCAACCCAGGAAATTGGCCATGCGGCTCACGCGTGGCGATAGCAGCTCGCGAGTGTCCGTTCTTCCCGACGCTTCCGCCAGGGCCTCGAGATCCAACAGGTCCTCCAAAACCTCTGCGTGGTACATGGGAGATCGCTCGATGTGCCCGCCATCGGGAAGAATCTGCTCCTCGAGCTCTCGCCGCAGCAGCTTTTCTCCTTTGCCGTACCAGCGTGGGCTCTCGGGGGCATCAAGCAGGGCTCCGGCAAACATCAAGGCCTTGATATTTTTCAGGAGATGATTGGCTAAGAGGTGCGTCTCCAGCCGAGCTTCAAGGGTAAGGGTTTGGATACGCAGGCTCGCAAGCAGTTCCTCGAGAGCCTTGCCTTCCCCCAAAGCTTCCGCCGCCTGCGCGTTGCGAATCAGGAATTTCAGCCAATTGACGATGCGCAGCGAGAGTGGAAATGGCTCCCAACCAACTTCCGCGCCTAGGGTGTTCCGCGCGCACCAATCTCGAGCCACGTCCAGCGCCCGGCGCAGATGGAACCGGTGCTGCGGCGCGCGCAAATCGCAGTTGAGAAAGTCAAAGTAGTTGAGATTATAGAGCCAGAGCTTGCCCAAGCCCTGCGACGACCAGGGAATACTCTCCGATGCCGGATGAGCGACGTTCAGAAAACGGAACTCGCCGGTCTCAAGCATGCGAAGCGCTTGAGGCGGTTGCCACTCCGGGAATGCCGGCGAAACTTTCCGCAGGGCTACGGGGACGGGGTTCCACGCTGGGAGGGCGCTCGACCCGAGCATGCGCCGCCGAGCCTGCGCGGCGAGCTGCGCCCAGCGCAAGTGGCGCGCGGTCCGCCAGTACGTGCCGAGCGTGGGCGGAACGACGCTCGGCGCGAAGTCCGGCAGGCTCACATTGCGATTGGATTCGGCGCCGTTGCGTTGCGGGATTTCAAATTCCGCCGCACTTCCCGGTTTTTTTGGATTGTTTTGCGGTGGCAAGTCGAAAGCCTCAGCCTCCCAGGCCTCTCTTCGCCGCCAGGAGAATCAAGGGCGCCTTGGCTTGGCGGCGCCAAGCACTCGTTGAGAAATCTCTCTCGTCCAGGGGCTCAAAGTGCGCTGCCGCTAGAACAGATTGCCACTGCGACCCATCGAATCGGTTGTGGGAGAGATGGAGATAAGTGACGTAGGAATCGATGCGATGAACCCTGCGAAGCGGGGAGGGAAGCCAGCGGCTCTTGATCGCCCATTGAAGCAGGCCCTCGAGTTTGCGCACATAGCTAAACGGGTTGGGAACGGTCAGCAGCAGGATCCCCCCGGGTCGCAGCACACGCGAAAGCTCAGCGGCCACGCGCCGGACGTCAACCAGGTATTCAAATACGCTCGAGGCTACAATGCCGTCGAAGCTCGAATCTGCGAAGGGAAGAACTTTCCATTCCGGGTTGAGACAAACCCACTCGACGCCCGATCCGGAGTGAGCGCTGCGGGCAACTTCAATCATTCTTTCTGCAATGTCGCAGGCCGCCACTTCGTAGCCCATCCCAACTATAGCCGCGGCCATCTCGCCCGTTCCACAGCCGAAATCAAGGATTCTGGCGGGTGGAGGCGACAACTCCGAAAGACGCGCCATGAACCGTTCCAGGCGCGAGCTAAGTTTGCCGTTTTGACCATACTTGCGTTGCCAGGAGCCAGCCTTATCGTTAAACAGCGTGCGAACATCTTTAGTTGCCGGCGCGACCATGAACCTATGAAAGGGGTTGTCCAAGCCAGTTCGGCCCCTTCAGGGCCGCATGCGCTTGATGAATTCCCCTCCGTGGGTTTCACCCACGGCTACTCAAGGTGCTCCCCTCCGGGGAGCAAAACCACGAATGACAAACTTGATTCATTTACACCAAGTTTTTGACTTCAAGATTTCTAATGGGGATCTTGCGTCGATTTGCCGAGCTCAACCTTCGCCCGGTCCCGGGCAACCAAGCCGGAAGCGCCGGTTGCCGCCCGCTTGCGCATTTCCAGAATCTTCACGTCAATCAGAAACCTCACCCAGAAGCTCCACAACACGTGATATGCGAACCCTTCCCGCCCATCCAGAAAGCCGCCCTTGAGAAAGTAGTTTCGGAAGAAGAAGAGAAACGGCCGGAGGAGCAACGGCAGGTGGTCCCACACGCGCACCTTGATCCACTGTTTTCTCTCCGCTTGATTGCCCCAAAACCGCCCCGCAATTACGGATGCCTGACTCCTCCCGAGCTTGCCGAGGATGTACTCTTCCGCCTCGAGCTCGCTGTACCGGTTGTGCCTTTGAATCCAATCACTAACTGGCTTATCGTCGCAGTGCTCGAAGGGACTCTTCAGATACCCCGCGCGCCCGTTGAGGATGAGGTGCTCGCTCACCCCGTGCCGTCCGAATCGGCCCGCATCGCGCTTGAAAAGTCGCATGATCCAAGTTGGATAGAGCCCGCCGTGCCTGAGCCAGCGCCCCATAAACACCAACCTGCGGCTCAAGTAATAGCCTGAGCATTCCTGGGCCGGGTTGCTGACTACCGGGATTATCTCTTCTACCAGGGGTTGGGGAATGCGCTCGTCGGCGTCAATCACCAGAACCCACTGGTTGGAGAAGGGTAGATTATCGAGCGCCCAATTCCACTGCGCTGCGCAGTTTTCAAACGCGTGCCGGCAGGTCCTGGCTCCCAAGCTTGCAGCGATTTCCAGGGTTCTGTCGTTGCTGAACGAGTCCACCACGAAAACCTCGCTGGCCCACTGCACGCTTTTCAAACAGTCAGCGATGTTCGCTTCTTCATTGCGTGTAATTACCAGAACGCTAACGCAAACGCTCATTGTTGATTGCCGCTACAGTAGCTGGCTCTGCGGCGCCCCGCGCGCGGGCGCGATGGCAGCGAAATCTTCGAGGTACATTCCAGCCACGTTGGAGGGATCGTAGGCGCGCGCGACTTCGTGGCTACGGACCGCCACCGACATGAGCTCTTCGTCCGCGCGGACGATCTTTTTCAAGCTGCGGTATAGTTCCTCGGCAGGGCTCTCTGAGCGATGGTCGAAGATGAACCCCGACCGCCCGTTTTCAATGAAGTCTTGAAAGCATGCCAAAGCTGACACCAAGGGCGCACAGCCTTGCGCCATCGCTTCGAGTGGCGCCAGACCAAACGATTCCCCTTGCTCAGCCAGGGAGGGATACACAAACAGTTTGGCGCGGCGGTAGTGAGCGGTCAGGAGGCTCTGGTCAAAAATCGGGCCGGCCAGATTCACCCGCTCGGCAATCGCAGCGCTGCCGGCGCGCAGGGATTCGTAATAGGCCTCTCCACCGCCGCCATCGGCGGCTGCCCACGGCCCCACTATGACAAGACGCCAATCGTCCACACCCGCCTGCACCAGGAGCCTGAATGCGTCGATCAGTATGTGGATACCCTTTTCCGGGTGGACACGCCCCACGTATAGGATTTCATTGCTCCGTTGCTGCCACGTCGCGGGCACGTTCAGCGTGCAAGCGGGGCTCGGCAGCGGATAGGGAATTACACGCACCATCCCGGCGCTCTTCGGATCCTGGCGCACTATCGCCTCGGCGACCGACCGGGATACCGTCTGGATGCGAGCCGCGTGGCGGTAAAACCTCGTCTGACCCTTTGGATACCGGCCCATGTGGACGTAGAGAGCTCCAAATCGGGGGTTGCGAATGAGCAGCGGAAGGAGCGGAGTATTGGAAACCAAGATGTCAGCCTCAGGCAGCACTCGCACCACCCTCCGAACGTATCCAAGGTCCCGCCACACCACAACGTACCTGTTGGAAGAGAATTCAAGTCCCTCCACACGCACATGGTGAACGCCTTCCAGCCACTGCTCGCTTGGAAACCCTGAAAAGGCGCGTGAAATGTGCGTTACCTCGTGGCCCCGCTTTACGAACTCCTTCCCAAGGCCAAACCAAACCTTTTCTATGGCTCCGCCCCGGACCGGCGGAACCGGCAGCGCGCCGCCTTGGACGATTGTAATTCTCATGGCCAGGACTGTAGGGGCCCTTGTAGCCGCCCAGGCGCCACTGCTGTCCGCCGAAGGGCAACCACACTGGTTGCCCCTACGATGGCGCTGCCGCAGCAAGCAGTCGAGCCACGTGGTCTTCCCACCTGAAATGGGTAGCTGCGCGTGTACAGCCGTTTTCGCTTAATTTCTGCCGCAGGGCCTCGTCGGCGCACAGGCATCGGATCTTCTCAGCCAGATCGCTGGGGTCATGCGGCCGGAAATAAAGCGCCGCGTCCCCACACACTTCACGATTCACCGCGGTGTCCGCGGCCACGATCGGCATTCCGTGCGCCATTGCCTCCACCATGGGGAAGCCAAAGGACTCCAGCCAGGATGGGAAGACAAAGATGTCGGCTTCGAGATAAAGACGCTCCGTCTCCGCCTTATCGAGCGGACCAACAAACTGAACCCATGGGGCAACTTCGGGGAGTTGCGCGAGGGCCGTGTCCTCCGGGAGCGTAACTGCGTCGGCGACCACCTCCCAACGGGGATTAGCCGTAGTCTTCAGGAGGAACGGCCTCGAGCCGTCCCCATTGAGGAGAGGTATCGCCCGCAAGAGAGTGCTCAGGTTTTTGTGCTCGCCATAGAGCGATACATACAACAGCCTTACCGGAGAACGCTCGGATGCGCCGTTTTGTGCAGGCGGGCGGTCACTGTTCGCCCGGCGCCCATTGCACGTCTGTATCCCGTAGGGGTTAACCAAAGCCTTGTGCGGAAGAACCTCGACGTACTCGCCCAGTTCGGCCAGCATTGCCTGGGTGGGTGTCATGACCACGTCGGCGCTGCGTACACTCATCAGGACGAGCCGGCGGCCCAAACTAAAGGCCGTCCTTCTCCTCCGGCTCTGCCTCGGCAAAATCGTCTCCTGGTACATTTTGGAGAAATAGATGGCGTTTCTGACCAGGAGGATTTGCCTCACGGGACAATGGAGCATTCCGAAGTTCGAGGTCGAAAACAGTGCGTCGATATTCTCGTTCCGCAAGAAGCGGCGGAGCGTAACTTGCTCCCACCAGAGGCGTCTCCATCCACCAGTCTCTTTGCCCCGTAAGGCGCAGAGCCTGATGTTTCCTGGCACATCGGGCAACAGCTTCGCCGTGGCATCAGGAACAAAAACGAAGAACCGATTTCCGCTGTTCGGGGGCGGAAGATGCTGGAGAAGGCTTGTGAGGTAGCTCACCGCGCCGCCCATCTTGGCCGAGGCTGCGTTGATGGCAATCTTCATGAATATCGAAAATCGAAAATGGAAAATGGAAACTCGTCAATCGTCAATGTTGCGCCGGATCCATTGCTTGAGCACGAACAGGGCCCAGGGCCGCGACCAAGTGGTTTTGCCGGCCAGGAAGGCCTTCCAAACGCTTGCGACGTGGGAAGCATCCAGAAGAAAGTGCTCGTCCGCCTTGGAGTCGAGAAGTTCCCGCTCCAGTTCAGCCCTCAATCCGTTTCGCATCCAAAGCTCGAAGGGCAGCGTGAAGCCCATCTTGCGCCGCAGGTAGATTTCCTCCGGCAACCGCCGACCGGCGGCGCGCAAAAGCAGAGTTTTGGGGAGATGAGGATCGAGTTTCAACCTGCCGGCCAATGGAAGGACGTACTCCCAGAGGGGGTGGTGGAGCAAGGGAGTGCGCACCTCGAGGGCGTGGGCCATGCTCATGCAGTCCGTGTCTCGCAGCAGCATGTTGGCCATGTACGTCGAGCCTTCCAGCACCGCGACTTGGTTGATGGGATCGAGTTCTCGCACGCTCTCCGCTACAGGGCGCAGATTCCAGGCCGCAGCGAGATCGCCATTCTGAAAGCCAAGAGAGGGCAGGAGGCGCCGGACGCCTGCCGGCAGGAACAGGGCGCGGGAAAGGAAGTAAGGCTGGCCGCCATAATAATCGCCCGCCGCGAGGGCGCCGATCTTTACCAGCCGGTTCGTCTGCCTCCGGGCGAGCAGAGCGTTAACTCCCTTGGCAATGGGTTCGAGCCATCCCGCATAGCAGCGGAATTGCAGCATTCTGGGAACAGAAACGAAGCTCCAATATCCCGCAAACAGCTCATCTCCACCGAGCCCGCTCAAGGCCACGGTGATTCCTGCCTTTTTGGTAGCCTGGGAAACGACGTAAGTATTGACCCCATCAATGGTCGGCTGGTCCATCGCGTCCAGCGCTTTGGGGATTCCAGCCAGTAATTGAGCTTCGGTCAATTCGATCTGATGGTGATGGCAGCCAAACCTCCGCGCCACCTGGTCGGAGTAAGCGGCCTCGCAGAACTCACCGGCCCCGAATACTACGGAGAAGGTCTCAACCGTTTTCGAGGATACCTCGCTGGCCAAGGCCACAAGGGAACTCGAATCAACACCCCCGCTGAGAAAGAGGCCGAGAGGAACATCGCTGACCAAGCGTTGCGAAACCGCCTGGAGGAGACGTTGGCGGATGCCCTCGACGGCTTTTTCGCGAGAACCCGTAGCCGGCGGCCGGGAAGCTACCTCGGCAAGGTCCCAGTACGTTTGCGTGCGGCAGCGGCCGTTTTCCCAGGTCAGCGCGTGGCCGGAGGGCAGCGAACGAACACCCTCAATGATGGTGAGAGGGTCTTGCACGGCCCCGAAGGCCAGAAAGGAAGCTAAACCCAGTTTATCGAGGCGGTGAGGCGGCAAGCGGGTGGCGAGAAGGGAGCGGAGTTCAGAGGCAAAGATGAGCAAGCCCGGGCCTTCATAGTAGTACAGCGGCTTTTCACCCAAGCGGTCGCGGGCGAGGAAGAGGCGCTCCTGGCGGGAATCCCAAACGGCGAAGGCGAACATGCCCACCAATCTTTGCAAGCAGGCCTCACCCCATTGCCCGTACGCCCTCAGGAGTACCTCCGTATCGCCGCTCGAGGCAAACCGATGCCCAAGTTTCGCGAGCTCGCGGCGGAGTTCCTGAAAGTTGTAAATCTCGCCGTTGAAGACCAGCCAGTTCCCAGTGTCCGGATCGTACATGGGTTGGTGGCCGGCGGGCGAGAGGTCGAGGATAGCGAGCCGCCGGCTTCCCAACCCGACGCACGTGCAGGGATCAGAAGCGAGGGTGAGGAGTTCGGTTCCCTCGTCGTCCGGGCCGCGATGCGCCAGGGCGCGCGTGCCCAGGGTGAGGGCTCCGGCAATCGCGGGCGAGCGTTTACCGATTATCCCGAAGATTCCGCACATGATCTACATCCGGTTCAAATACAGGTTCGATCTTCCACTTTCAGGTTCTCTCACTGCTTCCGCAGAACCACCACCGACGTCATGTGGAAATTAAAGATGGGGTTCAGCTTTTCCAGAAGCTTGTGGTACGCGATGAACGCCAGATGCAGAAAGGGGAGGTACATGGTGTAGCACGGTTCCCCCACAAACGTTTGCAGGCTGGCGACCTCGAAGCCCGTCGTTTGACCCATGCGGCGGATCGTGACGGGAGTACTAAAGCGGTAGAAGGTAGGCCAGAGAACGCATTTATTATCGGTGCTCCCATCGCCCAGGCGATGGAACCAAGCATGAAAGCGCAGGGGAGTGAGGCGCGCCAGCAGCGCCACATAGGACCAGCCGTTGGGGCCGCTCACCAGCAAGTACCCGCCTTCCTTAAGTACGCGAGAACATTCCTCGAGGACCCGTTGTGGCCGGGGAAAGTGTTCAAACACGTGCTCGGAACAAATCAAGTCGACACTGCTCGCGCCTAGCGGCAGGGCTTGGGCATCGGCGGCAATCTTAAGCCGTCCCGGATTCTTTCGCAAGTCCGTGTGGCTGATGTCCAAATTGAGCGCTTGCAACCGCTTCGAATCCAGGTGGGGAAAAGACCCCAGGTCGTTCGAACCCGACCCCAAGTGCAACACCAACTGGCCATCTCTCGAGAGCTCAGCGGCCAGTTGCTTAAATCGGTCCACGTAGCGGGGCTCGCTTCGAGGAAAGAACCTATCGTTCAGCTTGCGGTTTGCTTCGTGGATCCGGCTCAGGAGCGGCATGCTTCACCCCCGAAACGCGCTTCCAGCAGTTGCGTCAGTCTCCTGCGCAAGCCGGTCTGCGTGAAATTCTCCTGCGCCCACTTGCGGCCGGCCGCGCCCATGCTGGCCGCCAGTTGCTTATCGCTGAGGAGCGCGATCACCGCATGCGCCACCTCATCCACTGACCCCGGGTTCACGAGGAAGCCGGTTTTGCCATCCAATACCGCCTCCGCCGCCCCTCCCATGCAACTGCCGACCACGGGCTTGCCCGCAAGCGCCGCCTCAGCATAAACGCGTCCAAACCCCTCCCCGCGCACGGCGCCGTCCGCGCGCAGGGTGCCGCTGGGCATGACGAACACCTCGCAGGTCCGGTATAGGGCGGCCAGTTCAGCGTCCGAGACCTCTCCCACAAAAGTCACACGGTCTGCCACGCCCACCTCAGCCGCCAGTCTCTCCAGATTCGGGCGGTTGTCGCCCTGTCCGACCACGAGGTAGCGGACGCTAGGTGCGTCCGCGAGGATCTTGGGGAGGGCACTGATCACCGTGTCGAATCCCTTGTAGGCATGGAACCTTGTCAGGTTGCCGACCGAAAGCAGGACACGCTCCCTGGTGAGAACGCCCGCTCCCAACCCTTCAAACCCTTCAGGCCGCGGCGGAGCCGTCAACAATCTTTCGAGGTGATTAGGCACCGTGGTGTAAACGATAGACATTCCGTGTTGGGGGGTTCTGTGCACCTCAACAAGCTTCTGTGCAGTGAAACGGCTAATGGGAAGCAGTAAGTCCGACCGCCTCAGGCCAACTCGCTCGAAGAGAGGCGGTCGCGCCCAAGCCTCGGTACCGTAACAGGCCACCCAGAAGGGCGTTCCGTAGATAGAGCGGATTGCTGCGGCCACGGGCGCCAGGCCCAGATGGCTGCATACGATCAGATCGTATCGTTTGCGGGCGGCCGCTAGGGCTTTCACCGCAAACCGGGCCTTTGCCCCGAGCGTCAATTGCTCGCTCACCGGCCCCAGGATACGAAAGCGCGGGTGCAGGTCAGAAGTGTCGCCATAAGCCAATAGAGCGAGTAGGTCAACGTTCTCCGGCCCTAGCAGGTCTGCCAGCACCGAGGCGAACGTGTAGGTGTGACGGGCAATGCCGCCGCGCGTGTAAATATCTGTAGCTAAAATCAGGACCTTCATGGGGGAAAAGCGGAAAATGGAAAACGGAAACTGGAAACTGGAAAATGGAAACTGGAAACATCCATTTTCCATTTTCTATTTTCCAGTTTCCGTTCCCGGACCTGCAGTTGCCCTATTCGCCTTCAAAGTGGATGGCGGCCGAGCTGGACCATAAAGAATCCAGGCAAGTACGTAGAGGATAACAAGAGCCCTAATCAGGCCAGCCACAAGACCGAAGAAGTCGGCCTCCCAGTTCGCTACTGGGAAGAAGATGCACCCGTAAATGAAGAGGTTACGCTTGGAGGGCAGTAGCTTGACGGGATTCGTCAGCCATTGCGCAGCCAGCCCTAATGCGAACATACCGCCCAGAATTCCTATAAATCCGTTGTAGCGAAGGTAAAGGTCGCCTGGAATCGTTATCGCCGTGGAAGACGTTTCACGTGATCCTGATGTCAGGGCCTGCGTGACCTTTACGCCAACGTCCAGGACGGGCTTGTCGCGCCAGATAAAGCGCGGAACAAACGCCCAGATAGGAAGCATCCACAGGTGCTCGTCACCCTGGAGCCGGTAGGCCTCGTCCTTATAGCTCATGATCAGGGCAACGCAGGCGAGCATGTTGACCCGCTCCACCGAGGCGGACCAGCCGGACTGCAAGTACTCCCCAGTGGACCGCTCCTGTGCGGCGCTGCGCTCCGCCGCCTCGTGCATCGCCTGGCCGGCGGTGGTAAAGCGAGTGGACCACTCGTTGCTCAGCTTCGACGAGACCTCGCGATACCGGTTCACCAGCGGATAGATGACGATGAGCCCCAGGATTGCAACGGCCAGCCAGCGAATCCGCAGCTTCTTTGTCGCAAACGAGGCAACCAGGGCCACGGCCATGAAATTAAGCAGTAGCCCGCTCTTCATTCCCGAGAATAGCCCCCAAACGCACTCTGAGGCGAAGACCGCCCGAAAAGCCCACTTTCTGAACTGGTCCCGAGGGTGGAAGTATGCCTCGATGCTAAAGAGGATGAGCGCATAGAACCCAAAGGAGGAAAGAGTCATTAAAACCTGCGCCTGCGCAAGGTGACTGTAATATATGTCCAGTGAACCAAGGAAGCCATACATGCCGGTGCGCAACATGTAAACCTTAGTTGCGAAAGAGGCGAGGTAAAGGATGGCGCCAAAACCGAGGGTCAGGGTCGAACGGCCTGCGGCCTGGACCGGCGGGGGACCTTGAACCGCGCGCGCCCGCTTCCTTGAGCGCGCGAGTTCCGCGCCCAGCCAAAAAGCAATCATTCCCAGAATCACAATTTGAAGGGCGGGGTAAAGCGTGGAGGTGTCACCGTGAAGTTTCGAGAATAACATTGAGGGGTCAGCAAATGAGGCGAGGGGCGCAATTCCAAACTCCAGAAAAGCAAGAACCGTCATAAAAACGGGAATTTCAAAGACGCTTGCAAAACCCTCTGCCGACCTTGAAACCATAAAGAAAGCGCAAGCAATGCCAAAGATTCCCAACAGACTGATGAATTTAATCAAGTCATAGCCCCTGGCCCCGATTATGAGCGTCACTCCCCAAACCACCGCCGCAACCGCGACCGAGACGAGCAGCAAGGCGTGCGAGAGCCCGATCTTGCCAGCAACGCTAACCTGCCGCCGCATCGGGCCGCTATAGGTTTGGCCAGGAATTGCGCTCATTGTTCCTCCCTACTCGTGATCATCATCATCCGGCCTGCCCGCTTGCCAACTGTTTCTCCAACCGCCACCAAGTGCGCGGCCACAGCGCCAGTCGCGCGATTCTGCTCAAACGCAGGCGGTCGCCTAGCCTGTTAAGGTCCTCTGACAGCACGTCTCGCGAAAGCCAGAACATCGAGGACCGCGTGTTGATGCCCAGGCCAAGGACGGAGCAGGCGGCCTTAAAACCCGCATCGCGGACGGCTCGAGCGATGGTTTCGTTGAATGCGCCGCCGGGGTATGCAAACAGGGTGACAGGCGCGCCGAGAAGGTCTTCGAGGTCTTGCTTGCAGCCTCTGATCTCTTCCACTGCTCGCTCGAGCGGAATCTTCGTCAGGTCCGTGTGGGTGCGGGTGTGGCCTCCGACCGCAAAGCCGTCCCGGTGCATTTCCCGAAGTTGCGCAGCCGTCATCTTGTGGGGGTTGTGACTGCCGTTTCGGAATTGCTCAGTAGCAACGAAGAAGGTGGCGGGGAGCCCCAATTTCTGCAACACGGGAAGCGCGTACTCGTAATTGTCGAGCCATCCGTCATCGATGGTAATTGCCACTGGCCGGCCGGACAAGCGGCCGCTCACTGAAATCTGATCAACCATCCGGTCGAGGGAAACAAATTTGAAACCACGGTCCATGAGCCCGTGGAGCAGTGTCTCGAAACCTGGGGGCGACATCGCATATGGCCACTCGTCTTCGGAGGTGTGCTGGGCGGGAGACACCTGCCGAGGGGGGATGATGTGGTGGAAGGCTACAATCATATGATCAAACTGGACTGAGCGCAGACAAGGGATCCGGGCTCTGCGCCGTCAAATGGTTCTGCCCACGGCCGCGCCAAGCGCGTCCGTGATGCCTTTGACCGTTTCGGGCAGGCCCCACTTCTCAACCAGCCCGAGTGAGGCCCGGCCGAGCTCGCGCAGGCGGTCCGGCTGCGAGATGCATCGCTCGAGCGACGTTTCAAGCGCCTCGGCTGAACTGTGATCGAATACTTCACCATTGACGCCGTGCCGGACAAGGTCGGGGCCGCACCCGACGCGGTCGCTTGCGAGGATGGGAAGCGAAAAATTCATTGCCTCGTTTACCACCAAACCCCAGGGTTCGGCGCGAGAGGGCAACACCAGCAGGTCCGAGGCGGCGTAGGCCATCGGGATCTCGGTTTGGTTGAGGAAGCCGGTAATACGAACGTCCGGTATAGAACCGCTGCGGATTTCGGCTTCGATCTCGCCACGCAACGGCCCATCCCCAGCCATCAGGAGAGCGCAGCGGCGTCTCCGGCGCACCCGGCGGAAAGCCTCAAGAAGTAAGAGGGGCTGTTTCACCGTCACGAACTTCCCAACGAACAGGATCACCGGCCGGTCATCATCGAACCCCCACCTGGCCCGGACCTGGCGGCGCTGGGGCGCCAGGGCCTCGGCATGGCGGCGGAAAAACGCGTTATCCACGGTGTAAGGGCACCAGAACAAGCGGCTCTCAGGCACGCCAAAGTGCTGGTAGTAAGCTTTGTTCAGGGCGCCGATACAGAGAAAGCCCGCCAAACGGCTGAAGAGCGCCCGCAGCGCCAGGTACTTTGCGCATTCCTTGGTTGCGGAGGGCCGGTCCACGCGCAGGTGTGACTCTCCCCGCATAAGCACGGGAATCCGTTTGATCAGCGAAGCCAGCATGGCCAGCCGGGAAGTCCTGCCCATATAGCCGTGTACCCATACCGCATCATAGCGCCGAGAGGTGATCTCGTTCACGATCGAGGGATTGAGTTGGCGAGTGAGCGGCGCGTTATCAGTGTCGCGAAACAGGCCGGGCAGAAACTTGTAGCGATACCCTTCGAGCAGGGGAATATCCCAGGTGTAGGCTTTTCCGAAGCCGGGATCGACCAGCGGCACCGTGCCTCGCCTCGAGCCGTAGTACACCGTCAGCTCCAAGCCAGGTTGGGCCGCCAGCGTCCGAAACAGCGGCGCGAAGTACTGGATCGGGTGCGAAAGAACGATCGCCAGCCGGCAGGAGCTACCGCCCATTGGACCAAGCCCCGGTTTCCTTTGAAGTTCTGTGCTTACAGGCAAACGCGCCATCACCAAACCCCTCACATGCCCGCCGCGAGACGAATGAGACAGTGCGATGGCAGGCCCGCGTGGGGAGATCTAAGCTACGCTTTTTTCACGACCAAGGCCTCGTGACGGAGCAGCATCCTCCGCGCGAAGCTCCGGCCGGAAAGAATCTTGTAGCCTCTTCGCAAGAAAAAGAGCGCCACCTCATGGGGATCAAGGGAGGAAAAGGCATCACAGTCCGTGTAGACGTATTCCTCGAGGTTGGGTTGAAGCCGGCGGTACCAAAGCCGCCATTCAGAAGGGGCGCAATGGAACTGCACCTCGCGAAATAAGCGTCGGGGCATTACGAACATGCTCCTCCAGAGGACGCTGTTACGCAATGGTATGAGCGCCTTGCGGATCTTGTTCGCGAAGTCCAGATCCCGAAGGGCCCTTACAGGGAGACCGTCAGCGGCCCACGGACGACAGAACCATGAGGGAGCCAAAAAGGCTGTACCCATTGGCTTCAGTATGCGGTCTATCTCCTCCAGCACAGCTTGAGGGTTAGGAACGTGTTCAAGCGTCGCGATCGAAAAAACGAAATCCGCCGAGCGGCTCTTCAATGGCACCGCTTCGATAGTCGCCTGCAACGCGTAAGGGGGGCCCGTGTACCGCCTCAGGGCCTCATGCGACAGGTCGATGCTTAAGTACATGCCAAGCCGCGAAAAATGGCGGAAGGCGCCCTTCCCGGACCCGAGTTCAACTAGTACCCTATCGCGCTCAAAGCTGGAGCGTTCCACCCATCCCAGAAGCGAGCGTTCAAGCTCCGGCATCGTGTCGCGTCCCCAACGGGTCCCGTCCGGGGCCTCGTAGAATCTACGCGCCTTCTCGAAAGCGCTTTGGCCTTGGCCGTTTCGACCGATCATTGCTCTGCCAGCATGCCCCACGCGCACCCGCCGGAATGGCATTCAGACCTTCCCTCGAGGGACCAAAGCGTCCCGGCGGGCCGTAGAATAAGGTGAACGTTCAGCAGGCGCGGGGGGATGAACCTCGCTGTCCTGGGATGCCATTTCCAGCAGCCGGCGAAGATGGATCTCGCACGTATGGTCGCGATGCGCCCGGCGGTGGAATCGACATTCACCTAACGCACCGCCTCCACATACAGCGAGTCCAGCCTCCGGTGGGGGAGGTTAGAGTCGATGTTAAGCTCAGGGAACCGACTCTCGCGCGGCGCTGTCGGGTAAACTTCCTTAAAGCCGGCTTGGCGGAGAGCGCCGCTCAGGGAGCTGAAGTCGTGGAGGAAACGCTTCATTATGTCAGCAAAGAAGATTTCGTTGAGGCTCTCGGTGGGCGAGAGATCTCGCCCCCATACGGCTCGGACCCACTCCGTTTCCCGGCCACAGTACGCCCTGACGAACCGCTCCAGATCCGGCAGGATGATCCGAATCGCTCCGCCGGGCTCAAGGACCCGACGGCACTCCGATAGCACCCCCCGAAGCTCCCGCAATTCCAGGTGGTCGAACACGTGCTCGCAGAAGATGAAGCGGCACGAGCCGTCGCCAAACGGCAGGCCGCGGCGTATATCGATACTGAGGTCAGCGTTGGAGGAACGAAAATCCACGTGATACCAGCCCTCGTGGCGATAGGGCCCACAGCCGATGTGCAGCTTCAGTCCCCTTAAGGAGCGCGCCCTCGAGAGGGAAATCAAACGCCAAGGTAGAACGTGGTTAGCGACACGGAGTGCGAGGGCATCCAACTCGACGTGCAGTTGCCCCAGCAGGCGGAGCGGGATGATTCGACCCAGAAGACTTCTTAGAATTCCCTTGGCACCGCTCATTCTGCGCCCCTGATGGCCCAAGCCCCCCACCGAAAACATTGCAACCCGGTAATAGCGCAGGGAGCAGAGGGCAGCACTGTCAACCCATCCGTCATCTGCGGTAATTGCCGCTACTTATCCGCAGCGCATCCCGCAGATTCAACAGGCACAGGGAAATGCACTCCAGTCTGCTGCGATACGATTTCCAGCAGCCGCCGAAGGCGTATCTGGTAGGTATGGTCGCGATGCGCCCGGCGGCAACCCGCCTCCGCAATGGCTTTCCGCTGCTCGGGATGGGCGAGGTAGTATTTCACTTTTTCCACGAGGTCCGCCCTCGAATCGAACGTCTCCACCTCCCGCCCCGGCTCGAAGAAGTCCGCCACTTCCGCGCGATATTCCGTGAGCACGAAGCCTCCGCATCCCGTGGCCTCAAAAAGGCGGCAATTCACGCTGTCGGTCTCTTTATTTGACATTGTGTTCAGGACAATTTTTGCAGCGCGAAATGCTTTAGCCTTCTCCTCTAATGCAACGTAGTGCCGCTGGTGAAATCGGAGCATGGGGTGATCGAGCCAGCGCGCTGTACGTCCTCCCCAAATCTTGACGTCGAACCCTGCCAGCGCTTCGATGATCCTCAGGCGATAGTAATAACAGTTACCTGCCATGGCCACATCGCATCCGTATCTCGAGGACTCCTCGGGTGTGCAATCCACGGGATGATGCCAGAGGGGATTGCAACATTCGGGAAGAAAGTAGGCGGGCAGACCGAGGTTCTTGCGGAACAACGCCACGGCCCTGGGTTCCTTGAAGAAAATACAGTGATAGTCCGATCCCAACAGGTACTCGCGGCCCAGGTTTCCGGTGGGGTCCGGATACCACGCGGCGACAGCGGGGGCGAGGTTGCGCAGTTCCTTGACCGTCCGGGGAGTAAGCTCTCCATACGTTGACAGCACCAGCTCCGGCCTTATCTTTTCCACGGCGCGCACAAAACTCCCTTGCACGCGCTTCTCGAGAGCAGGCAAAAGTCGGGCCCCGAACGAGAGCCAGGGATTCAGCTTGTGGTCTGGGCGTCCCTTCACCAGTGCGGGGACCCCCGTGCTGACTTCGAAGCCCATCCGCTGGAGCGCAACGGCTATATTATGCGCGAAAGAGTCGGGAAATTGTGGGCCGATGACCAGTATTTTCATGGTTCGAGCGGTTAGGCAGGTTTCTCAAGCACCACTAATAGAATCCTGGACCAATCCAGGGGAAGCAGCCTGCCGAGAGTGTCATCGAAAAGCTGAAGGCTGCCGGTGTAGAGCCGGTTCGGGATCCTGTGGTTTGATATCCACTTCCCGGCACGCGAGACCGCCTGCGCCCAGCGATGCTTCCGCCCATACGGTTCCAGCCATCCAAGCACGGGAAGGTCTTGAACCGGCGAGCGGATCATCGCGTGCCACCGGCAAACAGAAAAGCCATGCTCGGCAAATCGTCGCAGGGCGGCACTCGCGGGCTCCAGTCCGTAATGGCCGTCGTGCTCGATGAAGGCCTCTCGAAACAGGTCGGGGTCCTTCCGGGTCCAGGTAAAAAACGGGTTGGCGCTCGCAACATCGAACAGGAAGACCACCTTCCCCCCGGGCCGCAGCCAGCGGGAGAACTTCTCCAGCAGAAGATCCTTGTCAGGGGGTCTCATGTGCTCCCAGAAGAAGCAGGAGACGATGGCGAGGAAACTTGCCGGGGCAAATTCCACGCGGCAGGCGTTGGCGCGGACGCCCCAGGCGTATTTCGATGCCGCAGTTTCAAGTGTGGGGAGAGAGAGGTCGAGCCCCGTCACGCGCCCCCATTCTGCAAGAAGTTTCGAGCCGCCTGCGCATCCGATGTCTAGAATTCTTCCACCCGCAGGAACAGACCGCAGAATCGCCTCATAGTAGCCGTAGACGAGAAAGTGCAGAAGGAGCCGGCCCCCTGGCCGCTCGAGGCGTCTCTTGTCGAAATAAACCTCATTTGCATACCGGCCTTCGTAGAAGCTGTCGGGCCCCGTTTCCAAGTCTATGACCCTGCCCCGCCACCTGAACTCGAAACCACACGAGCATTGCGCGCGCTCGGGATCCAGCTCGACGTACGAGGCACAACAGGGGCACTGAACAGCCGGAACCTCGGCCGCGTTATTCAAGTCCGCCATCCGTCGAGTGCTCATATCCGTCAACCAACCAGCGGGGCGGCCGGCCGCGCAATGTAGACTGACTGGCCACCAAAGAAACCGGGAAACAATCGACAACTCGTGGCGTTCAGCGCCTCCACCCAACGCGCTGGCAGAAGGGCGCGGATCCTCCAAAGTGGGAAGCCTCCCTCGGCCTTGGCACGGACAATCTCGTAGCCACTGTCTCTCAGGAGTCTCCCTCCGGATGCGAAGGTATAAAAGTGCAGGTGCGACTCATCCATGATTCCAGAGGGCTGGTAGTCGAACCTGCCGACGAGGATTCGGAGGCGGTTGGGCCAGGACACAACGTTGGGTAGGGCAACTGCGATCACTCCGTGGGGCGAAAGAACGTTCCGCACCTCTAACAATAAAACGCTGGGATCGACTAAGTGTTCAAGAATGTGCGACAGCACTACGACGTCAAATTTGCTTGCGCTTCGCTTGACGTTCTCCGGCAGGCCATTGTTCAGGTCAAAGAGAGATACCTCCGCGCAATAGCGAGACGCAAGATCACGCTCCAGCGCATTCCATGTCACTCCATGCACGCGCCAGCCGCGGTCGCAGAGTATACGCGCGTTGTCACCGGCGCCGCAGCCACAGTCCAGCGCAACGCCTGGTGGCTGGGGCAGTAGATCCAGGAGAAACGGGTTACCGTCATTTTTGTAGACGAGTTTCGGTCGGCGGGAGCGCCGATCTTCAGCCTGCAATTCGCTCACCGGCAGACCTCCAGTTGCGAATCGCGCTAGAAGCGCATTTTGCGCTTGACTCTGCATGCGAGGCTCCAGCCGCGGCTGGCTGCGACGAAGCTGTAATGGCGAATGGCCTCCCCGAACCGCCGGATGGGACGATCACGATAATGGCGCATACGGGCCTCCCAGAACATCCGCTCTAACTGCCGTTTCGTCAGCCTTTCGGCACCCCCCCAGATGCGCGGTACGGCCTCCGGGCTTGGCAGCGCGATCAGGGGCTCGGGAACGTACGCGACGTCAAAGCGCTCAGCCAGCCGCAGCCACATATCAACATCAGCCACAAAGCCAAAACGGGGGTCGAACAATCCGACTGCGAAATACGCCGAGCGTCGACCCATGACCGTGCCCCAAACCGGAGAATCAAACCCCCAGCGGCGAAAGAAAACCTCTTCCAGCAGCACCGAACCAGCGAAACAGGGTCCAAACGGCTCCCTGTAAATGCGCACCGTCCGGCGATTGGCGTCGATAGCCCGATAGGCGTTAAAGACGAAAGCGGCCCGCGGGCATGCGTCCAAAGCCGCCGCCCATTTTTCGAGAAGCGTAGGTTCGTATAGATCACCATCGTGGAGATTCGCGATGTATTCGGCCGAGGAAGCCTCGATGCCGGCGTTCAGGTTTCCCGGCATCCCCACATTCTTCAGGCCTCTCCGGTAGCGCACACGGGGGTCGCGTCTTTCATAATCCCGGCATAGGCCCTCGGTCCCGTCCCGCGACGCGTCATCGCTGATGACAAGTTCAAAGTCCTCGAAGGTCTGCGAAAGGATGGTTTGGACGGTTTGGTCCAAGAGGGGGGCCCGGTTGTAAGTTGTCAAGACGACGCTGACCTTAGGGATCTTCAGGCAGGCCTCCTCTGAAACCTGGCCGCCCAACTTGGCGGCAACCGATCGAATATCTCTATGCCCGAGGGGCATTCAGTGGTCTCGGGTATAGGGTGACTCTTAAGGTACGCGGCCATTGCGGCGAGGCCGTCGACCACTGTCGGGAACTCAGCGAGTGCCTGGGGGAAGACGTTGCGGAGGCGCGAGTGATCCGAATGAGCGTGGCTGACCTCCTGGCGCGCCGGTAGAAACACCAGGTCTTCTCTCGCCCCGAGAATACGGCATATGTGCCCGGCAAGATCCTTCACGCTCATTCGCTCATCAGTGCCGATGTTGAAGACCTGGTTCCTGGCCTCGGCCACCAAGGGAGCCTCCGCGAGGCACCTGGCGACTCCTGAGATGTAAGTGAAACTCCTGGTTTGTGAACCATCACCGAAGATCGGCAGCGGCTCACCGGCCAGCGCCTTCTTCATGAAAATACCGACGACATTCCGGTACGGGTCGGATGGATTTTGATGTGGGCCGAAGACGTTATGCGGCCGGAAGATTGTGTAGGGTGGCCTTCCATAGTAGTCATGGAAGACCCTGATGTGGCTTTCGCAGGCCAGTTTGGCAACGCCATACGGATCGCAAGGGATGCAGGCGTCGCTCTCGCGAAACGGAGAGCGGTCCTGCGCGTGCCCGTACACCGCGATCGAAGACGTGAAAACGAAGTGGGTAATGCCCGCCCGGTAGCCGGCCGCAAGCACGTTAGCAGTCCCCAGCAGGACGTTCGTGTAATTGAACACCGGAATGTGATGGGAGAGCCCCTCTGCCGCGTATGCTGCGAGGTGGTATACAATACCCGGCTTGAACTGCTCGAACAATGAGTCGAGATTGTCTGTGACTGAGCGGCGCTCAAAATCGGCTTCCTTCGGGATGTTATCTTCAAATCCGCCGGACAGGTCGTCGAGCACCAGCACGCGGTGACCTCCGTCCAGCAAGGCCCGCGCCACTTGGGAACCGATGAAGCCCGCACCTCCCGTGACGATAATTCTCATTTCCACCTCTCGGGGCTAGATTCCCCGACCGCAACTCGTAAATAGAAACATTTCCTCAAACCCGCCCGTGTAATATTATGTTCCCGACGCCCCGAGTAATCGCCCTCTATCGGGGGGTCTTGAGCGGGAGTGCCTCCCCCTCATTCGCCGCGATGAAGCTCTCCACCTCCCTTACTGCGTTGCGAGCCTCCAAAAGGCGACCTCGGACGTAACGAAGACCCCTCGGGAGCGTCTCCCGATTTAGAACATGGCCACGGCATAATCGCGTCCACCCGCGCAGCCCCATGCCCCCGTCGTATTTGATGCTCATATAAGCGCTAGCTTTCATTTGATACTTACGCGCGAGCTGCGGGTCCGTCCACCTTACCGCGCAGCCGCCGGGGATGTCCTTGTGAAGAGCGCGCACCGTCGGGTCGATAAACAGTGGTATCTTCGCAAGCCGAAGGCGATGGCAGAAGTCATAATCATCTGAGGCCGCAGTGGGCGTCAGGTCCCCAATGAGGCTGTCGAAGCCGCCCACGGCGCGCACTGCTTCGGCAGGAAGCAAGATCAGTGCTGAAATAAGTTCGCCCACCCTCTTGAGCTCAGTCTGCCCAATCATGTCAATGCCGCACTGTCGGGCGTACCCCCGTAGTGAGGCTTCGGGGTTGCTCTGGGAAACAACGAGGCAGGCGAGGGCCTGTAGCCGGAAAGGCCGGAAATGCCTTGCGAGCCTGCTGAGCGCATCAGGAGGTGGGACTACGTCGTCGTCGATGAACAAGATGAGTTCGTTCCTTGCCGCAGAGAACGCGGTGTTCCTGGCCATTGGTGCGTTCGGCCTGGACTGAAAGATGTAACGAAAATCATCCCGGTGGTCCCGGAGGAACTTCCTTACCTCCTCATTGTGCTGCTTTGACTGGTCCACAACGATCAGCTCCATCTTACCCGGATAGTCCTGGGAGAAGATGCTCTCCATGGTCTCGCAAAGTGAAGCGTCCCTGTTATAAGTTGGGATCAGTACTGAGACTGAAGGGTGCTTCTCGGTTGGGCCTGAGCTCATTCTGCCGACTCCCTTTGTGGCTCTGCATCCCAAGCGGAAACTAGAAAGCAACTGCTTGGGGCCTCTAAAGTTCCCCCCCGTAATGTCTTTCTCATCGGCACCGAGTGGGGACGGAGTATGGAACAGCGCGAGAACGCAAGCGGTTACAGACGGCCGGAGCGAATGGCCCGAGTTGCACGTCGAAATGATTGCCAAAAGTCTCCGTAGCCCGTTCTGCGTGCATCGCCTCGGGCGCCTCGCGCTAGCCCCGGCCGACGGCAAAATTGCGACTTCGTCGAAGGAAAGCATTACGAAGAACGTCCGCCTCTTCCGGGGCCAAGGCTACAACGGCGTAAGTGACAAGAAAAGCTGCACACGTTGCAGAACTGGACAGCACCCAGTGCACCCAGCTCATCGCATTGCCACGCAACACCAGTGCGACGAGGAAGCCTGCCGTAGCGGGTGGGAGCAGCCGGAGGAGGCAGCGAGCGAGGGTCCCGAGTAAGGGGAGCGCTAGCATCCGCATCCCCGCCCATGGAAGGTAAAGCCCCGAAACCAGGGCATGGGAAACCAATGTACCCAGAGCCACCCCTCGGACCCCCCACACGTGTACCCACCAATAGGAGAGGGCGAGGTTGAGCGTTCCTTCCGCCAGGCAGAGATATGAGTAGGTCTTGTGCTTGGAGGTCGCAACGATCAGAAAAAACGCGGGCTGGGCGAACACGTTAACCGCCAGGATCCCGGTCAGCGACCAAAAGGTTGCCTGATCGACGACGACCTGCTTCCCTGCCCATAGGGCGATGAAGTCGCGGCCGAAAAAGGCCAGCTCGATACCGAGCAGGAGCGCTAATCCAATGGCCAGCTTGGTGGATAAAACGTACACGCTCCGCAGCGTCTCCGACTTTTTTTCAGCGTGCAGGGCGGTAACGGTAGGAGCCATCGTTGAAAAGAGGGTGATGACGATTCCACGGAGAATGGATGTGAGGCGGGAGGCTATAGCGAAAGCCGTGACAAAGGCGACGCCCAGGACGGCCGAGATGACGATGTTGTCCACACCCCAAATGAGCACTCCTGACAGTGACAGGACGAAGAAATGAAAGCCGGGAGTAAGCATCGAGGGCGCCGAGTCTTTCGAGACGTCCGCGAAAGAGAAGTCCAAGAGGGGAAATTTCCTCCTCACGTAGAGAAGAAAAAAGCCCCCCGATAAAACTTGCACAACGGCGTAGGCGATAGCCACAGCCACCACTCTTCCGCCAAGCACCAACACGACAACGATCACCAAGAGATTCAGGAGCGTCTGGAGCGACAGCCCCTGTTGTTCGAGGTCAACCCGCTCGAAGGCTCGCAGGGCCATCCGAAAGACCTGGAGCGGCTGCGCCAGCGCGTAACCGGCGATGGAGACCAGCACGACCAGAAGCGCCCGAGCCTGCAAGCTCGATGACGTCTTGAGTAATCTTGCCAGGACGCCACTGTGGGCCAGAATGATTGCCAGCGCGCAGCCGATCAATGTGGAGACGGCAAGCAGGGTAAAACCGGTCGCCAGGACTCGCCTCGCTTCCTTCCAGTCGCCGTGTGCGTGAGCCTCCGCAAGCATATTCTGGGTCACGGTGGGAAATCCCAACGCCATGATGCTGAGGGGCCAGAGCAGACTGAGGACCACTAGCCATAAACCGTATTCTTCTTTTCCCAAGAAACGTACGTATAAGGGGACAGTGATCAGCGAGCAGGCTGCCCCCACCCCCATGTTCGTGTAAGAGGCGGTGACATTGGATACGATTTGCTGTAGGCGAGTCTTGGACATCGGCGAATGGTCCTACCCGTTTTCTTTCAGATACACGGGAGTTCTTGGCGTATGGTGGTGCTCATGTCCGCAAGTCGAACTGGACGTAGACGCCGGAGGTCCGCCCACTCAACCTGCTTCATGCTCGCGACAATTGGCAATTTGGCTCATGGCAAAGCGAGTTCAATCCCTGCGCGCACTCCTGCCTTGCTCCTAAATGGAAGCCGCCTTGCGGGCTATGGTCAACGAGCCGACGCAACGCACGCTTACCCAATCGGGGCGCCGAAGTTCTTCTTCGACCAATCGCGTCGGCCCCGGAAACTGGCCGTTTGTGTCGTGGAAGACAGTAATGCCACCGGGCTTGAGATGCGGCGACCAATCCTCAAAATCGCGTCTCACGGCTCCATAGTCGTGGTCTCCATCAATGAAAAGAAGATCCGTGGGTGTGGTCCACTTCTTCACGATGTCGTACGAGTATCCCCGCATGGGCCGAACAATCTCGCCAAGACCCGCCGCAGCGATATTTTGTTGAAAGCGATCCAAATAATCGGTCGCTGGTTGCGAGACCACCTTGAGCGCGGAGTAACCACCGGCGCCTTCGTAAGGATCAATTGCGTAGAGGGCGCCTCCCCCGCCATCACGCATAGCCCCCCCAATCATTACTGAAGATTTTCCGTGCCAGCTCCCTATCTCCACTCCCACAATCGGGGCGCCACAAGCCCGCGCGACCCGGTAAAGCGCAAAGGCCTCCGCATCGCTCAGCCATCCCTCGATCCCGCGCATCAGGTCCATGAGGCGGGTGGGCTCCCGCAGGAATGCCGTGTGCCAGGCTGCCCGGAACCGGAGCCTCACGCTTGTCGGGACACATCGCCTGGTTATTTGGAACAGGGGCCTGGGCAGGCCGACCCACAACAACGATGGGTCGTTCTGGCCGTCCTGCTCCCGAGGGGCGCGGTTGCGGGCTTTTTTCATTTGTTTTCGTCTACCGATATTGGGTTTTCTGCGGCGCGTTGGGCTGGGTTTTTCTTTTCGAGCGCTTAAGCCCCAAAGCCGTAGCCGCTGCGCGAGATGGGAAAACCAAGAAGCAGCGATTTCGACCCCGCAGAGCCAGGCGGCTTTAATGAACGCCCTCAGACCTCAGTTCCCGCGCCAGAGGCAGGAACATCAACTGCCAGTCTCCAATAAATCTGAGCAATCAAGAACGATAAAGTTCCAGTCCGGTTTCTGAGTCTCACGTGCTCTTCGACAATCGATCGAACCAGGTTTCCGTCCAGCAGATCCTGTAGGATGTGGGCATTTGAGAGAACGAATTGAACCATCCGTTTATGCGCGAACCACTCGGCGCAACGCGCGAAGCCCACGCGGTTCGGCACGTCTTTTTCGAAGCGAATATTGAGCAGTTTCGGCTCGTTTTGGGCTATCGCAAACCGGTGCCAGCGGCTCTCGAATTTGAAGCGCCGCGGCAAGTTCATCACGCTCTCCACCCAATCCCGGTCAATGAACGGCGCGCGCCAACTAAAACGGCCGGAGTAAAGCTTTAGCCCGTTGGATATGAAGGTACGGACTCTTTGCTCGAGGTAGAAGCGGTCGAAACCTTCCAGGAAGGCGCCATGGCAAAGCGCGGCCAGCTTCGCGATGCGTCTTCGATGGCCGGCGGCGCCCAATTCGCTTCTGAGCTCTCCGCACATTCCCGGGAGTTCCGCGTCACGGAATAGGGCCCGCTCTTTTTTGACCACCCTATGCAGCTTGATTGCCCACCACCCCGGAATTGCCAGAGATGGAACCAGGTTGGCCAGGCGGGCGGCCGCGCCGTAGTCGGTGTAATAGCAGCGGGCGAGTTCGCCGTTCGCACCCACAAAAAAGTTGCAGCCAGGGGGCAGATGCGACTTTCGCGGGTAAATATAAGTGTGCCAGTTCTCGGCGGTTTTCGTCCCGCCTGTGAGCCTGACGATGTCCGGACCACTCTCGAAGTAATCGCCCAGCTCCAAAGAGACTCTCTCCAGGGACAGCCCGAAAGTCTCGGCGATCTGCCTCGAAATGACCGCGTCCGTCGTGTCCTCAAACCCCATACAGAGCAACAGGGGCTTTGCTCCCAAACGAACGAGGGCGCTCAATATGAGCCTCGAGTCAAATCCACCCGAGAGCGATAACACGTTGCCGTCGCCAAGGGAGCGCCGGCAGCTCGAGTTGAACTTCTCCAGAGCTTCTTCGGGGGTTGACTTTCTCCGTTCATGAATTTCGGCCCAGGACAGTGACTTGCGCGTGACAGTTCCATTCGAGTAAGTAAGAACTGTGGCGGGGGGCACCCGCCGGATGTCAGGATGAAGCGTATCGTCTTCAACAACGTGCTGGAGGCAGGCCACGTCTGCCAAGGCGGAAAAGTTGTACCTCCATTTCAAACCTGACTTCCGGAGCACCTCGAACACCGTTTCCCCGTGATAGAAGTTGGGCCCGGCAACGGTGTAGAAGTATTGATGGACTCCGTAATATGAAGATACAATCGTGGTGCGATTCTCGGCCTCGAGAACTATAATGTATTCCCCGTCCAGGCGCAGCAGTTCCTCGAGCCTGTTTTCCTCGAACGCGGCCGCGATTTCTTCCCTCGTCCCCGAAGGGTTCCCGATCGTCTTTATTCTCAAGGCTTTCATTTTCTCGCAGCGGGGAACGCCTGCGCGCCTCGCACCCCAACCGCAAGTGTGTGTACCCTTCGAGCTTTCGCGCTGAGTTCACCCATGGGAGAGGAAAAACCGCAGACCTCAGAAGCGGACATCTGCGCTACGCCTCCGGTGAAGGCTTGGGTTTGCCTCCGTAGCGATGATAATAGTTGCCATAATAAGCGCGGTAATAACCGCGGTAGTATGAGCCATAGTAGGCGTAGTAGCCTTCGCTGCGGGCATCCCACTTATTCAGGACGCCGCCCAGAATCCTTCCCCCGGCGCTCTCCAGGATCCTGTGCGCGCGCACCAGGCCGCGGCGCGCCATCACTCCGCTCTCCACCACCAGCACGGTGCCATCGACCAAGCCGGAAAGGATGGTGGCGTCGGTCACCAGCAGCAGCGGGGCGGAGTCTATCACGACGTGCGTGAAGCGCCCGCGCAGCTCCTGCATGACCTTGTGCATGGAGGGCGAGGAGAGCAGGTCCGCCGGATTGGGAGCCTCCGGGCCTGCCGGAAGCACCCAAAGATTGGGCACGGGTTCATACTGGCGCAAAGCCTCATCCAGAGTGTGGGCGCCCGAGAGAATCGTACTGAGCCCGGCGCCATTGGCCGAGATATTGAGGGCGTGGGCGATGCCGGGGCGGCGCATGTCAGCGTCCACCAGCACCACGGGCACGCCGCGCTGAGCGAGCCCCATGGCCAGGTTGAGGGCCGTGCAGGTCTTGCCCTCGCCCGGCTGCGCGCTGGTCACCAGCAGCGCCTGCGGGGGACCCGGAGCAGTCGAGAGCAGAATCGCGGTGCGCAGAATGTGGTAAGACTCAGCGAGGGACGACGTGGGGTGTTTCAGAACGATCGATTCGACCGAGCCATCTTGTGGCCGGCCGCCTTTCTTGGTCAGCCACGACGAGCGCGCCATCGGGACTACGGCCAGCGTCGGAACGCCCACGATCCGTTCCAGGTCCTCGGCGCTCTTGATGGAAGTGTCCATGCTCTCCATGACGAGAGCGAGCGTAATTCCCAGCACCAACCCCACCAGCAAACTGATCTCAATGTTGTAAAATATTCTGGGCCGCACCGGAGACCCGGGGACCAGCGCGGAATCGACCAGATGGATGTTGGTGGCCCTCAGACCCGCTGCCACCGTGGCGTCTTTCAGGTGCTGGAGCAGGCTCGAGTAGAGCTGTTGGTTCGTCTCAAACTCCCGTTTCAAGAGGTTGTGCTCGATGGAAAGTTGATTGAGCTTTCCCACCTCTTCCCTCTGCTGCGCCACCGCGGCGGACAAGAGCTTCTCCCGGCCCAGGGCCGCCACGTAGTCGTTGTGAATTCGCATCACCGTACGCTTGCGTTCGTGGTCGATCATGGACTCGACTTCCTTCAACTGGTCTTGCAGCCTCTTGACCTTGGGGAAGTTCGGCCCGTACTGGCCGACGGCGTCCACATAATCTTCTCTCAAGGCGGCGTACTTCTCATTCAGACTCTGCAGCAAGGGTTCCTGGGTAGCGAGCGCGGTTTCGGAATCGCTGGAGCTGATGAGCTCGTAAACCGATTGCTTCTGCATGCGCTCGTTTTGGGCGGCCGTCAAGTCGCCGCTCAACGCAGACAGCCTCTGTTCGACCACCGATTGCCTGTCGCCGATATCGACAATCAGGTTCTTACGCTCGTAATCGACCATAGCCTGCTGCGACTTCTCCACCTTGGCTTTCAACTCGTCCAGTTGCTGCTCCATCATTCCCGAGGCCTGGCGGGTGGCGTCATATTTCTGATGAAAATTGTATTCAGTGTAGTTATTCACCAGGGCGTTGGCCGCCCGCGCCGCAAGCTGGGGGTCGGTGCTCTCAAAGGTAACTTCGATCATGCGGCTGTCTCGCATCAACTGCACGCGCAGGTGTCCCAGAAACGCCCCGATGAGGCCGTTCTGCGCCGCAGGCGATAAAGACGGCGGGGCGGCGCCCCCAGGGGCAAATTCCGCCTGTCCTCCCAGGCCGAGTTGCTGAACCGTTCTCCAAGCCAGGTTTTCACTTTTCAGCACGTCAACCTGCGTCTGCAGGAACATGTCGTCAGTATAGCCGGGCACGCCCTGGAAGATGTCGTTGAGGGACTGAATCTGCGGCGTGTCGGCCTCAACTTCGACGCGCGCCGTTGCCTGATAAACCGGCTTGGTCCGGAAGGAAACAATCGCCGACAGCGTAGCCAGCAGGACCGTAACCGTTATCACCGTCCAGCGGCGCTTCAACAGAATCAGCCAGTAGGCCCGTATATACGAGTAGCCTTCGGAGCCTTCCGGCCCTGAGTCGATAACGGAATCCGGCCGGCGGTGGACCCGCTCCGGCAGACTGCGCTCAACAGAAACCAGCCCTTCTTGTTCAGCCATTTGATGAAACCGCCTTTGCCAAAATCATCAGAGCCTTCGCGGCCATTTTACGCCGCCGTTCACTGGAGATCCTGCATCGCCAAGTTGCAGCGACCAAAGCCGCCAGGTCGTCGCGCGGCGGCGACGTTGTTCTTCCCTGTCGCCGCGAACGTTCCGCCCCCCAACAGCAGCGTGCATCCATACGAGGCGTACGGCGCCGTGGGGGGCTTAAGGCGCCGCAGCGTAAACTGCTCCGTATGCAGCGGCCATGCCCATAAGGTCCGCGCCCCGGTGGAGCGCCTTCATGGCGGTGCTGTCAGGTACAAACAGAATATCGTTGCTCACTAAAGGCCGGTCTGAAATATTGCCCCTCAGCATGGCGTGGAGGTTAATGGGAATCTCTTCCCGGCCCTTTGGAGCAGAGGCGTTGGGACGAAGAAGCACGGCTTGCTTTGCCTTGGCGAAGGGGCCAAGAGATCCCGCCAGGGCAAGAGCTTTTAAGACCGTCATGTCGTGATGCGCCTCCGTCAACAGGTAGGCCCCCGGTCTGCCTACCGCCCCCACGACGTAAACAATTCCGGCGCGCTGCACGGTCACCCGGTCGCCCGGATAAACGTCCACGTTCAGATTTGGATCCCCGGTCTCCTGCAGCCGCTGAAGATTGATGGTCACGGCGCCCGAAGCGGACGTTGACTTTGGGTCTTCCAGCGGGGCTGCGGGTTCCCCACCAGCAGCCAACACTCGACGGGAGGCTTCGCCGCGCGTTATCGTTACGAGCGTGCCGGCATCGTCCGCCACCCCTCCGGCTTGAGTGAGGAGATCCAGCAGCGAGATGCGTCCGAACACCGGATAGAGTTGCGGGTTCTTCACCGCCCCCGCGACGGCCACCGAGTGTAATCGCGACTCGCGAACCGTGACGCTGATCTGCGGGCGAGTGAGCACCCCTGCCTCGATGCACTTCTGTGAAATGGCTTTCGCGGCCTGCTGCGGCGTCAATCCCGCAACCGGCACGGGCTCGGCGAGAAGAGGAAAATCCACTGTCCCCGTTCCATTCACCCGGTATTCACGGGTCATCTGTTCAACATCGAAAACTTGAATGAACAAGAGATCATTGGGAGAGATGAGCGTCTCCTCAGCCTTCAACGCTTGCTGCTCAGCCGCGCCTGTGACGGCCGCCCTGCCGCCGGCGTTCTCCTGTTGCGAAGCCGCGGGCAAGACCCCGGGCGCCCAAACGAGGCCCGCCAGCCCCATCAACAGCACCTCGAGCATCGCGAGATACAAACGCCCAGGCGCCCTATCGCCAACGCGCCCCGCCGATATGACACGCGACGATGATCCGCTCACTCCCCATGCCATGCTCATTCCTCCTTTGCGACGGATACGAACCGCGGACCTAAATGCCAGCAGGTCCGCGCTTTCGATTAAAGTCTTGGCGTCTCCTTGCCGATAACCCAGAGTTGAAGATCTCACGCCCTGCTGCTCTGCGCCCAAACGTAGAGTACGGTGCTGCCGGGTGAGTACGTACATACAACTCCGCCCTGTGACTTACAGGAGAGCACCTTGCCATCCCGCAAACGTCAGCGGTCTCCACCCCGATCGATAGGGGTTTATGACTTAAACCAGCACGTGCCGCAACGGTACAGCAGTACGGTCTGGATCGGTACACGAGCAATGGTACCACGCGGCAAGCCTTTCGACCCCACATTCAACACCAACTTGGCTCTTAGCACCCCGGCGGCGCAAGGCCGGCTCGGGATCGGCGGCTTAGGCCGGGAGGATAAGTGGATTGGCCGAAACGGGTTTACCGGAGTATGACGAGAGGCTAAACTTCGAACTCGCAAGACCCGCGGGCCGATCCGGTAATGCGCCGCGACCACAGGCGGGCCCGTCGTGTGGCAACTAGCCGCTTTTCCAGACATGCATGTTTTCGCCGAATCGCCGCCAAAGGCAGCAAAACTAGCGTCTTTTCCGTGCCTTCCCTTGCCGCCTTGCGCACAGACGTGGAGAACTTAGCATTGTGCGGTCGAGCTGTCAAGTTTATAGCAGAAGCATTGTACGCTGGGTTTTTAGATATATATATATTGAATCCAGAAAGGGTATGGCAAAAGTAAAATAGAGGAAAAATTACTTGACAGATTGGAGGAAAAAGTGTTCTATCTAGTCCTGAAGCTAGGCTCGCGTATTGCTTGAGTTTGCGATGAGGAACCGCCCGTCCAGCAGTGGCCGGTTGCCTCGCAAACCTCAATTGACAGAGCAGAAGAGCTTGGCGCTGTTGACGATGTAGTCAACCGAGGGACTCAACTTAACATGCTGACCACAGTGCTCCTCTTGTTGATTCTCGTCAGCCTCTGGGTAGGCTTTTATCAGTTATTTAAGCAGCAGGGGCGTATCCTGCTCCGCTTGGACCGGATCGAGCAGCTTGGGCCGGATAACCAAGCCAAGTCAGATGTGCCCCACGAACAGGCTGAAGCGGGCGGGTTGCTGCTCCGGAGCAATTTTCCAGCCTTCACTTTTCCCGATCTTGCAGGCAGGGCCATGACCCTCGAGGAATTTCGCGGTCGGCGCGTGCTGCTGGTGCACTGGAATTTCGAGTGTGGCTTTTGCGATTCGATCGCGCCCCAGTTGGCCCGTTTGGAAGGGGCTTTCGCAAAGCAAAACGCTCAGTTGCTGCTCCTCGCCCATGGTGAAGCCAAGGAGAACCAGGAAGGGGCGGCCGAGCACGGCCTCGAGTGCCCTATCCTGCTCATCAAGGGGCGCGAGGATGCCGGTCCTTTCCGGCAGGAGGGAACTCCTGTAGCCTATCTATTGGACGAGCAGGGGCGGGTGGCCGCGCCCGTGGCGCGCGGAGCAGAGCACGTCCTGGCGCTTGCCCTGGAGTTGGCTGGCCCGCAGCCCGCAGCCGCCGAGGCCGGCCCAAGCGCGCCTCAGCGCAGTGGCCTGCCCAGCGGGCCTCCGCCCGCCGGGACGCACCAGCCGCACCGGTTGAGCCTGCCCCGATTTCTTGTCAAGCACGACATCGGGCTGGGGGACGTCATCAAACGGTTCACTTCCGCGCTGGGGATCAAGACTTGCGTCGGGTGCGAGCGGCGCGCTGCGGTGCTTAACCGCTGGCTGGTTCTGTCCGGGATCGGGGGAAGCGGGCTCAAAGCCGGCACTCCGGCGCCCGTCTTTCAGTTGCCCGACCTCCAGGGCCGCATGGTTTCACTCCAGGAGTACCGCGGCCGGCGCGTGCTCCTGTTTTTCAGCGATCCCCAATGCGGGCCGTGCGACGAACTCGCTCCCCAGTTGGTCCGCCTGCATCGCGAGCGCGCCCATGATGGCCTGGGTGTAATCGTCGTGGGGCGCGGCGGCGCGGAAGAGAATCGCCGCAAGGCGGAGCAGCACGGCATGGAGTTTCCGGTGCTGCTTCAGGACAGAAAATGGAAAGTGTCAAAGGAGTACGACATGCTTGCCACGCCGGCGGCTTTTCTAATCGCTGAGGACGGCGTGATTGCCAGGGAACCAGCGGTGGGCAGGGACGCGATAATGGCGCTGGTCCGCAACGGCCAGGGTTAGTGGGGAGGAGAGCAATGAGCGCACTGATCGACGACATCTCGAGGGTCATCGCCAGCCCCGTTTCGCGACGAGAAGCATTCCGGCTGGTCGGCGGCGCCGTGGGCGGCGCCGTATTGGCTTCCTTAGGCTTAGCGAGGGCTGCCCGTGGCCGGCCACAGACGGTAGGCGCGTGCGCCCAGTACGGCCAGGTCCCGTGCGGCTCAACCTGCTGCTACACCTATGAGATGTGCTGCGGCGGGACCTGCTATGGCGCCGAAGTCAGTGCAGCCTATAATTGCTGCGGCACCATGCTTTGCAACAAGAGGTCCCAGCAGTGCTGCGCGAACCACTGCTGCTCGAAAACGCAAAGCTGCTGCGGCCTGCAGTGCTGCGCCCGTGGTCAGAACTGCTGCGGCAACAAATGTTGCGAGGCTAAAACTTTCTGCTGCGGCGCCTCTTGTTGCCCGTCAGGGTATTACTGTTGCGCCGGCAAGTGCGTGCCTTCCAGGCCGTCCAAGAGCGAGCCTTGTTTCAGAATCTGAGCTGTCCCAACCGCAGGGGGAAGCTCACCGTCTTGCAAAAACCAGAGAGTTGGGGGGCCGCGCGAGCACATGATTCGGCCGCAGTTGGGGCTCGCTCCCCGAACCGAAATCGCACCGCGCAGGCGCGTGGTAGCCTTGCTCTTCGTGCTTGCCGCCGCCGGCGTCAGCTTGTTGGCCGCCGCCGAAATTTCGCTGGTGGGGATCGTTGCCTCATTCCATACGCCTGAGACAGGTCGCCGGCTCCTGGCGTGGGATGCAGACGACCCCCGGCTCGAGGACCAACTCGGGCAAGTTTATAAAGACACCGATCCCGCCGAAGGCCTCCGCCACCTGCGCCGCGCTACCCAACTCAGCCCTGCTAGCCGGCTTTACTGGTCAGACCTCGAGTCAGCCTGTGAGTCCTCGGGTGATGCCCAGTGCGCCGATCAGGCCCGCGAACGCCTGTTGCAGTTATGTCCCATGGTGCCTGCTTACCATTGGCTGGTTGCTGATTCCTGTCTGCGGACGAACCGCGTCGATACGGCTCTCGAGCAATTTCGGCGTTTATTGCAGCTTGATCCAACCTATGCGGCGCCGGTTTGGTCCAGCCTTCAAACTTTGCAGCAGCCGGAGACTGTCTTTCAAAAGGTGCTGGCTGGCATTCCGGACGCCGAACTCCAAGTGGAGTACGTGGATTTCCTGAGCGACCAAGGAGACAACGATGCCGCCTATCGCATTTGGCGCCGCGTGGTCACGGATTCTCCTTCCTTTCCCTTCTCATCCGCCACGCCTTACCTCGATCGCCTGATTGCTTCGAGCAGAATCGAGGAGGCGGTGAACGTCTGGCAGGATCTCGAGCGCCTTGGAATCGTCGCGGTTGCGAATCAAAAGGACGACCTGATTTTCAACGGCGATTTCGAACGAGCGCCCTTGAAGGCGGGGTTTGACTGGAGGACCGGCCCCCCCACCTATCTAGCCGTCGATTTCTCCGCTCCCGGAGCTTACCATGGCGCCCATTGCCTCCGGGTAGACTTTACGGTGAGCCGCAACGACGAGTTTGAACCCGTCTATCAATTCGTGCCGGTCCTTTCTGGCCATGACTATCGGCTCGAGGCCTTCGTCCGCTCCGAGGACATCACCTCCGACACCGGCCCTTGCTTGCGCGTCAGTGACACACAACCGGGAGGCTTTGCTGACGCGGTCAGCGAGACCATGGTGGGAACAACGCCTTGGCATCCCGTGCGGCTGTCGTTTTCCACCGGACCGAAAACCCAGGCGGTGCGGGTTTCGCTCTGGCGGCCTCGCAGCCGGGCCTTCCCTACCGAAATCTCCGGCACGGCCTGGTTGGACGCAGTTTCGCTACGAGAGGAAGGAACCGCAGGGGCGCAGAGACACTGATGCAGCCACAAACTTATCCGGGCGCCGCAAGCCCGCCTCGCCCTTTATCCTTCGCACCTTCTCCTTTACCCTTTACCCCTTACCCGTTACACATCGCTCGCATCCTGCTCATCGCTGCTCTGCTTGCCGCGCCGCTGGCCTTCGGCGCCGTCGTTCCCGTGGCTTGGATGGCCCTGGGCCTGATCGCCAGCCTGGCGCTATTCTTGTGGGCCCTGGGAAGCGTTCAGCAAGGCGAGCTGAAGTTGATCTGGTCGCCGCTCTATATACCCCTGGCGATCTTCTTTCTCTTGGGAGTGGCTCAGTATGCGTCCAGGCTCACACTCGACACCTCGGAGACCCGCCAAGCTCTGGTTCTGCTGGGTACGGATTTGGCGCTTTTCTTCCTCGCCGTACAGCTCTTCGGCGGCGCCCGAAGCGCCGCTTTGCCTCCCTTCGGCCTGGTGGTTCTGATTTTTGCAGCTTGCATGGGACTGTTTGCAATTCTCCAGTCCACATCGGGGGCGGAGCGGATTTACGGCGTTGTTGAGACCCCGGGCGGCATGCTCTTCGGTCCCTACGTCAATCGCGACCACTTCGCTGGGCTGATGGAAATGCTCCTGCCGGTTGCGGTCCTCTATACTGCCGGGCGGCACGAGAGGTTCTCGCTCGAGGGTTCCGTATGGCGTGTCTCCGCGCTTGCCCTCGCCCTGGCCTCGCTGCTCCTTTCCGGCTCGCGGGGCGGCCTGCTGGCGCTGGCTGCGGAGATCGCACTCGCCGCCCTCATCCTCCGCCGGGCGGCGGCTCGCGCCGGCGAGAGGCGGCGCCTGGCCACCGCTGCCGCCTTCGCCCTGGTGGCGGGCGTCATGCTGTTTGCCTACATCGACCCGGGCTGGGTTGCCAAGAAGCTGGGCTCAGTAGCTTATGTTGATAGGACTTGGGCGGAGTGGGCCGGCGACCGCGAAAGCATGGCTCGCGATGCCCTCCGCATGTGGAGCGACCATCCCCTGCTGGGCGTCGGCTTGGGAGACTTCGAGACCGCTTACCCACGCTATCAGAGTATTTCCACCGATATGTGGATCGACCACGCCCACAACGATTATGTCGAGGCCGCCGCGGAAACCGGACTTGTCGGCGCCTTGCTCGTCCTCGCCGCGCTGGCGCTGTTTATTCGCCTGGCGTTCCGTGATTGGAAGAATCCCTTCCGATCTCAAGCCGGGTGTATTCGTTTGGGCGCCGCCATTGCCTGCTGCGGCATGTTGGTGCACAGCTTGGGGGATTTCAACTTGCACATCCCCGCCAACGCGGCATGGTTTGCAGTCCTCGCAGGCATAGCGTGCTCTGATCGCCGATCATCGATTGTCGATTGACGATCCGGCATTGGCGATTTGCGATTGCCGATTTGCGATTGCCAATTTGCGATTGGTGATCTGGAATTTGAAATCTGAAATCTGGAATCTGAAATCTGCAATCTTGCCTATTGTTGATCTGAAATCTGAAATCCGCGATCTGCATTCTTGCCTATTGGTGGTCTGAAATCTGAAATCTGGAATCTGGAATCCGCAATCTGCATTCTTGCCTATTGTTGGTCTGAAATCTGAAATCTGGAATCCGGAATCCGCCATCTGCGATCTTGCCTATTGTTGATCTGAAATCTGAAATCTGAAGTCCGGAATCTGCCATCTTCACTCCTGGTGATTGCAGACTGACCGACGAGCGGCCCCCACAAGCAGGAGTCGGCAATCGACAATCAGCTATCAGTGCCGCTCCGCGAATTTGTCGGAAACCTTTGCTGATTGCTGAAAGCTCCGTTGGTTGAGGTAACTGAAACCCTCCGCGTCTGTGCTCCTCAATACAAGAGCCACCCCTCGCCAAGTCGGATGAAGGTGCCGAGGGATAGAGAGGGGGCCAAAAGAACGAGGTCTCCGACCAGCAGGGCCAGCTTCGACTTCACTTGTAACGAAGCCTTCATGCGGGTACTCGGTTCTCCATCGCCAGGGCGTCCATCTCCCTTAGCAGCTTATCGTACTGATCGACCACAGCGTCCGGGCAATAGTGGCGCGCCATGAATTCAGCTCCGCCGCGCCCGAGGCATTCGCGGGCAGACGCGTCATGGTACAAGGTCACAATGGCCCGGCAGAAATCTTCCACGTCGCCCGGCGCGGTGACGAGTCCTGCACTTGCCTCCCGAAGGAGCCGGGCGGTATCGGAGTCGGCGTCCACACTGGCAACCACAGGGCGCGCGGCGAGCAAAAAGCTATAAACGCGGCTGGGAAATGAGGTCTTGCCGACGCCCGGCTTTGTGGTCAGGACAAAGACATCGGCACTGGCCAGCATCTCAGGAAGCGTTTCGCCGGGCTGCGTGGGAAGAAACCTCAGGTTCGCAACCTGCCGCTCCCTGGCCAAACGCGCCAAGCCTGCCTGTTTCGAACCCTCGCCAATGACCAGGAACAGAAGGTCTGCGATCGAGGCCAGCTTCTGCGCGGCCTCGACCAGCATCTCCGTCCCATGGGTGTAACCAATGTTACCTGCGTACATGACCACGAACCTATCGTCGAGCTGCCAGCGGCGGCTGAAGGAATTGCAGCGGGGTAGAGGCGTGATGGCCGAGGTGTCAATGAAATTGGGGATGTTCTGGATTTTCCGAGGGTCGATGCCCTGGGCAGCGATATTTTCAGCAAAGGAATTTGTGATCACAGTGATTCGGTCACAGCGCTGGTAGATGTGAGTCATCAGCCAGGTCATGGCACGCGTGAGCCAGCCCGCGCGGACCTCGCCACTGGCAAGATAGGCATCCGGGAAAAGATCCTGGGCATTGTAAATTACCGGGCAACGCCACAGGGCCTTCAGGAAAAGGGCACTGAACCCCAGCCAAAAGGGCGGTGAGACCACAAGCACCGCACCGGGGCGACCCGTAAACAGGCTGGCGAGAAAACTGGTCAGTGTAAAGGCCAGATAGTTTAGCAGCTCCGCAATCTTGCCATAGGATCTTGGGAGAGCCCAGCAGCGCACGATCTTCACACCCTCGTAAAGTTCTCGCCGAAAAGGCCGGAACAGGTAACCGGGCGGAACACGGGGAAGCCGGTGGTGGGGTGTGCCCGCGAGTACCGTCACCTGGTGGCCGCGCGCAGCAAGCGCTCGTGCCAGGCCCGTAACCACGTCAGCGCTACCCGTGACCTCGGGTGCGAATCGGATGCTAAAGATCAAGAGACGCATAGCAAATTCCGCATGCTCACAACCTGCACGATCGCGTGCGGTTAAATCCTCCCTTCTGGGCGAGTGGTTGCCGCGCCACTGCTTGCGGCGTCGCGCACGGGGTTCAAGTGCTCGAAGACCTCGGGCACTTTCTGGACGCCTTCGCGCCAGGAAAAACGCGCCACCCGCGCCGGACCGCGCCGTGCCGGTGAATCCCGCGGAGACCGATCCGAAAGCACCTGTAGGATTTTATCGGCCACATCGCCAGGGTCTTCACCGTCAAAAAAACCGCGGCATCGCCACAGATATCCGTCCTGGGACGGCGCTGACAGCACAGGACGAGTGCCCCACAGGCGAGGGTTTCAATCAGCACATTGCCGCACGACTCGAGCAGGGACGGGAATACGAAGCATTCGGCGTTTCCAAAGAGCAACGGCACACGTTCATGCGGAACTTAACCCAGGAATTTCACGCGATCAGCGCACCCTTCGCGCCAGAAATCTCGTGACCCTCCCGACATACCATGAGCCCCACGCACCTCCTGGAACAACCAGGGGCATGGTCACCTTACCCTACTTCACCAGAGAAGCATAATCCTTGTCCAGATTCAAGTGACGTTATGAGATCATCCCGCGACCACTGACTCTTAATAACTAACCCGTGTGACAATGGCGCTTAGTCGATCGGCGCCGTGGGTCGATTCGCCGCTTTCCAGGGCCCGCAAGTGACTAAAGTTTCGCCAGGTTGTTCGTAAGCTTGGAGCGCACAAGCCCCTCAGGTCATTTGCTGGGCTCGTGTGACAGTCAACGTGCAGCTCCGATGGCGTTTGCAAGCCTGATTACAGGCATACTGGGAATTGATCATTTATGTCTACATATATATGAGCCCTCAGGCGATAGACGAGTAGTTATCCTCTCGCGGGGCGCGTGACTCCTCCGGCGTAGGAAGCTGACCTTTGGCCACGCGTTCCAGCATCTCCACAAAGCGGCTGGCAATGTCATCCCACGAGGGCGCCTTTGCCAGAATGCGGTGGCCGTTCTCGACCAGGCGCCGGCGAAGCTCCTCGTCTTCCATCACTCTCGCCATGGCCTTCGCCACGCTGTCCGCATCCAACGGGTCGAAGTAAACTGCGGCGTCCTGACAGCGTTCGTGAGCAAAGTCGCGATCGCTGGTGAGAATCGGTAAACCAAAGTGCATGGCCTCGTCATACGTGAACGAAAACGTTTCCATAAGGGTCGGAAAGATGTATGCATCCCCAGACTGATACAAGCCGGACAGCTCTTCGCGGCTTACCGGCCCGACGCAGGTAATGCTCGAGGATTCTCCGGCCTGCTCTATCTTGCGCAGAAACCTTCTTGCGCCGGCATCTTGATCTGCGGAGATGTTAATCAAGCACCGCGCGGGCCTCGAAGTATAACGGGGTAGCTTTTGAAGGGCATCGAAGAGAATTTCTATGTTCTTGTGCGGATAGTATCGGGCGAAACATAAGAAGCGGAACGGCTCGCTTGAGGGGTGGCCTTGAGATGAGTTGCGCCGGCATGGGTCAAAAGGTGGCATGGCATTGGGAATGACGAGAATCCTTTCAGGGTGGATCCCATAGATGGACACAAGCCGCTGTTTGATAGCCTCAATTTGAACCATGATTGAGACCTCATGCGGCAAGCGCCGGTACAGCCACCGGCCGTAGGTGACCCTGAGCTTGTCTCTAATGGCAAGGCGCCTCTCCACTGCCGGCTCGCGATATACCACATGTGGAAACTGGAGGAATACAGCCGTTCGGCACGCCAAGCGGCGGGGGGCATAACTGCCCATGCACACCAAAGCGTCAGCGCGTTGATCGCGACACAATCTTGGAACATATCGATTAAGAAGAATCTCACGGCGGAGCAAGCTTTGTGTTTTGGGAATGAGAACGGCAGAGATGTTGGGGGCCACGATATCCGCATACTCGGGAATGTCGGGCAAGATCAAGGTGAAGTCATGCTCCAAATGCTTACCGAGATGCTGAAGTATCCCCAGCGCCACTTGTTTCGTGCCGTACGATAAAAGACCCAGGCCCTCAACGACAAACTTCATCGCTTGCCTCTCCCCCAACAGCTAAGGAGCTTTGCACAAATCTGATCGACGCCTCCGTAGCAGTCCCCCATTCGGTTTCAGGTTTCAGCCCTGACATGCGACACCCATAACCTGGCGCCTTGGGCAGAGTGCCGTTGCAACGAGACTCGGCCACAGTTTCTTGGCGATGATCAGAAGAGGGTCTGCGGACCCCGGGCGCCCTCCGGCTTCTCCCAAATCGCTCCCATTGTAATATATCTCACGGATTTTGGAATTCGGGGAGGGAGTTCGCTCCAAGAATGGCTTGCCAAGGCCACCGCGAGCGGGAGGTTTGCAGGTGGGGCATCCGCGCGGCGCGCCAAGCAGACATCCGGCGGCTGGGCGCTCACGGAAGCCCGCTACTCTCTCCTCGAAAGAAGAAACGCAAGTGGGCCGTAGAGGCTGCCGAGCAGGAAGGGAAGCCTCGGGACTCTGACTGGAGCAGAAGGTGACTTAACCCGCCACCGACGCAGAATGCGTGAAGCCGTGTAGCGAAGGATTTCCCCACGCAGCGAGGGTTCTTGTAAGAAATACTTCGTGAGCATGGCGGTGTGTCCACAGGCCGACTGGAAGGCCCCTTGTCGAAAGGCCCGCCATTCCGTGGCGTGGCGATGAAAGATGCGGGCCGCCGGCTCGACCACGATTTTGCCTCCACCACGCAGCAGCCGGAGGAAAAGGTCTGTCTCTTCGGCGGAACTGATTCGTGTCCCCCGGCCGAAGCGCACATCGAAGTACCCGAAGCGCTCGAAGGCTTCGCTGCGGATCGCCATATTTGATCCGGTTCCCCGCATCGCCAGGCGGAGGGGAAAGGGATGCTCCTCACGGGGAGCTTCGAGAAGGAGTTGTGTTTCCGGCACGGAGGCGCGGTACAGGCCGTCAAAGGCTTGGCTTACCGGGTCTGCGAGCGTTTGCGGCCAGATGCTGCCTACCACGGCGTGGACCTGCGGGTCGGCAAACGGAGGCAGCAAGTGAGGAATCCAATCGCAATCCGCCTGGGCGTCGTCGTCGATGAAAGCCAGGAAGGCACCGCCGGAGGCACGGATGCCCGCGTTACGCGCGCTGCCCAAGCCGCGGCGGCCTTCCGTAGTGAGTCTTGCTTCGTGGCGCTTGGCGATCTCCTCCACTGTCGCGAGGTGTGGGCCGTTATTGACAACGACAACTTCCGCCCCTGCCACCCGGAAAGGTCGTAGAGAAGCAAGGCAACGCTCGAGGTCCGCCAAGCGGTCAACCGTGCAGACGATGATGCTCGTCTGTTTTAACAGTTCGCCAAGGGCTTCCATTTTCTCTTCCGTCATCGCGTGCTTACCCGGCTGCCCACGCGCGCGGTTCGGGATTGGGGTTCCGCATCTTCCAGAATGCCTGACCCCGAACCCCTAGCCCCAAATCAACAGCTCGTCATAAAGCTTGCCGAAGCTCTCTACCATCTGCGCGAGGCTGAAGTGATCCCGCACTCTTGCTTGCGCGGCTGCCCCCATACCCAACCTTTGCTCCCGGTTGTTCAGCAGGAGGCAGAAATATCAGCGTGGCTGGCAAGAAGAACAGGGTTGGGGGGTCGAAAATTCCCGCAGAGGCCGGAATGACGTGTCGCTCCGGGCGTGGCATTCTTCGCTTCTCCGAAGCCAAATTGGCTTGCGATTTCTTGCCTGGGGACGGCAACGCAATCTTCACTCTTAAGTCGCAGGGACTCCCGCTTATTCAGCGCAAATGGCGGTCGGCCGCTAAGTCTAACACATACTGTGCGCTTGTCGATCAGACAAAAGGGAGCTCGAGCCGCTTCGCATTCTTGAATCTCAAATCTGCTCTGAAAATGGTTGCGCCGCAGGCGCATTTTCATGGTTTCTGGGCGCCGCCGGCGGCGTGAGGGACTGCCGCGAAAATAACTCCCCTTCTCAGCGGGAGGAGGGGGCCGGGGGGTGGTGGGCATAGGCGTTAAGATAAGGCGGACACGGTGGATATTTAATGCCCGAAGGGCATTAACATCATTAGCCGTAGGTAAAACCTACGGACCAGATGCCAGCCCCTCAGCTCGCCTGCGACCCCGGAGGG
>Ga0326728_10003546_pt1 | contig 48090 bp, 41 predicted proteins | sample MB3enrmetagenome_FD_207602 | JGI IMG/M metagenome (GOLD analysis project Ga0326728, IMG submission 207602) | Lab enriched peat soil microbial communities from McLean, Ithaca, NY, United States - MB31MN | ecosystem: Environmental > Terrestrial > Soil > Wetlands > Peat | place: USA: New York...
GCCTCGGTTATTATTCGGGTAGCCGGCGCCGCTACCACGATTTGGCGACCCATGAGGTTCTCGTGGTCTTGATTCGTTCACTTTAATAGCGAAGCCGTTTATTTCTCTGCCATTCAACCCCGCGATTGCAGCCAGCGCCTCATCCTGGTTCGCCATGGCAACAAATCCGAATCCCCGCGATTTGAGAGTTTCATGGTCCAGAATGATTTTGACGGAATCTACCTTGCCAAAAACTTCAAACTCTTTCTGAATCTCCTCTTCTGTCGTCTTGAATGAGAGACTTCCTACAAAGATGTTCATGCTTGTCCTTTTTACATGATTCCATTTTGAACTAGGTCCGATTACTTCTGACCGGTTGAAAAGAACAGAAGGCTCATCGGAGATAGCCACAAGGAAACATTGGGTTTAGTGTGAAATAATGAGGCAATCCATTGTCGTCAGAATTGGCGTATACTCACTTCGTCACATTATTTTAGACACAACCGCCCATAAAAGCAACCATTGAAGCAAGCTCCGACCGGTCATTTTTTATCCATTCGCTGATATTGGCATGCGGTGTTACACTCCGGGAAAACGGTCTTGCCAAAGTCGGCGTGCTGCAAACTCTACGGGGAGAGTTCCCTGCGCAGGCAAGCTCAGGGCCGCTATCCTTATGTGGCCTTGAAATCCGGCTTCAATCCGGCTATGATCTCAACAAGTGGACAGTGGCGGAATCTGTACCTTTACCCTTTCACACTGAATCTTGCCGATTTTTACACTGCCCCCGGTATCGGGTTTACAGCTTTACCAAAAGAGGGAAACTGTGTCTCCGCGATGCGTGCAGAGACCAGATAATGTTGGAAACAAAGGGCAGAGCAGAAATCAACCAAAGCATCCCGGAGATGGAGAATAGGAGCAAAAAGGGGGCTGCCGGTGGTGAGAAGAAACAGAGAAAGCTGAAAGAAGTAAAAAAATGAAATTGGCTCTGATAGCATACATAAGCAACATTGTGGATCTTGCAAACGAAATCGGCCACCGGGAAGCAGATGGTGTCCCGGGGTGTACATAACCTTTTTAGGCCATTACCTGAACCTTTTGTGCAAAATGGCGGCTCCGTGCGAAAGGCTCTCAGTCGAATCGAGTAAGAAAGCTTTGGCTTAAGCAAAGAATGGAAGACAAGCCGGAGTAAGTTTCCGGCTTTGTCTTTTCGAGAGAAAGCTTAATGGCAATCCGAAGATAATCGGAATTCCGCTGCTCAAGCAAAACAGAGGGGAGTGAATTTGAACATTTATGTTGGCAATTTAGCCTTTAATGTCACTGCAGAAGACTTGAGATCCCTTTTCTCCGGGTACGGAGAAGTATCTGCTGTGAACATTCGTAAGGAAAGGTTCTCAGGACAGTCAAAAGGGTTTGGATTCGTGGAAATGCCAAACAACTCGGATGCGGACAAGGCCATGAAGGCCCTGAACCGGACCGCCATAAAGACCAACTTATAAAGTTGAGTCAGGCAAAACCACCTGCTAAACGATCCCGACGCGGGTCAAGATATTAGTGCTTACAACACGTAAGAAACAGATTTGGAGGAATGAAATTATGGCTCAGAGATCAAAAGCGACCTTTCAGAAGCGAGAAAGGGAAAGAGACAAGCAAATGAAACAAAGGGACAAGGAAGCCCGCCGCCTGGAAGCCAAGAAGGCCAAAGCGGAACGTGAACCGATCAACAGTAATGAAGACCCGGATATAGCCGGAATCAAGCCTGGCCCCCAGCCTCTCCCTGAGCAATGGCAATGGGCTGCGCGGGTGGACGGCAAGTAGGCGGCATCTTTAGGGCGCACGAATAAGCAACGCAATACAGGAGCTATCTTCAAATATGTCATTCAATTCGCTCGGCCTCTCGGCCGAATTACTCCGTGCCATTGCCGATCAAGGCTATCGCAAACCAACTCCCGTTCAACGCCAGGCAATCCCCATCATTCTTGAAAAAAAGGACATTCTGGCCGGTGCTCAAACCGGCACGGGCAAAACCGCCGGTTTCACTCTGCCGCTACTGCAGCTCTTGAGCAAACGCACCACTAAAAGGGGAAAGAATAGCATCCGCGCTTTGATACTTACCCCGACCCGTGAGCTTGCAGCCCAGGTCGAAGAGAATGTGGCGGCCTACGGAAAATATCTGCCGCTGAAATCGGCGGTTATTTTTGGCGGAGTCAAGATCAATCCGCAAATCGAAAAAATCCGCCGAGGTGTCGATATTCTGGTCGCAACCCCGGGACGTTTGCTGGACCATATCCAACAACAAACCTTGAATCTTTCGGAAGTCGAGATATTGGTCCTGGACGAAGCGGATCGTATGTTGGATATGGGATTTATTCGTGATATCCGCAGAATAATCGCACTGCTGCCGGAACGGCGGCAAAATCTCCTGTTCTTCGCCACTTTCTCCAATGAAATCACAACACTTGCCGAAAGTTTGTTGAACTCGCCAGTCCTGATCGAGGTGGCCAGTCGCAATACTGCCCCGGAAAAGCTCGAACAGATCATCCATCCCGTGGATCGCACACGTAAACGCGAACTGCTCTCTTTTCTTATCGGTTCCAAAAACTGGCGGCAAGTCCTCGTATTCACCCGAACCAAGCACAGCGCCAACCGACTGACCAGGCAACTTGAAAACGATGGGATCAGTGCGTCGGCTATCCACGGCAACAAGAGCCAGGGGACACGTACTCGGGCATTGGCAGGCTTCAAGCATGGTGACGTCAGGGTGTTGGTTGCTACTGATATTGCGGCGCGAGGACTAGATATCGATCATTTACCGCATGTTGTAAATTTTGAACTGCCCAGTGTGGCCCAGGATTATCTGCACCGTATCGGCCGCACCGGTCGTGCCGAGCGCAAAGGAATCGCCATATCGCTCGTATGTATCGATGAGCGGGAGCAACTAAAAGAGATCGAACGTCTACTCAAGCGCACAATCCCTCAGGAGATAATCGAGGGATATGAACCCGACCCGTCGATAAAGGCCGAACCGATCCCCAAGGGGCAAAATAATCCGAATCAGCGCCAGAGAGGGAATTTTCAGCCCCGCAAATCCTGGAGCGACGTGAATAGTCCCAATCACGCTGCCGGCCGAAAATTCAGCATAGGCAAAAAGCACCTCAAGCAAGGCTCCAGGAACGAAGAGCCGATGCGCGGACCCCAAGATATCTCTAGAAAGCACTCGGGGAAAGCACGGTCGACCCCTCACGGCTGCGTAATGTCAAAATCAGGGCCTCTATCGGACAGGTGAGATCACTTTGTTCTGCCGCTTTAATACGAAGTTACAAAACTTTATCAAAGCACTTTGCATGCTTTTCCAAAACGTGGGGACTTTCGCCCCCACGCCCCCATCGCTGCTCTCCCAAGGTTACCTGTTTCCGCCATGCATGACATTTATCGAGGGCTAAGTTATCGCTGCCAGGCCGTTGAGCGTGGGGGAACAGGGGTAAAAATGCGCGGCGGGACGTTTTACGGTTCTCAAATCGGGGAAGAGGATATTTTTAGAGATGATTCCTCCGACTTGCTAAGACAGCTCCTCACGTCCCTTTGGGACACTCTGGAACCATGAAAAGTTCGTTATTTTTTGTAGGAGGGGCTTCCAGCCCCGACGAACTTTTCGTAAGAGTAGGCTCAGGATTTCTAACCCGCTATACCGCGTCGAGCACCTCGCCGTTCATAGCGCCTTCAAGGACTTGCACATAAGCGCGCGCAACCACTTCGACGGGGGTTCCCATCGAAGGGTCCATGTTGAAAGCCTTGAGCGTATCAACCACCCAATTCGGGCTTACGACGTTGATGCGTATGCCCCTGGGCATTTCCAGCGCCGCCGCCCCGGCAAAGCCTTCGATCGCCGAGTTCACGAGACTGATCGCAGTTGAACCATTCATGGGCTTGCGGCTTAACATTCCGCTCGTAAGCGTGAACGATCCGTTATCGTTTACGTGTTCCATGCCCAGGCGCACAAGGTTTACCTGCCCCATCAGTTTACTGTTCAGGCCGAGTGCAAAGTCCGCATCGGAAAGAGAAGCCATGGGACCGAACTTGGCAAGTCCCGCTGCACAGATCACGGCATCGACTCGTCCTGTCGTCTTGAACATCCTCGAAATGGATGTACTGTCCGCAATATCAACCGTGACAGCAGATTTGCTGAAGCTAACCGGGATCACTTCGCAGCGGTTGCCGATCTCCTGCACAACGGCGCTGCCTATTGTTCCCGTCGCACCGATTACAATGATCTTCATGTCTTTATCCTCCTGAGTAAGGCTTTAGAAGGTCGAAGCTCTACTAACCCTTATATAATACAACATCAGGACATGCGGGAGGTGGCCAACCGCAGCAGTTGATAGATAGTAAACGTGTAGGGAGCCTCGCGCTGCAACTGCCGTGATCGCGCCAGCACCGCCCCACAGATTTCTTCCAACTCCAGCGGGCGGTGGTGTTCAAAATCCACCAGCATCGAGGTTTTTATCGGGTCAAAGTGACGGATTAATTCAAACATTTCCTTGCAATCGGCTTCGGTCAACGATACCCCATCGGCAGCAGCGGCGACCGTGGCTTCGGCCATCAATCCGTAGACAATCTGAGACAGCCCGGGGTCGTGCATGAGCGTTCCGGTATCCAGTCGGGTAATGGCTGATAAAGGGTTCACACCGTTGTTGATGACCAGCTTGCGCCACAATTCAAGTTGAATGTTGTCGGTCACTCGGGTGGGAATGCCGGCCTGGTTGAAAACAGCATCCAGCCGCATGAGCAGTTCTGTGGAGTTAGAGGCCGCCGCAGCCGTCGGCCATTGGCCCAGCACGACCTGCGCCGGCCCAACGGCGTCAATGATGCCCGGCGCTGTCAGGTGCGAGCCGATCCGCACGGCCAGCCCTCCTAGAACCCGCTCCCTGCCCAAATGTCCGGAAAGCAAAGCCTCATTGTCCACTCCGTTTTGTAACGACAGCACCGGCGTGGACAACTCCCCGAGCCGGTCTGCAAGCTGACGGGCGATGGCCCCGGTGTCCGTCGCTTTGGCACAGAGAATAATCAGGTCCACTTCGGGTGGTAAGGAGCCTTGGAGAAATTGTTCCAGCGAGCAAGCTCTTACGGAGGCTTCAAACCGCCATTCGGGATGGTTAACGCGCAGTCCTCGGGTTTGTAGCACCTGCAGGTGAGTTCCCCTGGCAATAAAGGTAACCATCTGTCCGTTGGCTTGCAGTCGCGCGCCGTAATAGCCGCCGATCCCTCCTGTGCCGATAACTACAAAATGCATGGTCTATTTCCTTTCTTTTCGGCGCTGATGAAAATGCTTGCTGAAGTTCATTCGGAGCCTGGAAATGGCGAAATGATCAAGCAAGCCATCAGTTTCCACTCCTGCATTCCATCCTCACCGTCCGATAACCAGGACAACAAAGCTACCATCAACTATCTTCGGTCGTGATTTCGGGTCGGTTGTTGGAACAAATTCGGCCGTGGGCAGGTAGACATTGTGAGTTTTGGGATCAATCACCATGGTGCGCGCTCCAACCTGAGTGGTGACGGTCTCGGCCACCTCAAACTTCCCCGGCGAGGACTCCCGCACAACGGTCATCGTGCCATCCCCATTTGAACTGAAAGCAAGACCCGGTTCATCATCAAAGCCGTTTCCATCGACACGATCACCTATGGATACTGTTGCGATCACTTTACCGGATTCCACATCGAGAACAGTCATGAGCTTGTTGTGACACCCTGAAAAGACCCTGTGGCGCGCTCGGTCGATAGCCATTCCCGTTGGTTCTTCGCAGGGTTTAAGCGAGAAGCGATTCGTCACCGAAAGCAATCGGCTGTCTATTTCGGCCACCTCGTTCGTGTTTTCGATATTTACGTATACTTTGCCCTTGCCATCTGTAGTTGCAAATTCGGGCTTACCGCCGAGCGCAAGGGTTTTAACGACTTCCCCGGAGGCGGCATTGAACAAGGTTGCATCCTGACTGCGGCCATTGAAGGTAAATACCAGTTTAGAGAAAGTGTCGTACAGAATGGCATCGGGATTTGAACCGGTTTTAACCTGGCCGATGACTTTGAGGGTTTTTAAATCGAAAATGGAGGCTGAATCCGCGCGTCCGTTGCTGGTAAAGCCACGATTGAGTTCAGGGGCCAAGGCAATTCCGTGAACACCCGGAGTGTCGGAAATATCGCCAATCAGCTTTCCTGTTTCGATTTCTATCACCATCACATGGGTGGCGCGGGCGATGTAGAGGCGTCGGGCCTCACTATCCAACGCCAGGTAATCCCAGCCACCTTCGCCGCCGAGTTGGAATCTATTGATCAAGTGGTAAGCAGGATTCGCCGCATACGCATGAGCACTAAAAAGCAAGCTACAGATCAACAGGAATGCTTTCATGCCGTTCCTTTTCATTAACGGGTGATCTCCCCCACCAAATTCTTCGTTTCCGTCTTCAGTGTCTTATTCACCATGATTCAAATTCTATTCATCCCGGCCGGAATCATAAAAATGCACTCGTCGGGTTCTCCTGCATGAGATTTTCTTTCCGAGGCCCAGTGGAAATTCGAATTTGATCCACGATGCTAGTGAAGGGAAATCTGGATGTCAATAAGCGATGCCGGCTCGACGATCGAACGTCGCCTCGGTTTCGACCACCTCATGAAAACCGTTCCGCCTCGGTCTTGGTGGTATCCAAGATCGGGTCGTATTCGATGCGAACAATCTCTGCTGCAGATCGGCCATCCTGCCCTCGCTTCACTTTATTTTTATGAGCGGATTCTTATCTTTATGTAAAGATATCAAATAATTATGTCTTTTGACGGGGGAAGTTCAATGAACGCAAATAGTCTTTGGCATAAAAATTTACTGCACGCATGCATTTGGGTCCTGGTTTTTCTATTGGCGGCTCCGGTTGGGGCGCAGGCCCAAAATAACGGCCCTGCCGATCAGAGCGACATAGCCGGCGTCCAAACGGCCATACAAAACAACGAGGCCCAGACGTTAAATCGGGCGCAACTCGACCAGATGCTTGCACCTATCGCGCTCTATCCCGATTCGCTGCTCGCACAAGTCCTCATCGCGGCAACATACCCGGACCAGGTGGCCGCAGCCGATCAATGGGTCAAGGGGCATCTCGACCTCAAGGGAGATGCGCTTAACTCAGCATTGAACAACATGAATTGGGACCTCAGCGTGAAGGCGTTGGCGCCTTTTCCACAGGTGCTTGGAATGATGGACGAGCACATGGATTGGACGAAGAAGATCGGTCACGCTTTCCTGGCTCAGCAAGCCGATGTTATGAGTTCCATCCAGTCACTGCGGCATAAAGCATACGCCCAGGGTAATCTCAAAACAACCGAACAACAGAAGGTAGCCGTGCAAGGAGAAGATATCGAAATCGAACCCGCTCAACCGGATACCGTTTATGTACCATATTATGATCCTTCCTTGGTTTATGGTTCATGGGGGTGGCCCGATTACCCCCCGTTCGCTTACTACGCTCTTTGGGGACCATGGTTCACTGCCGGCCTATTCGGTTGGGGCTGGGGCGTCGGAGTAGGCCCGAACTGGGGTTGGGGCTGGGGATCTTGGAATTGGGGCGGCGGTAACGCATATGTAAACGTCAACCGAAACATCAATATTAACGACCGCCATCAGCATCTCTCCCGCAATAATCTCAGGACTGCCGACCTGGCGCGGGCGTCCAGGGCAGCGGCCAGGACCGGGGTAGACCCGGTAAGGAACGCCGGCCGTCTGGCGGGCGCCCGAACTGGAGTTGCTCGTGGGGCAGCCGGCAGAACCGGCGTAACTGCCAACAGAGGCGCATATGGGAGATCTCGAACCAGCGGAACGCCGTCAGTGCGCTCAGCCCAAGGCGCCCTCCACGGAGGCGGCGCCCGGGGTGGGACAGTTGGCAGAACGGGTGTGACTGGACGACAAGGACTGGCTTCCAGTGACAGGGACATAGGAACACGCGGATTTCATGGTCAGGCGGGCCATGGCAGAGTAAGCCATGGCAGCTTCGGCGCTACTCGTAGTTTTGGCGGCGCCCGCAGCTTTGGTGGTTTCCACGACGGTGGAGGCGGTTTCCACGGCGGTGGAGGCGGTTTCCACGGTGGCGGAGGCGGTTTCCACGGTGGTGGGGGTCACGGAGGCGGCGGTCACGGTGGTGGCGGTCACGGTGGTGGCGGTCACGGTGGCGGCGGCCATGGAGGCGGCGGCAGACGCTAATGCATTGCCGGCGATCGACGCACGGGATGAGCTGCATTTCACCGCATCCAAGGTATCTTGCGCACTGCGCCTTTTAATTAGTCACTTGCGGTCAGGGAAAAACGCTTCAAAGCAAATCCGCGAACGCGTAAAGGTGGAGGCCAAAAGCCACGATTTGAATCTCGAACGCCTGCTTGGAAAAAAGCCTCAGCAGGTCCAACAACCATGCTGATCTTGTGAATGCGAGAGGGCGATGCTCTCTGACGAACTCGACGTCACGCCGGCCAGAGCATGCCCCTTCGCATTGTTGGGATACCCAAGGAACCTGAATTCCTTGAAAGATATAATTTGAGATGGCGGCGTTATTCCTAGATGCCGGGAGAGCCAAAAAACCACTCCAACGCGCCTTGTTTAATCTTTTGCTCTCCATATGAGCACTCGGAAAGATCGATCTTGCACTCCTGCGTCATTCCTTTTTTCTCAACTTCGGCCACTGTCTTTTTCTGGGCCTCCAGCATCATTTTTCCGCCGCGTGACGCCATTTCCCGGGCTTCAGCTTTGTCGGTCGCCATCACCCCTTGGCCTTTCATTATCATGTCATAGCCTTCTTGCATCATCTTTTCGGCAGAAGTCAATTCTGCGTCCTTCATTCCTTTCTTGGTCATTATGTCCATTATCTTCTTGTTTCCATCCATCATCTGCTTTGCGCCATCCATCATCGCCTGGTATGCTGCATCTATCTCAGCAGCATGCAAACATCCGGCAACAGCAAAAATACCGATTGACAAAATAGCGATCAAAGTGACTGAGAAATTGCGACTTGTCATTGTAGTGCCTCCTTGTGGATTCCCGGGGAAAATTAAAACATCTCGTTCGATTTCACACTTTTTGATTTCAGACTGCGTTATGCGTCTCGGTAATTTCCTGGAACCACCCCCTATCTGATAAAAGTACCTACCTGTAATCCTCAATGAGAGTAAACCATTGGCGATGAAGAAAAGTTAAAGAAGACATCAAGATTTGATAAAGAATTTGCAGATAGGACAAAGATGCGCTCCCTGGCGGTCTCCGCCATCCTCTGCGGCCTCAAAACCACCCACCGCAGAGGCGCAGAGAGCGCTGAGAAAAACGCCCCGGCAGAAAAGAAAACAAGAACTCAAAGAACCGGGTTTTATGAACTTTCTCCGTACCGAAGGTATTTTTGAGCACTTGACGCAGTGGAGGCGGACCCTCGCTACGCTTCGGGTCCCCGCTATATGCATTACGTCCGGTTGGTTCGGATAGTCGGCCCTCACTACCGTTCAGGCCCGGACTGTTCATGGCACGTAAGGCACGTATGGCAGCCGGGGATCCCGAGCCGAGCGGAGGGTCCACGCCCGATCTTTTGTGAGGGCGGAGGCCGCAGAGAGGTGCCCTTATAACCATCTGTATTCGCTCTGCGCCCCCTGCGTCTCTGCGGTGGTTCTTTTTTCAAAAGAAATGATTCCCTTGGCAATCTGCGGTCTCCGCCATCCCTTTACTACACGCGGCAGGGTTTTATTTCGAGATGAAAAAATGCAGAGCCGCATTGACTGGCCCTTGCCTTTGCAAACCTCTCTACCTCAGGTGGTCTTGCGCGCGCGGTCCGGCTTTATGAGCAGGAGCCGGGGGAGCCTTTCGGCTCCCCCTTGCCCGTGCGGTGTGTGCTTGGTGGGCGGCCTTGCTTACCTGCATAACACGAGGTCGATTCGTCCCGGTTCTCTCGATCATCACTTGGCGGTCGCGAAAGCCTTAAGGCAAACCCTGTCGCCAGTGTAATAGTAGGAAGTCGCAGTGGGATGAAAAACGGCCAGATCGGTCCAGGTGCCCTCCGCACCGGTGGGCGATATGTAGCTTTGCCCCATAATCACTGTTGAACGAGGAGAAGGGCCGGTATAAGGAGGATAACTGTTTCCCTGTGTAGCCTGGACCGCAATCGGATATTCATAGCCGGTGGAGTCGGTCAGCTCCACCACGACCGAGAAGTTCGCGCCCGGCGAAACTGCTACTGCCTTGCTGAGGGTATGCGTGTTATAACCGGCAGAGTAAAACATGCCAGTGTCTGAAACCAGAAGCGTTCCGCCCACCGGATCCACCGACGGAGTTGCGCCATCGCCGGAGGTCGGACAATTGCTATAAATTTTTACAGTATAGGTGGTGTTCGGGCTATAGGTGTAGAGGCCGACGGCCCTGATCATCTTTCCCTGTGATTGTGCTTTGAAAACATTGGCCATCCATGCAGTGCTGCTGTCGCCAAATCCCCGACTCTGCGTCCAACCGAGGGGATCGTACTGATAGGTCCAATTGTACGGTGTCGAACTCGCCATATTGTAGACATAAGCGTCCGGATTCACGGACTTGTCATAGTAAGACAGCCAGAAATAGCCGCTGTTTCCCCAATCTGTCCCCCAACTGTTTTTTACCAGCCAGGCGCCGTTGCCCGGCGGCGTAATGCCGAAGTTGGATTTAGGGTAGGAGTCGTTCCAGCCTACAATTGTGACCTCGTGCCCGTCGCCCTGGCTGTCTGTATTGTTGTAGTAGCATTCATCTCCGTTGCGTGCCGTCACCAGGTAAGGCGAACTCTGGTCTACCAAAAAGCCGATGGCGACGCCCGATCCTCCGGCGCCTGAACCATAGACCGCCTCTTTTGTATAAACGGTGACGGGATTGCCTTTGGAGTCCAGACCGGCGGGAATCAACTCAACCTGGTTGAGGTAGGCGTTCGCCCAGACGCTTTGGGGTAACGCCGGGACGGGCCCGGTCGGCCAAAGATATTCATATGTATTCGAATTTTGAGCGACCGCTCCATGGGCTGCTATATCGGCTATCGCCATGAGCTCGAAGCCGCCGGCGCAGGGGCCCCAGGAGAAACCGTGCGTATCGATGATGAACTGCTCCGAGAAGTCGGTCGTGGTCGGCATAATGGTGGACTCCAACGAAGCAAGCGCCGCAAACGCCCAGCAACTGCCGCAGTTGCCCTGGTCCTTCACCGGGGTGACCTTGTTTTCGGTGCGCAGGTCGAAAGAGGACGGCAAACGGCGGATGATGATTTCCGGTTGTGCTTTTAAAGATGCAGACTCGCGCAGATGTGTAAAATCGATCGGCGAGGGGATGAGTCCCGTCGGACGGCCTTCTGGAGAGACGGCGGCCAGCGGAGCTCCGTTAAGCTCGGCAGCGTTTTGCTTGGCCATGTACTCCTCGAACTTCGGATTCAACGGGGCCTTTTGAAACGCCTCCTGGGCCAGGACTGCGGCGTGAAAAACAAAAAGAAAGCTCACGACAATCAGAGTCGCACAACCAATAATTAGACCGGTTTTCTTAATGATTCCTCTCATGACTTTCTCCTTTTTTCTGTTTAGTTGATCGTTGTTAATTTCTTGTTTTCATCCTGTTGGGTTCGAACCGCGTTGCCTCTTTGGAGCAACGGTCGTGCTGAGGCTTCGAAAGCTTCGAGAGAAGTGGGGACTCGTATTCTAAGAGATTGATTTTTAACGGAATATTTCTGTGTCGATTTCGTGGTGAGACCGCGAGGGCCGAGGTTGGATACCGAATTTGATGTAAACCTGGTTGACGTTAACCAACGACTATTATGCCCGCCTCCAACCAGAGACTGCTATTTCACTTCAACGTCAACTCCGTTGCCTTTAGACAACCTTGTTTACATTAAATAGAGCACAGGACGTAACAAACCCTGGAAACCCCAGTCCATGCCTGGGGAAGTTCAATAACTTGCCTTGTTAACTTCTTGATTTGTTAAGATATGCGACCGATGTGTAAAGTAAAAGGCACTCAAGATTACACTGCACCAGGCGGCATCCGGTAAATCAGAGATCCCTTGATGCCAAGCAGGAGATATGGGGTCGGGCCGGCCCGACCCCAAGTGAACAAATGGCTACCGCGCGGGGTTCGTTAAACTTTCCCTTCGGCATTTGACCAACTCGGAGGTCAGGGGTCCTGGCCTCAGACCAAGTGAGACTCAGGTTTTTGTGCCTTTTGGCAGCCAGCTCTCTTTCCAAAAGCTGACTGGATCGCTATTTTGACTGGCAGGTTTCCGCCGGCGGTAAATTTTGCCGATCCCGGGGATCCAGCCTCGGAACGGGCTTTTCTGAGAACTAACAAGCCGTAACTGCCTTTGCAAATTTTGGATTGGAGCGAACATGGAAAAGTGGCGGGAAGAACTGCTGAAGGCTTTCAGGAATGTCAGGCAAGCAAGCATTAAGATGTGTGAGCCGCTCGAACCCGAAGACTTCCAGGTTCAACCTTCCGAAGAAGTCAGTCCGCCGAAGTGGAACCTTGGCCATACAAGCTGGTTTTTCTGGCAGTTTTTGCTGAAGCCGAGAAGCATGTCATCGCCGGTTGACGAGAGTTATGCGTATTTGCTCAATTCCTACTACCACAGGGCTGGCCTGAGGGGAGGGCGAGGCCGCAGGGGGTTTCGCACCCGTCCTACTATTAAAGAAATTTATCAGTACCGCAAGACTGTAGAGGAAAGGATGGAAGAGCTCCTTTCCAAAGCGCCTGAAACCGACCGGGAAGAGCTCACATTCCTGGCAACTGTGGGAGTAAACCATGAACAACAACATCAGGAGCTTTTCCATACCGAGATCAAGAATATTTATTATGAAAACCCCGTTAACCTTCGCCCCGTATACTGCCGGAAACGCGAACGAGCGCCGCAGGCATCCGGGCAGAGCGGGTTCATTCCTTTCAAAGGCGGGACCTTCGAGTTCGGCAACATCGAAGGCGGGTGGTGCTGGGATAACGAACTCGATATCCATACGGCGTTTGTCGGTGATTTCACGCTGCAAAACAAACTGGTCACCAATGAGGAATATTTGGAATTCATGGAAGACGGCGGTTATGAAAACTCATTGCTATGGCTTTCCGACGGCTGGTTCGAGATCGAAAAGCAGCGGTGGCGCGCGCCTCTATATTGGGATAAGATTGATGGGAAGTGGTGGACGTTTACATTAACCGGAATGCGTGAAGTGGATCCTGCCGAACCGGTTTGCCACTTGAGCTATTACGAGGCCTCCGCCTTTGCTTCCTGGAAATCGCAAGTGGATTCCAAATTCAGGGGCGCCCGCCTGCCGACCGAGCGCGAATGGGAGCTTGCGGCCAGAAAATCTGCGGCGGGCCTTAAAGGCAATCTTTTCGAAAAAGGAGAACTCCATCCAACCGCCTGCCCCTCGGGCGGTGAGATGCGCCAAATGATCGGCGACGTGTGGGAATGGACTTCGAGTCATTACGAGCCGTATCCGGGATTTCGGGAATTTCCAAGTGATCTGTCGGAATATAATGGAAAATTCATGAATAACCAGCGAGTGCTTCGGGGTGGATCCTGTGTGACTCCCGAAAATCATATCCGGATAAGTTATCGTAATTTTTGGTCTCCCGCCACCAGGTTTCAGTTCACGGGCTTCAGGCTGGCGAAGAGTCCGGAGTGAATCTGATTCGAGGTCTGACTTCCACCAGGGAAAACCATCCCCTCGAATCGGTGAACCAATTCTCTATGCAAAAACCTGTTTCTGCAAAAAGTCGGACGATTCCATCCGGAGTGAATTTACGGCATATTTCGGTGCTGATGGTCTCTCCTTTGCGGAGCCGTACTTTCATGAAGAGGTCTGAGATGTAAACCGAGACATCCCGCTTTGCGCGAAGATGCATTTCGATTTGCTCCTCTTTGGAATTGAAATAGGCGAGGTGCTCGAAGTCATCCGTCTTGAAATCGGCTCTGAGTTCCCGGTTTATATGAGACAATACGTTCAAGTTGAATTTTCCGGTAATGCCTCCCCTGTCATTATAGGCAGCCTCAATAATGTTGGCTGATTTAACCATATCCATGCCGATTAACAGGCGGTCGTTCGAATTCATGATCTTTCGAATTCTTGCAAGAAACTCCATGCACCCCTGCTCCGTGAAGTTTCCTATAGTGCTGCCGAAAAATGCCACCAGTTTTTTGCCACCGGACAGTATTCCGAGATTCCCGTTGAAGTCAGCTTTTAACCCAAGCACCTCCAGATCCGGGTAAATTTGAGGCAGTTCCTCGATCGCATTCTTTATGCAGTCCCCGCAAATATCTACTGAAACGTAGCGTAATCGGCTCGTGCCGATGGAAAAGGCCGTATTTAGCAATACCTTGATTTTGCCGACAGCCCCGCTGCCCAGCTCCACAATATCTCCCCCATCACCGGCGAGGAATTTCAAAACCCTTTTTGTGGAGCTTTGCAGTATCGACAGCTCCGTCCTGGTGAGATAGTACTCCGGAGCCTTTGTGATCTGTTCAAAAAGCCATGAGCCGTACGAATCGTATAAGTACTTGGAGGGAATTGATTTCTGTGGTTTTGTCAAGCCGGTCCGAATATCCCGCAAGAGTTCTTTTCGGTGGTCGACTTCCAGTAAGTTGAGAAATAGAATTCTTTTTTCATTGAGACCTGACCGCAAGGCATTGATCATAACCGGCACTCTTTCGATTTGTGAGCTTCCTCTTTAAAAAAGATAGTGAACCAACCGGCTAAGTGCAACTCTGCGCGTTCCGCATCACATGCATCACCCCCAATGAAGCGTTAAACCACCAAATCTTCGCTACTTTTACCAAACATTCCACAAGCCGGCTACTGGCGGCACGAATTGAAATTGTGCGTCAACATAAGCGCATGCAATCCAGATTAGGCAGTGGGAAGGGTAACCGCTTTATGATGTTTCCCGTTCATCTTCTGTAGCCATGCATTGATATTACATGCCTTCCGGCAAAAGGATTCGATTTCACCGGACTAGAAGCTCTCAGCAGGCAGGATTCAGGAAACTGCCGACATGGGCTACTGCTCACAGATGATCTGAAAACGGGAATAACAATTCGTTTGCCTAAAAGCCGGTTAAAGTTTCGGCAGAATTTCGCGCCACAGCCTCTTGAATCCGAGCATGGATAGGTAAATGCATCTGTCCGGATAAGCGTCATGAAGAGAACACAAATTAGCCACCGGGTCATACTCTTCGGCTCGTAGGTCTTCCTGCTTGCGGACACTTTTAAAAAGAAGTTCTACATTCTTTGACATCCAGGCTTCAATCACTATAGGTATTCCTAATGTGAATATAGGATCCACATTCAGATCTTTCCCAATGACCGGCTGCGTAACCACAAATTTTGCCCCGGCGCCAATTTTTTCCTTTAATCGGTTCAATTCGAATGGCAATGGACTGTAATGGTTATATGCACAGCCAGTGATAAACTTTCCGCTATATGCCGTGTTAATGTACCGAAGGAGGTCCGGGGTAGTGGCTATGCTTTGATCCCCACCAATACTCTTCGGATCAAGCTTAGATAAGCTTGGCCCCCCGTCACCACGAACGACGAGCAAATACTTCAAACCCAGCTCTGCTGCTTTCTTCAATAACTCATCGAGTTCCTCTTTCGTGTGAAAAGTGTTCAAATTCATAACGACTCTTTCAGGCTTGACCGGCAAACCTTCCAGCTCAATCATTTCAAGAAAACTGAGCCTTGGCCGACCCATAGGGTTGTCCGGAACGGAAATTCCTAAGCCTAAGTCAACAATTCGATAGTACCTTTCAGCAAACAAGCTGCTTTCGTAACGGTTGTCGGCTGATTCCAAACGTTTTGGGCTCAAAATCTCAACAAGGTAATCACATTCAAGCATGGCGTATCCTAGATCGTCCAGAGCATTCATTGGCTTAGGTCTTTGGGCAGTCGACCGATCATTCGACAAGTCCTCAAAATGCAAAGGGCCAAGGGTGTTTCTCAAGTCAGCCTGCAAAGAAGGAAATGGCCACCACCAGGACCCTATCAAATTGTTATCCCTAAGGAGAGAAATTCTACATCTATCTGCTCGACCGTCTGATGCACTGGTGCAGTCCATCAGTAGATTTGTTTCCAGAAAACCTTGAGCGAAAGTTCTCGGTCTCAATCCTCTAATATGACTTAAGGTCCAGAATCGACTGGCACAACTCTCGCCCAGCATGATGAGCCTCCTCGAGGTATCCGGCGAACTTCTCCACTTCTCCTTCGAAATCGAGTCCACGGTAAAGGAGTGATCTCCACAGCTCCATATCAAGAGGATCAAAGAAGTACCGGACCGAGAGTAGTGCTCCGTCGAATAGTCTTTTCCCTGAGGTCGCGCCGACTGAAATGAAGAGGCCCTTTCGAGAAAGCTCCCTTTTGCCGGCAGGGGTCTTCTCAACCCAGTATTTCCTTACCCAGAGCGATTGGCATCTGTCCATGAGAATTTTAGTATGGGCACTCACCGTGTAGAAAAAGATCGGGGATGCGAGCATCACACCGTCGCATTCCAAGAGCTGGTCGTAAACTGCTTGGAAATCGTCCTGAATCACACATCGCCCGGTCTTCTTGCAGCCGTAGATCTCTAAACACGGGGACATCTTCAGGTCCCGAAGGACTATCTCATTTACTTCTGCACCCTCGTCTCGTGCCCCTTGAACTGACCTTTTGAGCAATGAAGCAGTGTTTCCGTTGCGTCGAGGGCTGCCGTAAATGGCCAAAATCCTTGGCGTGTTCGACATTTCTTGCTCCTTACGGTCATCAGCTCCAATAATTCCAACTCGAAGACAGCCACCCCATGCCTGCGCGAAAACAGGTAGGCAGCCATCATGCCCGAAATGCCCGTCACTATGACTGCAACTTTCATTCGGGCTCCGATTCCCCGGGCCCGATGACCGGCAGGTCACTTACCTCCATACTTCCGGGTCGATCAATTTTTATTACGCACGGCACAGCATCCTACAGGTTGAGGCATTCCCTTATCTTATCTTCCCTGAAGCCCACAATGACCTTATCGCCTATAATAAGCGTAGGGAAAGAGCATCTGGGGTTGAATTCCTTGATCTTCTCCAGAATGATCTTCTTTTCCTCCCCTTCCAACTTATCCACATCGATACAGTCATACCTCACCCCACAGCCATTCAAGAACTCCTTGCAGTCTCTGCAGTGGCTACAAGTACTTAAGGCGTAAAGTATCACATCACAAGAATCCATCCCTGCACCTCTTATCTTCGGTTTGTTTGATCCTCGATTCGAGTCTGCTCCCACTCACAATCAAAGACAGACTAACGGCTTCAGGAGTTTAGTCGTTCCGATTCCACCTTGGCCAAGTCAAGCTTTGCAGCCAGCAGCTTCCTATAGAGTGACTCAACTTTTGTTGAGTTTTTAGCCACTGCGGCTTTGAGGAGGTCTCCCTCCAGTTCCGCCACTTCCAGCCGTTCATAATAATCCAGAGTCTCCTTGAGATGAGCCAGAACGATCTTGCCCGTCAGAAGGGGGTGGTTATTAGTCACATTAGCATCTTTGAACCGTACTCCATGCTCCAGTTCCACTTCGAGGCCCCTTTTAAAGCTCTCGACATCAATATTCATTCCCTCCGTGTTTACCTCGAATAAGATGACACTGGCCTCCTCGGGGAAAACCGCAGAATCACTCAGTGTCGTCCAGTCCCTTATGCCCAGGAGCGTGCAAACCCGTTGGACCTCTTCAACCGTCACGTATGTAGGTATTTCCATGAAAACCCCCTTTCAGATAGAAGATCAACAAATTGAAGAATGCACTATGTTGAAGCGAGAGTCTTTCCGGCTACTTCACGTCCATAATCCTGAGCCATTTCGATTCCGCCGCCAAGACCTGCAGCTTTCAGTCTCAGTGGATCACGGACCATATTCGTCTTGGGAATATATGCCATAGTGTCGAAAATACAACCGGGCACGTCTCCACTACATCCAAAAGCGCCAAATGCCCCTCCAGCTTTTCCATCGTGATTCGCTTTTTCGGCAATAAATATGGACTTGCGCTGAGCCTGAACCGGGGGCTGTTTCAAAGATTTGTTACGTATACAGTGGCAAGTAACCATGATGCAAATAAGTCCCAATGAGTATCGTACTCGATATATGGACAGTTGTGAGACCTACAGGGGGGTATACTTCTGCGAAAGTTTTCGGACGCTGGCCTGCAATACTTCAAGCCCGCTCGAACCAAGAGCAGCCCTCTCCACATCATCGAACTGCCCGGCCATCTGCAACCTTTCAGTTTCAGAAAGCCCTTCTTCAATCAACGGAAGTAACTCCGAGTTTTCTTTGCGTATGTGCTTTCTGACCAGATCCACGTACAGATCGGCTCTCTCCTTGAGTTCAGAACGGTCAGCCTCAGAACAAGAGTGAAGAGTCACTGCAATGGATTTTATCTGTTCCATGCTCGTGCGGGCTGCACTGTGGTCTTCCATGAGCGAGTTGATGAGAGAATCAATTCTGGCATTGCGAGTGCGGGATAGCACTGGAAACAGTACTTGCTCTTCTTTTCCGTGGTGATACCGGTCCACATAAATCTCAAAAAATCCGATGAGTGCTTCGAGGTCTTTTGTATCGCTCTCCTCTAAATCCACAACTTTCGCTATAAACCGCTGGAGAGCAGCGAGCATCTTCATGGTTACGCCATGCTCTTCTCGGAGCGTATCCCTTGGATCCATATTGGTGTCCCTCTCATCGCCTTCAAAAGAAAAGAATTTCTGTTCCCGGCGTTCAGGCCTCATCCAACGGCGAGGTGCAATAGATTCTTGCAAGGATATCAGCGACCACTCGTTTTCCTCTGCCGAGATCCACTTTTGTAGCCCTATTCTGGCTACTTACGCCCAGTTCCTGAAAAGAGCGGTCAATCAAAACGGATCATTCATGCCGGAAGACTCACCGGGAAACTATCTAAGCCTCTCTTGAGGCGGGGAAAATCACTCCTCGACAAGGATGGCTCCCGGTGCACATTCCTTAGCCGCCTTTCTAACTCTATCCTCCAGGTGAACAGGCACGATACCCACGCGAACGATCGATTGCAACTGGTCCTCGTCAAAATCAAAAACTTCAGGACAAACCTTGTGACAATTGCGATCACCCATACACAAACCATAGTCGATTCTCACCTTCATAGCATTTCCCTTTCAGCAGAACGATTCAAAGCTACTGTACCAGGTCAATCCCTCAAACACTTCACACGGCGCCAACGCAAAGTGAAGACAGATTTAATTCTAGCGGAAGTTAATCACCTTGCTTCAGAAAACACCCATTTGGGGCAGCCAGGTTTGTACTAGAGCGCCTCGCCCCGGGCCGACTGAGTGGCCAGAACCGACTTACAATGGCCTCGTCAAGCAGGCTTTACCTTTTTGCATTTTTCCTCATAATCCTCAATCGCTTTGGAAAGGGCGTCGGCTCCCGAGTTGGAGCAGTGCAGCTTCTCTTTTGGAAGTCCATCGAGGGCCTTTGCAACGGACTTATTTGTTATCAATTTGGCCTCTTCTATCGTTTTCCCCTATGCCATTTCACTGACCATGCTTGATACGGAGATGGCCGCAACGCATCCGAAGGTCTTGTATTTCACATCAATAGGTCTATCACCTTCGCCCTTGATGTAGAAAGCCATCATGTCACCGCATACCGGGTTGCCGACTTCTCCTACACCGTCAGCATCCATGAGTTCGATACCATCCAAAACGCACATGAAGGCGGCTATTGCACCACTTGCTGCAAACGCTTCACTTGCCAGCCAGCAATCTTCTGCATCGTCGTCGGCCATCAAGACCGTCTTTTGAGGTCCTTCAGCCACTATACGCCATCCCACCGGTCTTGCTTTACAGGCAGTCTTATTATGAACGTCGAACCCGCGCCCGGCTCACTCTCAGCCCTGATGTTCCCCCCATGGCGCTCAACGATTTTGCGGCATATGGCAAGCCCCATTCCGGTTCCATCATATTCGCTGCGGCCATGTAATCTCTGAAAAGGCTTGAAAATAATCTCGGCAAACTGCGGGTCGAATCCGATGCCGTTGTCTTTTACAAAAATCTCACATATCCTCCTTCCGTCCAACTTGCCATAGACCGTGATGTGAGGAGTATCGCCGCCACGGAATTTCAGAGCGTTGCCAATCAGGTTCTGGAAGAGCCGTGACATCTGACTCTCATCAGCCTCAATGGCAGGGATGTTTTCGATCTCGATTCGACAACCTGTTTCTTTGACTGATGCTTCGAAGACATCCGCTGCTTCCCGGACTATTTTAACGAGGTCTAATTTCTTAAATGGCTCGGGTCTTGTAGCTACGCGCGAGAACTGAAGCAAGTCAGTCAGAAGTTGCCGCATGCGACTTGCCGAATTGACGATCCGGTCCAGGTAGTCTTTGCTGGTAGCGTCCAGGACGGGTGCGCATCTTTTTTGGGCCATGTCACAGAAAGTCTGTATCTTGCGCAGAGGTTCCTGGAGATCGTGAGAGGCGACAAAAGCAAATTCCTGAAGCTCCGCGTTTACCAGCTCAAGTCTTGCCATATTTGATCTCAGGGCTTCTTCTGCGAGCTTTTTGGCAGAGATATCCAGAACAAACGCCACCCCGTTTAAGCGTGGCTCATCCAGCATGGCGCTGGCGACGATGATTGGAAGGCGCGACCCGTCTTTGCGGATGTACTCCTTCTCGAACGGCTCATTGTTGACGCCGGTAGCTTTGAGTTCTATAACAGACGCCTGGTCGAGATGCCTGAACTCCGGTGGGGTCATATTGATCCAATCAATGCGACCGGCCGTCAGGTCTTCCCGGCCGTAGCCGACCATCTGCAGGAACTTGTCGTTAGCGTCCGTGATCATGCCGTCCATGTTCCAGAAGATCACACCGAGCAGGGGGGACTCGTAAAAGCGACGGAATCGCTGCTCGCTCGCTCGGAATGCTTCGTTGGCACTAACAAGTTCGGCCGTGCGCTCCTGTACACGCAATTCAAGTTCGTCACGTGATTTGCGTAAACCCTCTTCCGTACGCATGCGTTCAAGTATGTCGCCGATCTGTTGACTCAGCATGTCAATGAACAATAAGTCTCGTTCACCCGGGCGTCGCCGAGTCTTGTAATGCGTGGACAGCATCCCCAAAAGATGTCCCGAACGGTTGAAAAGCGGCGTTGACTGGACAGCCCGCGCTCCCGACGCCAGAACTACTTCCCGTGCAGGCGAGCCGGCAAAGACCGCACTTTCGGCTATATCTTCAACGATAAGGCGCTGACGCTGCTTCAGGGCCGTCCCACAGGAAGCCTGGCCCTCATGGACTGAGTCGAAAAAGTCCAGGAACGGCTGCTCGAAGCCACGGTGCGCAACAATCTTCAGTTCGCCGGAATTATCGAGCAGTTGCATGTTGCCCATATCGGAACCGGTAATGGCAACGGCTGCATCAACAACTTCCTGAAGTACCTTCCCCAGTTCGCCGTTGCGTATAAATCGCGTTCCGATTTGATGCAGGCGCCTTATGGCGGCCAGTTCGGCTGCAAGCCGGCTTTGGCTCTCTCGCAAGGCGGCTTCCGCCTGCTTGCGCTCGGTGATGTCGCGGTTTATCTCCAGAACCCGTTCCTCGCCGTCTGCGCCGCGTACAAGTTGAAGGCGGGCCGAAACGATGACTTCCCGCCCGTCGCGGGTGCTGTGTTTGAGTTCCCCTTCCCAGAATTTCCGCTCCCGCAGCTTGGCCTCGATCTGAGCCCACGGCTCGTGGTGGATCGTCTTCAGCAGATCGTGGGTGACCAGGCCCACGGCTTCTTTCTCTGAATAGCCGTAAAGTTCTCCCGCCCCCTTGTTCCAGCTCTCGATGCGGCCTCCGAGCCGCCAAACGATAATGGCATCATAGGATAAATGCAACAGTCCGGCCTGGCGTTGCAGCAATACCTCCGCACGTTTGCGCTCGGTTATATCCACGAACGCCGCAATTGCTCCGTACACATGCCCTGAGGCATCATAGAGCGGAGTGGTATTCCCTAAAGTGATTTTAGACGTACCATCATCAAATGCATATTCCAACTCATAATCCCGCATCCCCTCGCCTTTGGCTGCTCGCTGCATGGGGAGTTCATCCGGAGGAATTTCAATACCGTTTCTTAATGCCCTAAAATGGACAGGACGCTCAGTTTCAGGCGCCGCCTTCGAAACATTTGCTCCAATAGGCATCCCGAGTAATTCGTAGACAGCACGGTTCCCACTCATCGAAAGGCATTCAGTATCACGAGTGACCCAAATCAGAGCAGGAACAGCATCCATCAGGGCTTCAAGCTCTTTAGCGTGCCTCTCAGCCTCCTCCTTCGCCTTATGAAGCTCCTCTTCCATACGTTTGCGTTCGCTAATGTCACGATGATGCCACATGCGACCGCTTGGCTTTCCATCAACCGAGATCGGTACAAAATCCCGCAGGAGCACGCGCCCGTCGTGCATCGAAATCTCTTCATCTCTGACCCGATTGCCCTGCGCGACAATCTGGCCGATGCGTGCCAGATTGATCTCCGGGTCGGCATACGCAGGGGACACTTTTTGCAGCATTTCACGTGCTGTCATTCCAACCATATCGGATGGGCGCTCCGCAAAACCAAACTGGTCGCAAAAATATTGATTTGCAAACTCGACTCGGTCATCTTCGCCAACGAGGAGGATTCCATACAGAACATTGGACAGGATATTATTGAAGCGCTGCAAGGTCGTTCGCAGCTTTTCTTCGGCCTGTTTGCGCTCGGTGATGTCCTGAATCACGGCGATAGATCGATCTGGCCGACCATCCTCGTAGTGTATCATACTGCCCGAGCTGTTGACCCAGATGATCGAACCGTCTTTGCGGACGCACCGCTTCTCTACCTGCCACTTGTCGGTGCTGCCTTTACGGACAAGATCATAGCCAGTCAGGCCTTGCTCGCGGTCCTCCGGATGCGTGATCTCAACGAACGTCATCTGAGAGAGCTCGTCTATCGAATAACCCAGCATGTCCGCCAATGCCTTGTTGACGCGAAGCATTCGGTTAGTGGCCGGGTCAGTCAACACCTTGCCGACAGCGGCGCGCTCGAACACCGCAACGAATTCTTGCTCGCTCGCTCGCAATCGTTCCTCGGCCAACTTGCGCTCGGTGATTTCGGTCAAGAAGGAATAATAATACTGCGGTTTTCCATCCGACTCCGTCACGAGGTGAACCAGCAGTTCGATCGGCACCCGGCTACCGTCTTTCCTGATATATTCCTTCTCGTATCGGACCGCCTTACCGGTGCGATGCAATTCATCCAGTTTAAGTAGCTCGATTGGTTGCCATTCCTGTGGAGTCAGAACAGTCGCCCAATCAATTGATTGTAGTTCGTCGCTGCTATATCCTGTGAGATGCTCGAACGCGTTGTTGATCAGCCCGAGACTCCCATCAGGATACCCCACTGCAAACGGCTGAGAAGCCATTTCAATAATATTGGCCAGGAACTCGTTTTTCTGTTGGCTCTCGCGCAATGCCTCCTGGGCAAGACGCTTCTCAGTTACATCGTGGAAGACAAGCACCACGCCCAGAACTGCACCTTCTTTATCCCTGATCGGAGCAGCACTGTCTTCGATAGGAATCTCCCGCCCGTCACGGGTGACCAGTGCGGTATGGTTGGCCAAGTTGACTATATTGCCTTCGCGCAAAACGCGTTCGACGACATTCCGGGCAGGTTGGCGGGTCTGCTCGTTTATAATCCGAAAAACATCCTGGATTGGCTGATCTGATGCTGCTCCCGATTCCCAACCGGTCAGTTTTGCGGCAATAGGATTGAGGAAGGTTACAAGGCCGGAGGCATCGGTGGCGATCACCGCGTCGCCGATGCTGCCCAGGGTCACCCGGAATCGTTCTTCGCTCTCGCGAAGGGCTTCCTGTCCATGCATGATGCTTCTGCCGGAGAGAAAGTAAATAATGCCGTTCGTAAGAGCTAGGATGATGATAAGAGCGATAACGGTGGCCCCGGCTTTTTCCTGGGCCGAGATAATCATTGAATCGCTGATATCCTTCAGCAGATCGGTGTCCTCGGAAATAAACTTGACCTTCATCAAGATTTGGGAGGCGAGTACATTTCTGCGCTCCCGTTCGATGCCGTCGTCAACTCCTTGTCCTGTGACGAACATTTGGTCGATAAGAGGACTGAGTTCGCTGTTGTTTCCTTGCAGTTGCCTGATAAGATTCTCCTCGCGAGGAGCCCGGGAAGTCATTTTACTCAAGAGATCATCCAAAGACCCGAGTGTGCCCCTGACCTGGCGAATATCGCTCTGGCCCGATCCTTCCTTAAGATATCCGGCCAAAATATCCAAGGCATGTGTCTTTCGAATAATCTGATCGTATACCCTGATTCGTGCGAGCTCGGTATTCATGCCTTTGAGGATCGAAAAGGCAATCAGAGCTATCATCGCGGCAACCGCAAAAGACGCTGCGATGCTTACCAGGATTTTGGATTGTATTTTCATAAATTTACCTGAAGATCGTGACTAATCTGGGATTGATTTCATCCAGAACGTCCGTGTAAAGAAAGTTTAGAACATCGGGTGGGTTCCCGGTCTTTCCTTCTCTATCCATTTCCCACTTCGCATAATTCTTAAGAGAGGTGATTATGGACTGGCTGAATGAGACATGAAGCCTGGTTTGCCCCATTGCCTGATGCATGTAAGCGGGGTTGAAATTCCATTTCCCGGAGATGATGCTCTTTGTCTCATCTTCGTTTGTCAGGATGAAGTCTTCAGCCGCAATAAGGGCATTAAGCAAACGTTTTATCGCCTCCGGGGATTTGGTGTAACTTTCCTTGGCGGCTAGAAGCCAATGATAGCCAAGGTTGTTCTGACTGTCCCAGGAGAAGGCATTGTCTCCCAATTGCTCCTTTGCTGAAAAGGCATATACTTCAAAAGCGGACAGGGCATCCACTTCTCCTTTTATGATGGCTTCCACCTGTCTCGCGGGGGGAATCCTCACAGCCGTCACGTCGTCAGGCGAAAGGTGATTGGTCAACAGGAATGCGTAAAGAAAGTAATCGCTGATGGTATTTGGACTGTAGCCGATTTTTTTCCCTTTAAGGTCCGCCGGTTCACGGATGTTTCTATCCTTCCTGGCTACAATCTGGCTTCCCACAGACATGCCTATCGAAGCTATGACTCGAAGAGAGGGGTCCTCGTTCATTTTGTCCGCAAAAGCTATATCGGCTACCGTGGCAATTTCGGCTTCTCCCCCCTGCATCGCCTCCAGTGAATCGAGCCCGGAAGGATAAAGCTTTACGGTAACCTCAACACCGGCTTTTTTGAAAAAGCCCTTCTCATCGGCTACGGCGATGAGACCGGAGTAAGGGGCAGGCTGAACGGCCAAAGTCAGCTTGAGCGGAGCGGTTTGGTCCTCCGCTTTTTGCTGGCATCCGGCTGCCGCCAGTGCCCCTGCCAGGAGCAGAGCCATTACGATACGGCGTGAATGTGAAGGGTATTTTGATTTGTCCATTGGTTACATCCCATCTCGTCGTTTTTGGGGCGAGGGCCATTGGTTGAATCTGCTCTGCTGCTGTTTTTCCCCGAGTGAAATGCGTTTGGTTCGGAAAACCCTGAGAGTATCCTGACATTAGAGGTCTATACCATGCATTGTGGAAATGAGAAGCATTTTTTGAAAAGAGAGTAAGCGTTCTAGCGCCTGTCAACTTCATTTTAGCAGTGAACTTGAAGGTCGTCATTCCCGCGAACCCTCGCTTGGCTCGAGTCCGCGTTAGCCAAAGTAAAACGTGTCCCGATGCCTCAAGTTCGGCGTCCGATCTTTTGTGAGGACGCGTGAGGACGCAGCCTGCCCCCGAAGTCTCTAGGCGGGGGGCGGGAATCCAGTGTTTTTGCAGTTACCTGAGGACTTTGGACCCCCGCCTTCGAGACAGGTTCGAAAAGTTCGTCGGGGCTGGAAGCCCCTACATATATGAATATGCAAGATAACAATATGGTCCACCCCGTATTTTCAACCGACTGTTCAAAACTCAAATCAGCATCGATCACTACCATCATTCAGCAAAAGGGAGTCCAAACCATAATTATTCAAGATCTACGAATAAAACCGAAGTGTCCGTAGTGTGAAAGCCCGGATGTGAAATCCACGCTATCTTTTACCAACGTCGTCGCATGGTTGGGGAGGATTCTGAGAGTGCCGACGAGTCCGAAGACAATTGCAGCTCTCATTTTCAAAGCCTCCTGCACTGTCGCTCTCGACCCTTCTATTTCCATCGACCGACGGAAGCCTCTCACCGGTATTTCTGCTCGCATCCCGGAAGCGCTAAGGACCAAAAAATACAAGCCACAAAATAACTGACTGCTTTCCTTATAATGTTTGCACTCGCCAATGAGTAGGGAATTCTCCAGATGTGGGCGGGTAGAAAAAGGCAACAGCCGATGGAACTCAACCTTCATATTACTGGATTAGTAAATGTGAAATACACTCTTGACCTGATTTTCAAAAGGGAGGAGTCTGCTATTTTTCTGTAAAATTTCTGAATTATTCATCTGCCAAGGAAAGCCAGGAATCTCGCACCCGGCTTTCTCCTTTTTTGCCCGCTGTTTGTTGCCTCACTTCATTTCACTGGCAATTTCATAGCTGTGAACTTGACGCTAGCCACTTTCCCTTCCACCGCAACCCGATCTTCCTTGTTCGGCGGTGGAGTAAATTCTTCGCCAGGGCAACAAGCCATTGCTTCCAATTCCCCTGGAGTAAGCAGGTGGCGGGACACAATTTGAATCTCAGAAAAGCCTGCTTCTTTCACCGTCTGCCAGTAGTCGTCTTCAGGAACAGCTCCTCCCAAACATCCCGCCCAAGTTGATTGGAAGCGCTCTTGTAGCTCAGAAGCGATACTCTCGGTGAAAACAGTGTCTGAGATGGCGATTCGTCCACTGGCTCGCAGAATACGAAAGGCTTCTTTATATACTGACTCCTTGTCCGGGCATAGATTGATCACGCAATTCGAAATCACCACGTTCGCGAAGTCGTCCGGGAGTTGTGTTTTGTCCAAGTAAGCGGTACGGAACTCGATGTTCCTGTCTTGCAAGCCCGCCTCAGCCACAGCCTGCTTGGCCCGCTCGATCATCTGGGGCGCGCAATCTACTCCGATTACCCTTCCTTGCGGTCCGACTTTGTGAGTAGCCAGGATGACGTCTATTCCACCTCCACAGCCGAAATCTACAACCACATCACCAGGCTGAAGGTTCGCAAAACCAGTAGGGTTGCCACAACCTCGCGAGAACTTGAGAGCAATCTGCGGCACTAAGGAAAGCTCCTCTTGACCGTAGAGTCCCTGATCCACAGCATAGCCCGAACTGGGCTGACTCTTGCTGGGTCAGCAGGACTCTTTGTTGCTGCCTGTCTCGGCAAACTTGCCATAACGACTCTTTACTACTTGTTTGATCTCATCGGTAATCATATTGGACTCCTCCAGCCATGAGGCGATGTATTACCCACCTCAATTGAGCCAAATCCGGTTGAATGACGTAATCGCCTAAGCCACCTAACTTGGATTGTATGGGAGTGACGTGCAGAATTCAATAGCTCCATGATCTTTGACATGGAAGGAGCTTAGCAGGTCAACGAAGATTTTCTGCATTGCCGGTCTGGTCAGCGCCATCGGGTTGGCTGTAATGGTTCTCACCGGCATGATCATCATTGGCGGTGCTATTGGTTGGCAATCCGGACTTGCCGATTGTGTATGTGACGCACACATGGATAGAAAATATCTCAGAAATCCTGCTAAATCCTGTCCAGGCCGGATTCTACGCTTGACCCTTTCATCTTCTCTCTTTACATTCAATTCATTGAGATCGTAACGAAAATATATGGAAATTTTGAAGGAGGAGAGGAAAATGACGAAAGCTGAATTGGTTGCAAAAATCGCGAGTGAAGCTGGAATTATCAAATCACAGGCTGAAAAAGCATTGGACGGGTTTGTTTCTGCTGTTTCCGGCGCTCTTTCAGCAGGCGAAAAAACTACTTTGGTGGGTTTCGGGACTTTCAGTGTTGGGGAAAGGTCTCAACGTGAAGGACGCAATCCCAGGACAGGCGAAAAGATCAAAATTCCGGCCTCAAAGGTGGTGAAGTTCAAAGCAGGCAAGACTCTCAGCGAGAAAGTTAAATAGCGGAATTCAGTCTCGTCGCATTTTAGTGTGATCTAAGGTACTGCTCTCTGGAATAGATCGGCGGCCAGTTCTTTTTCTAGAAGAAAGGGGAGATGTATGTAATTTTCCTGTCTTTCCATCGAAACCGGGATATCGGGCATGATTGGGCCGGCTATTGGCGGCCAGAATTGAAATTGTGCGTCAACATAAGCTTAAAGACCAGGTCTTCTCCGCCGCCGGTAAAGCTGTGGCCAATCCCGAACTCGACACTGTTCACCTCTCCCTTGTAATCGACCACAATAAAACCTGTCTGGTCCTGCCGGTTGAGGGGCGCCAAATCGTCTAGACCGCCGTAGTCCTCGTAGTGTTCGAGCGCCACCGCCCAAGTCTTTGAAAAGTTATATGCAAGGCGCTCGCAGGGCGCGAAGTCAAGCCTTTTGAATCCTTGGAATTCCGTATCGAGAATCGGATTGACAATAATATCAACGGGTCCGATGCGGCCACCGATGATTGGACGGATCTCCCCCGCCCAGCGGGTTGGTTCCCATTCGGACATGTTGTAGCTGAGCTCGAAATTGATGCCGTAAAAAAAGCTTCTTTCTGCAGCGTGGGGCACGACGAAAAGCGCCCGGAGTTTCGCGCTGTCAAAAAGCAAATGCCCCTCCCCGGTCAACGAATAAACCGGCAGGTAAAGCCCCGCCTCGAACCATTCGGTTACTCCGTAGGCCCATTCAGGGACGCCGTTCAAAGTGTGATACGGCGCGATGCCCCCGGGGAAGTCTTGCTCATGGTGACCGACAGCAGTGAAATTATTGTGCAGCTCAACGCTGAATTGTCCTATTTCGTTAATCTCAGCATCGTAGACTTGTATTTCGTCGGTGTGAGCGGCCAGAGCAACCCGGCCCGGAAGGCAAAACCCCGGAAGCAACGCACATGAAAAAACCAGGAGCGCAAATGCTGTTCTCGTCGGATTCATGAGAGCCCCGGATTTCGTCCTAAATTCGGCGATTCAACGAATACCCTGTCGCCATGCCTGCGAAAGCAGGCAACCAGTCGTTCAGCGCAAAGGCCTCCAGCCGTCCGAGAGAGTTTTGAGAAAGGCCACGATGCAGGCCTCCTCCTCGCTGCTAAGCCCCAGACGCCCGAGTTCTTTTTTGTCTACCGTCTGAGGAACTTCAGCGGGCGGCCAGCAATTGGCCCCCGGAATGTCACCTGTTGCGAGAGGTTCAGAGCAAACGCGCAGAACGTCCCGTGTATTATAGAAGTGGACGATACTTTCAAGGCTTTTAAAATAGCCGTTGTGCCCATAGGCCTTCACGAATATCGGGTAAGGTCTTTTGTCTACGTTTCGCAGAGTCGGAACCTTGTGCTTGCCGGACTCGGAGGCTGAGTTGAGAAAAGCGCCCAGACCGAGGTCAATCCAGCGAACGCCCGACGGGTTTAACCCGAGTTCATGATAGTACGGATTAAGCGGGTTTTTCGGAAATCCAAGATTATCGTATGTAAAATCGGTAAACACGATTGGGCCGGGTTCCCTGAGATTGATCGCGCTTGGATGGCACTTCGTGCAATTTCCTTTGCCTTTTTCATTGAACAGATCGAGGCCTTTTGCTTCTTCAGGAGTAAGAGTGGCCTTTAGCTTAAGGAAGTAGTCGTATTTGGAGCTGAACGGGTTCATCTCCTTTGACCGCTCATATGCAGCGATGGAGCGTCCGATGTATTCATATGCCTTGTTAACATCACCACACACGTCCTTCCCCCAGACGGTTCTAAAGAGTGATGCGTAACCGGCCTTGCAAATTCTTTCGACCAATACGGCAGAGTTGGGGAGCGCCTGTTCGGGAGGGTTGAGAAATGGCGCCAGGGCTTGGTCCGCCAGCGGGTCACCGAGCTTTTCGCCGGTTGCGCGGCCATCCCAGAACATCCCACCGCACCATGTTCCATCATCCTGCTTGTGCAAAATGGGGCTGTATCCCGCATAGGCGGCGCTCGGCGGTTTACGGTTCGCAAAGAGGCCATCCACAGAACCCATGTAGATGCCTCCAAGAGCATTGATGCCGGAGTCGGGACCGCTGAAGCCGGCCTCTGGTAAATGGCACGCTGCACAGGACTGATTATTGTTGACCGAAAGATTTTTATCGAAAAAGATCAATTTCCCCAGTCGCTCGTTCGCACTGAGGTTTACGGCGTAAGAGACTTTCCCGGCAACCGGCTTGCCAGGGGACGAATCCGCGCCCGATAGAGTTCCGAATGGGATAAGCAAAATAAAAACTATCACAGAAAGAAGAAAGCGCATTTTTGACCCACCCCCGGACCGGTTACTATCCCCGGACTTCAAGTCCGATCAATCGCCGATCTAGCAGAGAACCGGACGTTTAATGTTTTCATAGTACCCGGCTTTTCATGACCCGACGGGATATGATCATATTAAAATGCAAAGCTTGGGGCAGCGGCAACCCGTCAGTGGATCGGGTTGAACCAGAATGAAGTCTTCCCTCGGCCCAGATCGCAGGCCACTCCCTGGTAGCTGAAGGCCATGAAAACGGCGTTGAGCGGCAGAGTTATCCTCCGGCTAAAAGGGATCGGCTCCAAGGCGTCGCGATTAGTGGCAAGTCCAATTTCTTTTAAGACCCTGCCGTTTTCATCCAGCAATATCGCGCTGAGGCGAAAGTCCTTCAGCATTGTGTAGCCCATAGTCAGGGCATAGGAAAACCGCACCGTGCCCGACAGATCCATTTGTCCCTGATCTTTCGAATAGCTGTACTCGACGCTAAGGTCATTGCCTTTCCACTGCGTGGAGTATTGGGGCTGCTCAATGGAGAGGCGATCTGCGGGTAAAACGGATGGGGGGCCGGCTTGCGCGACAATATTCCGGGATGCCGCGATAAAAAGAGCCACAACGCTTACAGTTAAAAGAAATCCCGTTTTCATGTGGAATCCTTTACCTCGGCATGCTCCAGTCTGATTGTGGAAAGCTATCCTGTGAATCGACAATTTTCAAGGTACAATATTAACAATCTGCTGTATTTTCAAGGGGGCCGGCTTTCCCTGGTGGTCCCCAATCTCTCCGCCATGCACGCGAAGGAGCCGATTCACAGGCAATTCACCTGGCGGGACGTCAAGCGCTTTGTCTCTCTTTTACCTTATGGAGACTGATTATCACGAAGATTTCTACTGCCGACTCCCTGCAAAAAAATAAGAAACATTGACTGGTACAGAGAATTTTTTCTTTTTTTTGCCAAAGTGACATGGTAGTGTGCGGGCACGGTTAACCTTCTTTGACTTCAAGGTTAACCATTTGACCTCCACCTCAAAACAGGCGTGACGCATGGAAAAAGAGCAAATGGAATCAATCCGGCTTGCGGCGGAAAACGATCGTCCCATATCTGAAGACCTGGCCCTTTCCGTTTTGCGATCCTCCGCCGCCGACCTGCCGCAGATTTTTTCCGCCGCGAGCATGGTTCGACATAGACACTTTGGCGACTCCGTGGGGCTGTGTTCGATTATGAACGCACAAAGCGGCGCCTGCTCCGAGGATTGCTCGTTCTGCGCCCAGGCATCCTGCCACGATACCGACGCCGACGTTCACCCCTTAAGTTCGACGGAGGAAATAGCCGAGGCGTTCCATGAAGCCGCCAGGCTTCCCGTTGTGCATTTTGGCGTCGTCACAAGCGGATGTACGCTTTCATCGGATGGAGTCGAGCGCATTTGCAGCACGGTCAGGCAGAATAAGAATGAGCGTTTGAACTGGTGTGCATCGCTCGGGTGCCTGGACTACGATCAACTGTGCAAGTTGAAAGAAGCCGGGATCAAGAGATTTCATCACAATCTCGAAACTGCTGAGAGCTTTTTCCCGAAAATCTGTTCCACCCACAGCCACCGGATGCGGCTGGACACGATCCGGAGGGCAAGGGACGCCGGGCTTGAGGTGTGCAGCGGAGGCATTTTCGGCCTGGGGGAGTCGATGGAGCAACGGGTCGAATTTGCCGTGAGCCTTGCGCGCGAAGCAGTCGATTCCGTACCGCTGAATTTCCTGGTTCCCATCCCCGGAACGAAGCTTGAGAAGACGGAAGTCATGAAGCCTCTCGATATCTTGCGCACCGTGAGCATGGTCCGTCTTACAAACCCTCGCGCCGAAGTGAAAGTGTGCGCCGGGCGCCTCCATCTGGGCGACTTGCAGTCGATGATATTCTACGCGGGAGCGAATTCGATGATGATCGGACCACTCCTGACCGTTGCCGGCCGGGGCGTCGAGCAGGACCTCAAGATGCTTCGGGACCTCGATGTCGAATATGCGCTCTGAGGCATGGATAGGAGAGGAGATCGAAAGACTCCGGGGAAAGAGCATGGAGCGGCGTCTTTCGGTCTTTGGCGAGGCCGGTGGAAAAATAAGGGTCGACGGCAGGGTGTTTCTCAATTTTTCCTCAAACGACTACCTGGGGCTTTCACGGCATCCGGAAGTCGTTTCCGCAAGCCGCAAATACCTGGAATCCTATGGCTGCGGCGCGACGGCTTCGAGGCTGATAACCGGCACCCTGAATCCTCACGACGAATTGGAGCAGGTGATCGCGCGCGCCAAGGGATACCCCGCAGCCCTGGTCTTCGGCAGCGGCTTTCTCGCCAATGCAGGCGTGATAGCTTCCCTTGCGGGACGTAGCGATCACATCTTCGCGGATAAACTCGCACACGCCAGCATCATCGACGGCGCCGTGCTGAGCCGGGCGAACCTCAAGCGTTTTCACCACAACGACCCCGAGCATCTGGGGACGCTGCTGCGACGGTGCCCTGCGTCGGGCCGCAGACTGGTCGTCACGGAATCCGTTTTCAGCATGGACGGAGACATCGCGCCGCTGCGCGAAATAGCTTCTACTGCCCTCGAATATGAGGCGATGGTAATGGTGGATGAGGCGCACGCTACGGGCGTGTTCGGTCCGAACGGCGCCGGCTTGATTCGGGAATACGGCCTCGAAAATGAAGTTAACGTCTCGATGGGCACCCTCAGCAAAGCGCTCGGGGGCTACGGCGGATTTGTTGCCTGTTCGTCCGATTTGAGGCAGCTTCTGGTCAATCGCGCGCGGGCTTTTATTTATACAACCGGACTTCCGCCGGCTGCGGTTGGAAGCGCTCTTGGCGCCCTGGCGGTGTTGGAAAAGACCGCCGAGGCCGGTTCGGAACTGCTTGCGAGGGCGGCGGTATTCAGGCAAAGACTGCGCGACGGCGGCCTCGATATTTTGAATTCTCAAAGCCAAATCATTCCGGTGCTGATCGGAGAGAACTCGAAAACACTGGCCATGGCGCAGCGACTCCAATCAAAAGGCATTCTGTCGGTTGCGATTCGGCCGCCGACTGTCCCTGAGGGCACTGCCCGCCTGAGGCTTTCCGTCACGCTCGACCACAGCGAGGGCGACCTGGAACGAGCGGCTGAAGAGATTATAAGGGCAGTGAACGATGAATATTGAGATGAACCGGACAGCCGCAAAAAATCCGATTTCTGCGCGCTTTGCCGCAGCCGCGCATACTTATCATGAAGAATCTTCCATTCAGCGCACGGCAGCGGAAGAACTCGTCGCATCGATCCCTTCCGGAGGATTCGACCGTATCCTCGAAGTCGGATGCGGAACGGGATATCTGACCGAACTGCTGACAATGAGTTTTCCGCGTGCTCTTATCGACGCCGTGGATATAGCCCGCCCCATGATAGATCTGGCCAGGGAACGCATGGGGGACCGAGGATGCATCCGCTGGCATGCGGCCGATGCACGGCATTTTGGCCCTGACAGGGAATACCCCCTGATCGTAAGCAGTTCGGCCCTGCACTGGATGACGCCGATCCCGGAAACGGTCAATAGACTCGCAGGCATGCTGCAACCCGGCGGATGCTTTGCAGCGGCGCTTATGATCCGGGGGACGCTCGGAGAACTTCACGACGCCAGGCAATGTCTGTTTCCTGAAAAAACGGCTTCAGTTTGTCTTCCGTCCGCCGAAGGTTTCCTCGAAGCGGTCGCCTCAGCGGGACTCAGGACGGAAGCCTGTCGTCAGCAAGTCCTGCAAAAGCAATACTGCTCCGCACGCTCATTCCTGTTGAGTCTTAATCGGCAGGGCGTTACAGGGGCTGCCGGCGGTGGAGGCAAGTTACTCAACCGAACCGAGTTGCGAAAGCTCCTCGCATATTACGACCGCGAGTTTGCCGCGCCGGGCGGCGGGGTAATCGCTACATATCGTATTCTCTACATAACGGCACGGCGGCAGAAATGATTCCGGCCGAAAAGGGTTTTTTCATTGCTGGCACCGATACCGATGCCGGCAAGACGGTTGTGTCCGCAGCCGTGCTGGTCTCGTTGCGCGCCGCAGGGATCGACGCAGTTCCGATGAAGCCGATCCAAACCGGTGGAGTTTTGCGCGACGGATTTCTCAGGAGTCCCGACCTTGAATTTTGCCTCCGAATGGCCGAACTCGATCCCGACCTCGACGAACTGCGGAACATGGCGCCTGTTATCTTTGAGCCCGCCTGCTCACCTCACCTCGCAGCATCGAAGACAGGCCGCAAAATCTCTTTGGACCGAATTCTCGAAGCCTTTGAGAACCTGCTCCGAAGGCACGAACGGGTTGTTGTGGAAGGGGCCGGCGGCTTGCTGGTCCCGCTCACCGATGACAAGACAATGCTGGATCTGATGGCTATGATGGACCTGCCGGTAATCCTCGCGGCCCGCCCGGGCCTGGGGACAATAAATCACACTCTGCTTTCCATAAGAGAACTGGAACGCTCCGGGCTCAGGCTGCACGGTATAATCTTTTGTGAAACCACGGTGGCCGGTTGGGGAGAAATCGAGCAAAACAATCTGGAAACAATAGCAAGAATCGGCAGAAAGCGTGTGCTGGGGCGCATTGCCTATATGCCGGAAATAGCCGCCATGAGTCCCGCAGTCTTCAGGAAAGATTTTGCAATCGACCTGTCTGACTCGCGGAACGAATGGGACCCGCAGGTTTTCAAAAAGGACGGCCAACCCTTATGAAAAACACTACAGACCATTTTCGCGAGATCGATTCGGCGAGTCTGTGGCATCCGTACACCAGGAGTTCCGCGCTCAGGGATTTTTTCCCGGTGATCGTCAGAGGCGAAGGGGTATTACTCTTTGACAGCTCGGGCAACCGTTATGTAGATGCGATTTCTTCCTGGTGGGCCTGCAATCTCGGTCACAGCAATCCAAGGATCGTCCGGGCCATCGCGCGTCAGGCGGGCGAACTCCAGCACAGCATTCTCGGCAACCTCACGCACCCGCGCGCCGCCGAACTCGCTTACGAACTCGCAGGGATTTTTCCCGACAGGCGAAGGAGGACTCTTTTTGCGAGCGATGGCGCAAGCGCCGTGGAAGCCGCACTCAGGATTGCAGTCCAGTACTGGCACAACAGGGGGAAAATCGGCCGCAGCTCCTTTGCCGCACTTGAAGACGCTTACCACGGAGACACCTTCGGCGCCATGGCCGTCGGATATTTGCCCACTTTCCACGAGGCATACCGTCCCCTGCTCTTCCCCGTTTACAAAGTCAAAAGGCCCGACTGTTCCGAGTGTTCCCTCGGCCCCGCCGGCAATGGAGGCGAGAGCTGCGGCACGCCGTGCTTTTCTTCGATGGAACGCACGGTCCGGGACCATGCGGGTGAACTCGCGGCCGTAATCGTGGAACCGTTATGCCAGGGGGCCGCGGGGATGAAGATCTACCCTGCCGAGTACCTAACAAAGCTCAGCCGGCTTTGCGCGGAAAATCAGGTCCTCCTGATCGTTGACGAGATAGCCATGGGTTTTGGACGAACCGGCACGATGTTCGCCTTCGAGCGTGCCGCTATCGACCCGGATATCGTCTGCCTCGGCAAAGGCCTCTCCGCGGGCTATCTTCCAATCAGCGCCGCCGTCGTGAAAGAGGACATCTACGAAACCTTCGCCGACGAACCTGAAGACCATACGTTCTATCACGGGCACACTTTTGCGGGAAATCCGATAGCGGCCGCTGCCGCCATTGAGTGCCTCAACATTTACCGGAAAGAAGACATAGTAAAAAAGGCCGCGCGGTCAGGGCAGGTTCTTGCTGCGCGCTTCGAGGCATTTAAAGATATTCCGGGCGTGGCAGGCGTCCGCTGCCTGGGGATGGTCGCCGCCTTTGACCTGACCGAAAAAGAGGGAATAAGCGGGGAAGACCGCGCCCGGAAAATTTGCCGGGCCGCGCTAAAACAAGGCATACTCATTAGGCCTTTAGGCGCCGCCATTTACCTGCTGCCGCCGCTGATCGCCCCTGATGAAATCCTGGCCGAAACGACCGCGCGCCTGCTTGAATTGGTTAAGGTCGTTTAGAGAGGGTGCTGAAAAAGTGCGCGCCGGTGAGAAAAAAGCCCGAAAGAGCCGACAGTTTCGTCATTCCCGCCCGGGGAGGCTGGTTCGAAAAGTTCGTCAGGGCTGGAAGCCCCTTCAACAAATTACGAACTTTTCATGGTTTCCAGGGTGTCCCGACAGGGACATGAATTACTGTGTCACAACCGGTTGGCTTGCGACAAATTCCCGCTTTAAGGTGCGCATGGGCTGAAATTCGTCATTCCGGCTCGTCATCCCGGAAATGTCGTCATCCCGGAAGTCTTTAGTCCGGGACCGGGATCGGGGCCGGAATCCAGCACCGCCGCCGGCCTTGGGCCTGTTTGAACGCAGGGTTCTGACTTTGAAGTCAGATAGGAGTAAGTTTTTAGCCTGCCTGCTTTTTCTTAATTCGGGTAAACGTTTCCGGTTTCCAGGATGCACCACCCGTTTCGGGTTTTTCCGAGAAGCAGGTTCACCTGCCATCCCTTGCGGCAGTGGTCGGTTATTTCCTTGGGGACACGCACCTCGATGATTCCTGAAGTAGCCATGCCGGACAAGATCAAGATTCCGGGGTGGATCTGGTCGATTACGAAGTAGTCATCCAGCTCGGCGGTCCAATACCGAGGAGCATGACTCTGGGCGTACTCGTATATCAGCCGTGCAAGCCGTTCAGCAGCAGGCAACTCTCTCGCCGCCTCGGCGGCAAGCCTGGTAACCCGCTCGGCGATTTCTTTTCCAATATGGCCGTTTTCTTCGAGCCACTTCACCAGTTTTTTTGCAACGACTCCTGCGGCCTGCAGCAGGGCCTCGGAAGCCATCACTTTTCGTATCATGAAATAGTTCAAAAAATTAGGCAGGGAAGAGACAATCTTCTCCGGACCGAAGATATAACAAAACTCGAGGTTTTTCTGGAAGTAGAGCTTTTCGTAGAGAGCCACTTCGGACGAATTGTCCAATTCGTGGTACCCGTGGCCGTTTAAGCAATGGCGCAACAGGTCTATGACCTCTTCATACCTGTTGAAAGTCCTGGGCTTCAGGCGCTTTTGCTGGTCTTTCAAAAAAAGAGTGAGCACCTCATCGATGCTCGGTTGGGAGACTCTCGGAAAGTTTATGACGTTTTTAGTTTCGCCCATATTTTTCACCGTATGCTCTTAACCTCTTTATATTCGTGTTCCGCACGAAGGGCAATAGCGAAAATCCTGAGCCAGGGGGTGGCCGCAATGTGGGCACAGGTACATCTGAACTTCATGTAAGTCGTCCCGTAGATTGCTTCTTGCAGGCGAAACCGCCCCGCAACGACTACATTTTAAAACGGGACGGCCCTTTTTAACAGGAAAAAGAGGAATAAAAAAAAGACTCACGTAATGATCGACCCGCTCAAGCCTGGCCTGCGCTAAGCCGCATCCCGGACAAATTCTCGCAGTTCCGTCCAAGCTCACAGTTTTCGGCTGCACGCCGCCAATCAGGAAGAACATTTCTCCCCCACACCTCAAGCTATTAAATTTACACATAACACAATTTCCAACCGAATTCCATCCTCGTGTGGAAACATGCAATAACCTTGACGGCGACCGGCAAAGGTCGCATACGGAATTGGATAGAAATTGAATTAATGGAAAAGAGCGGGGAAATGATTCCGCCCGCGCCCCCCGAAATCAGCCGCGCGATAAGCTCGAAAAAGTCACAGCTAAGGGGCTTTTTTGCTGAGAGAACAACCCACTTTCAATTCAAGCACCTAAAATGTTTAACCGATATTAGTCTTCGGAGATGTTTGTCATTAATTAATCTCGTTATCCGACTTTGAGGGTCGGGCGGAATGCGGCGCCAATCACTAATGCATGGGTGATGGCGACGAGGCGCCTTCCAGGAGGTTGCGGTGTGAAAATTATCCACATGCAAATCCTGGATTCGACCAAAAGGGCGGGCCATGAGCATCTACAAGGATCAGCCAAATAGCGATTGCTTCACTGACGTCGGACTGCTCGATTTTCTCCCCGTCAAGGTCCGCTCTCTATTCCCCGGGAGTACTTTACCGTGTGACTTCTACTTCCCATCGCTGCTTGAAAACGAAGAGGAAATCCAGCTTGAAAAGATAATGACCGCCGGCGAATTATATCCCGAGGAAAATTATTGCACCCCTTTCGAGCAAGAAACCGACATAGTCTATATCAAGACCAAAGACGAGCAGAGTTTTCTTTCATATCTGATGGATAACACACAAAAAGTCGTAAAATCCGGAGAAATGCCGGATAGAATGAAAACACAGCTCTTATTTGACAACGCGGAAGCCGTGGTAAAAAAGGTATTCCGCGAACACGCCGATGAATCAAATGTTGCAGCCGGAAAGAAGATTGTCGAGGATATCGCCGCCCAAATCACTTCCGGACGGCTTTCCCTCACAGCTCTACTCAGTATCTTTTCCAAAGATTACTATACGTTCAGCCATTGCGTTCAGGTGGCCACACTGGGAATGTCTTTCGGTAGTTTTCTCGGCTGGAGTATGTCCGAAATAGGCGATTTCGGTTTCGGCGCCCTCTTCCACGATCTGGGGAAGAACTCGATTAGCGATAATATTCTTAACAAGCCAGGAAGATTGGAGAAACACGAATTTGAAATTATCAAGCAGCATCCGTTCACCGGCTATCAGCAACTCAAACAAACCGGAGCTTTCTCCAAAGATCAACTCGACACCATTTTGTATCATCACGAAGCACTGGACGGTTCCGGTTATCCCGAAGGCTTGTCAGGAAAAGATATCCCATATTTCGCGCGTGCTGCCCACATTGTCGACGTATTTGACGCTCTGACGTCGAAAAGGGCTTATAAAGGCGCACTGTCGCGGGAACAGGCCCTGGCGCTGATGAGCAGTGAAATGCAATTCTCTTTCGATGCAGAGCTGCTTGATGCCTTTTGTAGATGCATAGAGAGGGGCGATAAAGCCTTCGATAACGGCGGGAGCCAGCTAAAGGCTGAAATAGGCACCCTTGCCTCGATCGAATGTGAAGCCTTAAGTAAGAAGACAAAATCCATACTCGTCGGCATGGAAGCCGGGAACTACGTCATTTTGAGGCTGGCCGACGCGGAGCAGGCTCAGAAACTCCAACCAGGCGCACCGCTGATAGTAAGATATATTTATGCCGGTGAGGCGTATGGGTTTAAGGGGAAGATACTCAAGCTTTTTCACAATCCAGTTCCGTTGATCATGGTTACTTATCCTGAGCAGGTTGAGAGACTGAGTCTGCGGCACGAGCCAAGACAAGAATGCTATCTGCCCGCTGCAATCGAAGTGTCCGGCAAGACCATCCGGTGTATAACGGTGAACTTGAGTTACAGGGGATGCAGGGTTTTCGTAAAGTCCCGGGGCAGCGATAAGTCATCTTTCGTTCTTAAGGAAGAGCCTATCTTACTCCGCACTAATTTACCCGGAAGAGACGATCCCGTCTTGCTTCGAGGCCAGGTAAAAAATGAGAGCCAAACGGAGGAGGGAACCTATATGGGAATTCAGTTTCATGAGCGTTCAGAGCAGGCGGTGGACCAATGGAAAGCCTTTATTGACGATATCCTCGAACTGACAAGATAGCAGCGCTCCAATAGATCCTTCCCTGCCCTCATACGCCTTTGCACTGAGCCAGTTATTGCTTCATCGCGACCATTGACGCTGCATTATCCTTCCTCACTCAGGCCATTTTCAACGGCTGCGGTCTCAGATCTTACCCGGGGATCCGGCAAGAGATGGCGGGGCAAAAAGGCGATCCCGGCAATAAGAGTCGGAACGACGGCGCTGGTGATGACGGTAGCGACCAAAAAAGAATACTGCTCGCGGGTGACAATATTGTGTGAAAATCCGTACAGGGCGGATATCGTTCCAAAAGTTAAGCCGGTTGACATCAGCAGGGTGTAGTACCATCGTTCGTCTCGCTTTCGACGGAAAAGCCCTATTATGGGGTAGAGTCCGAATATTTTCGAGGCCACCTTACCTCCCAGAAGCAACAGGAAAACTATCGGAGCTGAGATCAAGGCGGGCAAGGAAACCAAGGTGCCGGCTCTAATAAAATAAAAGGGAGTAAGGAAACCGACAGTCAGTGTTCGAAACCGCCGAATCCAAGCAGCGTCATTACTTGAAAATTCGGCCAGCACCATTCCGGCGAGATACGCGGGGAGGACCGCCTCGCTGCCCGACCAAAGCGCAAGAGCACCCAAGCCGAACAGCACCAGCATCACCCACTTTGCGCGGATAGCCGCCGTGCGGTATCCATATATTCGTGTTAGCAAGCGGCTGGCCGAGGGCAGGATTGTCAGGAACAAACCGGTGACAGTGACGAAAATGATTGTCTTGTAAGTGAATGGAGCAAATATCAAACCCAGAGCGATAACCGTTCCAAGATCATTGATGAAGCAAGCCCCCAGAATACCCTTGCCAAATTCTGTTTTATTGAAGCCGGTCTCGAGCATGACAGCGTAGACGACTGCCATCGAAGTGGTCGAAAGCGCCACCCCGCATAAAAGACTTGCCCGAAGGTCCCATTCGAGGACAAAGCGTGCTAATGCCGCACAGCCCAGGAAAGGCGCGAGAAAACCTATCAAACCCACGACCGTTACCTCTTTCAGTTTCGTTTTGATAACTTCGGGTTCGAGTTCGGCGCCTGCAAGAAAAGTCAGCAGCACAGCTCCCGAAGCTGCAAGAAACCTCAGCCATTCGAGGTTGGAGCCAAGAGCATCAGCCTGGCCGACATAACCTGCCAAGGCCGCCGCCGCCACGCCAACGCAGATTTCGACCAGTGCGACGGATACCCCCAGGTGGTAGGCAATTACGGCCGAAACAATAGCCAAGCTAAGCCATAGTGCCGCAACGCCAAAGATTTGCTCCATTCCTGATCTCCTCTTCTATAGTTCTCACGGGATAAAAACCCTCACAGCACAAAAAAACCCGCTTTTTGAGCGGGTCGATCGCCAAACCACAGGGGATGAACCCACCGCCGCAAAAAACCAGTGCGGTAGGAGTCATCAGCCGGATGGCAGTTATCAGGGGGACTCCATCCCCCGGAACAGCAGCGTGAAAATTATCACCATGTCGCGGAAAACACAAGTGATAATTGTGAAACAATCCATTCTTGCCCCTTCACCACCTTCGGCGACAGAGGGCATGAGAAAATCCGGCCAAAGCCCACTTTTACTTTCGCCGCAGGCTGAAGTTCCCATTCTGAAGGCATATTCTGAAGGCATATTGACTTACGGTTTAAAGCTGGTACGCTATAAGCAAACTTATTCTCAGGGCGGGGTGCAATTCCCCACCGGCGGTATCCCGGCTTATTCCGGGGAGCCCGCGAGCGCTCTTTCCCTTCGGGAGGGAGGTCAGCAGATCTGGTGAAAGGCCAGGGCCGACGGTAACAGTCCGGATGGAAGAGGATAAGGCAGTCAGAACCCACCGCGCGCATTGCCACGGCGTGGACCCGCCATTTGCGTGCTGCGGCCACTGTCTTTTCCCGTGCCCTGATTCTGGTAAATCAACCCAAACACAGGAGTGTTACCATGAATCAGAATCTTTTGACCCGATTCGGCAACTCATTCCAACGCATAGACAAAGCCCTCGAAGCTCTCAGAAGCGGTAACGGCGTGATCGTAACCGACGACGAGCAGCGCGAAAACGAAGGCGACCTCGTTTTCGCAGCCGAACATCTAACCGTGGCCCAAATGGCCATGCTGATCCGCGAGTGCAGCGGGATTGTCTGCCTTTGCCTGACGGACGAAAAAGTACGCATGCTGGAGTTGCCCATGATGGTGGAAAATAACTCCAGCCGCTTTCAAACGGCATTCACGGTATCCATTGAAGCAGCCGAGGGAGTAGCAACCGGAGTGTCGGCCCATGACCGGGTTGTAACGGTAAAGGCCGCTATAGCTGACGATGCGAAACCTGATGACTTAAGACGGCCCGGTCATGTTTTCCCTCTAAAGGCCAGTCCTGGAGGCGTTATGGATCGGCAGGGCCACACCGAGGCGACTGTCGACCTGATGCGCCTTGCCGGCCTGAAACCTTATAGCGTTTTGTGCGAGATCACCAATCCTGATGGAACCATGGCGCGCCTGCCGGAAATCGTTGCCTTCGCCGCCGAACATTGCCTGCCGGTAGTCACTGTCGAAGACGTGATAAAATATAAGCAAAGACTACTGAAAGCCGTCTGAGCACAAGTCGATGAGATCAGTCTCTCGAAGGGGTCGAATCAAATCGGGGGGGACCTTCACGGTCCCCTTTCACCCACCATTGCACGCTTTTATCGACGAGGTCGGAACCCCGGGTAGGGGGTGAGGGAAAAAGCCGAGGCGTCCCGGCGACCATAATCGAGAGACTTGAACGCAAGATGGTCTGAATCGCCCAAATTCGAATGACCTATCCCGGGAAGTATCTTGATACATGTCCCGATCGTGTCGAAAAATCACGTGAAATTTTTGTTTACCTGGAAACAAAACAGTGGTACTTTGGTTTCCGAAGAAACAAAAGGAGGTTCCCACGGACCTTGCACCAGACATCATAATTGCTCTTACAAAGATCCAGGAGCGCTCCGATCTGTTCGGGCACGGGCGGGAGGATGTTTTCAGGAGTATCCGCCTTGCAGAAGTGCACTGCATTGACTGGATCGGCACAATCGACCATCCGAACGTAACGAAAATAGCTAACAAAATGGGTCTGACGAGGGGCGCTGTCAGTAAGATCAGCAAGAAGCTTGAAGCCAAAGGCTTCATCCGGAGGTACCAGGCGGCTGAAAACAATAAGGAAATTTATTTCAGGCTGACCGAAGAGGGACAGCATGCTTATCTGGAACATAAAAAGTGCCACAACCGAGCCAGACAGGAAAAGTTGTCCATCCTGGCGGCTTACAGCTGCGCGGAGCAGGCCGCTATTCTTCGCTTCCTGAGCGACATGAATAAGTTGATCGAGAGCAAACTTAACGACGACACATTCGAGAAAATATAGTTTTGGGAAAAAATGGCTATATGACCGCAAACCCGATACCAAAAGGCAAGATTTTCTCCCTTTCGCTCGCCCACATGTTCAATGACTGGTATATGAATTTCTTGCAGACTCTGTTGCCGTTCATTGTAGCTTTAGGGACGGGTATCGGCCGTGCCGCTCTTTTGATTTCGGCATTTACTGCCACCGCGTCAATTTTGCAGCCTGTCCTCGGTTATTTTGTGGACCGGAAAAACCAACGGTGGCTGGTGCATGCAGGAACGGTCTGGATGGCCGTATTGCTCAGCCTCGTCGGCACTACACATAATTATCATCTGTTGCTTTTGCTCTCCACCCTGTCCGGACTCGGCACAGCGGCCTTTCATCCTCAAGCCGCAGCGATGATAAGTTCCGTCAGCGGTTCGCGAAAAGGTTTATGTCAATCAATTTTTGTGGCGGGCGGCAACGTCGGTTGGGCGCTGACTCCGCTGATGGTTATTCCAGTCGTCAAGAACTATGGCCTTAGCGCCACTCCGGTCTTCGCTGTCCCTGGTATCCTCGTGGCCCTATTGCTATGGTTCACCGCACCCGAGACTTCGGCGGCGCCTACAAGGAAAAGTTCCGCTCCTCTGCTGACCATTTTGCGCGCATCCTGGCTTGAACTTACGAAAATAGTACTGATCGTAGCCTGCCGCTCACTGACCTACTTCGGGCTAATCTCGTTCCTGCCCCTTTACCTGCAAATGCGTAACGTTTCCATTGTCGCCAGCAGTCATCTTCTTTTCATCATGCTATTTTCAGGCGCCATCGGCGGCGTGCTCGGCGGCTACTTGTCCGATCAGATGGGAAGAAAAAGCGTCATAGCCGGTTCGCTCATCCTGTCCACGCCATGCTTCCATCTTTTTTTGCAAGGTAGCGGTTTTACAATGTATTTGTACTTGATTCTCGCCGGCGCTTTCTTATTGGCTTCCTTTTCCGTTACGATAGTACTCGCTCAGGAGATCATCAGCGAAAATGCAGCAACTGCTTCGGGGTTAACCCTGGGATTCGGGATCGGAATCGGGGGGCTGGGCGTCGGACTAGTGGGCATCTTAATCGAACATATGGGCCTGGCATACGGAATAGGTCTGCTTTTATGGCTGCCGCTCGCTGCCGGCTTGTTTGCGCTCACCCTGACGAAAAAAAACGTAGTTGCCGCTTTGGAGCCAACGGGAAAGGAGATGCAAATTTAGGCGCTTGCCGTTTCCTTCACTCTTCGGCAAGTAACCACCTTCTTATCTTCATCAAATCCCTGCAAATCAAGAAGCTCACGCTAATAAGCTTTTATGTGCCAGAGAATATAGAAATCGTCGCCGGGAAGAAACACGAGGAGTTACTTGCCGGCCTATGTCACAACTCAGGCATATAGCTGACACGTACCTACCCCGTGTCCATATCTCCATTTACACGCTTCCGACTCTCTACTTGGCTCTGCCCGTTGTTCCCAAGTACTAAACTTTTTATCCCATAAGTAATCAAATTCTTATATAATAGCTATATAATTGGAAACTGGTTATATATCGATAATTGATATCAAAGGAGAATTCGAGATGGCTCGGATTTTATTACCATAAAAAAACGATATGCATTTGGATTGGCTCCTCTTAAAACGTGCACGGCTATTGAGAGTTAGTTTGCCTGGAGCGAATTAAAGCTATGCTGAACTCATTTTCTCGTCGATCAAAGAGTCTTGATTTCGAATGAAACTCAGCAGAGGCAACAGTCTGGTGAAGCGACAGTCGTAATTGAAAATCAGATAGGAAAAGTAATGATTTTGGAGGAAAGCCAATGGCCGCAAATGAACTCGAAGCGATTTTCGATAGCCCGATCCTGAGGATTGGAATGGGCACCACACTGCAGTTTCAGATCGGCAAAAAGGGGGCGGAATTTAGAGCGACAGCGGTCTTGGTGGGCTTGGTTCCCGATGAGTACCTCATCATCCGCGTCCCCCCCATTCCTGGAATTTTGAGCAGACTTAACGAGGGTGATCCGATGATAGTCAGGTATCTATATGGAGGAAATCTTTATGGGTTCACTTCAAAGATCCTGACCCAGATATACAAGCCGACGCTGATGCTGTTCGTTGCTTATCCTGAAGCGGTCGAGACTTTGAATCTGCGCCGGACTCCGCGAGTTCAATGCTGTTTTCCGGCGACCCTCACAAGAAACAGTCGAACGTTCAGGGCTGTCGTATTGGATATCAGCCAGGGAGGATCCCGGGTCGGTCTGGACATTGACGAGGTCGGCGCCTTTTCCTTCGAAATCGATCAGACGGTCAAACTTCGCTTTCATTTGACGGGTGTGGCGGCGCCGGAACAGGTGATAATGGGGAGGATAAAAAACCTCAAGAAAGACGCTCTACACTGTGAAATAGGAATTCAATTCGACCAGGAAAATGAGCCCGTCTTGGTCAATATCAAACAATTTATAGATAACCTCACGGTTCTGATGCATGAATAGAAACCTGCGGGCAACCATCGTGGAGAAGAATATCCTCCCGGCGTCCTCGCACGCGGGTGGTCAGGAATTTAACATCTCTTTTAACGCGGAGTCGCTGGATCATGTGAGGGGAACTAAAAGCCTGTGTGCACCCTACGATATAATCGGGATCTCCACCCTGAAAATGCTCCCTCCGGCGAGGGGGCTTTCAACCAGAATGTTCCCGCCGTGGGCGGCGGCGATCGAGCAGGCTATAGAGAGCCCCAGGCCGGTCCCATGCTGCGCAACGGAGCGGGCTTGCGAGCTCCGATAAAAGGCCTGGAAAATATGTTCCCGTTCTTCAGGAGGGACCCCGATTCCGGTGTCGGAAACCAGGATGAACGCACGGTCTCCATTGCGCTGCAAGCCTAAGTCCACGCGGCCCTGAGCGGGGGTGTATTTTATCGCGTTGTCAAGCAGGTTGGACGTCATGCGCGTCATCAGGTCGCGGTCTCCGCGAACTAGAATCGGCTCTATCGAAGCGAGCCTGAGATCAATTGAACGGGAAGCGGCAAGCGGCTTCAGCCTGAGATAGACCTCTTCTATCACCTGCCCCAGGTCCAGTTCCTGCCTGTCCATCCTCAGCACCCCGGCTTCGGCCCTGGCCAGCAGCAGCAGGCCTTCCACCAGGCGGGCTATCCTGTCCACCTCTTCGAGAGCGCTCTCGATGGTTGCCCTGTACTCTTCGGACGACCTCGACGAACGCAGCGCGACCTCCAATTCACCTTTTATAATGGTTAGCGGTGTTTGGAGTTCATGAGAGGCGTCGGCGCTGAACCGGCGCACCTGGCTGAACGCCAAATCGAGGCGGCACAACATCTGATTGAGGGTTTTCGCCAGATTGTCCAGCTCGTCGCCCGTACCCGTTTCATCGACCCGTTGGCCGAGGTGTTCGGCGCTTATCCTGCGAGCAGCCACAGTCATGCGATCGACGGGCTGCAATGCCCTGTGGGCAAGGAGCCATCCGCCTGAGGCGGCCAGAACCAGGCCCAGGGGAAGCACGCCGGCCAAGATCATAAGAAAGCGAAGACGGGTTTCATCCATACTCTGGAGGGACATTCCAACCTGGATCATGTTTACAACCCTTTGGGATTCCATCACCGGCATGGTCAATATACGCACGGGGTGTTCTCCCAAGCCTTCCACAGTTTCAAATGAAGACAGGCCGCGCATTGCATTTTCGAGCGCCCTTCTGCTTAAAGGAAGTTTGCCGCCGGAGGGTGAAGACCTTCTTTCATCGCGGTTTCCCGACGGGTCGCGCATCTGAAAGTAATGGTCAAACGGCGAGAAACCGAAAAAACGCCGAAAGGCGGAATCGATTTCGGAAGGAAGGAAAGCGGCCGACCTGCCACGGTCCTGTTGAACCATTGCCCTGGCCACACTCTCAAGCGCCCCGTCCATTTCGCTCGCCAGGTTATAGGACAGAAGCGCAAAAGCCGCTCCTCCCACAATGAGCAAAGTAACGGTCAAAAGGCTTGTGTACCAGATAGTGAGGCGTGTTCTTATGGATTTGATATACATGATAAAATCCGCCGATAGTGAATTCAGTCTTCTTTTAACACATACCCGACCCCGCGAATGGTATGGATCAGTTTAGGCTCACCGTCCGCGTCGATTTTGCGCCGAAGATAGTTCACGTACACATCGATGATGTTTGTCATCGAATCGAAGTTATAGTCCCATACCCGGTCGGCGATCATGCTTCTCGTAAGAGGCCGTCCGGGATTTCGCATGAAATAATCGAGCAGAGCGTACTCCTTAGTGGTCAATTCGATTTTTCTCTTGCCCCGATGGACCGAGCGGCGGGAGGGATCGAGAGTGAGGTCGGCAAACTGAAGCAGCGGAAGTTCCGCCTCCGTCCGGCGTCTTAGCAGCGCCCGGACCCTCGCGACAAGCTCCTCGAAAGCGAAGGGCTTGCTCAGATAATCGTCCGCGCCGGCGTCGAGGCCGAGCACCTTGTCTTCAATGTTGGCCCTTACCGTGAGCAACAGCACCGGGGTTGACACCTTCTTTCTTCGCAGTTCCTGAAGGAGGCTCAACCCGTCCATCCCCGGCAGATGAATGTCCAGGATGATAACGTCGTGCACCTGGTCGAGGGCCATCTCAAGGCCGGTTTTTCCGTCAAGGGCCGCATCGACCGCGTAGCCTTCCTCCTCCAGGCCCTTCCTGATGAAA
>Ga0326728_10003547_pt1 | contig 48085 bp, 36 predicted proteins | sample MB3enrmetagenome_FD_207602 | JGI IMG/M metagenome (GOLD analysis project Ga0326728, IMG submission 207602) | Lab enriched peat soil microbial communities from McLean, Ithaca, NY, United States - MB31MN | ecosystem: Environmental > Terrestrial > Soil > Wetlands > Peat | place: USA: New York...
CATCGGTCCAAGGGGTGCGGTCATCGGTCCAAGGGGTGCGGTCATCGGTCCAAGGGGTGCGGTCATCGATTGGATGGGCGCGGTCCTCGGTCGGATGGGTGCGGTCCACGGGCGCAGGCTGACCTGTCAACGATGTCCGGGCACTAATGTGTCAACGATCTCCTGGCGCAGGACCGTCGAAGAACGCCTCGTGAACCTCAAAGGCCTGCACCGCGCGAAGCCCTTTCTGCACGGAGTCCAGCCCTGCTGGACGGAGTACAGGAACGACAGATGAGCGTTGGCGGGGCTCGGGTCTCAACCGAGCAGGAGCGATCCCAACGGGAATTGACCCGGAGCGGACGGAGTCCAGCACTGCTGGACGGAGTCCGCGGAGGACCAAGTCCCGTTGCGAGGCGAAGAGCACCGCTCAAGATGCTCAAGCAGGGGCGACCCCAACGGGAATTGCTCGTTTCTGCACGGAGTCCAGCGCTGCTGGACGGAGTACAGGAACGACAGATGAGCGTTGGCGAGGCTCGGGTCTCAACCGAGCAGGGGCGACCGCAACGGGAATTGACCCGGAGCGGACGGAGTCCAGCACTGCTGGACGGAATCCGCGGAGGACCAAGTCCCGTTGCGAGGCGAAGAGCACCGCTCAAGATGCTCAAGCAGGGGCGACCCCAACGGGAATTGAACCCGTGTTACCGACGTGAGAGGCCGATGTCCTAACCGCTAGACGATGGGGCCAAGAAAAATGAACGAAAAGGAAGGCGACTCTGGCATCCGCCTTGGAGCTGGGGGACAAGGATTCGAACCTTGATAAGCGGAGCCAGAATCCGCTGTCCTGCCATTAGACGATCCCCCAAAGTTGCGGGAAGTCTTGCAAATTTGACCGCACTGTGGCCGGGCGGCACGGCGAATTGGCCGGCGAACAGTATCCAGGAGTGCCGGCTTGTCAAGTACGTCGGTCCCGCGATCACCCCGGGTCGAGCGCTCCGGGCTGGGAAAGCGATCTGACGTAGGCGCATGCCCCTTGACCGCGCCATCAGGAGGCTTAGCTTCCGCGCGGCTAGCGCTCGACGTCGTCGAGTGCCAATCACCTCGCGGCACGGCAGTGTGTCGTGCGCGAAGGGGAGGTTCTGTCCATGAAGATTCGTCCGCTCGCCGACCGCGTCGTGGTCAAACGTATGGAGCACGAAACGAAGACCAAGGGGGGCATCATCATCCCCGACACGGCCAAGGAAAAGCCGATCGACGCGCTGATTGTTGCCGTGGGCCACGGCAAGACTCTGAAAAATGGCAAGGTCCATCCGCTGGATGTGAAGGCGGGTGATCGCGTGCTCATCGGCAAGTACTCTGGAACTGAGTTCAAGATCGACGGGGTAGAGCACGTGATCCTGAGCGAGGACGACATCCTTGGCGTGGTGAGCTGAGCGGGTCGCAGGAAGTCAAGCCGGGGGAAGGAGAGGGAAGACCCCCTCCGAGACAAAGCAGGTTGTGATGGGTCGCGCCGGATGTCCGAGCGGACCTCGAGAGGAGACATCGTACAGATGACAGCAAAGCAAATCGCCTACGGTCGCAGCGCTCGACGAGCGATTCTGAGCGGCGTGAACAGTCTTGCGAACGCGGTCAAAGTCACCCTTGGGCCCAAGGGCCGCAACGTGGTGATTGACAAGAGCTACGGATCGCCGGTCGTGACCAAGGACGGCGTGACGGTCGCCAAAGAGATCGAGCTCAAAGGAAAGCTCGAAAATATCGGCGCCCAGATGGTGCGTGAGGTGGCCTCCCGAACGAGCGACAAGGCAGGCGACGGAACGACGACCGCGACAGTGCTTGCACAGTCCATTTGCGTCGAGGGCCTCAAGCTCGTCGAAGCAGGTACGAATCCCATGGGACTCAAGCGCGGGATCGACATCGCCGTGGCCCGTGTCATCGAGCACATCAAGAAGTCCGCCACGCCTACGAAAGACAAGTCCACGATTTCCCAGGTGGGCACGATAAGCGCCAACGGCGACACGGCCATCGGAACGATGCTGGCCGATGCGATGGAAAAGGTCGGCAAGGAAGGTGTCATCACCGTCGAGGAGGCCAAGGGCACCGAATCGCAGCTCGACGTCGTCGAAGGAATGCAGTTCGATCGTGGGTATCTCTCTCCGTACTTCGTAACCAACCAGGAGAAGATGGTCGCCGAGCTCGACGATGCTCTCGTGCTCATCAGCGAGAAGAAGATCTCGAGCCTGCACGACATGCTTCCGCTGCTCGAACAGGTCGCTCGCGACGGGCGGCCCTTCCTCGTGATTGCGGAAGACGTCGAGGGCGAAGCCCTCGCGACGCTCGTGGTGAACAAGCTCCGCGGGCTCCTCAAGGTTACCGCCGTCAAGGCCCCCGGCTATGGGGATCGACGCAAGGAGATGCTCAAGGACATCGCGGTCCTCACGGGCGGCCAGGTCGTGAGCGAGGACGTCGGAGTGAAGCTCGAGAACGTGCAGCTCGCGGACCTCGGGCGCGCAAAGCGCGTCAAGATCGACAAGGACAACACGACAATCATCGACGGAGCCGGCGATTCCAAGCAGATCAAGGGCCGCGTCGAGACGATCCGCAAGGAGATTCAGAAGACGACGAGCGACTACGACCGGGAGAAGCTCGAGGAGCGCCTGGCGAAGCTCGCGGGCGGTGTGGCGGTTCTGAAAGTGGGAGCCCACACCGAGACGGAAATGAAGGAGAGGAAGGCTCGTGTCGAGGACGCGCTCCATGCAACTCGCGCCGCGATCGAGGAGGGCATCGTCGCTGGTGGGGGCGTTGCGCTTCTCCGGGCGGCATCGGCACTCGACTCCTTGAAGCTCGAAGGCGACGAGGCGGCAGGCGTTCGTCTAGTCAGACGAGCACTCGAGGAACCGATTCGGCAGATTGCGGCAAACGCCGGGTGCGAGGGATCGGTCGTCGTCGAGAAGGTTCGCGCCGGCCAAGGGGCACTCGGATTCAACGCGGCGACGGAGCAGTACGAAGATCTTCTCAAGGCCGGCGTTATCGACCCCGCGAAGGTCGTCAGAATGGCGCTGGAGCATGCGGCGAGCGTTGCCTCGATGATGCTGACGACGGAGGCTTGCATTGCAGAGCGGCCCAAGCCTGAGAAGACTTCGGGTGGCGGCATGGGCGGCGGGGGCATGGGCGGCATGGGTGGCATGGGTGGCATGGGCGGCATGGGCGGCATGGGCGGCATGGGCGGCATGGGAGACGACGATTTCGGCATGGATTGAGGGATCGACCGAGTAACCATTGTCCCCCGAACGCGCCCTTTTTGGGCGAACAGTGCTCCAGAAGGTCGGCGTATTTCGGTCGAAACCAAGCGAGGCCGGTGGCGAGTCGCGCGGTGCCTACTTCCGGTAGGTTAGCCACGCTCGACGCCGGGATCGCGCAGGGATCGGCCGCGAGACTCCGGCCTTCTCCGCCCCGTGTCGCTTCCGCGGACGGGTGCCAACGCTTCTGGCGAGCCGCGAGACACGTGCTAGCTGTTCTTGCCATAGGCGGCGCGGCGCGGTCGCCCCTCGTGGCAAACCGCACGACTCGATCAGGTCATCGGACTTGCGTTTCGGATTGTCGAGTCGCATGAGAGATGTCTAGCGCTCCCAGCGACATGCCGTCCGCGAACCCCAGCCCCGCTGATCCGTCCATCGTGCTCGGCTTGGAGGACGATTCGGAGGGCGCGCGTATTGTCAGTGAGGAGCGCCACCTTCTCGATGTCGTTCTCGACGCGCTCGATGCGGCTGCCCAGTCTGACCGGACGGCCGTAAGGGAACGAGCGCGCGACGACGGGCGCCTGCTGCAGCTGCGCGATGACGTCTCGTCGGCCAAACCCGAGGATCTTCCCTCGTTGTTCGAGCAGATGCACCACCTGGGCGCTCTGCGGGCTCAACGGGGCCGAAGCGTCGTCGGATCAGTCGATCGCGCGACCCCGTACTTCGGCCACATGCGGCTCGAGGAAACCCGGCGCCCCGCAACGCGCCACGCGGACGTTGAGCCGAGGCGCCGCCGAGATGTCCTCGTCGGCTCACGGTCGTACGTAGACGGTGGCGTGCGGATCGTCGACTGGCGCCACGCGCCCGTCAGCCAGCTCTACTATCGCTACGCGGAGGGGGAATGTTACGAAGAGATGCTGGGAGACCGAATCGTGGAGGGGTGCGTGCTTGCGCGCCGCGGGGTCAGCATCGTCGGAGGGGAGCTCGTGCGCGTGTCGTCACCGCAGGGCACGTTCGTAAGGAATCGCGACGGGGCGTGGAGGCGCGTTGCCGATCGGCGGGTCAAACTCGAGACCGGAAAGGCTTGGGCTGCTCGTGTCGGTACCGCGAAGGATGCGCGTCTTGGCATCGGCGCGGACGGTCAGATGCGTGAGGACAAACATCTTCCCGCCATCGCTGCCATGCTCGACGAACGCCAGTTCGCGATGATCTCGAGGGAGGAGACCGGGCTAGTCGTCGTTCAAGGCAGCGCAGGGAGTGGAAAGACGACCGTTGGACTGCATCGAGTCGCATATCTGGCGTTTCGCAATCCCCAGCGGTTTCGACCCGATCGAATGCTTGTCGTAGTTCCGAACGAAGCGCTGGTTCACTACGTCGCCCACGTTCTGCCCTCGCTCGGTGTCGAGGGAGTTCGGATTACGACATTCGCGGATTTCGCCGCGCGGCTCGTTGGCCATGCATTCCCGCGCCTTCCCACGAAGATCACAGACGAGACTCCCCCGGTCGTGTCGCGTGCGAAGTCCCACGGCGCGATGCTGCGAGGGATCGATCGGCTCGTCTGCCAGGCCACCGACGCAATCACGGACCGCATCCGCGAAGCCGCCGAGCGCTGGCCGTCGGGCGAACAAGCCGTGACCGCTTGGAATGGCACGAACGTCGGATCCCAGGCTCCCGACCAACGCCTTGTTGCGCTTGGGCAATGGGTGGCTGAGAAGAGATCGCTGCCGGGTGTACCGTCCGCCACGACGCTTCCCAGCGTGACCCGCGCCGCGCTTGAGCCGCTTGTCGCACAGCTTCGGCAGCGATGGACGCGCTTCCCAGTCGCCCTTTGGGACGAACTGCTGACGTCTCGACAACTGCTCGATCAAGTGTTCGGCGGCGAGGCTGGGTTCGGTCCGGGTCAGCTCGACCAGGTCCACGCATGGTGCGTCCGTCAGACTCGGATTCGTTCCGAGGGCGACCGTGACGGCGAAGAGCCGACGCTCGATAGCGAAGACCTCGCGCTGCTTCTCCGGTGCACTCAAACATTGCGCGGACCCGTTCTCGGCGACGACGAACGGCCAGTGCGCTTCGCGCACATGCTCGTCGACGAGGTGCAGGACGCCACTCCGATTGAGCTCCGCGTTCTTCTCGACTTGGCAGGTCCCGAGCGGTGTGTGACGTTTGCCGGCGACCCGGCCCAGCGCATGCTCGACGACGATGACGGTCGGGGTGAGCTCGACTGGCACGAACTCATGGACGCGCTCGGCGAGCCGCACACGAATCTCGAGCCACTGAAGGTGAGCTACAGGTCGACCGCGGAGATCACAGAGTTCGCGCGCTCGGTACTTGGTCCGCTCGCTCACGACGACATCCCGGAGACGACGCGGCGTGGTCCGCCCGTGGAGCTCTTCGGCTTTGCGGCGGCTGGAGAAGCCGTGGCCTGGCTCGCCGATGTCCTCAAACAACTTGCACGCGAGGAGCCCTCCGCCAACGTTGCTTTGGTCGCCCGGTTTCCTCAGCAGGCGGAGATCTACTTCGACGGGCTGGTCCGGGCAGACGTTCCCAACGTTCGCTCCATTGCGGAACAGAACTTCTCCTGGGAGCCCGGAGTCGACGTGACGCACCTCCGACAGACCAAGGGGCTCGAGTTCGACGAGGTCGTGCTTCTCGAGACGACCGCCGCGAGTTTTCCAGCGACCCCAGCGGCCCGCCACGCACTGTACGTGGGGGCCACACGAGCGGCTCATCAGCTCTGGTGCGTGGCGAGCGATGTGCCTTCGACTCTGGTAACTAGCGCCCTGGGTGGCCCCACGCTTGGCCCCGTGGTCACATAATGTCCCTTATCGGCCTCAAGGGGGTCCAGGGTCGAGTCGAGCCCCGCATCCCCCTAACCATTGACGCTCATGATGTGCGAAAGCTTCACAAAGAGTCCGGGGTGAAAAACGGCTCCATGGAAGTGAAGCTCGCCCTTGCGGAGCGCGCGCACAACACTGCGCACAACTGAGACGGCCTGCTTGTCACGAGGATCGGGAATAGGCAGCCCCAGTGACGTCGCGACCGGCATGTCCGACAAGGCCATGATGATTTCACCGGGTCCACGAATCGTCCCGTGCGGCACCCCGACGATGCCATCATGAATGGTGAGCCTGCCGCCGCGCTCGAATCGCATCGTCAAGGCGACGCCCGCATCGTCGGCCACGATGGCGATCGATCCTGCGAGAGCCTCGAAGTCCGCCATCTTGTGTGGCTTGCCTTCGAGATTTTGCCGAACGAGCTGCGCAAGCATATTCGCCAGGCCGTTTTCCTCGGCACCTGGAGCCAGACGAATGTCGATCGGAGCGCGGTCATGATTCATGGAAGGTTCCTTGGGGCTGGCCTACTTCGAGACGACACTGCCTTCCGCGTCGCGCTGCTCGGGCGGAGGAAACCCGGCCGCCAACAGCAGTGGAGACACTTTGGCTCGCGGTCCAACCACGATGACGAGGGCGTCGGTCGGGTTGTAGTAGTGCGACGCGAGCCGATCGAGCTCCGCTTTGTTGGCTTTGTCGCATGCCTTACTTCTCAACGCATCAGCATCTGGCGGAAGGCCGAGTGACGCGTTCCCAGCGAGGCGCCGTGCGACGCCTTCCACGGATTCGTAGGTGCTCACGAGGTCCTGGCGGGCTTGGGCCCGCGTTCGATCGACCTCAGCCTCCGTCATCCCTTCGCGCGCAAAGGTTCCGAGATCAGTCACCATGGCTGCTAGTGCGTCTCCGGTCTTGTCCGTGACGACGCTCGCATACGAAATGATCTGCCCGGTGCCTCGCGACAGCGAGTACCTCGATCGGGCGCCGTACGTGTAGCCGTGGTCCTCGCGAAGGTCCTGATTGAGGCGCGACATGAAGCTTCCGCCAATTGCATCGTTCACCCGCCAGAGAGGTGCTACGTCTACGCTTTCGGCGGAAAGACCTGGTGCTACCACGGCGATCACGGATTGCGGTGCATCGGGCCGGTCGACGAGGACCAATTTTGGCCACGGACCTTTGGGCGCGATCGGCGCGACGAGCTTTGGAGCCACGCCCGCTGGCCTCCATGCACCGAAGGCCATGTCGACCAGCGTCGAGAGCTCTCCCGGCACGACGTCTCCGGCGCAGACGAGCGTAGCGCGCTCGGGACGCCATGCGATCGCATAGAATCGGCGGACGTCGCCGATTCCGACGCCCGCGGCTGAACGCAGAGTGCCGTCCCAGGGATGGCCATACGGATGCGATGCCCCAAAAAGCGCCACGCGTGCAACGACACGCGCCGTCGCATCGGGATCGCGCGCGCGCTGCTTTAGTTCGTTAATCCAGAGCTCCTTGACGCGCTTGAACTCTTCCGCGTCGAGCCGCGGCCTCGCCACGATGTCCCCAAACAAGGAAAACGCGCGCGGCAAGTGCCTCTTGAGCACCGTCAGCGAAACGAAACTGGCGTCGGCGTTGGAATCGGTGGTCAAGCGAGCACCAAGCTCGTCCAGCGCGCGCGCAAGTTCAATTGCACCGAGCTTGCCTGCCCCTTCGTCGAGCATGTCCGCCGTGACGTAGGCGAGGCCAGCTTTTCCATCCGGATCGCTTGCCGCACCCATGGGAATCGTAAGATCGCATGACACCAGCGGAACCGCATGGCGCTCGAGGAGCCACACCGTCATGCCCCTTGGGGTCGTAAAGACGACCGGAGCCGGCGGAGAAAACGTCGGCGGTGATTCGAGCGAAGGCCGTGGTCCGAGAGGGTCTTGCCCAGGATTTGGTGGCGTTGTCGTGGGTGCCGTCACGCTCGACACCGGCGCCGGAAGGGGTCGAATGGGGGCTGTTCGAACAGCCTGACCGCACGCGGACAGCGCCATTTCCACCAAGAACCAGCTTGCAAGCGTGGGCAGTAATTTCATCGAGCGCCCACTGGGGTCTTGGGTACGACAGTCAGCACGACCGCCGAGTCCGGTGTGAGGATCTTCTTTGCGACCCCGAGAATATCGTCAGAAGTGGTGTGCTGGTACCTCGCCAGGTCCGCGCCGACGTAGCCGGGGTCTCCCGTTTCCGCTTGGTACATGTTGAGCAACGATGCCCGCTCCTCGACGCGTTGCAATCTCTCGACGAACGCCATCTCGTACTCGTTCTTTGCTCGAGTCAGTTCCTCGGGGCTCACCGATTCCGAGCAAATCTTGCCTATCTGATCGAAAACTGCCCGTTCGACGACCGCGGGATCCACCGAAGGACGCACGGTGATCTCGACAACGAACTGGGAGCCAAGCTGGCGAGACTGCTGCGTTGCAGTCACATCCTGAGCAATCTTCCGTTCGTACACGAGGGACTTGTACAGCCGGCTGGCCTTCCCGCTCGACAGAACGCTGGCCGCGAGATCGAGCTCGGCGTCGCCGGCCATGAAATGGGGAGGCGACCGCCATGCGATGACGACTTTTGAAAGCTCGACGTTGTCGGACACCGTTCGATGCTCGGCTGTCGTCGCAGCGCCCTTCGCGGAGGGGTGCGCCGCGCGCCAAGGGTCGGCGGGTTTCCCGCGGCTCGGGATGCTTCCGAACAGGCGCTCTACCTCAGCCCGCACGCGCGCCGGGTCAACGTCACCAGCGATGACCAGCGAAGCGTTCGAGGGATCATAGTAGGTGTCGAAGAACTCGCGCACGTCATCGACAGAGGCCGCATCGAGATCCGTGTGCGATCCGATGATGGGGTGATGGTATGGGTGGAAGCCCGGCCAGACGAGCCCTGGAAGCTCCAGCTCGACGACGCCGTATGGCCGGTTCTCGATGCTTTGCCGGCGCTCGTTCCGCACGACAGCACGCTGGAGATCCAGCTTGTCCTTGTCGATGAGATGCCCCAGATTGCGCATTCGGTCCGCCTCGAGCCAGAGAAGCAGCGGCAACGCGGTCGCGGGTGCGGTGTCGAAGTAGTCCGTTCGATCCTCGGCGGTCCACGCGTTGTTTCGTCCGCCGGCCTGCTCCATCCAGGCATCGAACGCCTTCGTGGGCGCGCGCTTCGTTCCCATGAACATCAGGTGTTCGAACAAGTGGGCGAAGCCCGTGCGACCAGGGCGCTCCACCCGAGACCCCACTGCGTACGAAATATTGACGGCAACCTCAGGTACCGTCGAGTCGGCGCTAACGATCACGACGAGGCCACTGGATAGCGTGTACTTTTCGAAGGGGATCTTCATCCCCGTCGAGTCAGCCGAACCCGCTGTCGTCGTTGACTCCGCCGCGGGCGCTGTCGAAGGTGCCACGCCGATCGCCACAACTAGAACGAGCGTGCTCAAACGCATGGGGGCGACGGTACCGATGCGACGTCAAAACGCCAAGCGATCAGTGTAGGCTGTGGAGTGCCGATGATCGTGCGACGCTCCGCCCGGCGGCTCAGCCTTCCCGGTCCCGTGGCGACGCACCGGTCAGCGGACTTACGTTTGGGTGGAACGTGGAGCCCCGCGCAGAGAATTAAGAACGGGGTTCTTTGCTCGCTCGTGTGGGTGGCGCTCTGGTTTGCACGTCCCCTGCCCCGCCATGCACTTCTGAGAATTGGATTCGCCCTGGGGAGGCTTGCCTTCGTGACCCTGCGGCGCGCTCGACGCACCGCCCTGGCAAATGTCGCGCGGGTCTATCCTGCGATGACGACCGCGGAGCGGCTACGATTCGTCCGTCACTGCTTCGACACGCTCGGAACGCTGCTCGGCGATGCGGTTGCGTTGCTTCGTCTCCGCTCGGATTCGCCCAACTTGCCCGTATCTCCGCATGCACGCTGCCTGTTCGAGGAAGCGCGCCGCGCGCAGTGTGCGGTCATTTTCGTGTCGGCGCACCTCGGTCCGTGGGAGCGAGTCGCCGCGTCGCTCGTGGCCGCCGGCATTCCGCTTCTTACGATTGCGAGAGAGAGTTACGATCCGCGGCTCACCCGTCTCTACGAGAGGCTGCGAATGCTTCACGGTGTCGGCGTTGTCTGGCGCGACAGACCAGGTGCCGCGGCACGCATCGTCCGTGCTCTGCGCCATGGTGGCGTTCTCGGCGTACCGATGGATCTGCGGTCCCGGGTCGCGTCGTGCGACGTGGACTTCATGGGCTGCCCCGCACCGACGCCGGTTGGCCCCGCTCGCTTGGCGCTTCGCGCTCGCGCGCGCGTTGTCGTCGGCTCGGTCGCCCCAGCGGTCGACGGGGGCGTTGAAGTGACGGCTACACGCATCGAGACGAAGGATCTCTGCGCGGGAGACGACGGCGCACATGTACTCACCGAACGGATCAACTCGGAACTGTCCCGCCGGATTCTTGCTTTGCCGCACGCATGGGTTTGGATGCACGAGCGTTGGACCAACGATACCGTATATGATGGGTCTGCCATGGACGGCGCTTCGTCGTGACTGACAGTGCCCGCACTCCGCACTCTCTCCTGCCCGCTAATGGGGTAGATGATGAAGTCGAGCAGGCAGCCCTCTCGGAAGAGGTAGACATTGATGAGAGAGCTCGGCGCAAGATTCTAGCGATCCACCGGGATCTCGCCCGTCTCGATCACTACGCGCTCCTTGGCGTGGACCGCACCGCCGACCGCAAGGCAATCAAGGGCGCGTACTACGATGCCGCGGCGTTGTTTCATCCAGATCGTTACTTTCGCAAGCGCCTCGGGTCCTTCAAACCACGACTCGAGGCCATCTTCTCGCGCATCACGGTCGCACACGACACGCTGAGCGATTCGGACAAGCGGGACGAATACGACGCGTATCTTCGTACTCGCGATCGAGCTCGGAGCATCGAGAACGCTCTTTCAGACGCTGCCGTGGAAGTGGAGCGGGTCCAAACGGTTGTCCTGCGTGAAGCCGGTGTGGATCTCCAGGAGGCGCCACCGGTGACGGACGCCTCGCGAGGCCTGCCAAACGTTTTCCCGCCAACTGTCGACGCGACGGTTCGACGGGACGCGTTCGCGCGACGGCTTCTCGGCGGACGCGGACGCCCGTCGAGTCAGCCTCCATCGCCGGCGCAGGCGGTCGTCTCTTCTCCGGCTGCGCTGTCGACTGCCGAAGCCATGGCACAAATCAAACAACGCTACGAGCAGCGGGTCGCGACTGTTCGCCTCGCTCACGCCCGTCAATACGTGGCCCGCGGTGAGGCGTCGCTCGCCTCGGGAGACGCCGTGTCGGCCGCCAATGCGCTTCGCGTGGCCGTCGGTCTGACACCGGGGAACGCAGATCTCGAGCGCAGGGCCGTCGACGCACAGGGCCGAGCCGAGGCGTTGCTCCGCGATGCCTACGCAAGGCAAGCGGGCTACGAGGAGAAGACCGGGCAGTTTGCCGAGGCGGCGCGCTCATGGGCGCGGATCTGTGAGATCGCGCGCGACGACGCCGAAGCGCACGAGAGAGCCGCGATGTCCCTCGCCAAGGCGGGGGGCGATCTTCGCGAAGCCGTGCGCTACGCCGAGCGTGCGTGCTCTCTCGATCCGATCGACGCGCATCGGCGCATTGCGCTCGTCAACGTCTACATTGCCGCAGGTCTGACCGAGAAGGCCCGGCAAGAGGTCGCGACGGCGCTGCAGCTTTCGCCCTCGGATGGTACGATACTCGCACTAATGAAACGGCTTGGAGTGTCTGGATGACGACATCGGGCCGCTGGGTGACGTGCAGCCTGACGTAAACGCGGTTGATGGGGACACACCTATCGAGGAGATGCGGGCGGATGGAGAAAGTGATCGGCATCGATCTGGGCACGACCAACTCGTGCGTCGCCATCGTCGAAAACGGAGTCCCAACCGTGATTCCGAATCGCGGTGGGTACAAGACAACGCCGTCGATGGTCGCCGTCACTGAGGCAGGCAAGCGCCTCGTCGGTCACATCGCGAAGCGCCAGGCCATCACCAATGCCGAGAATACCGTGTACGCGGCCAAACGACTCATCGGTCGCAAGTGGGATTCCCCGCAGGTGAAGAACGCGATAGCGACGTCGAGCTATCGCATCGTCCGGGGACCCCACGCCGACGTGCGTATCGTGCTGCGGGACAAGGAGTACAGCGTCTCCGAAGTAAGCGCGATGGTGCTCCAGGAGATGAAGCTCATCGCGGAAGACTACCTCGGGAAGAGCGTGGGCAAGGCTGTCGTCACGGTCCCCGCTTACTTCAACGACAACCAGCGGCAAGCGACGAAGGACGCTGGTGAAATTGCTGGGCTCGATGTTATCCGCATCATCAACGAACCGACCGCAGCCGCCCTATCGTATGGGTTCGGCAAGAACGTCGAGCGAACGATCGCAGTCTACGATTTCGGCGGCGGGACCTTCGACATTTCAATCCTCGAAATCGGCTCGAGTGGCGTGTTCAAGGTGATCGCGACCGCTGGCGATACGTTTCTCGGAGGCGAGGACGTAGACGCGCGGATCATTGACTGGCTCGTCCAAGGATTCAAGGACGAACACAGCATTGATCTACGCCAAGACCGCATGGCGCTCCAGCGATTGAAAGATGCCGCTGAGAAGGCGAAATGTGAACTCTCGAGCGTGCGAGAGACCGAGGTCAACCTGCCGTTCATCATATCGAGCGGACGCAACGAGGCGTTGCACCTTCAGCGGTCGATTGACCGGGAAACGCTCGACGATCTCTCCTCGGATCTGGTCGAGCGCACGATCGACATCTGCCGCCAGACCCTGTCCGATGCCCGGCTCAGGAAAGAGGATGTCGCCGAAGTGCTCCTCGTCGGCGGAATGACTCGGATGCCTAAGATCCAGCTGACGGTTGCGGAGTTCTTTGAACGCGAGCCCTGCAAGGGGGTTCATCCTGACGAAAGCGTAGCTCTGGGAGCTGCAATTCAGGGCTCGGCTCTCGTGGACGACAAGCAGGAGATGGTCCTCCTCGACGTCACACCTCATGCGCTGGGCATCATGACGCAGGGGGGGAACTTCGAGGAGCTTATCCCACAAAATACGACTGTACCGACGCAGCGCGCGAAAATTTTCACGACGAGCCGGGACAATCAGACCGCCGTCAAAATCGTGGTCATGCAGGGTGAAAGCGAACGCGCCCAGGACAACGAACTTCTAGGCGAATTCATCCTCACAGGCCTAAAGCGAGCGACAAAAGGGAGCGTCGAGATCGAAGTGACCTTTGAGATCAATGCCGACGGTATCGTCAGCGTTCACGCGAAGGACCTCGAGACCGGAAAAGAGCAGTCGATCGAGGTAACGGCATCGAGCGGGCTCACGCGCGAGGAAATCACGAACATGATGGAAGGCGCCCGCGACTACATGGTCGAGCGCCGCTCGACCGAGGAGTTCGAGGCGGCGAGGCAGGAAGCCGAGCGCGTCTCCGCAGAGATCGAACGGCTATTTCCGCAAGTCGAACAGATCGTGGCATCGAGCGATTTTGGACGCGACGCAATCGAGAAGGCGCGCGGGATCGTCGCGAAGACGCGTGCCGCCATCTCCCGGCGCGATGCCGCAGCAGTGAAGGCCGAGCTCGATGGACTTGCTCGAACACACCGGATGTTCAAGGGGGTGGTGGCCAAGACCCACTAGTCAATCGCCGTGACCGACGAACGCCAGAAAAAGCGAGCAGCAAGCCGCGAAAGGCAAGGCGCCAGCAAGAACGATCGTCCGACCGAAAGTCCTCCGTTCGATCTGCAGGCATTGGCCCGCGCGACCGCGTTCTCACGACCACCGCACGATGACCCACCTCGGACGGGCGCCTCGTGCGTCGGAAACCAGACGCCGGACGCCAGCACGCGTGGGAAACCAGAGGGAGTCCGCGAAGCGCCCCCCTCCTCGATTGCGGAGCTCGAGGGGGGCAGCGGAGGCCCTCGCTCGTCGATGGCGAGGGACCGCGAGATTACGCTGACGGACGAAGTGGAACTGGAGCGAGCGAGGGTGGCCTCAGCACTCGGCCGAGAGGCGCCCCGGATGCCTGCCACGACCAGCGTCCTCACAATGGCCAACGCTGCGGCAAGGGGCGCTTCTGAGGGCCCTGCTGCGTCTTCACCGGTCGGCAAGCTCACACAAGCCGACGTAAAGACCGGCGTGTTGGGGGCCGTCCACGGGAGCGGAGCGCCCGAGATCACTCAGCGTGTCATCGACGACCCCGCTGCGGAGATGCACGAGAGATTCTCCCTCGGAGACTACACCGGAGCGCTCGAACTTGCGGAGCTCATCCTCGCGGATGACGCCAAAAACCTCGAGGCGGCGGAGTGTAGTGAAAACTGCCGTACCGTGCTCGAGAACATGTACTCGGCGCGCCTCGGTCCTGCCGGTGGCGTGCCTATCGTCGTCGTGCCCAACGCGCACATGCGATGGCTTTCTATGGATCACAGGGCGGGGTTTGTGCTCTCGTTGATCGACGGGAAGTCGACGCTTGACACGATTCTTGATCTCTCTGGAATGCCAAGGCTCGACGCGCTCCATATTCTTCACGACCTCGTCCAGCAGAAGGTAGTCGCTGTCAAATGAGGGGGCCTCCCGGCGTTTGCCGCAACGACGCTATCGACGCGACAGACGGTGACCGATGGTCGGCGTCATATCGTCTACTGCGAACACGTTGCGCAGGCGAATTCTGGAAGCTACACCGATAAGTGAGCGATGGATGCGAAGAGCGAGCACGCACCGGAACTGCGCCAGCTCATCGAGCTCAGGCTCGCTCGCTCCGCTGATCCCACCAACGTGCTTCCGTTGCTCCATCGGTTGGTGCGCATTGCGGACGAGGAGTCCGATGACGCGATCTTCGCGCAGATCCACCTAGCCGAGTTGCTCGTCGAGCGGCATCCGTGGCGCTCGGCCCTGCATGCTCGGCGCGTCATTGCTCGGCGCCCCGGCGATGATCGCGCATGGGCAACGCTGGCCCTATGCCATGCACTGCTCGGAAACTACCGGGCAGCGGTTGCTTCCTATCGCCGCGCTCTCGACAGCGCACCAGACAACCCTTGGTATGCGCACAATCTGGGGCATTTACTCGATGTGGCGCTCAATCGAGCCGACGAAGCAGCTGCCACGCTTGGGCAGGCATACCGCGCAGCGCCCCAGTGCGGGGATGTTGCGGCAAGCTATGCGCATGCGCTCGCACGCGCGGGCAAGATCACCGAAGCCCGACAGGTTGTTTGCAGGGCCCTCAGGCGGACGGCTTCGCAGGAACACGCAGCGCTGCTCGAGTGGCTCGACGGCGGCGTGCGGCACGACGGAGATCACTCGTCAACGGGTACCGCCTCGGCCCGTGCGACTCTCGGAGGATGTAGCCTTGCCCGAGTGGTCATACGTCACGCGCGACCCGCGCATGGACGTACGGATTGTGTTGCGCCGACCCACGTCGACCCCGGGTTGGAGGGCATTCTGATGAGGGGCCTGGAGCGATTGCCGCTCGATACCCGTCAGCGAGAGAGAGCGCGATCTCTAGCCCACGACACATCGGATCACCTGGCGCGCCCTTTGGGGGTCCGCGCTCGATCCTGGGGTCGTTCGACCGCGCCGGCTCTGGCGGCCGCCGTTGCGTACGCCATCGTGTTCGTGGATGGCGTGCCTCTGAGTCAGGCGGAAGTCGCCGCGTGTTTTCGCGTGAGCGTGGCCAACCTTCGCGCCCGGTTCGGCGAGTTGAGGTCCCACCTCGACCTATTGCCGGGCGACGCGCGCTATCGAACCGTTCGTCGACGCTGATCGACCCTTGATCGCCCGCAGCGTACCAGTTGGCACGCGCGCCTTCGTGTGCGCAGTCATCTGCGCTACCGAAGAGACATGCGTAACTTCGGTAGGGTCGCAGTGCTCGCGCTCATGACCTCCTCCAGCGCATTGGCAGACGGCACGCCGTCAAATCCGAAGAGCGCGCCGCTTTCTCTGCCTTCCATGCCGGAGGTGAATGACCCGATGCTCGCGCCGCCGCCGCCGCCAAAGCGCGTCCTGGCGTCTTGGGAGGAAGGCCTCTCCTATCTTCGCGCGCGCTCAACGGACCTCAAGATCGCGCTCGACCAGGTTCTCCAGGCCGAGGCGCAGACGAGGATAGCACTCGCTCAGTATCTGCCTGGACTCAACGCAAACAATGCGGGCGGCGCAACCTACATGCACCAGCTGATCACTCGAACGGTGATCGGCGGGACCCAGGTCGCGGGCACGGGTATCATTACGACATCCCAGGTTCCCGTGCCCGACACGCTGCAGGCAAGCCTGCAACTGCAGCAGGCCCTCATCAACGTGCCGGCGTTCGACCAGATCGGCATCGACGAACTCGGCGAAGGAGCCTCTCGCCTTTCGGTGGAGGCTGAAAAGAGAACGCTCGCGCTCAGCCTTGCCAATCAGATTGTTGCAGTCGTGACCGCCGAGCGAGCGGCCGAGATCAACCGAGTTGGACTCCGCGTCGCCCTCGAGCAGCTCGAGATTACCAACCGCAAGCGCGCGCTCGGAGCCGCAACCGGTCTCGATGTCGTACGGGCGCAACAGAACGCTGCAAACGCTCGTGCCTCACTGGTGACTGGAGACGAGTCGCTGCGTCAGGCCCGCGAGGCGCTCGGACTGGCGCTTGGGATTCCCGAGGAGACCGGGGTCGCGCCGAATGTCAACATCAGCGGATTGGCGAGCAGTGCAATGGAGGCCTGCCACTCCGTTGACTCCGTGGATCAGCGGTCCGACATCGCCGCAGCACGCGTACAGCTCCAGGTCGCCAAACGAAACTTGCGCAACGTTTGGTACACGTTTTTGCCAACGCTGGGGCTCGGGAGCACTCTCAGCGCTTCTTCGCCGGTTGCGTCCAACTTGCCGAACCCACTCTGGAACATCGTATTGAACCTCGAGGTCCCCATCTGGGATGGAGGGACGCGCTACGGGAACCTCCGCAATGCGCGCGCCGCCGAGGACATTGCTGCCCAGCAGCTTGAGGCGCAACGGCGTCAGGCGATCATCCAGGTTCAGCAGGCGCAGCGCGGGCTCGTCGTCGCGCAAGACTCGGACAAGGTGGCCCTCGAACAAAGAGATCTGGCGGCCCAGAACGACTCGATGACGCAAACGGCATACATGGCGGGTCAGGGAACGAGCCTCGAGCTCGTTACCGCATCGGAGGCCCACCGCCAGGCAGAGATCAATCTCGCCCTCCAAGACTTCAATGTGGTCAAAGCGAGGGTTTTGGCCGCATTGGCGCTGGCTACGTGCCCGTGGTGAGCGCACAAGCTTGGGTCATATGCCTCGCGTCCGCTTGCGCCACGCGCAACAGATCTGATTCATCTGATCTCTCGGATGCGTAGGGCGCGAAGGATCCCGTCGTGGGGCTCGACGTCCACCATCGCCCAGTGGCTGCCCCATCGCATCAACAGATCAATGTCGCCGGCAACGATGCGCGTGCGCTCCTCGCAGCGGTCGTAGACGACCTCGAACGCCATGTGCGGCGCCGCGAGCTCGAGAAGCGGCCTGCCGAGGTCAGCGTGATGACGCATGAGGTACTTCGCGTTGGTGCGAACGCGATCCATCGAGTACCCAAGAGTCGAATCGGACACGTCGACACGTGTCGGCGCCATGGCTCGCGCGAAAAGGACCGACGAGCCGGCATCATCCGGACAACCGGGCGCAGCGCGTGCCCACCGGGCGGGAAGGAATGCGCAAGCAATCAGGAAGACGAGCGTGCCAACAGCCGAAGCGCACGGCGCGTACCCGAGACGACAGCGTGATGAAGCCTCGTCCTGAAAGTCCGAAGTTCCGAGCGAACAAGCTGCGAACGCGGCCAAGAACGGCAGAGTCGAACTCTGAAGCTGCTCGCCTTCGGTGATCCACGGCGGGGTGAATGCCGATGAGATCACCACCCCGAGGAACACGGCTCCGCAGAATTGAACCGCCGGATCGGAGGCTTTGCGGACGAAGAGCCGGCTCAGTGAGTAGAGAAAGACAATCGCAACGCCGCAGGCCGTGAGCAGCATCACCCCATAGCTAACCGTACGATAAATGCCGACTCCCCCGACCATCGCTGCGACCAGTCCGCGTGGCGGAAGCGGCGATTCGAGGAAGATGTCGTCCGGATTGTAGAGCACGAAGGACAACAGCCCGTGGGGCAAGAAAAGAAAGCTCGCGACCGAGCGGACCGGACCGACGACCGCAAGCGTCGGCTGGCGGCTCAGCTCTGAAAGCACGATCGAGACAATGGCTGCGCCTCGGTGCGCCACAGGCACCGTCGCAAGCTCCGGATGCGCGGTCGAAATGAATGTAAAGTCTTCGCCGTGTAACATTCCGTAAAGAATGGGTCCGTAGTCGCCCATGGCCACGCCCGTCGCCCGAACTTTCGAGAGCAACCAGGCATCGCCAACGAGTACGAGCGCCCACGCGCACATGACCGCGAGGGCGCGGAGCCACTGCCGTCGAGCCCCAAAGACGAGGACCGTCGTGAACACGACGAATAGGGGGCCCATTCGCGTCGCGAGCCCCAGCGCGAAGAGAAGAGTTCCCGCGAAGAGGTCGGAGAGAGAGGCATCCGACCGAAACAGGACCAAGAACGCGGCCGCGCCAAAGACGAACCCGAACGATTCGGTCGACAGCGAGAACGAGTGACGCCGAATGAACGAGTAAATGACGACGAGGGCCAACGCCGCACCCCATGGCCGGGTTCGCTCGGCAATCCGCGACGCTACCATCGCGCCGAGCACCGTCGTGGCGAGAGCCATCATCGCCACGACCGCTCGCACGTCGTCGCCGGTCACGCGAAGGAGCGCTGCGAGTACCACGAGATAGAGCGGTCTGCGCGCGGCCTGTCCGAGCAATAGTCCGTAGTTGCGGCGCGTCGCGTCCGAGAGGTATCCGCCTGCATCGGACCACGGGATGACGTCCCCAAGCAGTCCCTGACGATCGGCGACGCCTCCGTAGGACCACCACATGTTCGATAGGCCGCCGACGGTCACGGTTGCCAAGAACGCTACGTACAGGGCGGTCCGGCGAGAGTCTGATCGAGCACGGATGTGCGCGATCCACGAACAGAGGGCGAAGAACAGGAGTCCGTCATAACGTGGTAGCCATCCCGCTCCGACCAGAGCGGCGTACATTCCAGTCGCGCCCAGCACCCACGGCGTCGGGGATCTCCAACGGCCCCCGCCCCACGCGACCCCTCGACACGTTCGACGCAGCCCCTTCAGCCAGCGATCCATTTCCCGGACATCACTCCGCGACTCACGTCCCGCTCGGAGCTGCGCTGTCCCATCCGCTGACGAGGGCCAGACTGCTCATCGCAATGTTGTAGTCCATGAGCGCGGTCAAGTGCTGTACACGGGCATTTCCGTACACCCTCAGGGGTTCCAGAAGCGTCCGTTCGTCCCACGTACCGAGCTCGATGTGATCGTTGGCGATGGCGATCCATTCTTTTGCCTTGTGCTCGGTCGTATCCCAAGCCGCTTCCCGCTGCTTGGCCTCGAGTGCGTCGGCGTACGCCTTCTCGACTTCCACCATGGCGCCACCCAGTGCCAGTCGCTCGAGGGCTCGCACTTCCTCCAGCTGGGATTCAGCTTGTTGAATCCGCGCAGCCTGCGGAAGGAGGTCCAAACTCCAACGAATTCCAAAGGCAAAGCCGTAGCTGAAATGGTTGAAGGGATCGCTCGCCCAGGCGTTGTTCTGTTGGGTCGCACTCGGGGTCGACCGGTAGTCGGCACTGAGGCCCAGGCCGAGATCTGGAAAGAGCCGTGCACGATTGAGATCGACCATGGCCCGGCGAGCCACGATTCCGGATCGGGCCATGTTCACATCCGCCCGAAAGAGGCGCGCCGCTTCCATATATTGCGCCACGCTCACGAGGGGGCGGTCCGGTTTCTTGAGCGGCTCGTCGACGATGTCGAAGTTGGTCTGCACTCCCGTCAGGAACCGGAGCGCAGCGATCGTCTGGGCTTCACCCTTGGGAGCTTGAAGAGACTGTGCCGTGACCTCCTGCCTGTATGCTTCCAAGCGCAGTCGGTCGACGTCCGTAACGCTGGGATCGGCCTTCGCGATCTTCTCGTCAATCCCGCGAATCGCTTGCGCGAGGCGGTCCATTGCATCGGCGATGACAACACGGACGTCGCGCGCCATCGAGAGACCGTAGAAGGCGCGGCGGACGTCGAGGCGCATTTCCATGCGCGATTTCTCCATGTCCCACTCCGACACCCGAACGTTGGCCTGCGCAGCCTGGATGGCGCCATCGATCTTGCCAAATGTGTAGAGCGGGACGACCCCACTGATGCCGAAGCCGAAGAATGGTTGCGGCGTCTGCAGGTCGGTGACGTTCATCGAGGAGATGGAGCTGAAGGGGTAGCTAGCAGTTCCCTGGAGCGGCGGCATGACGCCGAACATCGACGTGGCAGACCACTGAAACCATGGAGTCCACTGCGCTTCCTCGAGCTGGGCGTGGGCATAGGCCAGACGAGCTCGCGCAGCCCACAGTTTTGGAAAATTGCGGTCCGCGAGCGCCAGACATTCCGACAGCGAGTAGCGGTGAACATGGACGGTGGGCTCCACGCTCGGTCTGTACTCACGAAGTCCTTCGTCATCGTCCAAGGTCTGCGAAGGGGTGGACTCGGGCCCAGCGGGGGCCGCAGGATCGATCGCGATGGGGTCGGCAAATGCGAGGCCGCGCGGCGCTGCCAGGGCCAGAGCGACGGCGAGGTAAAATGGCCACTTGCCAACCATATCGGCAGGCGACCTTATTACGGGCGGACGTCGTAGGCTAGGAGGCCGTATCGTCCGCGTTTTACCCCTCGTCTCGTCGGCGCTTGAGCAGGCGCCGGAAATTCGAGCGGTCGAGGCCGGCCCGCCGCGCTGCCTCCGACATGTTGCCGGACGTCATCTTCAGCAGACCGCTCGTATACTCCTCGTCAAAATGCGCGAGGAGCCTCTTTTTGGCTTCCGCGTACGGCAAGTCCGCCAAGACGGTCAAGTCGACGCCTAGGGCCCCACCGCCGTGCTCCGCGCTCGCATCGACGACAACGGGTGGCGCGATCCCAGATTTCCCCGCCCCTACCGGCACCGTGGAATGGCGCCCAAAAGGAAGGTCGGAGGCGGCGATGACATCGCGCTGTGCCAAGACCATGGCGTGTTCGATCGCGTGTTCCAGTTCGCGAACGTTGCCAGGCCAGTCATACGACCGAAGTGCATGAACGGCGTCCGAGGAGAGGCGCTTCGCGTCGCGACCCATGCTGCGAGCGAACTTCTGCAGGTAGTGATTGGCGAGGAGCAGCACGTCGTCCCCGCGCCCGCGAAGCGGCGGCAGCTCGATGGCGATGACGTTGAGCCGGTAGTAAAGATCCTGGCGAAACTGCCCTAGGCGGATGCGATCGAGCAAATCGACATTCGTCGCGGCGAGCACCCGCACGTCGACCGTACGCGACTCGTCCGCCCCCACGCGCTTGATCTCGCCGTCCTGAAGAGCGCGGAGCAGCTTGACTTGCGCGGCTAGCGGTAGATCTCCCACCTCGTCGAGCAAAATTGTCCCACCATCGGCCGTCTCGAACAGCCCGGTGCGTGCGGTCTGCGCGCCGGTGAATGCTCCGCGCAGGTGGCCGAAGAGCTCCGACTCGACGAGTTCTTTGGGAATCGCGCCGCAATTGACTGCAACGAAAGACTTCTTTGCCCGCGGGCTCTGCTGATGGATGGCCCGCGCGACGAGTTCCTTGCCCGTTCCACTCTCCCCGAGAATGAGCACCGTCGACGACGTCGGCGAGACACCTTCGATCAGTCGGTAGACTTCGAGCATCCGCGGAGAATCTCCGATGAGTTCGCCGAATCGCTCCTTGGAGAGCAGAACCTGTTCGAGCCGGCGGGCACGATCGGCGAGACGACGATGTTCGGCGGCCTTGAGGACCGCGTGGACAACCGCATCGTTCGAGTGAAATGGCTTAGTGAGATAGTGGTACGCGCCGGCCTTCATCGCCTCGACCGCGGAGTCGACGTCGGCAAAGGCGGTCATCAAGATCACCTCGAGAGCGACGCTCGAGGCTTTCACGTGTCCGAGCACCTCGAGACCGCCGAGTCCCGGCATCATCATGTCGACGAGAGCTACATCCGGCGGGGTTTGCTGGATGTATTCGATCGCCTGACGCCCGTCTTCCGCGAGGCCTACCTTGATTCCGCGCGCCTCGAGGACGCGAGCGAGACTGCGTCGAAGCGCCGGCTCATCGTCCACCACGAGCACATGCACAGCTTCGGCTTCGCCCTGGAACGGCGGGGGAGCCGCGCTCAATGTGTGTCCTGGATTTCCTCCGGGAAGCGAAGTCACTTTGCCACTTAGCGTAAGCTCGTACGACCTGGCGTGGCCAAGTTCAAGACTTTGCGCGTCAGAGCGGACTGAGGAAGCTCTGCCACTGCCATCCATCTTACGGCCTCTATGGCGTCGTAGTTGGACCCTGGGTTCGTGAACGTCCGCCGGCGGGCGAGAGGACCGACGATGACTTCCACGTGCATCCGTCGATGGGACAGCACGTGATCGACGAACCCGACGCTGCGAAGCTGGTTTGTCGACACCCCGAGAGCTTTAGCGAGGGTTGCCACGTCTCCCTGCGTGGTGGGTGGTTCCCAAAGCCCGCCAAAGAGTCCCGCGAGGCCTCGGCGGGCCAGAATGACTTGGTTCTTGGACGAGATGACGAGAGCGGTTTGGCGCATGTTCACCGGGGCGCGCTTGGGGGCCATGCGCGGTAGCTCGTCGACCCGTCCCGTCCTGTACGCGGCGCACTGCGCGCGAAGTGGACATTGGCCGCACTTTGGTTCCCGGGGCACGCACACGGTCGCGCCGAGCTCCATGAGGCTTTGATTCACGATTCCTGGATCGATGCCCGGCGGCACCACGATTTCTTCCGCAAGCTCCCAGATGCGAGCGATACCCCGTGCTCCGCCAAGGTCCGAGTCGACCGCGAAGACCCGAGCCACAACGCGCGCCACATTGCCGTCGACAACGGGCACGCGTCGGCCGAACGCAAGGCTCGCGATGGCTCCAGCGGTGTAACGCCCGACGCCTGGCAGCCGGCGAAGCTCCTTCGTGTCATTCGGTACGACCCCGTCGAACTCATCAACCACGGTTCTCGCGGCGGCATGCAGCATCCGCGCGCGCCGGTAGTACCCGAGTCCGCTCCAAAGAGAGAGCACCCGATCGAGCGAACATTCGGCGAGGGCGTGGACGTTCGGAAGCTCCCGCATGAAACGCTCGAAGTACGGGAGAACGGTCTCGACGCGCGTCTGCTGAAGCATCGTCTCGCTCACCCAGATCGCATAGGGGTCGCGCCCTCGTCGCCAAGGAAGTTCCCGATGCTCCTCGGCATACCACGTCGCAAGTGCTCGCTGAATGGCATCCCAGGGTCCCGCTTCGGAGACGCCGCGCAAACGCGTCATCGAGCCTCATCGACGCTCAAGACGAATGGTCCTTCGGCGTCTGGAGACGCCCCGTCGACGAGCACCCAATACGTCCCTCGCTCGAGGACGCGGTCCAACACCGCCAGATGTCCGGAATTCTGTGATGCGGTGGGGGCACAGGCGATCTCGGACGCCTGCTGGCTGCCCTCGCCGTCGACACATGACTTCCGAAGGGATAGCGCCACATCGAATCCTTGCGTGCGGACGGAAATCCGAACGTGCTTGCGCGAAGCCAGCACAAGTCGATGGAGACGATCGGGACCGGATGACCCAAGCCCATGAGTCAGGCACGAAGCCGAGAACACGTTGCCGCTTCCCACCGTGGTGGACGTCAACTTGCTCCCTACAGCGACCTCTGGCGCCTTCGTGCACGCCGCGGGCTGCTGGGTCAAGTCCTGAAGATGCCAGGCTAGGGTGAAGCGCCCAAACGATTCTTCGCGCGACCCATCGACGGCGACGAAATAGGACCCCGGCGCAAGCACCTCATCGACAGTCGCGCCGCACGCCGTTTCTGCGGCGCGATCCCCGCACCGGCGAGACACAGAGAGAACGTGCGCAGATTCCTCCGCCGACAGCGACGCCATGAAGCGCGAACGCCGAGCCACATCGACGCGATAGACGACATCGGGCGCTCCGACCCCCGCACAACTTGCAGCGAAGTCGTCCCTTGCCGCGAAGGTGTCCCCTGACACCGGCGAAGACCTGAGAGGCGTCGCCTCCCCACATCCGTCAGTCTGTGTCGTTTCCTCCCCATCGAGCGGAGCCACCTCGGACTCGATGACGTACTGGCCAGCTTCGTTCTTTTCGCGCGCATCCGCAAAAGCGAAGTACGTTCCTGGGTCGAAGACGCCAATCACCGTGGCCTCGCCAGGAACGACTCCTGAGTCGCTGCATGCCACTTCGGTGGCTTCTTCCGGACAAGCTCTGCGCATATGAAGTACGGGGACGAAGTCGTCCACGGCACGCTCCGTGATTCGGATGCGGGATCGCGATCGAACGTCGAGGCGCCACGCCGTGTCGGCTCCCTCCGCACCGCCGGCGCACGTTGCGCGAGCCGAGTTGAAGCTCCCCTCCGTGCTCCCGTTCACTGCTTGACCCGGCACGAGGAAACGAGCTTGCTCACATACTTCGAGCCGGGATAGCGCGTTGGCGAAGGTGACGGTCAGCTTGTATGTCCCGCCCTCGCGCGTGTAGCCATCGACGAATACGAAGTACGTCCCAGCTTCGAAGATCTGCGACACACGGGAGTGTGTTTGATCTGGGCTGTCGTCATCGCATGCGATTTCACTGTCGCCGTCGGAGCAATCGCCGCTGCGCACGTACAGTACGCCGTCGAAATGTGATTCGAGATCCAGCGTCACGTTCGCCCGCTCGGGTACGTCGAGACGGTAGACAATCTCTCGGGCGTCCGACGCGGCGCAGGAGCCTTCGAATTCGTGCTCACCGTGGATGGTGGAACCAGTCACCATCCCTTCGGTGAGCGGAATCGGAGTGTCACAGGTCCCCTGTTTCTCCCCATCCGCGTTGGCCCGCAGGGTCGAGTCGCCCCGAGGAAACACTCCTCCTCCCTGAAATACCGCCGACACCCATGCCCCGCCTCCCGCCGCGACACGGACGAGCAGATCGAACGACTGCGGCGACTCCGGGCAGACGCTCAATACGGCCTGCGGCTCGTTCGTGGTGTCGTGCGCCTGCGGGTGTCCCGAAGCGTCGATGAGCGTCGCGTCGATGTCAGCAACTCCATCACCTCCAACGACCGCCACGGTCATGCACCCGGACACGACGCCGAGGGGCACCCGTGTTTCCTTTCCCGCCCCGAGAGATCCTTGTCGGATGGGTCCGACCTCGGTCATGCCGAGAGCGACCAAAGCGTTGTGAATCGCTACGTATCGAGGCTCGAGCGTCGTTGTGGTTGCTGCGCACGACACGAGAGACACGGTGGAGAGCATCACGATGGCGAGCTCCCTCACGATCGCTTCGATCGCCTTCGCCGTGTTCACGCCATCTCGAGTAGCAACCGGGACGGCTGCTGAAGGGTTTCGATGACGTCGTAGGCGAACGTGGCGGCAACGTCTCCGTCGACAACCCTGTGATCGAAGGAAAGCGAGAGCAGCATCACATCTCCGATGACGATGTGCCCGTCACGAACTACGGGTCGTTCGATGATTCGATGCACGCCCAAGATCGCGACTTCCGGGTAGTTCACAATCGGTGTCGCCAACAGCCCTCCCTTGGCCCCCAGCGATGTGATTGTGAAGGTCGAGCCCTGGAGGTCCTCGAGCTTGGCGCGGCCGGCGCGTGCGTCCGACGCAAGGCGGTCGATGTCCCTCGCAATGTCGAGCAAGCTCTTGCGATCGGCGTCACGAACCACCGGAACGAGGAGGCCGGCTTCGGTGGCAGTGGCAATTCCGATATGGAAGTACCTTCTGAGGACGATTTCGTGGGCTTCCTCATCGAGCGTCGCATTGAGTCCGGGGTGGCGTCTCAGAGCGCCCACCACGGCCTTCACGATAAACGGCAAGTACGTCAGCTTGACGCCGTTCGATGCAGCGGCCGCGGCAAGCTCCGTCCGAAGTGCCTTTAGCTTTGAGACATCGCATTCTTCGACGAAAGTCAGCGGAACGACGGTGTGCGATGCAAGCGAAAGGCGCTGCGAGATACGCCGGCGCAGCCCGGCAAACGGAACGCGCTGTTCCGCCGAGGACGGATGGCTTGATTGAGTGGATGACGAGCGAACGTGCACCGGCAGTGACGATGGTGTCGCCCGCTTGGCCTCTGCATCCACGTAGGCATCCACGTCTTTCTTTGTGACACGTCCCTGTGGACCGCTCGGAGGAACTCGCCGGAGATCCACGTTTCGGTCCCGTGCGAGCTTGCGGGTGGCGGGCGTCGCAAGCGGCGCCTCGCTTCGATACTGCCGGTCGACATCGCCGAGGACCTCCCCACTCGGCTGGGCTGGAACCTCCGTCACTTGATGTCGCGCGGTCCCCCCCCTTGGCGCCTCGCCTGGTCCGTGAGCGGAAGGACGGGCTTCCGTCCGAGACGGCGACACGGTCCCCATTGGGCGATCACTGGGGCGCGAGGGACCGGCATCTCCGCTCAAACCATGGGAGGACCCGTTGGAACCTCGCGGCGGCGTTGCGGACGGCGAGTCGAGATCGAACACGACTAGCACCGCATTCACGGGCACCATATCGCCGACGCCGCCACGGGTTTCGACGATGATTCCCGAGCGGGGTGCTGTGATTGTCACCGTCGCCTTGTCGGTCATCAGTTCGACCATCGGCTGATCTTCCACGACAAGTTCCCCGGCCTTCACGAGGAAGCTCACAATCTCGCCCTCGGTAACGCCCTCACCGAGATCCGGAAGCCTAAATTCCCAGCGTGCCATCGCCACTCTCCCACTCGAGGTCCGCTCATCACGCGGGCGGCCAGTCGCAAATAAGGTTTCGGAGACGCTCTCGTCTCTGCCTGCCTCCGGCTCAGAAGCCCTGTTCCCATGTCAGAAGGCCAGTGCAAGGACGATCGCCGGAACAATACGATGCGCCAGCGGCAAATACTCGATCTGATACCCACCCGGCAACGAAGTGTCGCCTCCGCTAAACCGCCGGATGGGTATCGTGGATCCCCATGCGCTCGCCCCGCAGCGGTCAGATCCGTTAAACGCGGGTGCAACGGAAGTCGGGACGCTCGGGGACACTGGACCGAGAACCTGAGAAACCGTGGGCTCGACTTTCAGTAAAGTCGGGGGAGCTCGAGGGGGGCCGCGAAGCGCCCCCCTCGTCGATGGCGGAGCTCGAGGGGGGCCGCGAAGCGCCCCCCTCGTCGATGGCGGAGCTCGAGGGGAGCCGCGAAGCGCCCCCCTCGTCGATGGCGGAGCTCGAGGGGAGCCGCGAAGCGCCCCGCTCGTCGATTCCTGAGCCTAAGATCGTAGGCCGGAAGGAGACGAGGATCATCTTCCGCGCTACGCTATAGGCCATGGTCCGGCGCGCATATTGCCCGCCCTGCACTCTGGCGTCGGATATTACGTCGCGAGGTAGCGGAGCGAACCGGATGGCGCGAATGGCGTCTTCATTCGGCTCACGTCCAAGTGTAGCTCCGTCGCAGTCCTCCGCTGCACCCCGTCCGTCGACTCCTGGTCCAGCGTCGACTGGCGGCAGCACCGAGACGAAGCGATCCGTACCACCGGGGACGCTCACGGGGGTCGATGGCGTGCCGGTAGCGCTATGGGCTCAACTTCTCGATAGGCTGGCGACGGTCGACGAAGCCTCGTTCGTCGCGACGTGGATTGAATCGACTGTGGGATCGCGAGCCCGCCCGGAGCCGCCATTGGTTGTTCGGCTGCTGCGGGCGTACCGCGAGATGGCAGCGTTCGACAAGGCGCGGGAGCTTGCAGCGGCCCTTCCGAGCGCACCGAGTTCGTGGAACCCCCTCGACGTGGCGCGGCTCTCTACTGAACGGGCGCTCCTCGCTCTCGTCGAAGGCCGATGCGACCGTGCTGAGGCTGAGCTCCGTCTCGCCACGCGCACGCTCGCCGCCGGGCCCCGGGGGAGCGGCTTGCGCGAGCAGCTCGAGGTGCACCTTGCGCAGGCTCAAGTCGATATCCGGGGCGACCGACCGACGAACGCAGCGACCGCTCTGCGTCTTGCCGAGCACATGGCCAGTCGTCTCGACGAAGGCCCGTGGATCATCACAGCATCTATGACGCTTGGCCACCTCGCAATGTGCCTGGCCGAGCCTCGCCAAGCGGTGAAACATCACCTGGCGGCACTCGCCCGCGCGCCATCCGAGGGAATGTCTGCGATGAATGCGCATGCAAACATCGCCATCGCACTGGCGAGCTTGGGTCGATGCGTGGAAGCGCGACGTCATGCCTCGAAGGCACTTCGCATCGCAGCCGTTGCGGCTCCGGGAGCCCACCATGCCGACGTCTACGACGTATTGGCAAGCGTCGAGTTGGCCGCAGATCGCCCGGCCGAGGCACTGTTTGCCCTCGACGAGGCAGCGGCAACACTTGGAGACGTCGTCCAGCCGACGCTTCGTTGGTCGCTCGCACTCCATCGCACTCAGTCCTTCTGCATGCAGGGCCAACACGAAGCGGCTGGGCAGTCGCTCGAGCGGACCGAACGCCTCGTGGCCGAGTGCGGTCCTCTCGACGCCCTCGACGAACAGGATGTGTGCGCGGTTCGCGCCCGGGTTCTTGAGGTTCGCGGCTTGTTCCAGGAGGCTCTCGGCTATGCGCTGACGAGGATCGAGCGCCTTCCGGAAGCCTTCAGCACCTGCGCGCTCAATCTTGTCGTGGGGCGCAGTGCCCTGGCTCTCAACGATGCCGAAGGCGCTCGTGCCGCCGTCGAGAGGGTCGCGCTTGTCGCCGATCGCCACGGATGGGCATTCCCTGATCGGACTCTCACGAAACCGCTGTGGGAGGTTGCGCTCAAAAGCGGGGACAGCCGGGTTGTCCGCTACGCGGAGCGGGTTCTTTGCCTTGCGGATATCGCTGAGGTGGACGATGACCCGACGACGACATTTCAAGCGCCCGGTCAGTCCAATGTCCACGTCGCGGCGCTGTCGCCTTTGGATGACGGTCCGTCTCCGTCGGAGGACAAGTCAAGCAGCACGCTCATCTATGTGACGACGCCCGATGGTGTGACGCGAGTCGCCCACCGGGATCTTGCGCACGTGACGAGGAATGCAACGCTCGTGGTCGACACGCTGGCCCACCACCTTCGCGTCCACGATCGTGAGGTATCGCTCGAGCGCCGTCGCGCAATTGAACCTCTCGTCGTTCAGCTTCTCCGACGCGCCAAGGAGGGGCTCAGCGCTGACGAAGTGCTCCGCGCTGCCGGAGGGCCGGGACCTGAGAGCGCAGATGCGGAACATCGTGTCCGCGTCCTCATCTCCAGGGTGAGAGACATTCTGCGGGATCCGTCGGCGGTCGAACGAATCCGCGATGCCGGTGAATATGGACGCACGAGATACCGTATTGCTCCGACGGTTCGCTTTGCGCTCGTCGAACCTCTGTTCAGCAATAATTGAGACGTTTTCGAGCCTTGGATTTCGCCCGCACCGCCCACCCTCCAGCGGCGCCCACGTAGCTGTCGCTCACGGTCTCACGGTGTCTGTCCTCGTCGTGTGATCCACCGCTCGGTCACAGTCCATGAGCACGCTGACGGTCGTGGCGCTTCGAAAGCACGTGGCGTCGATGTAGCGCACATGGGGGAGGCACTCATTCTTCAGCCACGTGTCGCTCTCGGCGACTGTGTGAAGAAGGTCGCTGCAATACCCGTCGACCTGTACCGAGCGACTATTGCCACGGTTGTTGCAAACTTCGAGCATCGCCTGCCCGAGGTCCTTGCACTCGCTCTCGGAGAGCCCGCGCGAGGCAGGATCCGGCGAGTTTGGCATCGTGGCCGTCGGGTTGGACGGCGACGTTGCCGTGAGGTTGTCGTTCGAGCCACAGCTTAAGGCCAGCAGGGCCACAGATGCGGAGAGAAGGACGCGCATGGGCTAGGCGTCGCTCCATCCACGGTGTGTCGTCAACGGTCACCGTGAGCACAACACATTGCCCGCAGGAGTCGGGGAGAACAATCGGGGCGCCGTCGCTCCGGAGAACGGTGTGCCAGCCCTCCATCCATCCGCGCCAGAAGCGACGGCGACATCACGGGGAGTCGAGTTGCCGCAGATTGATTCGCTCGGTATCTTCAGATCCATGGGGAGTAACTTTCTCGTCGCGCTCCCGATCCGGGCGATGCAAACGATCTTGCAATCGGTCGGACTTGGGCTGGCGGTCGGCTCCTTCGCGGCGTGCTCGGGTGCCACGGTCCGCTCATTCGCTGACGGGAGCGGGAATAGTAGCAGCCAGGAGGCTGGCAGCGTCGAAGCCGGACCCGACGATGGAGAAGCCGACGCAACAGCGTTCGACTCAAGTTTCGACGTCGAAAGCACAGCGGAAGCAGATGCCGTCGACGCCGTCGACGCGTCGCAGGATGACGGATTGCCTGATGTCGGCACCACCGACGTTGCATGGGTCCCGAGCACGATCACCTTCGTATCGGGTGATGATTGGCCTTGGTTTGCCGGGGATCTCGATGGGGCCGACGGCGGGAGCATGGGCACCGCGTCCGTCGTCTGTGTTACTCCGACCTCGCCCCCGAATTGCCCACCCAATGCCGTCGTCTACCAGACGGGAACGAATTCCGGGTGGCAAGCCGACACGTCGGCGCTCCCGAACGCTTACTGGATCTGGCGCGGAGACGTGAGCCCATACCGCATCGCCGATCTCGAGTTCGCCGTCTTCCAAAAATCGTTCTTCCTCGGTTCGAACCCCACCGGTGCCATAAGCATTGCTGCGGACGACTTCGCCGAGGTCCGAGTCAACGGCTCCCCGGCCGGAGGCATGGGCAGCGTTACGAACGTGGCGATCGCGAGTCGGAGTCAGTCCGCGCTGGTCACTTTCGATCTCGGGCCGTATCTCGTCGAAGGTGTGAACACGATCACGGTCATTGGCCAGAATGGTCCGGCAAGCTTCGCCAGCTGCTATGGCGCATGCACGTACGCCCAAAACACTGCTGGAGTCGTCTTCGGCGGAACGCTGACGTCCTATTGAGCGTCAACCGGCCAAGGCGCGCGTGACAGGGTTGGGGCCACGCGAATCAGCTCCTTGCGCACCGAAGTGGCAGTTGGTCGCTCGGCGGGTCTTCGGCGCAGCATCGTCGACAGGAGCTCGGCGACAGGAGCCAGTTCATGGATCTTGGCAAGCGCCCGAAGCGGCTCGGGAAACCCGTCGTGCGCGACATGCATCGCAACCTGGGCCACCTCGGTTTCTGCATCGAACAGCACCCGACCGGTCAGCACTTCGAACGCCAGACAACCGAACGCGTACATGTCGGCTTTCGCTGGGGAAAGTTCGTGAGTGGGCCCGAGCGCGCCCCAGACCTCCGGCGCGCCGTAGGGTCCTGATCCGCACCCCGGTCGGATGTGGCGTCCCGCGAGCCCGAAATCGACCAGAACGGCTTCGACACCGCGACGCAGGACGACGTTCGAGGGCTTGACATCGAGATGACCCACGCCGACTTCGTGCATGGCTTCGAGACCTCGAAGCACGTCATCGAGCACGCGTAGCGCTCGCCACACATCCAAGTTCCCCACGTCGAGCAATCGCTCCAAGGTTACGCCCTCGACGAGCTCCATGACGAGAATTGGTTTTGGCTTGCACCCCGCATCGAACGTGACGAAACGCGCCAGGCTCGGATGCTTCGGCAGGGAGATGAGGGCCTGCGCTTCCTCCCGGAACATTTCGAGGAACTCGGCCTCGGATAGTTGCCGCGCGGCGTTGCCTGAATACTCGGGAACTTTGAGCGCCAGCTTTTCCGCGTTCGGGTCGGTCCGCTCGTCGTCGCGCACCGCGACGAAGACCGAGCCCACCGCTCCGACGCTTAGCGCACGGATAACGTAGAATCCGCCGAGCGCCCTTCGCGGCGGCATCCAGGCCGGAAGCGCCTCGGGGGCCCGCAGACTCGCGCGCGCTGCCCGGCTGGGCCCCTCCCGAGGCAATTCAGGAAGGCGCCACACGCTTCCCTCGACGAGTTCGGCAATCGCCTTCGGGACGCCGATGAGAACCGTCTCGAGGGCTGACGCGATGACGTCGTCGCGGATGGCGTCGTCCGCGCCCGAGAGAACACGCGTCACCGACACGCTGAGCGGTCTCGCGGAGGCAAGAGCGGCGGGCAAGACGTCGCGATCGGGATCGAATCGCACGCGGGCCCCCACGGCAAGTTGAGCGAGTGCGGCAAGTGCACCCTCGAGCTGAATGATGGGATCGGGTTGTCCGCCGACTGCGAGGTCGCGCAAGCTTGTCGCGGCGGCCAGCGCTGCGAGGGAACTTCCGATGCGAATCAACACGGTTCTCAGCGCTTCCATTCGCCCCGACGGATCGGGAGCGAGATCGCGCACCCACGTGTCGTAAGCCGCGAGCGTGTCCCCCTCGTCACGGGCCATGGCTTCGGCGAAGTCGGCATACCGCTGCAGCACATGATGGAGGTCCGGCGCCATTGTGGCCGAAGTGAGCATCCGCAATTCTTCCGGACTGGTGACCCGCCTGGCCACCAGCAGGAGGGCATCGATGACGTCGCACGCCTCACCGCGCACGAGCGCGTCCAGCGCACGCGCGAGCGCCGCGACAATGGTTCGCCTGATCATCGATGGGGGATCGCGCTCGAAACGGTCGAGAAGCACGCGAGTGATCGTAAACCACAGCGCTTGGTCTCGGGCGGAGCGGCGAGACTCCCCATCGTCGTCGCGAAGATCGCCGTCAACCAGATGAAGGAGCGCTCTCAGGCGCCGCAGCGAAAGAGTCGGGTGGGCCAAGCGAACTCTATCTGCCGATTCGTCCGCAAGGGGGTGCTGCTCTCGCGACAAAATCCAGATGCCGATGCGCCCGCGCAACGGATCGATTTCGGCTTCAGCAGCTCGAACCGCATCGCTTCCCCCACCAAGCGAGAGCAAGCGCACGAGGATGTCGCATTCGAGCAGACTGCCATCGAGGTCGCGAAGGGTTGCGAGAGACGTGCGGCGAGCAATCGCTCCGGCCATTCCTCCTGCGCCGTCTTCCTCCTGTGATATTGCGTCGAGCGTACCGATGGACTCGCGTGCCGCAACGAGCACTCGCTGCGCTCTGACGTGGGCCGCCTTGGCCCCCTCCTTGGCGAACGCGGCCAGCGCTCCGGCGAGCTGAACGCGAATGGTGTCGTCGTCCCGAGGTGGACGCTGGAGGTCGCGGCCGATTTCCACACGAAGCGCCTCGGCGCCATCGTCGCCCGATTCGTCGGAGCGTGCGCCGAGGAGCGACAGGGCAAGACTCGCCGCTTGCCGTCCGAGCGCAGTGTCGCCAACATCCGTGCACAGGTCAACGACGGCCTCTCCGACCGACGATGGAGCTAGCTCCATCACCCGGGCAAGAAGCTCTCCTGCTGCCAGCTCCTCGGACTCGGCGGCGCGCGCCAGTCCGAAAACGAAAGCCAACGATACGCCAGGGTCCCGCTCCGCCAATCCGTGCGACAGCGCCCACAGCGCCGTCGAGAGGGCACGGTCCGGATTGACCGCTACCTGAGAAGCTATCGAAGTTGCAGACCGACGCCACTCCGTCGGCGTCATCGAGTCGTCGAATCCGGATTCGATCTCATCGGCAAAGGATTGCATCCATGGCGCCAGGAGCCCCCGCGCTACGGCTACGTGTCGCCAAACGAGCGACTCTCGATCGGCCAGGAGGCGTCGCCACGCTGGCGCAACGAAATCGGACGCGAACGTGCGCAAAGAGTGGTCGCTGCCGTAGGCTGCTCGTCTGGATGCCTCCATGGCAGCTCGTTCGAGCAGGCGCGCAGCCACGCGTCGCGAGGCGAGTGACCCCGTCGAGGCGGTCGCGATCCAGTCGCGTGCGAGGTCGCGCCGGGAGACAATCGCCAACGCGAGAGGCCCATCTGGGATCCCGAAGCCGATGGGAAGCTCTACGACGAGCGCCACGCGCGTGCACACTCCAGGATTAGCGAACCCCTTGCCGGGTGTTCGCGCCATTCGCTGCGCGATGGCCACGAAAGTCTCCGCGTTGCCGGCAAGCAAGCGAGCCAGGACTCGGCGCCCAAGTTCGCGCTGTTCGGGACTCACTGGCAGCGCCGACGCGAGCTCGTACAGAGCCGATCCGGCGGCGGCAGGCGCCAGCCAATCGAGATCGTCAACGAGGCCCGATTGAAGGGCTGCGCGTGTCCCCAGGAGCATGGCTTCCGGGTGCAGTCCGTTGAGCGGGCCCGGGCCTTCGTCCGCTGTCGCCTGCGCGAGCACAGCCATGGACTGGCGCCATGCCGCACGCTGCTCCTCCGCGCCGCGAAGCTTGTGTAGCTCTACGAGACCACTCGCGTAAAAGGTCGGATCCCGCAAGACTAGCCTCCCCTGCCCCGCACCCGCCCGAGCACGCGCCCCAGGGCCTCGAGAACTGCGTCGACGTCATCTGGAGTCGTCTCCTCACCCAGCGAAAAGCGCACGCTGCACGCTGCCGTCGCACGACCTACCATCGCTTCTAGCACGGGCGACGGATCCGCCGTACCGGCGTTGCACGCGCTACCGCTCGAAACGGCCACTCCCTCGAGATCGAGAGCCGCCACCAGATCCCCACCGCTCCATCCCGGAAACGCTACGTTTGTCACGTGGGCCACGCGCTCAGCTGCCCCCCCGTTGACCGTCGCGCCCGACGCCATGTCGAGCACTCTCGTCTCGAGCCGGTCTCGGAGCGAGGCGAGGCGCTCGTAGCACGCGGGGGACGTGATCGCGTGAAGCGCCGCCACCTCGAGACCGGCTGCGGCGACGGCATCGACCGTTCCAGGCCGCAACCCTCGCTCTTGACTACCACCATGGAGAAGTGCCCGAAGAGGAGTCCGCGGCCCCGCGGCGATCAGGGCTCCGATGGACTTGGGACCTCGGATCTTGTGGGCGGCCAAGCTTCGCGTGTCGGCGCACGTCGCGGTCTCGGTCCTGCGACCAAAGGACTGCACCGCATCCACGTGAAGGCTTGCTCCAACACGAGCAGACATCTCCCGAGCCCTTGCCACAGGCTGCACGACGCCGGTCTCGTGGTTGACCGCCTGCACCGCGACCAGACCTACGCTCCCTTCCGACAAGGCGCGATCCAAGTCATCCAGGTCGATGGTCCCATCTCGCAGTGCACGAATCCATCGGATCCGTGCACGGCCTTCTCGTTCGAGAGCTTCGGCGACGCGGACCACCGAAGCGTGCTCAAGGCGGCTGGTCACGAGAACCCTTCCGCGTTCGTTGCTCGAACGCGTATCTCCGACCGGAAAGGCGCTGGACAGGGCCATGTTGTTGGCTTCCGTGGCTCCCGAGGTAATCACCACGTCTCGGGCGTCGCACCCCGCGAGCCTTGCGACCGCTTCGCGCGCATTTTCGACGCGGCACCTCGCCGCTCGTCCAAAGCGGTGGACGCTGGCTGGATTGCCCCAAGCTTGGCTCGCGGCGTCCGCCATCGCCCGTAGCGCGGCCTCGAGAGGCGGAGCGGTCGAGTTCCAGTCCAGGTAAACCGGTCGCACGCTACCGCCCGGAATCGAGCATGACGGTCGGCGCGCGCTTGGCCACCGTCAGGGAGAACGCAGCTCCACAAAGATTCATCCCCTCCATGCTCGCGCCGGTTCCCACTCGCACGTCTCCCCCGAGACCGCGCGCCACGCTTCTAGCGATTGCGAGTCCTACACCCACCCCGCCATGGGCTCGCGTAGGAGATCCGTCGACCTGATAGAACGGATCGAAGACGCGCTCAGCTCGAGACTGCGGCACTCCGATTCCACTGTCGGCGACGAGCACTTCGTAGTGCGCCTCGAGCACGCGTACTCGTACGCCCACGATGCCTCCCGGAGGTGTGAACTTGCAAGCGTTGTCGAGAAGCTGGCTCGTCGCGCGCGCGAGACGGTCGGCGTCGCCGAACGCAGGAAGTGGACCGCGAGGCATTTCCTCGAGCAGCGTGAGCGAATTCTCAGCGAACGCGTCCGCGTAGGCAGCAACCGCACGGCGGATGGTGTCGAGGAAGTCATAGTCGCGATGAAAGAAGCGCATCTTGCCGGTCTCGAGACCGGTTACGTCGATCAGATTGTCGAGGGTCGCTCGCAGGCGCCTAATGCAATCGTCCATCGCACGAAGGGCCTTGCTCTGCGGCTTGTTGACGGGACCGAGCTCCTCGTCGAGCAGCATGCGCACGTACCCGACGATGGGTGTCATCGGTGTTGCAAGCTCGTGACTGATGTTGCGGTAGAACTCCGTCCGCAGACGTTCCACTTCACGAAGGCGCTCGTTTGCGGAGCTCAGCTCAGCCACCTTCTGCTCGAGATGGGCGACGATTCGGTGACTCTGAAGGCGAAGGCGCTCCCCCGTGGCGTCCGCGCTCGATGTATAAGGTTCGCGATGCCCCGATAGAAAGCGCGCGACGAGCGAGGCGAAGCTCCGCGCGTCAATGGGCTTCTGAATAAATCCATCGCAACCGACCGCGAAGCTCGTGTCTCGGTCCCCCTCGGCGGTGATGGCGACGATCGGGACCCCGCTGAGCGACGGCTCGCTTCGCAGACGCAGCGTTACCTCGTAGCCGTCGAGGCCAGGAACGTTGAGATCCACGAGGACGAGGTCAGGACGAGTCGCGAGAGCACTTCGCACTCCCTCGAGACCATCCGGTGCGTCGATGACCTCGTGTCCCTCAGCAGCGAGGAGCTTGCGCACCAGAAGTCGATTTCTCTGATCATCCTCGACGTGTAGGACACGCGACATGAACCCCTATCCTTTGACTTCGAGCACAGCTCCGAAGTAACTGAGAGCCCTGATGAATTCGTCCTTATACTACGGCTTTTTCGCCGCGGCAGCGCTCCTCATTCTAGCGCCCCTCCCTCTCGGCTGCTCGAGCCTCACGGCACCTCCCGACCGCGAGAGTTACGCTATGGCGTCGAACGATGCGGAGTCGCGAGCGGGTATTGCGTCCGCGACAGCTCCGGTCCCGACCACTCCACCTCCGTCGCCGCCGCCCCCGAGAAATAGGATCGACGATGGGGGCGCTGCGCGACCCCCCTCGAGCTCTTCCATCGACGAGGGGGGCGCTGCGCGACCCCCCTCGAGCTCTTCCATCGACGATGGGGGCGCTGCGCGACCCCCCTCGAGCTCCCCCGACATAACGCTCACAACCCTCGTGCCCGGCAAGGGGGCAACCGCCCATGCGGGTGATCGTGTGAGCGTCCACTACGTCGGTACGCTGAGAGATGGAACCAAGTTCGACAGTTCCCGCGATCGCAACCAGCCATTCGAATTCGTCCTCGGGCGGGGCCAGGTGATCGTAGGGTGGGACCAAGGCGTCGAGGGGATGAAGATTGGGGAGAAACGCAAGCTCGTCATCCCGCCGTCGCTCGGGTACGGGGTGAGAGGGGCACCGCCCAAGATACCGCCGAATGCGACGCTGGTCTTCGATGTCGAGCTCCTCAAGGTCGAGCCGGGAGCCATGCCGTGAGACTCGGTGGGGTTGCCTGCGGAGTCTGACGGGCGGGCGGGTCGTGGTACAAGGCGCGGCGATGTCCCCGACCGCCGAGACTTACGGCTCAGGTAATCGCCCGCTTCCGCTTTTGGGCTCGTTCCCGCTTCCCCTCAAGTGGGCGGTGCTCGGAGCAGTCCTGTCCGGTCTGCTCTATTGGCTGGCGTTTCCAGGCATGGACGTGTGGCCTCTTGCGTTCATTGCGTGGGTCCCCCTCATCGTGTCGATGCACGGGCAATCGGCTCGAGTGACCACGCTCCTCGGATTGATCGCCGGTCTGACCATGAACGTTGCGGGCTTCTGGTGGCTGCAGGGGATGCTGCGGACCTTCAGTGGCTTCCCCGCCCCAGTCTGCTTCTTCTTCGTCGTCCTCGTTTGCACCTATCAGGGCGGCCGGGTCGGTCTCTTCGGTTGGCTGTACGGACGCGGAGTGGGGCGAGGCTGGCCGTTCGCGCTCGTGGCGTGCGCGGCGTTCGTCGCGAGCGAACTCGTCTACCCTGTCCTCTTTCCATGGTTCTTTGCGGCGACGACCCACAACGTGCCTGTGTTGATGCAGGTCGCCGACCTCGGCGGGCCAGTCCTCGTCGGACTCGTGGTCCTGGCTGCCAACCTCGCTTTGGCGGAGCTGCTGCTCGCTCGATGGGAGCATAGGCGCTGGACGCGATCTGTCGTGATGGCCGGACTTGGAGTCTTCGCGGCCAGTGCCATGTACGGAGTCATTCGGATCCGAGTGACTGACGCCCAGCGCGAAGCCGCGCCCGAAGCGCGCGTCGGAGTCGTCCAGGCGAACATGGGCCTGCTCGAGAAGCGGTCGCAGTACGACGAGGGACTGCGACGACACTTCGCCCTGTCACAGGATCTCAGGCGCATCGACCACGCGGACTTCTTGGTCTGGAGCGAGACCTCCGCCATGCGTGCGGTGCGCGAAGACAACTACGAGCGAGACCTTCGGGCGGTATCGAGGTCGGTCGGTGCGCCGGTGCTCTTCGGCGCGGTCATTGTCAAGCCCGTCAGCGATGAACGCCAATACGTTCTCTTCAACTCGGCGGTAACGGGCGATGAGGACGGCACGATCCGAGGCAGGTACGACAAGGAGTATCTGCTGGCCTTCGGAGAATACCTACCTTTCGGCAGTACGTTTCCCGTGCTCTACAAATGGTCGCCGAACAGCGGACACTTCTCTCCCGGCACGTCCCTCGACGGCGTGACGATGAAGATCAAGGGAGTGGACCGCACGGTGAGCGTCCTCATTTGTTACGAGGACGTCTTGCCAGGGTTTACCAACGCGATGGTGCGCCATGCGAATCCGGAGCTCCTGGTCAACATCACCAACGACGCTTGGTTCGGTGACACCGCGGAGCCGTGGGAGCACCTCGGTTTGTCGCAATTTCGCGCAGTCGAGCACCACAGGTACTTTGTCCGCGGCACGAACAGCGGCGTAAGCGCCGTCATCGACCCGGTTGGACGCGTGGTGGCCCATTCCGGGACGTTTCGTCGGGAGGGTCTTTCCAGCCCGGTTCGGTGGCTCCGTGGCCGCACGGTGTACGAGTTTCTTGGAGATATGCCCTGGGTCTTTGTGTCCTGCTTGGCTTTCGTCGGGGCCTTTCGACGACGCGTCGCAGGTACCGTATGAATATTGCCCGGCCGCGACACGACCAAACCGGAGCAGGTGCAATTCTTATCCGGGCAACCATGCACCCAACTCGCGAGCGTAATTCTTTCCGTCGTCGTTGCGGTTTCAACCAGCGGGAAGCGTCTTCTTGAGTCGTTTCGCGTCCGCGAACATGTCGACATTGGTGAACAGGAAGACGGCGTGCTCGTTCTTGGCGGCAGACGCGAGCTCCCCGAGTCGAGCGATCGCTGGATCCTCGTAGCGGCTCTTGTGTCCGGCAGGGCCTGCTAGCCGGTAGTAGCCTAACGGCGAACTCGTCGTGCCGTGGATCAGTGGATCTCGCGCCGCGGTTGCCCCGCTTTCGATTGCGATGGCTTCCGCCTCGTCGGCAACCCAGTTGGGCGGCGGCTCCCACACCACGCGTTTGAACTTCTTGCGGACGCTCGCGAGGAACTCCTTGACCGCTGCCCTGTTCGCGCGCGAGCTGGCGAAATCGGGGGCCGATCCGAACACTGCGATCTGCGCCCCCAGTTCCTTGGACACAGCGGCCAAGTTCGTTAGCGAGGTTTCGCAGGCTTGACCGTTTCGAAAGCCGTCTTGACCAATCTCTCTCGGTGCCAACACCGAGAAAGCGAATCCGTCCGGAGCTTCGCGCCGCCAGCGTCGGACCGTGCTCGTGCCCGGCAGCGACACGTGCGTATCTTGAACTTCAACGAATAGAAACTCCTTGAAATACCTAGTAGCGGGGACGGGAAATCCAGCGCACCCGATGGTAATCATGCACGCGCCGGATAGCTTAGCACATACGGTTCCTGCTCGTTCCTTTCGATCATCAGCGACGCTTCACCGGGTTGCTACGGTTCAAGCGCCTCGTCCGTCGTCACAGGCAACCCTTCGACGTGCCGGGCAAGCTCTCGTCCAAGTCGCCGCGCCCCCGCTCGAAGGGCCGCGGAGCGCCGCGCCCCCGCCCACCTGGGATCAAGGCTGCCTTCGGCTGCGCCCACAGAAAGGACCACCTCCGCCCGACAATCTCCTGTGTCTCGCTCCATCGGCCTGTCCGCCGCACGGCGGAGCCACGCACGCGCGGTGATGCCGACGCCAGTTGCCCTCGCCTCCGGACCGCCACCTACGGAGACGATGCCGACACTGGACTCGTCCACTCCCAAAGCCTCGACTTCCACCCGCGGCCATCCGTCGCCTGGCGACAGCACGCCCGCTCTCGCAAGCTCATCGCGCACCCCGCTTGCCACCTCGTCAGCAGCCAGGGCGTCCGCCATCGACACGCGGGTCACGACCACGTGCCAAGCTTCGGTGGGACCGTGAGCGTCGACTCCCCGATATCCGCAAGACGCGGCCAGGGCCGTCCCAACCACGGCGAATCCACGAGAAACGACCGGTCTTGCCAAGCGCTATTCGACGATGAAGTTGACGATGCGGCCTCGAACGTAGATGAATTTCTTCACTGTCTTACCAACAAGGTGGCTCCGAACGCGGGGGTCAGCGGCGGCCGCGGTACGTGCCTGCTCTTCGCCAGCATCCACCGCCAGCGTGACGGTGCCGCGCACCTTGCCATTGACTTGCACGCCGATTTCCACCGCGTCCTCGGCGACGAGAGCGGGATCGAACGATGGCCATTGTTCGTGTGCGAGGGAAACGAGCTCGCCAGCCGAAGAGTCGCCGACGATGGACTGCCACATTTCCTCGCAAAGATGCGGCGCGAAGGGCGACAACAACAGAATTATCGTCTTGAGCGCTTCCGCGGGAACCGCCGGCAGCGTTCCAAGATGTTTCACGAGAATCATCATGGCACTGATCGCCGTATTGAACCGCAGAGCCTCAATGTCGCGCGTCACCTTCTCAATCGTCCGGTGCACGAGCCGGCGCGTCGGTTCGTCGTAGGCCGAGGGGTCCCCGGTGCGGGGTGCGGACGACAGATTCCACGTTCTTTCGAGGAACCGCTTAACGCCTTCGATTCCGCTCGTCTGCCACGGCTTCACTTGCTCGAGCGGCCCCATGAACATCTCGTAGACCCGCAGGGCATCGGCTCCAGACTGGCGCACGACGTCGTCCGGATTGACGACGTTGCCTCGCGCCTTGCTCATCTTTTCGTTGTTTTCGCCGAGAATCATGCCCTGGTGCACGAGGCGAACGAATGGTTCGGGATGCTTGACGAAGCCGATGTCGAAGAGGACTTTGTGCCAAAACCGAGCGTAGAGGAGGTGGAGCACGGCGTGCTCGGCCCCACCCACGTAAAGATCGACGGGCATCCAATCGTCATAGGATTCTTCGCTCCACGCCTGCGTCTCGTTGTTTGGGTCGAGGTAGCGGAGGTAGTACCAACACGAACCCGCCCATTGCGGCATCGTGTTCGTCTCGCGAGCATACCACGCCCCGTCCTTCTGGAAAAAACGCCATGACGACACGCGCGCGAGCGGACCGGCGGGATCGGCGCCCGGCTTGAAGTCGTCGAGCTCGGGAAGGAGGAGCGGCAGGTCCGCATCGTCGACAGGAATCGGCTTCTCGTAGTGGATGGTGACGTTCGCGCCTGGCACGCGAGGATCGCCGTCCGAGGACACGGGGAAGTAGATGGGAATTGGCTCACCCCAGTAGCGCTGACGCGAAAACACCCAGTCGCGAAGGCGATAGGTCACTCGAGAGCGCCCCAGCCCATTGTCCGCAAGCCATGCCGTGATGTCCCGACGTGCGTCGACCGTCCGCGTGCCCTCCTCAATCGCCACCATGGCGCGCTGACGGAACGTCACGGCGTTGTCGTCGTCCGTGTACGCCTCGCGTCGAACGTCGACGGCGGTCCCGTCGGCGGGCGCAACGACCTGAACGATGGGCAGGTCGTAGGCTGCGGCAAACGCGTGATCGCGTTCGTCATGTGCAGGGACAGCCATGACGGCGCCGGTGCCGTACGCGCCGAGAACGTAGTCGGCAACCCAGATTGGGACGCGATCGCCATTGATCGGATTGATAGCCATGGCGCCCAAGGGGACGCCGGACTTGGTCTTCGCCTCCGCTCGATCGAACTCGCTCTTGCTTCGCGCGGCGGCGACGTATTCGCGCACGGCGTCCGCACGCCCGGCCGTTACGAGCTTCGATACGAGAGGGTGCTCTGGCGCCAAGACAACGTAGGTCGCGCCCGCGAGCGTATCGACACGCGTGGTGAATACCGTGATGGCATCGGAGGTTCCCTCCACGCCAAAGTCCACCTCGGCACCTTCGCTACGGCCGATCCAATGATGCTGCTTGATCTTGGTGTCCGGCCAATTGAGCGCTGCCAAGTCGGCGTCGAGTCGGTCCGCGTACGCGGTGATCTTGAGCAGCCACTGGCGCAATGGCAGCCGCTCCACCGGGTGGCCGCCCCTCTCGCTCTTGCCATCGATCACTTCCTCGTTGGCGAGCACGGTTCCGAGGGCCGGGCACCAGTTGACTGGAACCTCGGACTGGACGGCGAGTCCCCGCTCGAACATCTTGAGAAAGATCCACTGAGTCCAGCGGACGTACGATGGATCGGTCGTGTCGATCTCTCTCGACCAGTCGTAACTCAGGCCGAGCATCTTCAGCTGACGCTTGAACGTCGCAATGTTGCGCCGCGTCGTCGCGCGCGGATGCTCTCCGGTCGCGATGGCGTGCTGTTCGGCCGGAAGACCGAACGCATCCCAGCCCATCGGATGGAGAACGTCGATTCCTCGCATCCTGCAGAACCGCGCCACGATGTCGGTTGCGGTGTAGCCCTCGGGATGCCCGACATGCAGTCCAGATCCCGAAGGATACGGAAACATGTCGAGGATGTAGGCTTTCGATCGTCCCGGGCGCCGGACAGCTCGAAAAACCCCCGTCCGTTCCCATTCTTTCTGCCATTTCGACTCGATCGTTGCCGGGTCGTAGCGCGGTCGCGACTCGTCGGTCATGTCCTCGCGCGATCTAGCACCCTTGGAGATGGTTACGACCCTCGGAGTGCATCCCTGGGGCAGCTCGAGGGGGGCCGCGAAGCGCCACCCCCGTCAAGGGGAGCTCGAGGGGGGCCGCGAAGCGCCCCCCTCGTCGATTGCCGGTGCGGGTTCCGTTCGGTCAAGACCGCCCGTCTCGTTGGCCTCGCGCGACTGATTCGACTCGTACGTGTGCTTCACGCCCGGAAAGGCACCGGCGCGAACGTCGGCGATGTAGAGCTCCGCCGCTCGAGTGATCGCGTCTCCCAAGTCCGCGAACCGTTGGACGAATTTTGGCACGCGTCCACGCGTCATGCCGAGCAAGTCCGTGCAAACAAGCACCTGTCCCCCGCAGGCCGGCCCCGCACCGATTCCGATCGTCGGGACACCAAGGCGCTCGGTAATTCGCGCGGCGACGTCTGGTGGCACGGCCTCGAGAACGACCGCATAAGCCCCCGCATCGGCGATCGCGCACGCGTCGGCAACGACCTTGTCGGCGTCCTGTTCGCCTCGGCCTTGGACTCGAAATCCCCCAAGCGCAAGCACGCTCTGAGGAGTGAGCCCTACGTGGCCCATCACGGGAATTCCGGCTCGAGTGATGCGCCGGACGTGTTCGGCCACATGCTCCCCTCCCTCGAGTTTCACACCCTCGAATGAGCCATGCTTGACGAGCTTGCCGGCGCTCTCGACTGCCTGCTCGGGCGACACCTGGTAGCTCATGAACGGCATGTCGCCAACCACGTGGGCGCGGGATGCGGCCCTAGCCACCGCACGCCCGTGGTAGCAGATCTCGTCGATCGTAACGGCGAGGGTGTTGTCGAGCCCCTGGACCGTCATGCCCAACGAATCGCCGACGAGCAGAATGTCTATCCCTGCTTCGTCGAAGAGCCGGGCCATGGTGAAATCGTAGGTTGCAACCATGGCAAGCAGCGGTCCGCTGGACCGACGCTCCCGAACAGCGCGCGCGGTGAGTTTCTGAGCGGCTCGCTGGACATCGGGAGTCGAGCAGCCCGTGGGCGTCGAAGACATTCGTATTCCTGGCCACGATGGGCGTGCCGTCGCGGGGCACCTCGCCTCCACGCGGACCCAGCGTCACTGCCCGTCACGTTAGGCTTCCGGCGCTCGAGCGGCAAGATCGCGTGGACAGGCGCGTCACGGCCGCTACCTTGCTTGGCGCGTGGTGAACCGAGGCTCGGACCGAGTGCGGACGCGTTGGGGCCTCCTGGTCGGTGCGATGGCCTTGCTTGCATCCCTGCTCGTCGACTGCGAGAGATTGCAACCCGTAGAAGAGATCCGCGAATGGACCCCGAACGATCACCACTCCCGCGATGACGACAGAGCTCGACCTCAGGGCTCCACCTCGGCGGCCACGGCAGATCCAGCAGATTCAACAGATCGAAATCGTCAGCTCGCGCAGCTCATCGAGTTCGCGTGGCGTCAACAGTGTTCCCAGTGCCATGGTCCGACCGGCAAAGGAGACGGGCCCAGCGGTCCAATGGTCGAGACGCCTGACCTCACGCGCGAACAGTGGCAAGCAGCGGTCTCGGATTCCGAGATCGTGAGCATCATTCGCTCTGGCAGGGGTAAAATGCCGCGATTCGATCTGTTGCCCGACGTCGTTCTACGCGGGATCGTGTCTCGGATTCGCTCGATGCGGGCGAGGTGATGGGGCGGCTCCGCAGCGGACGCGCTTTGGCACTCGCGCCTGCGCTTGCGCTTGGACTTTGGCTCTTGAGTCGCGCGCCTGCGAATCAAACCGTCCACTACGTGCTCGGCGAAGCCGCTCCCCTCATCGAGGAGCTCGATGTCCGCTGGCGGGAGGACGAACTTGGGGGAGCTCGAGGGGGGCCGCCAAGCGCCCCCCTCGTCGATCGCGGAGCTCGAGGGGGGCCGCCAAGCGCCCCCCTCGTCGATCCGTCAGACGACGAGTCGATTCGCGAGGTGAGCTATCGTTTCGCCGCTGGAACGGCTCCGCGCATCGTTACCCACGAACCGCGGCTATCCAACGGTGACTACTCGGTCGAGATCGAGGTGGTCCTGGCGTCTTCCGACCACTCGCGGACACTCGTCAGCAAGCGGGTTCAGCTCACGGGCGGGGTACTCTCGATCAACGTCGGCTCGGCGGTCGTGCACCAGTAGCTCCGCCGATGGTCCGCAATCAGGGGCTTCCGGCGATACGGCGATGGCAACCAAGGGTTATGACGTTTCGGCTTGCAACATCGCGTATGAACTCGGTAGAAACTTGGTGTGAGCTCCAGGAATGTCGTAGCATGGCGCACATGTAGTTTGGTGTTTGTTTCGTGATGACCTGCATGTGGAGACACTCGCGAATGAAGTTGACCCCCTGGGTTCTCGTGGCCATCGCTCCGATTGCAGTCGCTGGCTGTTCCGGTGCATTTCTCGGCCACTGCGCCGTGCTTGCCGTCACGCTTTGCATTTTTATCGGCACCCTGTCGTTGGGCCGGCGCACCGAGCTCAAGGTCGACGCGCCGAGTGTGACCTCATCCGAGGTTGCTCCGGAGCCCGCGCGCCGGATGAGGCCGAGTCGAACTCACTCCATGGTCCCGTGAAGAGGCAGCGATGGGGGAGCTCGAGGGGGGCCGCGAAGCGCCCCCCTCGTCGATCGCGGAGCTCGAGGGGGGCCGCGAAGCGCCCCCCTCGTCGATCGTCAGGCTCACGCGTCGCGCTGAGCCTCCTGGATTCAGGATGACCGAAGTCGACGACGCAGTAGGCGACCGCCTGAAGGCGCTCGAAGACTTCACACTCGCCGATCTCGACGCGTTGCGTCTCATTCTTCGCGGAGGCTCGGTCATCGACTGGCGTCGACTCGAATTCGTAGCGGAGGACCAGGCTCGCGAGTTTCTCGCGGTGCAGGAGCTGAATCCGGATGACCCGGGCGATCGCACGCGCATGGAACGCGTTAAGACCGAGGCCATTGCCTATCTCCGCCGGCAATTCGAGTACCCGATTCCGCGGCCTGTCGAACGCGCCAGTGTGCTCGAGCTCCTTGTCTCCGCGTCGGGCCGAGGCCATCGTGCAATGTGTGCATGCACCATTCTCAAGTGCATGCACATCATCCATCACCTTGATGGACGCGAACTCTCGTTCGTGCTCCCCATGCCGGATCAAGAGGTCTTCCACGTCGTCGAGGAAAAGGTCTACCGAGTCATCGGTGGCATGTTGGCCAGCGGTTTTCCAATCATCGAGTTCGTGGGCGGCCGCAAGAACAACGATTCGGTCATCACTAAGCTGCTCTCCAAGCCTGCGACAATTGCCGCACAGATCTTCGATAAGCTCCGATTTCGCATCGTCACTCGCTCGCGCGATGACATCCTTCCCATCCTCCAATACCTCACGAAGAAGCTTTTCCCGTTCACGTACGTCGTCCCGGGACAGAGCTTCAACTCGGTTCTCTCATTTCGCTCCTACCTAGAAGCGAGCCCGATCGGACAGCTGTTGCCTCAGCTTCAGGACTTCGGTCACGGCGACGCCGACTTGCCTTCGACCGACAATCGATACTCGGACCCGGAATACAGCACGATTCACTTCGTCGTCGACGTGCCCGTGCGGCTCCCTCCGGCTGTCCTGAGCCGGGCGCCGGCGAGCGCCGCGTCGCTCGGACATATCGTATTCGTGATCTGCGAATTTCAGATCGTCGACCGGGACACGGACGCTCACAATGAACTCGGCGATTCCTCCCACTCGAAGTACAAGGAGCGCCAAAAGAAGGCCGTGATGCGACGCCTGCAGCTCGGAGGTGCGGTCGAGACTCCGGCAGCGCGCTCGCCTCGAATCTCGGAGCGTCCGCGGAAAAGGAGTTGAGGATCGCAAAGTTGCCGTCGCCTCCACGCCGCGGTCGGGCTATGTCAGGGCGATGCGACTGTACAGTGGCAAGGTTCCCGCGATCGCCGCGGAAGTGACGCGCACGCTGCTTGCCGGCAGGGACATCGAGTCCTCTAATCCCAAGGAGGTCGAAGCGGACGTCGCGGCCGTCCTCGGGCAGTACCTGGCCGATGAACGGGCCGTGAACGAGCGGGCAAAGGACCTGGCCGATCGAACTGGAAAACCACAGGCCGACTATTCGCGCCTACGCGCTCTTGCGGCCGACGAGAGAGGCATCAAGATCGGGGACGAAGCTCTCGACTACGTACTCGACCAGGTCGTCGCGATGTTGATGCATTCCGTTCATGTGGACGAAGTCTACGCCGCCGACGTGGATTTGCGCCGCAAGATGGCTCCCGTGTTCAAGAAACACATGGACGTGGATTCCAGCATCGACGCCGAGGTGCGGGCGCACATTCGGAACCTTCGCGAGGGGACGAGTGCGTGGGACATCGAGTACGAACGCGTGCTTGAGCAGATCAAGCGACGCAAGGGCCTGTAGGGTCGTCCGCTGAGTGCGGATCTGGCTGCGGCCATCCGGAAATCATCGTATCTTTGAGGCGCATGCGCAGTATGACTGGCTTCGGTCTGGGCGACGCGCCGGTCGGTGGCGGAAAGCTCTCGGTCGAAATTCGCGGCGTGAATCATCGATTCCTGGAGGTGCGTGTTCGAACGAGCCGCGAGGTCGGCGATCTCGCTGGCTTTGTGGAACAACTTACTCGCGAGCGCCTGACTCGCGGCCGTTACGAAGTGGCCGTGCGCCTCGACGGAAGCGTCCTCTCGGCTCCGACCCTCGACATGGAGAGGGCGCGCGCAGCGTTTCGCACGCTCCAGGCTCTGCGTGACGAACTCGCGCCTGGCGTTGACGTGCCGCTGTCGCTTCTCGGGTCGGTTCCCGAGCTCTTTTCCTCGTCGGTGGATCGCGAGATCGATCGACTGCGGGACGCAGCGCGCCTCGCCTTCGACGTGGCTGCGAAGGCCCTGGATGCGATGCGTGTTCAGGAGGGCCGGTCTCTCTGCGACGATCTGCGAGAAAGGCTGATCCGCATCGAACGGCTTTGTCGCGAAGTGGCGCAACGCTCACCGGATGTCGTAGAGGCGCAT
>Ga0326728_10003549_pt1 | contig 48057 bp, 44 predicted proteins | sample MB3enrmetagenome_FD_207602 | JGI IMG/M metagenome (GOLD analysis project Ga0326728, IMG submission 207602) | Lab enriched peat soil microbial communities from McLean, Ithaca, NY, United States - MB31MN | ecosystem: Environmental > Terrestrial > Soil > Wetlands > Peat | place: USA: New York...
CATTCAGTGTTGCCCACGGCTGCTGGGCAGAAACGAGAAAACTGCAGCTCAGAATTGCCAGCGCTGTTGCGAGAATATTGGCGAATCGCATTTTCCCTCCCGTGTTGAGCAGATGCAGGATGCAGGTCAAAACCGCAATCTCGCATCCTGCTTTAATGTCCGACCACACTGTGCGGTTGGTAGGGCTCCTCGAGCCCCTCGATGTCGCTTTCATCCAGGCGGATTCGGATCGCCTCGACCGCTTCCTCGAGGTGGCTTAATTGGGTCGCCCCGATGATCGGCGCGGAAATTCCGGGCTGATGCAAAACCCAGGCTAGCGCAATCTGCATATTGGAGACGCCGTGCTTTCGGGCGACTTCGCGCACGCGGTCGACGACGGCGAAATCGGAATCCTGGTAGTAGAATTTGTGCTGATACTCGTCAGTCTTTGCGCGCACGGTGTCCCCGAAGTCCTTTTTCCGGTGGCTTCCGGCCAGAAAGCCGCGTGCCAGGGGACTCCACGGAATGAGGCCGATTTTTTCCTCGCGGCACAACGGGATCATCTCCCGTTCTTCCTCGCGATAGATCAGGTTGTAGTGGTTCTGCATCGTCGCGAACCGCGTCAGGCCGTGACGGTCGGCCACGTAAAGCATCTTCGCAAATTGCCAGGCAAACATGGAGGATGCCCCGAGGTAGAGAGCCTTCCCGGCCCTGATTACGTCATCCAGTGCTTGAAGCGTTTCTTCGATCGGGGTCTCGTCGTCGAACCGGTGAATCTGGTACAGGTCGACATAATCGCTCCCCAGGCGCTTCAGGCTGGCGTCGATTGAATGCATGATGTGCTTCCGCGAGAGACCGCGCTGATTGGGATCGTTTCCCATCGGGGCGAACAGTTTGGTGGCGATCACGACTTGGTCCCGGCCCGGGCTGAAGTCTTTGAGGGCTCGCCCGAGGACTTCTTCGCTTCTTCCCAGAGAATAGACATCGGCTGTATCGAAGAAATTGATGCCCAGCTCGAGCGCCCTGCGGATAAAAGGTCGGCTCTCATCCTCTTCAAAAACCCAGGGCCGCCAGTTCTTGGAACCGTAGCTCATCGCCCCAAGGCACAGCCGTGAAACTTTCAGCCCCGTTGATCCCAGACGTGCATATTCCATGTTTGTATTCCTCCATCCCGAGTATGGCTTGAAGTATACATCGAAAAACTTCTAAGAACGAAACACCCGAATTCCACAAAACAGGATGAAGCTGATTTCGTGCCCTGCGTGGTTAATGTTTTTAAAATTGAAAGTAGATGAAGGGGATTTTTTCGTCGATGACGGCGAAGATTTCGAGGCAGAACAAAAATGCGACGATCGTGCATACGAAGACCCAGCGCGGCGCTTTCGGCAGGCGTTCGAGCACCTCCCACCTCTCCTCAAGCGTGGCCAGGATGAGCGACGCGGCCATCAACCAGAAGTGCCATCGTTTCAGAAGCAACACGCCCTTCGACCCGGCAAACATCTGTCCCAGAACGAACAGGCTGTCGTGAAGATTGGCGGCCCGGAAGAAGACCCATCCGAGGCAGACCAGCACGAACGTGACTGCAACCGTCAATGGGTCAAGACGCAATTTCCAGTGGATTTTGCCGCGGAATTTGTCGAAGAGCTTGCCGATTGCCAGCAGTAGCCCGTGATATCCCCCCCAGATCACAAAATTCCAGCTGGCGCCATGCCACAAGCCCCCGAGCAGCATGGTCAGCATCAGATTTCTGTAGGTCTTCAGCTCTCCACCGCGATTACCGCCCAGAGGGATATAGAGGTAATCCCGGAGCCAAAGCGAAAGCGAGATATGCCAGCGGTGCCAGAATTCCTGGATGCTGCTGGCGAGGTAGGGGCGGGCGAAATTGACGGGAAAATGGAAGCCCAGGAGACGCGCGCAGCCGATCGCGATGTCCGTGTAACCCGAAAAATCAAAGTAGATCTGCATCGCGAAGGCGATCGTTGCGCTCCACGCGGTCAGTGCACCGGGGTTCGCCGTCACATTTTTGAAATAGCTGTCGGCGACTTTGGCGAATTGGTCGGCGAAGGCCATTTTCTTGGTCAGTCCCAGCAAAACCAGGAAAGCTCCGGATTGAATTTCATCGGCTGTTGGAGCTTTCCAATTGAAAAGGTCGCGGAAGAAATCGCGAGCCCGCACGATGGGTCCCGCCACCAGCTGAGGCCAGAAGGCGATGAACAGGGCATAGTCCAGCGGGTGGCGGATCGCCTTCTGGCGGCCGTGATAGACGTCGACCACGTAGGACATGCTTTGAAAAGTGTGAAAGCTGATGCCCACCGGCAGCACGATTGCCAGGAAGAACGAGTTCTGCGGTTTGCCCATCAGTGCGGCGATGGTTGAGGCGAGAAAATTGTAATATTTGAAAAAACCGAGAAAGCTCAGGTTGGCTGCCAGGCTCATCAGGAGGGCGAGCTTCTTCCGCTGCGGGTGCGCCGCCTCGATCAACAGGGCGGCGACGAAGTCGATGATCGAAAGCGTGATCAGCAGCAGGATGAACACCGGATTCCAGCTCATGTAGAAGTAGTAGCTGGAGACGAGGAGAATCGGTTTTCTCCAGGACTTCGGCGCGGAGTAAAATGCCGTCAGCACCACAACGAAAAATCCGAAGAATTCGACCGTGTTAAATAACATATCAATTTCGGCTCGGACCCAGAGCGGACCGGAGCGCATGAGCGAGCATGGTGCTGAATTCCACGCGTCCGCGGGCATTCAAATGCAGACTGTCGAAATAAAATCCGCCGTCTTCAAGTGAAGCAAACAGGTTTTCAGGCAACAGGATCACGCGTCGCGTTTGGCCCAGGTCGCGGATCGTGTGACTCGGGGACTGAATGCGTGAAACCGGAGGCACAAACGGCCCTCGCGGAAGCGCCAAAAAGACGATCTGCGTGCCGGAATTGCTGTAAAGATCGAGAATCCGCCCGAACCAGAGGCGGCGGTATTGGCCAAGCCTTCCACTCTGCGGAGCGATTGGACCGAAGAGTCTGTCACGTATCGAATCACGTTTGGACGCGGGGATCGCATCGGGGAATCGGATTGTCTTTTCATCCCAATTCACCTGTATTCCAGCCAGATCCTCTTCGTGTCCGGTGTAATCGTTCCCCCAGTTCCAGCCTTGTTCCCGCCGTATGGCGACATCCGACAACCGCTTTCGTCGGTGCTCAAACAAAGCAAGCATGTCCGTCTGAAATACAAGGCCTTTGAAGAGGCTGCCCCTGAATGCTTCCATTCGCCGGTGAGGGGTGGTGAAAGAAGATGCAAATTCGATAGTATCGCTGTAGCGCAGACGGACGGCACAGTAGTGAAGATCCAGCAGCCGGTCGGCTAGATCTTCAGCTTCATCGATATCTTCGTAGCCATCGACCGAGAGGATAATGGCGCGATAACGTTTACGGGAGGGATCCAGATCACGCAACAGGTAGTACTGACATCTGGGCGTTGCCGCGGGAATGGCTACATTGGCAAAGTAATAAGGATGGTCGATGCGGACTGCATTCGCGACTTTCGCTGAAAAGCCTTCGGCAATTCGAGAGTCGCCCGTCACCAGAATCTCATCCGGTCCAAGTGGATGTCGGATCTGCTCGTCCCGGAGCGTGTTTTCGAATATGCCGGTGGATGAGTTCGGTTCGAGGAAGCCGGCATAGAAGCCGGTATGAAACACAAGCCCTTCCAGAATCACAAAGCTGACAGTCGAAATAAGAAATATCTTCAAAAAAGCCATTCGGTCCAATGTCTTCGGAAATGGGGGGACTGTCCCCCTATTCCCGAAAGCTTATTACCTCACGTTCATATTTTCCGGGGTTTCCCAACCGGACAGGGTGCCGTAAGGCAACGAAACTCCAATTGCTTCCATCTCATGCAGTTGGCCTTTACGGATTTTGAAGAAATGCACTGCGGGCGGATTGAATCTCTGGCTGGGAGCCGGCATTTCGGTTATTCCGGGTACCCCCGTGAATTTCTGCACCTTCAGATCGCCGGTGTGATCGGACATCGAGAAACCGACGGCGAGCCCCTTTTGTTCGTCGGCGACTACCATCCGGCGAGGTTTGCCTTCAGTGATGTAGGCAAAAGTGCCGGTGCTGGTCTGGCCCGTGCCATCCCTTGGGAATGCCGCCATTGAGTGGGCAATTTTCTCCATTTCAGGATTGGGTTTGGCGCCGGTCGGGATCGGTTTAGCTTTGGGCACCGGGTTGCCTCCTGCCGTAATCATCCCATTTCCGTGGCGTTCACAATCCTTGGCCATCGGAGCGAGCGTACCGTCTGCTCCCGTGAGCGCAACGTCGTGGGTTGTGCCGATTTTCGCGAGCTGATCGTGTTTCATCCGTTCGTTCTTCGGCACGTCTTCAAGGAGCTCCCGTCGTGGTTTTTCCAGGGTTCCCTTATGCGTGCTGCCGCGGAACACGATGTGTTCGGCTTCTGCGATCTTGCCCTTCTCCAATTTGAGACGCGCTCCCAGGTAAATGTCCTTGTCGTTTTCCTTCATCATTGCGAGGCAAGCGACCGACTGCAGCTTCGGATCGGCTGCATAGATGGCAAAATTCGATGGGCCGGCTGACGCGGTCTGCCATAAGCCTTTGCCGAGCTGCAATCTTTCGATGGTCTTGTCGCTGTTCTCCGTAAATTTAACATCGGCCGCAAACGGCACAGCCTTGGGATCGTGCTTTGCCGTGTCAACGAGGTAGTCCGGCATCATTTTGACCAGGCACTGCCGGTCGCATTTTGCGGCGTGAACGGGCGTTCCCAACAAGGAAATGGAGACGATCACTGCAGCTGCTGTCATCAGACACCCTGTTTTCATTCTGCGTGCCTCCAATATGATTTTGAGTATTGTTGCTCGCGCAGAAAAACCCGCAACTATAAGGCAACCCTGTATGGGACATTGTCAAGGGGAATTAGTCTGCAGTCGCGAGTACCGCTCCTGAGGGCGCTCCATTGAGGTCACACCCCTGAAATCATGTCTCCTGCTTTTTTCGAAAAACAACGGATGGATGCGGGACATCACGGTCGACGCCGCTCGGAACGTGACCCCGATCGCAGCTCCTGTCGGTAGGGAAAGGAGAACGGAGAAATAGACACCCGGCGCCAACATCAGATTCCCCGTGGTCCAATACTGTCCGCAAACAACCGGGCGCCTGCGGAGGGAACCACCAGATACCAGACCACCCGCAAAACTGCCGCAATTGCGTCCGACGAGGTTACAGAGAAACCGGAGGATGACTAAAGCACCAAGTCCCGCGCGCGAATTTTGAGCCCGCTGGATTCGGCTGCCTTCGGATTTGTCGAGATCTTACGAAATTGCTTGCGGAAAATGTTGGGAGTGAGAGTTCCGGGGACAGGCTACGTCATTCCCTATTTCCATTTCAACCGCGGAGTCACGGCGATCGGCAAGGATCAGTCCCCAAGGTGCAGAGTGCCGAAAACTTCCGGCACATGGAAGTTTGGCTGAGGTGTGCAGGTAGGAATCCAGGCGGAATAAAACCGATTCGGCTCCTGACCCTCGATGCGGAATAAGTTCAATCTCCAGATCTCGTGAGGATCGAAATCCGCAGTCAAGGCATTGAATGGGATGCCCAGTTCAGCGATCCAGATGCGGGCCGTCGGATCAAGAACGACGCGGCTTTTGAGGTCGCAAAACAGGATCGATTTTTCTCCCGCCGCGATATCAAGATCGAGCCAGTCGCCGTTGGGGCTGATTTCGAATTCTTTATAGCGTCTTGGTTCGCTGGACTCAGATTGAATGAACACTTCCGCCACATCCCACAGCCAAAGTCTGTCGCGACGACTGTTGGCATCCGGGGAAACGAATATTTCGCGGTAGCGGCATTGAAATCGCACAAAGAGGTCAGCCGGGGACCAAAGCAGTTGCACACGAGTTTCACGCTCCGGATCACGATTTTCCGCGCGCCAGTCCGAGCAAAAGCTCGTTCCCGGAGCCGTTTCCCAGGAGGAACGATTGGGGAGGCCCTGCCCATCCAGCACGGTCCGCAACTTCGCTGCAATCAATTTTTCCATGGCTGCCTCAAGTCCCATAAGGCACGGAACGGCTTCACACTTCCTAATTTCTGATCAAAGACTAGTGAATCAGAAATCAGGGATCAAAAACGTTAGCTTAACCCGAGTTGCAGAACTGGGAAGGTTCTAACACTCTTGATGTCGTCGTTTGCTTTTTGGAGTTCCTTGTCTATGTCCACCTGCAACTGAGGAACCGTCTTGGTCGTCGTCAGCGTGGCCAATGGTTTCCCGTGGTCTCGCATGCCCAGATCGGAAAAGACTCGCGGATGCCCTTTTCTCTTGATCGGGTTATTGAAGCCCAGTCCGAAATAAGGGCCTCCCGGTTGAATTTGAATTTTGGCGTTTATCCGACCGACATCCTGTGAAGTGCACCAGTTGTCGCCGACATTGAAAAAACCGCTGCTTGTTCGCCTTGTTCCCGTCAACCTCATTGAGATTGATAATGACGCCCCCCCAAGTCGGAACCGGTTCTTGAACGGGAAGCCATCAACCGCAATCGAACCGCGCCGAGCTTTGGTTTGGCATGGTAACGGATTCTCTTCTCATCAAAATCCGTGGAATAAGCAAAGAAGCTGGCGCCGACCCGGAGATGGTGCCCACGGGAAAGCGTCGACCGGCTCAGATACGCTCCGATACCCGGAATTCAGGCCTTTGGATCCACGGCCCGCCGCGCCCTGATGGTCCTCATTTTTTTGGCGGCCATCATTGCCGCCGGGAGAACCCAAAATAAAAAGAATACCACCTATCCATCAGCCCTGTGCATGAAGATTGCTCCAGGATAGGTTCGTCATTGGCGTTTCTGCTTGTAACGGTTGAAAGACTGTTATAGACCTAGCCCGACATGATGACCGTCTCTGCAGCTCAGCCCGATTTTGCATCGACCGATTCCCAGACCGGCCAGCGAATCATGTCGGTCGATGTGCTGCGAGGATTCGACATGTTCTGGATTGTCGGTGCGGACTCGCTGGTTTACGCTCTCGACCGTATGACTCAGAAGCCGGCGACCCAATTCCTTGCTTATCAACTTGACCACGCGGAATGGCAGGGGTTTCATTTTTACGACTTGATCTTTCCCCTGTTCCTTTTCATCGTTGGCGTGTCGCTCGTATTCTCCCTGGCCAAAACCAAACCTGCCAGGAATGTTTCCGTTCTGGCGCGCATCGTTCGCCGGAGCGTGTTGCTCTTTCTCCTCGGCATTTTCTACTCGGGTGGCCTGACCAATCCATGGCCCGACATCCGCTTAATGGGCGTGCTCAACAGGATCGCGCTCGCTTACTTTTTCACCGCCCTGCTCTTTCATTTTTTCAAGCCCAGGGTGCTGGTGGCCGTTTCTATCGGCCTGCTTGCCGGTTATTGGGCGCTCCTGACCTTTGTCCCGATCCGGGATGTCCGGCTGACGAAGAATGATCTTGCCGCTCTGGCGGAAAAATCCGGCGACATGGAAGCGGCTAAGATTTTAAGCGCGCCAGGCAATTTCTCGGCCGTTGAAAACAGCCCCGCCTGGTCGGCGGCTGAAAAACTCTTTTATTCGGCCACCCACCATGTCACCGGCAGGTTCGATAAAGGGTACAATCTCGCCGACCACCTCGATTTCCGTTACTTGCGCGGGCGCAAATACGACACTTTCTTCGATCCCGAAGGGCTTTTGAGCACGCTTTCGGCAATTGTTACATGCCTTTTGGGCACCTTTGCGGGACGCCTGCTGAAAAATCAATCGATCTCCGGGCGCGACAAAGTCATCTGTCTGGTCTGTTCTGGAGTTGTGGCTGCGCTGCTGGGCTGGCTCTGGCATCTGCAGATGCCTGTTATTAAAAAGATCTGGACTCCTTCTTATGTCCTTGTTGCCGGCGGGTACAGCGCAATCCTGCTGGGCCTTTTTTACCTGATTGTAGATGTCTGGCGCATTCGAAAATGGTCTCAGCCGTTTCTGTGGATGGGAATGAACTCGATCACGATCTATATCGCGGCCAGCCTGGTGGGCGGCTTTCGCAGGCCCGCAGCCCGGCTGGCAGGCGGCAACGTGAGTTTGTTTTTTGATCACCGTTTTGCCAACGGAGCCGGTGAGTTGATGGTCTCCATTCTGGGACTCCTTCTGGCCTTCTGGCTTGTTCACTTCCTTTATCGCAGGAAAATTTTCCTCCGGCTTTAGGCGAAGTTCTTGATAGCAACAGCCGATTTTCGCAGATCTAGGCCGGATCCAACACCTGTGCCAAAATATATCCAAGGTTTTAAGAGGAGGCGCACCATGAGACTAAGTGCTCGGAACATGTTGAAGGGAAAAATCAAACAGGTCAAGGTCGGGGCGGTGAATTCGGAAATCATTTTGGAATTGGCGCAGGGGGTTGAAGTCGTTTCAATCATCACACGGGAATCGGCTGAGAATCTGCAGCTTGCGACCGGAAAGACGGCCTACGCGGTCATCAAGGCGTCCAACGTCATGATTGCAGTGGATTGATTAAGCACGGATTTTCGCGGACCACGGATAAACCAGCGAAAATTTGCGGTTAAACTTAGCGCCACTTATCCACAGCGACGCTCGTCACATACTTCAAATTCCCGGCTTGAAACACCGCCAGTGTCTCTCCGCCCGTCACCACGATATCGATGTCGCTCGCAGCGGCGAATCGGGGAATTCGGGAACTTGCCGGAAGCTGAAACCAGGAGGCGTACGGCTCAATGCCCTTGTTTGCCCGGGGCGCGTCAAACTGGCCGACAAAGCTCTCTTCCTTGTAGTCGGCGACTGTGATTTGTGTGTTTTTCTGAAGCCAGTCGCTCAACTTTTGCTTGGTATCGTAGCCTTGCGCTTTGAGACCCTTTGCGACCAGGGGATCGCAGACGATGAGAGCTCCGAAGTATCCGGTAAAGGCATCGAGGATGCTGCTGAACTGCTGGTCAAAGGCAGGTTTCCCGGTGGCGCCGCCGCGCTTCGCGCCCTGCCCGGGCTGAATCCCCAGCCCGCCGAAAATGCTGACAACGCTCTCCCCCGGCTTGAACCCCTTTTGTACGCTCAGGGGAGTCCAGGGACTGCGCGCCTCGTTTTCGGCGATCACAATGTTGTTGAAATTGAGGCTGTTTCCCTGTGAACCGGTATATGTTTCTCCCACGATTCCGGCATTCCCGAGATTTTTGGAAATCAGTGTCCATGCTCGGCCGATGGTCGCAGTCGCATGGCTGAACGGGCCCATGGCGCCTATCTCGAAATTCATCCCGATCTCTTCCCGGACCGGTCCGTTGACCACGACGGCCCCAACAAGGGAGTCGGGAGAATTGCTTAGCGATGAAATCCCGGAGGAAGCAATCGCGAGGATAGTCGGGAAATAGTCCGGCTTCGCTCCGGCCATAACAGCATTCACCGCGACTTTCTCGACCGTGAATTGCCAGGGCTCAAAAGGGCCGCTGGCCATTTTACCGACCACCTCATCCGGGCTGTGACTGGTGCCCTTGAGCATGTCGCTCACCTTTTGCTCCGTCGGGAGAACGATCGGGAGATAATCCGTCCATCCGCTTGCCTGGAAGATACGCATCAGATTCTCGGGAGTCTCCGGTGCGATCAACCTGGGCACCGGCTTGCTTTCCACAAACCCGGTTTTTTGATCCTCTGCAGTCAGAGGCTTTGAAAGCGCGTCCACGATTTCCTGGGTTACAGGGTTACCTGTTGCCGGGTCCTTCCCCGCGACCATCGCCAGATGCTGTGCCGCCGTTTTCCCGGAAACGGGATGCGGCACAAAGACGAGGCGGGCATTGGGCATCCCGCTCTTTTTCGCCCTGGTACGGGCAACTTCAATAAATTTATTCGTTGTGATTGCGACCGCAGGTTTTCCCATCTTTTCAATGCTGACGGCCATGCCAGCGACCGCTGGCGCACAGCTGTTTCAATGGCCAACGGCAAGGATCACGGCGTCCGCTTTTTGTTTTATCTCCGCCCACAATTCAGTGTCTTCCTGCTCGAACGTTCCGGCCTTTTCCCTGAAAACCAGTTTGGTCGAAGGCATGTTCTTTGAAAACCAGTCCATGATTGCCCGCAGGAGGCTGGCGCCGCCCTCATATTTAATGTCAACAAAGTACACGGTCTTGTCGTCCAGGCTCGCAGGCCTGGGTGCCATCGGCACAAGCGGAATCGGGGGTGGAGTTCCTTTCGGATTCAGGACCGTGATTTTACCATCTTGAGCGTAGGCCGCGGTTAGGGCCGCAAGCAGCAATGCGGCGGCCAGCAAGAGCCTGGTTCCGGTTTTCATATTCGCCTCTTAATAGGTTTGTAAGAGAAAGACAGCTCACCGCAGCAATGCAGAGAACGCTGGGATCGCCGAGCCAAAAAAGTGAATTTTCTCCGCGGCCTCCGGGCACTCTGCGTCTCTGCGGTGAATTCCTCCTATCTGTTATCCACCACTTTTCGGATGGCCCGGACGTGCTCCGGGCGCGTGCCGCAACAGCCGCCGATGATCTGAACTCCCAGATCAAGCAATTCTTTCGCTTTTCCCGCCACGAACTCGGGGGTTTCGGGATAAACAAGGGTTGTGCCTTCCGTGACGGGCAAACCTGCGTTCCCCTGAATGGCGACGGGGACATGCGCGTGGTTTCTGAATTCGCGCGCGATTCCGACCATATGTTCCATGCCGTCTCCGCAATTGGAACCGACGATGTCCGCTCCGGCTTTTTCAAGCTCTGCGGATGCAACCTTCACGGAAGAACCCATCAGTGTAAAAAAACCCAGCGGGGTTTTGCCGAAAGTCATTGTGACCATAACCGGAATCTTTGAATCCAGAGACCGGGCGGCCTTGACCGCCAGCGTTGCCTCGACGATATCCGTCATGGTCTCAATGCAGATCAGGTCGGCCCCCGCGGCCAGCAGCACGCGAATCTGGCGCACGAAACTGGCAAAGACCTCTTCCGGCTCCGTATCCCCGAACGGCTTCAGGATTTTGGAGGAAGGACCGACTGACGCGGAGACGTAGGCCCGGTCCTGAACTGCCCGGCGCACTGCTTCCACCGCGCTTCGATTGATCGTCTCCATCTCTCCGTCCAGCAGGAACTGCTGCAGCCTCAAGGGGGAAGCGCCAAACGTGTTGGTCGTGACCATTTCAGCGCCGGCCTGAAGGTACAGCGATGCAATCTCCTCAAGGATGCAAGGCCGAGTGAGATTGTAGGACTCCGGCGGCTCCCCGTGCTTCAATCCCCGCTGCATCAGCATGGTTCCGAGGGCGCCATCGCCCACAATCACGTCGCCTCGCCGCAAACGATCAAGTATGTTTTCCATGACTTTTTCTAAACGCTTGAACCCCGAAATATACGGCATTGCTGTTTTCGTGTCTTTCGCGGTTGAAAGCTTTCAATCTCCTTTGACCAAGTCTTCATTCTCGAGAATCTGCAGCCTCTTGACGCACTTGTGCTCTTTGCAGTCTCCGCAGAAGGGAAAAGACGGCCGGAACCTGTGGATATCCATTTCACCGGCCACCAGAACCCCGGAGATCGACTTGAACGGTTTCATCACCCACCTCGAGTTGAGGCTCATGCCGATCTCTTCGGGATGCAGAATCTCGAACAGTTTCTCCTGGCCTGAAATGTGCCACCCGCAATGACCTGGACAGTAGTACTGGGCTTTCAGTTCTTCGGTTCTGCGCTCATCCTGAGGCAGGAGATGGAGAAACCGAAGGCACATCTGCCTTCCAAGGCGCTCAGCTCCGCTGGAATTTACCGCGTCCAACATAAATCCCAAAGCCGGTCCTCCTTTGGCGAAAAGCTCATTGCTCTTGGCGATCAGCGAGTCTCCCAGAGTTGCTGCAAAGAGAGCCAATCCATCAGCCCTTGGTACGATCCCGGGAACGGGGCCTTCGGGAGCGTTTAGTCCGTTCCCGGCGTAGATCTCGCTGAAGTCTGAAATCGGGAGGTCCTGCAGCAGTCCTCGCGGGTCGGCCAATTGCCGGAAGATTTCGAGCGCCGAGTCCAGCAGATTCTTAATCTTCTCGGGCAGATTGGCGCGGCTGGCCATGCCCTGATTCTCGAGCACTTCAGCTGGGGTCGGCGTCAGGTCGTCGATATCGAGCTCAATGGTCTTCCTCATACTCCTCACTTATCGGTGTTTCGTCCTCATAGATTCTGCATTGAACCGAATGCCGCTGGCAAGAAAATCGTTCACGCGTTAACGCGTGAACGATTTTCTTGACGAATGAACCCTTAGCTGCAAAAGTACTCCAATCTGTCTTCAGAGTTGGAGGGTCGGATGGCTTTGGCGCCGCTGGACCGTGTGCGAAACGTTGGGATCATCGCTCACATTGATGCGGGCAAAACAACGGTAACGGAGCGATTCCTTTTTTATTCGGGCCGCACTCACAAAATCGGTGAAGTTCACGATGGTCAGGCCGTGATGGACTTCCGGGCTGACGAGCGGGAAAGAGGAATAACCATCTCGGCGGCGGCGACGACATTTCCGTGGAACCACCACCAGATCAACCTGATTGATACGCCAGGGCACGTCGATTTCACGGCTGAAGTGGAGCGAAGCCTGAGGGTGCTCGATGGTGCGGTTGTGATCTTTTCGGGCGTAGAAGGGGTGGAACCCCAGAGCGAGACTGTGTGGAGACAGGCGGACCGCTATCAGATCCCACGCATCGCCTTCATCAACAAGCTCGACCGGGCGGGGGCGGATCACGAGCGGGTTTTCAAACAGATCCAGAGCCGGCTTGGGGCCCGCGCAGTGTTTGTGAATCTTCCTCACGGCGGGGAAAGCAATCTGGACGGCGTGATAGATTTGGTGGATCGGCGCTGGACGGTGTTTGATGCGGCAACGCGCGGGCGCGAACAACAGGTCCGCGATATACCGCCGGACATGGCCGCCATTGCGGAGGAGGCCCGCAGCCAACTGGTCGAAAGCGCCGCGAATTGCGTTGACTGGCTGGCCGATCTCTATCTGGCCGGAGAACCGGTAAACTCCAAGGATCTCCGACGCGCTATCCGCGAGGCGACCTTGAGTGGCAATCTGATACCCGTTTTGTGTGGCGCCGCGCTGCGCGACCTGGGCGTCCAGCCGGTGCTGGATGCCGTCTGCTATTATCTTCCTTCGCCCCTTGACAGACCCCCGGCACGAGGAATGGACCCGGAGAGCGGCGAGCCAGTAGAGCGCCCGTTGACACTGGAAGCGCCATTTTCCGCTCTGGTCTTCAAGGTCGTAGCGACCTCAAGCACCGATTATCTATGGCTTCGGGTATATTCGGGATCATTGACCACGGAGGACCGCTGCTATCATCCCCGCTCGAAAAACCGGCTTCGCCTCCGGCGGATTCTGCGCCTGCACGCCGACCGCACGGAACCGGTCGAGCAGGCGCGCTGCGGCGACATCGTAGCGGTTCATGGGTTGAAGGATGTCGTGACCGGAGACACCCTGTGCGATGCGGAGCATCCGATCACTTTCGAGCCGATTCATTTCCCTCAGACAGTCGTTTCCATGGCCGTCGAAACACAGACTTCGGCGGACCGCGATCGTCTGTTCGAGATCGTTTCCCGCCTGCTGCGGGAGGATCCGACCTTAAACGCCGCGACGGATGAAGAGACGGGCCAGATGATTCTCTCCGGCATGGGCGAGCTGCACTTGGAAGTGACGCGCAACCGGATGCAACGGGAATTCAATGTCCCGGCCTTTTTCGGTCGGCCCAGGGTGTCCTACCGTGAAACGGTGACCACGCGTGGGGTCGGCAAAGGGGAATTCGAGAAGCGCATCAGCGACGTCCTGGTCAGCGGGCGGGCAGCCGTTGAGGTTCTGCCGCGGCCGCGGCCCGCCGGGGATCGAAGCTTGCCTCCGGTTGAGGTCGATGTCTCGCGCATTTCGAAGGTCCTGAATGCCGCTCTGGAGCGCGAAGCGCATGAGATATTGATTCGCGGCTGCAATTCCGGCGGCTCACACGGGTATCCGGTTGTGGACGTCCAAGTGCGCGTTCTGGATTTTCGGCACAATGATCCGCCGGATCCAGCCGTCCCGCTGCTTGGAACTCTGACCCTGGCTCTGCGGGAGGCGATTGCGCAAGCGCAGACAATCGTGCTCGAGCCGGTGATGAGTTTGGAGGTCCGCACGCCGGACGATTGCCTCGGGGCAATCATGAAGGATCTGGGTTCCCGAAGGACGGAGATTCGTGAAACGGATCTTCTGGCAGGCTTCGCCGTAGTCCGCGGGCTGGTGCCACTGGCGGAAATGTTCGGGTATTCCACTCAGATGAGATCGCTTACTCAGGGCCGCGGCAGCTTCTCCATGGAGCCCTTCGACTACCAGCCCACCAAGACTTGGGTGTAACTAGAATCAGGATGCAGGATAAGATCTGCACCGTGCATCCTGCATCCATTATCATTTCAGAAGGCGGAACAGGTTACTATAGTCGTCGGTGAACACAAGGCGCTTCGAATCCTCGGCAGTCCATGGGCTGATCGCGGCTTTAACATCCACGTTTCTCAGAAATTCCCGATTTGATGTGACCAGAACCCAGCGTGTTGCGTCGGTTTCCTGCATGGCGCTCCCCGGGTCGTCTATGAGCACTGCCTGCGGCCGGCGGTCGTGATCGCCTTCCGCGAGACTGCGGATGACAGGACTGAGATTAAAGTACCGGCTGCTGATGTGCAATGCCAGGATCCCGTCCTCTTTGAGGTGATACCAGTAATCCTGGTAGCACTCGCGTGTCAGGAGGTGCACCGGGATCGCATCGCTGCTGAATGCGTCGATGGCAAGTACATCAAATTGACCAGACTGCTGCCTGCTTTTCTCCCGTTCCATCGAGATTCGGGCATCCCCTAAGATAACATCGACCTGTGCAGGGCTATCCTTCCGGTATGTGAAATACTTGTCGGACAATTCAAGTACACCCGGATTGATTTCATAAAACCGAAAGTAGTCCCCCCATTCGCCATAGGCGGCAATCGTTCCTGTCCCCAGCCCAACCACGCCCACTCTCAGGTGGCGGCGGGCTGAATCGAGCCGGCGGGGATGATAGCGGATGGCAATGCCCACGCCGCTGCTCGGACCGAAATAGGACGTTGGCCAGTATCGTTTGTCCTCTGCGGTGAATTGGTATCCGTGTTCGATGCGTCCGTGCATGAGAACTATGCGATGCTCCAATGGATCCGGAGGATCGTCTCTCAGCACCTTCAGAACCCCGAAAAAGTTGCGTTTCACAAGGATGCTGTTGTTCAGATTCTCACGGATCTGAGCGCTCAATGCTGCGATCAGAGCTATGAATGAGACGCCCAAAATACCCCACGCCCAGACGGGACGTCCTCCAAATAAGGAACCACGACGGTCCCGGAAAAGAATGATCAGAAAAATGAGTGCCGTCCCGGCGAGCCCAAAGTGAAATTCCCAGTACGATTTGAACACGCGCGGGGCAATTAAACTTACAAAAATTCCGCCGAAGGCTCCTCCGGCGGAAATCATCAGGTAAAACGAGGTCAGGTGACGGGAGCCGGGCTTCAGGCGAACCAACTCCCCGTGACAAACCATGCAGCAAACAAACAGGGTGAAGCAGTAGGAAATGATCTGAAGCTGCAGGCTGATGTAAATGCCCTCGCTCAATACCACGCAAGTCTGTGCCAGAGCTGCGGCCAGCGCGATTCCAAATCCCAGACGCGAGTACCATCGCTCGCTGTGAAAGCAAAGAATAAAAGACAACAGGTAAAGCCCCATCGGCAGGAGCCACAACAGAGGGATGACGGCTACATCCAGGCACAGCTGGTTTGTTGTAGCCATCAGCATGATCGAACTTAATGCGGTCAGGGCCAGCCACATTACCCGGTCCCCCAATTGGGGAGTGCCGTTCACGGATTTGCGCGTCAACGCATTAACGCCAACCCCCCCCGATCGGGGGGGCTTCCACAAAAGGATGGCGCAGGCGCCGCACAGGACTGCGAAGGCGACGTAAAACCAGGACCAGGTTTTCGTTTGATGGCCCAGGCCGAGCCCGGGCTCGATGACGAAGGGGTAACTGACAATCGCAAGCAACGATCCCATGTTTGAAAGTGTATATAAACGGTACGGAGAAGTGCCCTGCCAATGGTGTGTGAACCAGGATTGCAGCAAGGGGGAGATTGAAGATAATAGGAAATAGCATGGGCCGATACTCGCGAAGAGAAGCCTCAGGATTTGCCAGGTTGGCGTCGAGACGTTTTCAGCAACCCCGGTCCTCGATGGGGTGATGGGCAACCAGGCAAGGGTCAGCAACAGCAGCGCCAGCGTAGCTGCCGCCTGTGTGCGCCTGGTGAACCGGCTTGCCAATAGGTGAGCGTAGCTATAGCCCGCGGTCAGGAGCACTTGGAAAAACAACAGGCAGGTCGTCCAGACTCCTGGACTGCCGCCGAACCAGGGCAGAATATATTTGGCGATGAGTGGCTGCACGAGGAAGAGCAGGAAAGCGGCGGCAAAGGCAGTAGCAGCATACAGGATCATGGGATCTTGGCTCAGGTGTAGGACACAGGATACAAGATACAAGATACAAGATACAACCCACGGATTTCACGGATCCATCCGCGGGACTCCGCGGTGATCAAACCCTGATTCTGAAGGCGACTCCGACACCGATCTGGCTTTGTCCGCCGAGGTGTTTTGCGGTATGTTAGCTCCGGATGAGGCGATATCATGAGATTGCTTGAACTGCTGCAGAACCACAGCTTTCAGCTGATTGTCCCCATATCAATTTTCGTTGTCACTCTGGTGCTGGGATTTTTGATCAGGCGGCTGTTCTTTTCCGCACTGGCGCGCTGGGCCGAAAGGACGGCTGGTCAATTTGACGAAATCGTCGCGCAGGCCATTCGTGGCCCCTTTATGATCTGGGTTTTGATGCTGGCGATCCACCTGGCGGCACAGGTCTCCCCTCTTCCGGAAAAAATCAGCGGCCTCATTGGCAAGATCCTGTTGTTCTTGATGGTCGCGTCGCTGACTGTCGTCGGCGCGAAACTGGCGAGCGAGTCCGTCCGGATTTATGGCAGTCGTATGCAGGGGTCTCTTCCGGTAACAAGCCTGACCCAAAACCTCGCTCAGTTGACAGTGATCATCATCGGCATTCTCATCCTCCTGAACTCGCTGGGAATGTCGATTACTCCACTGTTGACAGCCCTGGGAGTCGGGGGACTGGCGGTCGCACTGGGACTCCAGGACACGCTGGCCAATTTTTTCGCCGGATTCTATGTCAGTCTTGCGGGTTACGTACGCCTCGGCGACTACATTAAACTGAACTCCGGGGAAGAAGGATACGTTGCCGACATCGGCTGGCGTAGCACAACCATTAAGGCGCTGTCCAACAACCTGATCATCATTCCGAACTCGCGGCTGGCCCAGGCCATCGTGACCAACTACCATCTTCCCGAAAAGCGCATCAGTTTTTCGATTCCCGTATCCGTCGGCTGTGATAGTGATCCCGACCGGATTGAGGCAATCCTCGGCGACGAGGCAAGAAAAGGAGCTCAGGAGATCAAAGGACTGCTGGCCGAACCGGCTCCTGTTGTCCGCTTTATTCCCGGTTTTGGCTCTTCCTCCCTGGACTTTACGCTCGTGTGCCATGTTTCCGAATTTACAGATCAGTACCCGGTTCAGCACGAACTGCGGAAGCGGATCTTGAAGAGCTTTCGCCGTGAAGGCATAGCGATGCCCTTTCCGACAAGGACCGTCTATGTGCGGGAAGAGAATTCGAAGGATTGAAAACTAAAAAATCGATTGGCTGTTCTCTTCTTCCCGGGACATTTGCTAGGGAATGGATGCCGGCATCGGTTGGGCGAGTACCTTTCCGCAGTAGGCACAGCGCTGCCAGGCAGGTTCCACGGCGCGCTTGCACGCGGGACAGGAAGGAACCAACTCTGCTCCGCACTGCGGGCAGAAAACAAATATCGATTTGCCTCGGGTGCCGCATTTCGGACAGGCGATGAGCAAGGGATCACGCAAGAAAAAATATAGAATCGCCCCTATGAAATTGGGGATAAAAATCGCCAGCAGTGTCCACATCACATGGCGCATGCCTCGTTGGCGGGCGTCACCGTGCACATAGCCGATCAAAACCACCCAGGCGAACAGAAACAAGGCAGACCAAACAAGAAAAAAAACCTCGCCGCGACTGAAGCCCCGTCCCTGGAGCCTCCAGAAATGCACCCAGAGCACACCGCTTAAGAGCACCATCAGCAGCGCTATGGGCCAGACCACGCGTGGCACAACGCGGAGTTCGTCGAGAAAGGATTTCATAGGGTTCGAGCCTCCTGCCGACAATGCTTGCCCAATAATCCCGCAGCCAAGGCCGTTGCCAGCCACGTCACTCCGATGTAGGCCACCCCAACAGTTGTTGAGGGCATATCCAACCACCGGGCTACTGGAATCTCGAGCAATCCCACACAGGCTAGCGTCGCGAGGGTGACTAGCCAGGAAAATAAGATTAGACAAGCCAGCCCGATCCGGCTCCACCGATATCCTCGATGAGCCGCCGCGTATACAAGGATGCGCTGCGTCTGGAACACCAATCTGGGCGGCGCCTGCGGCGTCGGCAGTTCCTTCAGGGCGCCGGCCAGACTGGTCCACGCGCCAAATTCGGCACGACAAGCCTCGCAATGCCTGAGGTGCTCATCCACCCGCCGTTGTTCGGAGGGTTCGAGCATGCCCGCAGCCGCCAGCGACAAAAGATCGCGTATTATGAAATGTTCCTTCATGGCGTTTTCCCGATTTCTATTTTCTTTGCCAGGATGAGCCGTAAAGCTTTCAACGCGCGGTGGAGGCGTGTTTTCACCGTACCCATTGGCAGCGCAAGAACAATGGCGATTTCCTCCAGCTTCATTTCTTCCTCGAAACGCAGCGTGATGACTTCGCGGAAGCCGAGCTGCAGTTCCGAAACCGCTTCCAGCACAAGACCGGCTCTCTCTTTATACAAAAGGAGTTCCAGCGCCCCCGGAGTGCCGCTTCGCGTCAGATCGGATTGCGTTTCCCCGGATGGGAGTGGCTCATCCAGACTCTCCGGCTGACGTCGGCGCAGATAGTCGATCGCCAGGTTGTGCGCCACCGCGAAAAGCCATCCCTCAAAACTGCGCCGCGGGTCATAATATTTAATCCGCTCCATAACTCGCAGCCAGGTCTGCTGGAACAGGTCCTCCGCTGTGCTGGGCCGGGATACCAGGCGCAGGAGATACCGGTACAGCCGATGCTGGTAGCGCTCCACCAGTTGCGTGAGGACTTCCGCGTCGCCGCTGCGCAGCCGCGCCGCCTCAGTATCGATGGTCATCAGTGTTCCAAATATCTCTTCAAATGGCCGGTCCATAATATTGCTGTGCGTAATACGAATGACCCGGTCTAAATGATTCACACAGGTGATTAAATTTATTCTAATTCGATTTTGCCGGGACTGGGATGAAAAAAGGAGCTGTCAGCCATCAGCTGTATGCTGAGACCGACGGCTGACAGCTTAAAGCTATTTTTCAGCTTGAGTTGCTGTGATCCAATGTTCTATAAGGCTGGTCATGACGAAAAAAATCAAAGGTGTCGTGCAAGGGCTCGAGCGGGATTTCCTCCTGTTCCTTATTTCCGGCGTTTTCCTCGGAGTTGCGCAGAGTGTCGACGGGTCGACTCTCAATAACTATCTGAAAGAGCATTTCGGAATGCTGATCATCCACCGCTCGGCTCTGGAAATGCCTCGGGAGCTTCCGGGACTGCTCGTGGTGCTGGTGATCGGCGCGCTGTCTGTCCTGGGGGGTGACGTGCGCATTTCCGTTCTGGCAAACCTTCTCGCTGCCGTCGGAATGTTTGCCCTGGGCATTCTTCCATCCAGTTACGCGCTGGTCATCCTCGTCATCTTTGTTTATAGCATGGGGCTTCACATCTTCATGCCTCTGGGCGGAAGCATGTCGATGAGTTTTGCCAAGCCCGAGGAGACGGGAAAAATTCTCGGGCGGCTGAGCGCGTACAGTAATGTGGCGATTGTGGTCAGTTCCGCGGTTTTATGGACCCTTTTCAGGTTCCTCCACATCAGTTTTACAACGGCCTTTAGCATCGGGGCCGTGGCGTTCGTGATTTCTGCAGTTCTCCTGGGCTTCATCAGGCCGTCGCACGCGGTGCGAGTAAATAAACGGTACATCTACAGGAAGGAGTACCGCCTTTATTACTGGCTCTGCATGCTCTATGGGGCCCGGAAGCAGATATTTCTCACTTTCGGCCCATGGGTTCTTGTCGAGGTATTCCATCAGCCGGTCGCGACCATGACCTTGCTGTTTTTCATTGTCGCGGTGATCGGGATTTTTGTGAAGCCGTGGGTCGGACGCCTGATCGACAGGGTGGGGGAGAGATTTGTATTGAGCGGCGAGGCCTTTCTCTTTTTCTTTACCTGCCTGGGCTACGCGTTTTCCGAAAACCTGTTCAGCCGGTCCGTGGCCGTCTATTTCATCTATGTCTGGTACGTTACGGATTTCACGCTCGACTCGGTGGGGATGGCACGCATCACGTATATGAAGAAGATTGCCCTCAAACCGGAAGAGGTTTCCCCGAGCCTTTCACTGGGAACCAGCCTCGACCATGTCGTCACCATCTTTCTTCCTATTCTCGGCGGACTGGCGTGGTCCAGAGGCGGCCCGAGCGGCTATAAATATGTTTTTCTCGGAGGCGCTGTCATCGCCCTGCTGAATTTCATCTCCTCGCGCATGATTAGAATCCCGACCGTGGAAACCCAAGAGTATTCGGCTGCTGTCGAGCCGTCACGATAAAGCAAGACGCCGGGGTTTCACGGATTAGCACGGATTTTCTGAAGGATGTTTTTGAAATCCGTGGAACGTGTGGCGTTTTTTGATCCGCTGGGTTAAATGTTTTCGGCGGCGGAGGGGGCGCATCGCCCCTGCAAGATTCGTAGACCCCCAACTCTCGAAAATTCCCCATGCTGAATCTTATACATTTGTATAAGATGGCGTCCGTCCAATTTCGATGCGGAGGTGTTTATGCACGACCCGGCCAAGTTCAAATTCCTGTTCTTTATGGCGGCTCTGCTGTGGGATTTTGGGCAGCCAGGGCATCTGGCGCCGGCACAGGCGCCGGCACGCGTCGCAGAAATCCCCGGCGTTAATCCCGGGCTTTGCAATCCAGGCCCTGAAGAGAGACCGTGGCTGAATCCAAATCAGCCTCCAGGATGCCGTGCACTTGAGGTAATTGCCAGCATGAGCCTCGAAGAGAAACTGGCCGAACTCGGCGGCATTACCGGACGGAGCAGCAACAAGCGTCTCGGCTTGAATGCGGGCGGAGGGTCGGACGGCCCGAACGGCATCGCAACCATGGGATCGAATCCGCAGGCGCGAGGGAAGAATGTCACTGCTTTCGCAAATGCCGTGACGCTGGCTGCAACCTGGAACCGGGAACTGGCCAGCCGGTACGGGAAGGCGCTGGGAGAAGAGTTCGTAGGCAAAGGCTCAAACTCTGTTCTAGGTCCTACGATTAATATCATGCGCACGTGGCATTGGGGGCGTAACGGAGAGACCTTCAGCGAGGACCCTTTCCTGACAGCCGAATTTGCGGTGGCGGAAATTCGGGCCCTCAACCAGCAGAAGGTACTGACGGTCCTGAAGCATTATGCAGGGAATAACCAGGAGAACACGCGCTGCGGCATCATTCCTGACAATGCCGGTGTGGATGCGAGAATTACCGAGAAAGCGCTGCACGAGATCTATCTCCCCGGTTTCAAAGCCTCCGTGGAACGGGCCGGTACCGGCGGAATTATGTGTTCCTACAACCAGGTGAATGGAACATTCTCGTGCAATCACTCTGAGTTGCTCGGATACCTGCGTGAGTGGGGGTTCGATGGATTCATCGCGCCGGATGCTGCTTTCGCCGAGCGCGATCCGCTCACGGCCGCCCTAGCCGGAGTCACGCGTGTTGGCGGACGGGAAGTCGGGTCCTTCATCAAGGAAGCAAAGCTCAAGGTCAGCGACCTTGACCGGATGCTCTACTACAACCTGACTCCCTATTTCCGGCTTGGCATCTATGATTCGCCTTCTCCGGGCAAGCCGGACGCGGATGTTTCCACGCCGGAACACCAGGCTCTTGCGCGCGCCGTGGCTGAGGAAGGATCCGTGCTGCTGAAGAATAAGGAAGGTGTGCTGCCGATCGATCCGTCAAGGGTGAAATCCATCGCGGTTATCGGGGATGATGCCGGTCCACGCGTCACGATCGGGTTAAGCGGCAGCGCTCACGTCTATGCGAGTCGGGTCAGCGTGCCGATTGACGCGATCACCGAACGCGCGGGAAAGGGCATCAGGATTACCTATGCGCCGGGTACCGCAGGGATCGGCCCGCTTCCCGCTATTCCGGAAGATGTCCTGAAACCGGGTTCAGGGGAAGGAAAGGGACTTCTTGCACGATATTTCAACAGCGCCGATTCCAACGGCCTGCCGGTAGTGTCGCGGGTTGAGCCGAGCGTAAGGGAGGTCCTCGGCCCTCCGGCAGAATTCTATGCCGCACTCGGACTTCCCGTGCCGGGTGCGCGTGGCGCTGCACCGCAGGGTGCCTCAGCGGCAGGCACGCCTCCTGCAGGCGCCGCAATGCGCCGCAGCGTCTGGTCCGCCCGTTGGACCGGCACGCTTGTTCCCCCCTCAACGGGGACGTGCTTGTTTTCCGTGACCGGGACCGGCACGGCCCAACTGTACGTCGATCACAAGCCGGTTGCGACGATGATGCGCGCCGACTTTGGGCAAACCGTGCAGGGTTCTGCAGCCCTGAAGGCCGGCAAGCCGGTTTCGCTTGAGCTGAAATATTCCAACGCCTCCACCATCATGGGACCCGGGCTGGCGCTTGGCTGGCAGCCGTCGGACCCTGACATGCTGGCCAAGGCTGTGGCTGCGGCCAGGCACTCCGACATGGCCATTGTATTCGCGGCCGAGCAGATGGGAGAAGGGCAGGATAAAATCACCCTGGCACTGCCAGGAAATCAGGACAGCACGATCGAGGCCATTGCCAGTGTCAATCCGCGAACTGTTGTAGTTCTCCACAACTCGAATCCGATTTCAATGCCGTGGCTGAACAGGGTTGCCGCGGTCATTGAAGCGTTTTATCCCGGCCAGGAAGCCGGCAGCTCGATTGCGCGGCTGCTGTTCGGCGATGTCAATCCCTCAGGCAAGCTGGCGATGACCTTCCCGGTCAATGAACAACAGGGCCCCGGAGCATTCTTTCTTGATTACCCCGGGGACGGCATGACGGTCAACTATACGGAAGGCGTCCTGGTCGGTTATCGCTGGTACGACGCCAAAGATCAGGAACCGCTTTTCCCATTTGGCTTTGGCTTGTCCTACACCACATTTCACTACAGTGACCTGCAAGTGGAACAAAAGGGGAGGGAACAGGTGACTGTCAAAGTGCGCGTGGCAAATTCAGGGCGGCGTGAAGGCGCGGAAGTGGTTCAGCTGTATCTGGGTAGTCCCGCAGCGGCTGGAGAGCCTCCCAAACAGTTGAAGGGTTTTGAGAAGATTCTGTTGAAGCCCGGCGAAAGCAAAGTGGTGACATTGCAGCTGGACAAAAACAATCTTGCCGCATGGGATTCGGAAAGTCACGGATGGAGGGTCTATCCGGGCACGTACTCTGTGATGGTCGGCGGCTCTTCGCGAGACATCCGATTGAAGGGAGTAGTCACGATGAATGAAAGATAGAGAAGCAACCGCGGATGTTCGCGGATCTGCATAGATTCAACGCCCGAAGCCGGCAGACTCCTAGTGCGACAGGATTTCACAGCAAAGTACGTTATATTGTAAAGATGATGCGGTATTCTGGAGGGCATGAAAGTGAAAATGATCCTGCCGGCACTGACCGAAGCCGGAGACGGACTGCTTGCCGCGCCGAAACCTGTTGCACAAATTGCGCCGCGGGGAGAATTGAAGTACCGCAAGTATTTCACGACAGAGCTCAGGCCCGAGGATCTCGAAATTGGGTATGGTGCTCTGCGACGGGGACATCATCGAGGGGTGCCATTTCTTTTCGGCTATGCTGATGGGGGCAGTCAGCGACGAAAGTGGCCGGACACGGCCCGCACAAACACCGGGATCCTGAGGTTCTTGTAGCGCTGGGCACCGATCCGGATCGCCCGCAGGAGCTGGGTGCGGGGTATGAGATCTGCATGGGGCCGGAGATGGGAAGACACGTTGTGAACAAGCTGTCGATGGTCTTTATCCCCGGCAACTTCATTCATTGGCCATTCCGGGTCACGAAAGTGACTCGTCCGTTTATATTTATCGAAGCGCAGTATTCGCCCAAAGACGTGGAAACCTCTTTCCGAGACCTGGTGCCGGGCGACATGAGGGATAAATACGTCCTTATCGATTCCGACGGATCCTCGGAAAAGGGCAAAGCCAAACCGCAGAGGGGAACGCCTCCGCGGTGAATTAACAGCAATCCAAAGGGGGAGTTAGCTGCCGCAAAGGGATTTGCGCCGTGCGGTTGTTAGCCTTTACAGCTCCAGTCACGGATCTTTTTTATTTCATCAGACCTGATTCCCAACGATTCCAGAAACTCCTGGTGTGCTTCCGGTTCCATCTTTTCGAACTGAATATGCCAGCTGTGCATGTCCTCGTCATTCAGCCCCGCGGCTCGCATGATTTCGACCCAACGTTCTTTGCCGATCATTTCCACTCCTTGCTGTAGTTGCTTTTGTTTGAGAAGCTCCAAAATAAAACGCTGTTGTCTCCGGATATTAGCCATTTCGCGGCCGAGAACACGGAGCCTGCGCCGCAGAATCTCCACCGAGTCGTTCCCTCCGGATCTATCAAGAAGCTTTTTCATCTCCCCGAGCGGAATTCCCATCTGCCGGTAAAGGCAGATCTGTTCCAGTCGCTCGATCTCGCCAGGCGAATAAAGACGGTATCCGGAGGGGCTCCGCCGGGGCGCTGGGAGCAGCCCTATCCGGTCATAGTAGAGCAGGGCGCTACGGGACAGCCCGGAAGTCCTGGCTAAAGCGGATATGGTGACCGACATGCTTCCCCTCGTTTTTCCCATGCCGCATTATTCCGAATTCAACAACCGAAAGAAATGGTAAACTATAAAGCTTTAGTCGGGTCAACAGGATTGATGCAGGAATGAAGCATGTCTTGCATAGTGGATGTCGCATCGCGCATCTTTTGTCATGGTAGGCTATCAATATGAATCAGACGGATCCCTATCTTGAAGCAACAGAAATCATCGACTGCCATCATTCAGACATCAAAAAATTTGCCCTGGAGAAGGTCGGAGATAGATTGGGCCAAGTGGAAAAAGCTGTCTGCTTGTACTATGCCGTTCGAGACGGGATCTGGTATGACCCATACTATCCGTTCTATCTACCCGAACACTATCGGGCGAGCAATGTCTTGAAGGGCGGCCGGGGCTTCTGCATACCCAAGGCGTCTCTTCTTTGCGCTCTGGGCAGAGCAAGCGGCATTCCGTCGAGAGTCGGTTTTGCGAATGTCCGCAATCATCTTGCGACTCGGCAGCTGCTGGAGTTCATGGGGTCGGACATTTTCGTCTTTCACGCATTCACCGAGTTTTTCCTGGAAGGGAAGTGGGTTAAGGCGACTCCTGCCTTCAATCGCGAGCTCTGCAAACGGCATGGTGTGGCGCCGCTGGAATTCAGTGGGAAGGAAGACTCGATTTTTCAGCCATATAATTCCGAGAACAGGAAGTTTATGGAATATCTCGAATTCCTCGGGAGTTTCGCCGACATCCCGGTGGCACAAATTGTTGATGCCTTCGAAAAGACCTATGGCCGGGACCGCGTGCAGGGTTGGATTGAAAGCTTTGAACAAACCCGCAGTGTCCGGCAAGGACGTTTCGACGTTGAAGACGTGGTGCAATAGCCCCGCGCCGATCCGGGTTCATCGGCAAAAATCTGCGGTTAATTGACGGCGCCGAGGTCGATCCGGTCCAAGTTGTTCCGGGAAGGTAGTCCGATCAGCTTTTTGAGCAGGAGCACAACAACACCGGCCGCGGACCCCAGCGTGACAGTGAAGCTGATCCACCCCGCAAGCTGTGGGAAGAAAGCAAGCCAGAGAAATCGTGGTAGGCCCCATAGAGGGATTCGCATTCCCACATAATCATAGTGCGTCCCCCAATGTCCTAGCATGGCGAAGAACATGATGATTGCAACTGGAATTCTAGCGGCATAGGCATAAAGAAGGAGAGTCTTGAATAGCTCGGGCCAGGCAAAGTATTGAAGTCCGCCCGCCAGGCCCCAAAGAAGCCAAATGAATATTAAATAGTGTGGAAACCTCAAGTTTAGCGAGACGGCCAGGTATTCAACGACGTAGCGGTAGCTCAAGAAGATAAAAATTCCCAATGCAGAGAAAATGGTGGCCTTGACAAGAGATGACGGTTTACGCTGCGCACGCGTTAGCTGAACGGCAAAATAGGCTCCGAACAGAGCGGCAAGCCAAGTGATTCCTACGACCCAGGCCACTCCGTAGGGAGTAGTTCCACCTGTATCTGAGCTAAACCATTTTCCCGACCAGTGCCGCAGTTCCCCAATGAGCCGCAGAATGGTGACCGCCAGTGTGATCAAGGAAGGAATGAGTATCAGTCTCAAATACATGGCTGCCTTCGGAATAAGGGAATCTGCATCCAGCATCACGATTTCCTGCTATACAGCCGCGCAAAGTGGAAGTCATACTGCCTTCCAGCGATGTAGCAAAGGAATGCGGATATCAGCAGCGGGATCGAGACCAAAGCCATCATCGCCGATATGGGCAACTGCGATGCGAGAAGCCAACCGCCGATGGAGGGCCCGGTCATGGCCCCGATTCTCCCTACAGCGATGGCCGTGCCGGCGCCCTGGTTTCTGCAGTTCGGCGGGTACACGATTGGAGCAAGGATTGTGACAGCCATGTGGCCGGAATTGATGAAGAAGGCGCTGACGATAAGCATCACTACAAAGCCCCATGGAGCCAGACCGCCCATGAAAACAACGCAGACAGCCGCAATGATATACAGAACCGCGCCTCGCCTGAAGCCGGCCTTGTCAAAAAAAAAGCCGCTGAGCAGGCATCCGATCGCAACCGGTATTCCGTTGATTCCCGTGATATATGCCGCCGTTGAAGCTGTAAAGCCTTTCAGGCCCAGCAGTTGTGGCGCCCACGAGCCGATAAAGAAAACCGCGATGGAGCTGATCAAGTAATAGGACCAGATGACCGGTGTGACCCACGCCAGCTTTCCATAAAAGATTTCTTGAAGGGAAGCTCGATCCTTTTTGGAACCGCTGGAAACAAAGTGCGTGTCCTCTTCGATTTGAATGCCGGGCTTTATCTTCTGGACCAATTGAACAATGGTTTCCCGCTGTTTCGGAGTGCTATCCCTGGATGCGAGCCATCGGGCGGATTCCGGAAGCTTCAGCGCCAGGATGATGATCGCCGCGATTGGAGCAAAGAAACCCACCAGGAACAGCGGGCGCCAGCCGAGCTCTTTCAGCATAAAGCCCGCGAGGAATCCGCCGAAAACAATACCGATGAGAAATCCTGAATACATCACCGATACGTATTTCCCTCGTCCCTGCGAAGGCGAATATTCACTGGTCAGCGTGATGGCGCAGGGCACCGCACCGCCGATGCCGATGCCCGCGAATATACGCATGGGAATCAGGCTCCAAACAGAATGAGAAAAATATGCGAGCAGGGTCCCGACTGAAAAAACACAGGCCCCGAGGATCAGAGTCTTCCTTCTTCCTATTCTGTCCGAGAGCATGCCGAAAAGTGGGGCGCCAAACAGGTATCCGAAAAATGCCGCGGAAAACACCCAGCCAAAAAGCCCGGTGTCTACGTGCCACTCCTTCATGATAACTGGGGCGGCTACAGTGATAATCGTATAGTTGTACCCGTCCATGATCATGATCAGGCCGCACAGAAGGATCACGCTGATTGAAACCTGGTTTAGTCTGGAAGTGTCAATAAGCTCCCCAACATCGGTCACGGACGGCTTGTCCACAGTCCCGGTCAAGTTGACCTCCTGGCCCATGAAGGGCGAGCGGCCGCTCGCCCCTACGATTGCGGTGATGATTCTCGCAAAGAATCAGTGCGTTCCCGTCAGGATTGAGCCCTGTTCTACCAGGATCCGCTGCAGTTCAGTGACATCGCCTTCAAGCATTCTCGGCGTGATGTTCTTTTTTGCGCAAAGCGCCGCTGCTACTCCCGCGGCCTGCCCTGTCACCATCGTTTGCATCAGGAACCGCTGATAGGCTTCACGATAGGCTGAAACGGCTTTGCCAGCCACGAGGAGGTTTTCGATCTCCCGCGGGACGAGGCAGCGATAGGGGATGTCGTGCGAGCCGCCGGTTCTGGGGGTATCGGGCGGCCTCATGGTTGCCAGGGTGCCGGGACCCACCACGTGGACTGCCCCGGCGGGAAACGCGCTCTTCCCGATCACATCGGGGAATTTCCTTTCCTCGATTACGTCCTCACCCTTCAAAACGTAATCGCCCATGATGCGGCGTCCTTCACGGATCCTCAGTTCGGGGCAGACACGGGTGACGTAGGCGTTCTCGAAACCGGGCAGGTATTTCTTGACGAACTTCCACGCAATCACGCATTGCCGGCGGCACTCGATCTCTGCAAAGGTCAGGTCTTCGACATTGGTGGCATCGCAGTTTCCCACCTGGGACGAGTGCTGAAAATGAGCCTGAATGACGCCGCCTTCGCGCGGGATCAAGAAGAATCCGACGCCGCTGAAGCCGTGCCACTCGCCGGTTTCAAGCCCCTTCATTTTGAGGCTTCTGTACCCCATGACCTCGCCGAATTCTTCTATGGAATCGACTTTGCGAATCCGTTCGACGAGCTGGTCATAGGTCCACTTGTGCTGTGTATTTTCTTGGAAGCGCTCGAACTCGAATTCCGCGGGATTGTCTTTGATGTATTTGAGAACCTTTTTCCAGTCGACGCCGTCGGCGGTAAAGGAGAGGGAATGGGGTTCCATCTGATCCCTGGGCAGGATTTCGTAGGGAGCGCCGGCGCGAGCCGCAACCTCTCCCTCGCCTGTGCAATCAATGATCACCTTTCCGAAAATGGTCTGCCGTCCCGAGACATTCTCGACAATCACACCCTTGACAGCCTTGCCTTCCTTAACGACCTCGACCACAAGAGAGTGAAGAAGGAGCTTTACATTGTTTTCTTGCATCATTTCGAAAATCATGAACCCCCACCAGTCCGGGTCCACGTAGGCGAAGGTGTACCAGCCGCGGAAGTCTGGTTCCATATGAGGAATCGCATGGCCTTCCTTCAAGAGGCGCTCGTGAGTTTCGGTGATGATGCCGCCGATAATGCGTTCCTGCCGTTCATTGTAGAGATTGGCGTAGGCGAAACCGGGCGGTCCGGACACGTTCATCTGGCCGCCGAGCGCACCGAGCCGCTCGATGACGAGAGTCCTTGCCCCCGCCCTTGCCGAAGCGATGGCCGCGGCAACGCCGGACGTCCCACCGCCAACCACAATCACATCGTACTCATCGCGTTTCTGCATGACCGCCTCCATGGAATAAAGGGTCGAATGACCAATGAAAAACTGAGGGCTTTCGATTCGTCATTCGTCATTCGTAACTATTCCCAGCCCCTGGTGCCGTAGGGGAGCGTGAAGCCTATCGCCTCGATCTCGTAAATTTTTCCTTTTTTGATCTTGAAGATATGCATGGCGGGCAAATTAAACGTGCCTTGGTAGGACGGCATCGTGTCGACTCCGGGCACTCCTTTCACTTTGACCGTCTTTACGTCGCTCCGGTGCCAGAACATCGAGAAACCGACGACGAGCCCCTTCTGTTCGTCCGCGATCAGCACGCGACGATTTTTTATGTCCGTAATATAAGTAAACGCACCGGTGCTGATCTGTGCTTCGCAACCCCGCGGCATTTTCCCCATGATTTCGAGCATCTTCTTGGTTTCGGGATCGGTGGCGGTGATCGGCATCGGGTCCTGCTTCTCTCTGATTCCTGCCGTTGTCATGCCGTTCTCGCGCCGTTCGCAGTCCCCGGCAAATGGGGCCAGTTTGCCGTCTCCACCGGTTAGCGCAACATAGTAGGCGGCCCCGGCTTTCAGCATTTGGTCTCGGGGCGTCCTGTCGGCGGCGGCCAAATCGGCAAGAAGGGCGGGCCGCGGCGCCTTCAGATGCCCGCTTGCAATTTGCTTCGACAAATCTTCGCGGATGACCAGGTGTTCGGCTTCGGTGATTTTGCCATCGACCAGTTTAAGCCGCGCTCCCAGCAGGATATCTTTATTCAATTCCTTCATCATCACCAGACAGGCGACCTGCTGGGCAACAGGGTCTGCAGCGTAAATCTGGAATGGTCCGGGCTCGCCCGAAGCGGTGATCCACAAGCCTTCGCCAACCGGTATTTCCGCTGTGCTCTCCATGAATCTGACTTTGCTGGCAAAAGGCACAGCCTTGGGATCGTGTTTGACCAGAGCTTTCAGATACTGTTGCATGAGATTGACGAGGCACTGCCGGTCACACTTGGCCGGAGTCTGAGCTGCCTGCAAGGGCCCGGACGCCCCCAGTACGGCAACGGATGCGGCCACTGCAAAAACCACGATAAATCTTTTCATCCTCATACAGTTGCCCCCATTTGAGTTCGAGTTGTCGGTATTGATTTGAGCATGATGACACCCGCCTATAAGGCAACCCAGAGCAGAGTCTTGTCAAGGGAAATAACCACCGATGCAGGATACAGGATGCAGGCTCATGCATCCTGCGGCATGTGTTCGCTGCTCGGGCTTCACCCCTGCGGCTTCGAGTCTTGGAGTTGATCTTCACGACTCGAAGTCTCAAAGTCTTCAGGCAGGGAAAAACATAATGTAAACCTTTGCCGACCAAATCCGTCCAATACAAATAACAGGAAAGGGACGGCAGATCGCAGATGAAGCCGACCAAGAGGGCTGAAGCGCAAATGCAAGACCACTCGATCGAGCCGGATGACTTTGAATGGATCGTCGTTCACCATCAAAAGCGGATTTTCCGGACTTTGTTGTTCCTGGTGCGAGATGCGGATGCAGCCGAAACCCTGACGCAGGAATGCTTCCTGCGGGCCTTCAGGAATCGAGACCGTTTCCGCGGCGAATCCAATGTGGCAACTTGGCTCGTACGAATTGCGATAAACCTGGCGCACGACCACAACCGAAACCGGCACTGGGCCTTCTGGCGCAGGCTGGCCCCCACCGACCGGATCGATGCCCTAAAGGTTCCCAGTGTTCAGCCTTCACCCGAGCAGGTGCTGGTGGACACTGAATTGGTGAATGCCGTGCGCTCCGCCGTGGACAGACTTTCGGAGCGACAGAGAACAGTGTTTCTGCTGCGCTTCATCGAGGATATGCCGCTTGAGGCCATAGCCGAAACAATGGAATTGGAACTTGGTACGGTCAAGACCCACTTGCACCGGGCTGTCGATGCCGTGAGGAGCGCCTGCACAAAGGGCAAATGAAGAGCTGAAAGCTATGGAGCAGTGAAATGGGAGAGATTAAGGAAATCCACAGATCGCCGGCCTCGGATGGCGAGAATGCGGACGGCATTTCGGAGGACCTGAAAGAGGCCCTTCGCGAATTCCGGAATTCGGTTCATGCGGCGTCCGATAGACCCGGCCTTTTCTGGAAGAAGCAGCACGAAGCGATCATGGTGGGACTGAATGACAGATGCACGCCGCCAAAGCGCCGCCCGGTTCTGTTATGGGGATCCGCGGCACTGGTTGTTCTGATGTGCTGCCTGTTTTTTTTCGTCCAGAACAGCAAAGCACCTACCCCGGATCTGGCGGCGGGATCGGATCAAAACTTGCTGATCGAGGTTGAACGGGCGCTGAATCAGAGCAGCCCGACTGCTCTGGCGCCGGCTGTTTTTCTAGAAAATGAGATCGAACAGGCAGACAAAAAGCGCTGAATGGCTGGGCATGCCCGACATCACGGGCTCGGGAGGCATTTATGAAAACGACTATTCTGGTTATGGCGCTGGTTCTTCTTTTTTCTTCCGCAGTGATTGCCCAGTCGTCTCCTCCGCCACCCCCGTCAGCAGTCCAGCAGGAACTTGGGAAATGGTGGAAAAATTCTGAAATTGTCCAAAAGCTGCAGCTTTCGGAAACTCAAATCGATCAGATCGAACAGAACTTCCTGAACTTTCGCCCAATGCTTGCTCATTTGACTGCAGAGTTGAAGAGCGGCGAGGAGAGGTTGAGCGTTCTGATGAGCGCCGATTCGCTCGATGATGCCAAAGTCCTAGCCCAGACGGAATTCATTGCCGAAACGCGCGCCTCATTGGAAAAGGCGAATTCTTCCATGATGATCGCTATTCGAAAGGATCTTACAAAAGAGCAATGGGCCAAACTGGAGGGAATTCGGCTATATCGCACCTCGGGCATGCTGGCAAGCACGCCGCAAAGCAAATCCGGCCCATTCGGGAAGAAGATCTATACCTTTAGAGATCACCTGACCGTGCCTCCCAAGTGCGTTTACCAGCCTGTGCCTTCCTATACGCAGGAAGCCAAAGATGCAAAAGCAGAAGGCATCATACTGCTGCAGGCAATTATCCGCAAAGACGGGCAGGTTACTGATGTGAAAATATTGCAGGGACTCGGCTATGGATTAGATGAAAGCGCAATCAATACGATACGGGAAAAATGGCGTTTCGAGCCGGGTACGTTGAATGGCCAGCCTGTCGATGTGATGGCCAATATAGAAGTTTCCTTTCGACTCTATTAGGATCTAAACCACAAAACACACGAAAAACACGAGGGCCAATTTCGTGTGTTTCGTGGTCAAATGATTACTTGGCGCGCTTGGCGATAAATTGCTCGCCGCCGGCATCGCCTACGGTACGGGAAAAGCTTATCTGCTCCCCAGAGACCTTGCCCTTATAGGAAATACTAAGTTCCATGCCCTGGTAATTGAGGGGCTCGATGAACATGACTTCATCGCCGTTGATTTTCCCATCCTTCAGTTGCGTTTTTGCTTCGACGCCGCCGATACTGGAAATTGCCACGCCCGTGAGGTTCGTACCGTCGACCTTGAATTCGAAGACATACTTCTGAGGGCCGACCTGGGAGTCAAATTCGGCAGTCCATTTGCCGGTGATATCCGCAGCATACACGCATACAACTCCCGTAACGATCAGAACAACCAGAATCATACCTTTGCGTAGAAACATGTCCGCCTCCTATCGTGTTCCTGAGTATATACCAAATTTGTTTCCCGGTGTCGGCCGGCGCAAAAAAATCGCCGAAAACGTTTGCCGCGCCTAGGGTAACGAAAAGTGGCGTTCTGGGGTGCCTTCTTCACAGCATCCTCCAAAAGTTGGAGGGCTGGCAGGTGTGCGTTACGCTTGTTGTGGGCCACGCCCTCCCGGATGCTTTTTTCTTTAGGCTTACTTTACAAATTCGATATCGGTCTGCAGCGTCGCGGTTTGCGATGAGGCCGTTTCGCTGGTCTCGAGCACCAGGCGATAATTGCCCGGCGGCACACCCGGGAAGGACACCTGGAGCACGACGACAGCCTCTCCCTTGCCCACTCGGGACATCGAGTCCTTCAAATGGATCAGGCCGAGCGGATATTCTCTCCCGTTTTGGTCCAGCAGTTTTGCTTTAGCCTGAAGGTTCCATTGATCGGGAGAGCCCGGCAGGTTATAGATTCTGAACAACATGGGCACGCTTGAACCGGCCGGCACCCTGTTAAGCACACTGGGCTCAAACTGGATTCCGGAATAAAGCAAAGGATCGCTAGCGTCAAGCATTTGTGCCTGCAGATTCTGTATCAGATCGGGGAGACGAGAGGTCTGCTCGGCAATCACGATGCTGCTTCCTGCAAATCCCTGTTCGGGAAAAGCAGGCAGTTGCAAAGACTGCTCGACGGAGCCCAGGTTGTTGGACTCGTCCGAAACAGCCAGCTTTAACCGATATTTGCCGGGACGCAGTTTAAAATAATTTTGATAGACCAAATTGGCCTTTCGGACTTCCAGCTCTTTCTCCCTATCAAAAACAACCGGAATCGTTTCGCTGAACCGGGCTGCGATGCTGCCGTCCTCGGCGTAGGCGACGCCCATGATGCTCAGGTCCACGCCTATTTGAGACCCCCTTTTCCGGAACTCCGTCTTTTCCAGGCGAATCCTGGTTGGAACAAGCACTCTTGCTGATTTTGGAGAATCGTAGAAATAGACCGGTCGAAAAGCGATGGGCACCTGAGTTGCCGCGCTGGGAGACGCCAAAGTGGTAAGGAGCGTCTGTTCTTGCTTGGATTTCGCCAGTGCATCAATCGGACTCTTGTCCTGATAGCCGGGCCGGTGTTTTAGCGTAATCCCCTTCGCCTCCGTTTTGACCTTTATGTTGCGGAAAGCCCCGTCATGTTTCGGATTGTTGGGTTGAAATCCTAGGATGTAGTAGTTGCTGATTTGCTGATCCAACCTGTCCAACTCCTTGTTGATATCGTTTGTGTCGAGCAGAGAAGCCCCGCCGCTTGCCGATGCGAGAGACCTCAGCGTCACAGGGACGATGCCACCCGGCATGGACTGGCTGGACGTGCCCATGAACCCCGCGTTGATGTCTCCGGTCGTTGCTCCGGGGTCTACCGTGTAGTAGAGCACGTTTGAGCGCTTGGCCGATGTCAATGTCTTGTCGTAAGTTTCGGAGAGCGTTGGGCCGGAGTAATAGCCCAACTTTCCGAAGAGCAGAACCGACTTCTGGCCTTTCAGCGGCGCAAGGGAATCATTAATCCTCTCAAGCGAGCGCAGCATGTCTTCAATAAAGCCACCTACTGTTGGGGAATGGGCAGTCCGTGCGATGGCGGCCAGCACTTCCTCTCGATCGTCGGTGAGGTTTTGAAAAACCTGCATTGACATATTCCAGCACGCGACGGCAAACAGGTCGTCCGGCTGCATGTGTTCCCGGACAAACCTGGAAGCGATGTCGCGCGAGGTTTTGAAATACAGCGCGGGAATGGTGCTGTCGTCAAAAACAATCAACACGGTTTTACCATGATGAAAATCGCCGCTGTCGGCGACGGGCAGCGGTGCGGCGGGCATGTTTGTTTTTTCATCCACAGCATCAAAGCTGATAATCTCCTGTTCTTTCCCGTCTTCAAAAAGCCGGAAGTCCTCTTTTTTGAGATTGCGTACCGGTTTCCCCTTGCTATCCAGGGCGTAGACTTCGATTGTCACCAGGTCGACATCCACGCGTAGCTTGAAAGACCCCCCGGTGAAAGAACCCCCGGACTGAGCGGCCGCCATGATTGGAACCAAAGCGAACAGAATCGAAAAGGGAAATAAAAGATGTCGGGGATTGCCTGTCATGAGCCTCCTTATAAATTCGCGCTTTGGAGCAGGCCGCCGCACTCCAAAGACTTTCACCGGATTTCCACCGCCTTTATGATGGAACCCATTTTGCCCTGATTGTTTTCCCGCACGACGGCTTTGATTTTGTAGCGGCCGAGCGGGAGTTTGAGTTCGACCTTGGACGTCAAGCCCCGCCCGCGAAGGCCGGCATAGCTGCTCTCCAGCAATTGAAAGTCGAGCGCTTTCTCCACTCCGCTGATGTAGCGATCGTTCTCGTCATAGGCGGCCGGGATGAGGCTTAGCTGATTTGTGCGCCTGGATTCTTCTTCCGAGAATTGCAGGCCGCCAACGTTGACGTTGGTTATGAAAGAGATTGCATAAGTCGAATCGTCTTCCTGGGAATAATTGTAGGGTAGGGTCATGGGAATTTCGTTCATATTTCCCGGAGCATTCAGGGCGTCAATGATGTCTTCTTTTTTTCTGTTCTCAAAGGCCAATTCCTCTTTGGGAGTGTAGTATCCCTTGCGGTGGGACACTTGCAGGCCGGGCCGGTTTATTTCCAGCTTGGTTTGATGACAACTTCCATCCGCCTTATGCGGAGGCATGGCGTAGGTCAGGACGTAGTAAGAGAATCGGCGCTGGGCGATTGTCTGAAGCGGCTTATACAAACTGTTGTTGTAGAAAAATATGCTTCCAGTCTCATCGGCCATTTGTGCCATCAGCGCATGCTGTGCGCTTGTGTCGTCCTCGTTCATGGTTATTTCCCACGTTTTGGCGGATGTAATATCGTCTATGTATGGGGATGTGCCGACTCCTCGAGTGCTCACGGTATTCAGGACAATGCCGGAATGCAGAGCCATGTCGACGAGTTCCTGGAGTTGATAGGCTGCAGGAGTCGTCTTTTCGGCAAGAAAGCCATCAGAGAAAAGCACGATGGTTCGGGTTCCTTCAAAATGCCTCAATGTCCGAATATTCTGCCGGATGGTGTACAGCAGGTTTCGCGCGGGGAATTCGGTGTCCCCGTTGGTCCTTAAGGCGAACAACCGCAGCATCCCTTCGATATCATGGGCACCCCCTCTCCGGGTTACTGAATCGTCTGTGTAGCCGCCCATGTATTTGCCGCAAGTATCCCGCAAATCTTTGTAATAGGGGCTTGAAAATAAATCTTTTGAAATGTGCCACGATTCAAAGTCGGTCAGATCCGGACAGGGCCGCTGCATGGTATCGAGGTTTAGTCTCCGGGGAAGCGAAGCGAGCTCTTCAAGAAGGCGCTGCTTGTGGTTCGTGAAGGGCAGCCGCACCTTGCGCGAGCCCGACAAAACAGCGACCTGATCCACAGGGCTCATATCGTTTCTTACGAATTCTTTCACGCTGCCGACGAGGCGGGAAAAGTTGAGAACTGATTGCTGCCTTTTCATCGTCAGGTCATCAATGACAATCGAGATCATTCGGGCGTCGGCGGCGGGTGCTTTCGCCTCCTCCGCTGCCGGCGGGGCAAAGGATTCCAGGGCGAGAGTGTTTATAGCCTGAGGTTGTCCATCATCGAAGACTTTGAAATCGCTTAGGGTCAGATCCTTCACGGGATTCCCAGACTTGTCGGTGACGGTTGCATTCACAACGACCGCGTTCCCCCTGGCGCTATATTTAGACCGGCTTTTCGAGGAATCTTCCTTTTTGGCGTTCTTGGCTTGCGGATAAAGCTGAGAGCAGGAAAACACCAGCAGCAACAATCCCAAAACGAATCGAGAACTGCAAAGAATGCGGCGCTCGGTGTCTGGCACTGTTCTGGGCCTCCCTTCAAATGGATGAAGCAAAAGAAAATATGTGTGAGGCGGGTCTTCCGGACAGGCCGGAGGGCTCACGAGAGCCGTCCCACAAAAGCCTTTGTACCTTTGCTGCGGCCTATTTCCATCTCCAGATGCAGACGGTAGGATAGTATGTTCAGCGTTGATATCAATAGCAATCATAAATAAATTCACCTTCGGTGCATCCGCTCAGCCGGAATAGGCATCTTCAAAGCTGAAACAGAGAAACCGGCTGGAAAACAGCCCAAGAAAAGGAAGCAATATGGACTTGGGAATAGTGTCAGTTTGGCTTTTTGTGGCGGTGGCAGTGGCGACACACAGCTGGAGGTGCAGGGAACGGGAAGCGATGGGACGCCAGACCCTGCGCTTGCTCATCGAAAAAACCAGAAGGTTGATGAGGCGCAGTTGGCGGAACGTCTGAATCCGAAACCGGTGGAGGCTCTGGAGTGGCTGTCTCCGTGGTCCAAGCCCCGCGATGGCTACAGGGCTCGGCGGGTATTCGGGACAATCCTCATGTTTGCAGCCCTTGGGTTCGCATTTGTAGGAGGCTGGCGCGGCATGTTGTTCGGGCTGTACGACCGCTCTGCAGTGGGAATTGCGCCGGCAACCCCTTTACTGGCCATGGAAGGCATAGGCTTTTTCGTCGCGTCCCCTTTTGTCCCCCGCCCCTTCAGGCGGAGCTAAAGAGAAGCAAGGCCTGCAGGGGAGAGAACACTCGTCGGCATTCCAATTAAGCCGGCTGACGAAACCGTGGTCATAGCTCTAGCCTGCACCTGGGATCCGCAGGCTATCACCGAGATGGTCCGGCGATGCCAGAATCGCGTTCGACGCTTCATGCATCGGTTGTGAAATCGTCCGGATCAGGCGGACGATCTGGCCCAATGGGTATTTATGAAAGTCTGGGAATCCATTCACCGCTCCGGGTTCCCGGCGCATTTTACGGCTGGCTAAACAAGATTATGATCTCTGCCTGGTTGGAAGATGTCCGGCGTAACAGGCTCGGTCTCACCGGGTGGAATGAATCCACAGTACTGGAAGCACACAAAGAAGCTCCCGGGAAAAGAATTGATCTTGATGCTGCGCTAGCTCAATTGCCGCCGCCGATGCGTTTGTGCGTCGTATTGGCCTATAATGATGGCATCTCGCACCAGGAAATTTCCGACGCGACCAGCATCCGCGTTAGGACGGTCAAGTCCAATATTGGCAGAGGGGCGGCCAGGGTTAGAGGATTGCTTGCCGACTACAGGAAAGCCATCTGAGGATTCGACGATGCAGGGTGAACTGGAAAGAGATTTGCAGTCCCTTTTTCGGGAACAGAGTTGAACCTGTCGGAGCAACCCTTCCTCGGCAACACGTTGAAGCTCGTTCAAAGGGCGCGGTCCTGGCGAGTTTTCAGACAGAGGGTGTTTTTCTTGTTCTTGGACTTGCGTGTTGTTTCACGCTGTCTCCGCTTTCGGTGCAAGGGTCCGCCTTATTATCCGCCGCATGGAGAGAAATTTTCGGCATAGCAGAGATTGACATGGATACGCGCACAGGCATGCTCACTGCGACCCTAGGCGCACTGCTGGTTTGGTTTTTCAGGCGATGACTGAGTATCACATGAGCGTCATGGACGGTTCAGGAAGGCGTTAGGAATGCAGCGTTATTTATAATATTTCCCATCGTGGACGCACAGGACGCCCTGCTCGCCTATCCATTTCTTGCGCTCTAATTCTAAAAATTCCCGAATCCCGCGGCTCCGGATATAGTCCAAATTCTCGATTTGGCTCATTCCGTATCGCGTCCGATAACGCGCATCCAGGTGCTTCAGCCGTTCGCACGGAAATTCCGAGCACTCAAAGCAAAAATGGCCCGTGCGTTTATGGCAAATGCGAAGCCGGCAGTGCACGCGGGTCTTCGGCCTGTTCATCTCGGCGTCCCCGCATCCATGACAGGGATGGCTTGGGCGCAAGTGCACTCTGCAAATTGCACAGTTCATTCCGCAAGGGGCAATGAAGTTGTTGGTGATTGGACCCGGCATTTTCATTTCCCCGATTGAGCCTGTCGTATCACCGCATCGAATGCCGGTTTGGGCTTGCCTTCTCGATCGAACAGCAGGGGGTAATTCGTCCGTCCCCCGGCCGGAAAATTGTTGAGCCAGGACGAGCGATCCGTCACACCCCAAAAGGTCACTCGCGTGATCACATCCTTGTTCTTTAGAAAGACGGCAAAAAGATCCGCGTAGCGCTTTGCCAGAGCCTGCTGCATTTCATCCGGAAGACCAGCGACATAGGGATTCGAATCCTTGCTTGCCTCGGCCCGTTCGGAAATATCGGCGGTGGGCCGGCGGGTCACCGCCGGCAGGAGGTCCACATCCAGTTCGGTCACGGCCACTTTAACATTCAGTTCTTTGAAAGCCTTAAAAGTATCGTCGATCTGCTGTACCGTGGGCTGTTCCAGCTTGTGATGGCTCTGGCTTCCGATTGCGGTGATTTTGATCCCTTGCTGCTGCAGCTTCTTGACAAGTTCGATCGCGCCTTTCCGCTTGGCCTCGTAATCAAGATTGTAGTCATTGTAATACAACTCCGCTTTTGGGTCTGCCTCGTGGGCAAATTCAAAGGCGCGTGCGATGTAGTCCTCGCCGATGATGTTGAGCCACGGGGACTTTCTGAGCGTGCCGTCTTCATTAAGCGCTTCGTTGACGACATCCCAGCCGTTCACGCGGCTTTTATAGCGGCCAACGACCATCGAGATGTGCTCGCGCATTCGCTCGAGCAGCCCGGCACGGTCCAGCGGTTTGCCGTCGGCGTCTTGAAAGACCCAGCGCGGCACCTGGCTGTGCCAGATCAGGCAATGACCAACGATGAACATGCCGTTCTTCTCGCCGAACTCCACATACTTGTCGGAATTTTCAAAGTTATATCCCGCCGGCCCCGCTTCGGGGCGTGGGTGAATCCGTTCCCATTTCATGTCGTTCTCGGGCGTGACGGCATTGAAATGCCGCTTCACCAGAGTGGCTCCCAACTCGTCGGTCTCGTTGAAGTGCCCGGGATTCAGGGCTGCGCCGATGCGAAAATAGTTTTTGAAGGCATCCTTGAGGGAGGTTTGTGCGGGCAATGCCGCCGGCAGCCCCGCCATCAAGCAGGCGAGCATGATCGATCGCACTAGCATCGTTCCATTTTCCTTTCCATGCCCGCGGATTTTCGCCGGATCACGCGAATAAAATACAGTCCGTCCTGATCCGTGACTATTCACGGTTAGGGTTTCGCTTTTTCCTTTCGGGTAGGGAAGCCGCAGTTCGGGACGTTACACGCGGTCAGCGTGTGGATGTACCTGATCTTCCCGTTTTCCAGCCGGAAGGTATGGGTGTCGGGCAGTCCGTTTTCCGCGCCGAAGTCTACCAGTCCCACGACGGTTCCCATATCCACATCAACGATAAAGCGCCGGTTGACGAGCTTAACCGTGCCTTCCAGGGGCGGTCCGCCCGTGCAGGAAGCTTTCGGATCGCCGTTGGGGTTTGTGTAAGCGCCGCCCTCGAGGCGGGCGCACGGGATGCCCCATGGCACCTGTGAGGATCGATCAGAAAAAACATCGAAGTAGGCGTTCGCAGCCTTGATCAGACTCTGGCGATCGCTGCGTTGGGCTGCGGGGAGGAGATCCCACTTCTCCTGAGAGGAGTACTTCAGGTAATCGGCGGCGTTGAAAAGCCAGTCGTCCTGGTCGGTGACAAGGTTCTCGACCTCCGCAATATTTTTGTCTGCGATTTTCAGGCGTGTCCCGAGAACATAGGGGTGGCTGCTGCTTGTGTGGATAATCTCCGTGAAGGTCTCACAGGTGTCGACATCGAACAGGCTGCGTTGGAAATCCACAGCAAGAGGTTTTTGCCAAATGCCCTGGCCGAATGCAATTTCCTTCCTGTTTTCAATGTATTTTGCCCCGGGGGCCAGGGGCATGAGCGATGGGGCCCCCCTTGTCAGGGCATCCAGGTATTTGTCGACGAACCCTTGAAGACCCGTGCGGGTGCATCCTGTTGGCGTGGCGGTCAACACGACTGTCTCCGCTCGCAATGACGAGGTACCGACAAGAATCGCGAAAAAAGCAATGGCTCGGATCATACGCGTCCTCCCCCAGTTTGAATATGACCTAAGATATAACAAATCATCCATTTTTACTTGCTAAACCAGCCGGGAAGACAACCCAGCGTTATTGCCCGGTTCTTTGCAATAGGATAGGATGCGGGTTGAATCGTCCAAGTTGACTGCCTTGGTATTTTTCGGCATCGGCATTGCAATAGGGAATCGGCTGCTAAGGGAGGTGTCGAGCTTGCCCCTGCCCATCGATTTGGATGCCGATCGCGATTGCAAAACCGATTCTGAGAGGATCTCGGGAGTGCGTCAGGGAGGTAAAATGCTGGGAAAATTGTTCCGGTTGATAATCTTTGCGGCCATAGGCGCCATTGTTTTTGTGACGCCAGCGGCCGCGGCGTCCTGTGAGAGCATCGCATCGCTTGCGCTGGAAAATGGGAAAGTTACGTCGGCGACCCTTGTGGCCGCCGGAGCATTTGTGCCCCCCGGCAGGGCTTTTGGGGGCGGACCTGCCGGCGCCGTGTCGTTCGAGATATTGCCGGCTTTTTGTCGGGTGACGGCAACCCTTACCCCGACGCCTGACTCGGATATCAAGATCGAGGTCTGGATGCCTGCGGAGAACTGGAACGGCAAGCTTGTCGGGATCGGCAACGGGATCTGGGCGGGTAATATCAGTTATACGGGGATGGCTGAGCCGGTGGGTCTTGGCTATGCGGCAGCAGCGACCGACGCGGGCCATGTCGGCACTGGCATGGATGCTAAATTCGCAGTCGGACACCCGGAGAAGCTCGGTGATTTCGGCTATCGCGCGGTGCATGAAATGACGGTGAAGGCGAAGGCAGTGATTGCCTCCTATTACGGTGAAAAAGCGAGGCGATCGCTTTGGGTGAGTTGCTCGACCGGCGGCCGGCAAGGCCTTATGGAAGCCTATCGCTATCCCGAAGATTATGAGGGCATTTCTTCAATGGCACCCGCGAACCCGATGGTGCCGCTGATGTTCAGTACTCTGTGGACCGGCTACGTTGCGATGAAAGAGGACGCGAACCGGCTTACAGTGCCGAAGCTCACGGCAGTGCACAAAGCTTTTATTGGTGCGTGCGATGCCAACGACGGCCTGCAGGATGGCATCGTGGCTGATCCTGAGCGCTGCAAATTTGATCCCGGTGTCGTTCAGTGCAAGGATAAAGATGCCGATGATTGCTTGACGGCTGCGCAAGTGAAGACGATGCGGGAGATTTATGGGGGCGTCAAAAATCCGCGCACGGATGAACGGATATTCGCCGGATTCTCGCCGGGCAGCGAGCAGCAGCTGATGACCCTGGTCGGAGGGAAGGAGCCGTTTTCCGTTGCAACTTCCTATTTCAGGGATCTTGTGTTTGCCAATGCAGAATGGGATTACAAGACGTTCGATTACGACAAAGACGTGACCGCTTCACTCAGGGCCGGAAGCAGCATTGTCGATGTTCCGAGCGACGGATTTGCCAAGTTCTTCGCCGGCGGCGGCAAGCTCCTGCTCTCACACGGCTGGTCCGACGGCCTCATCCCGGCGGCGAATACAGCCGCCTTCTACAAGGCCATGACTGCAAAAATGGAGCCCAAAACCGCGGCGAGCTCCGTTCGCCTTTTCATGGTTCCCGGCATGGGTCATTGCGGCGGAGGCGATGCGCCTTCGGTGATGAATATGCTCGCCGTGATTGATGAATGGACGGAAAAGGGCAAAGCTCCGGACAGCATCATTGCGCGTCGGTCCGCAAACGAGAAGCCGATGTCGCGGCCGCTTTGTCCCTATCCGCAGGTTGCCAAATACACAGGGGCCGGCGACACTGATGATGCCGCCAATTTCGTATGCAAGCCGTAGAGCTGAACTACTCTCGAAGGCTCTAAGACTCCAAGAATTAAGGAGGAATGGAAGGATGGCAACAGCGCCTCAGCAAGTGGCGGAATCGGAGGTCACGCGGAGGCAAGTCACCCTTGGGCTGGTGACCGTATTTCTTATTTAATTCGTATACAGCTACTTTTTCCAGATTCTGCTTTCGGCAACGCCCCGGATAGCCGCCGATCTCGATGGAATGCGCCTGTATGCCTGGGGCGTTTCGATCCCAAACCTGTAGTTGGCTTTTTCCACGCCATGGTCGGCAAATTATCCGCCTTTACGGCCGCCGCACGTTGTTGCTTGGTTGCATCATCGTCTGCCTGCTGGGCACGGTTTGGAGCGCTCTCAGTTCGACTTTTGTCATCCTCATCATTGCCCGGACCTTTCTTTCCATAGGGTACGGTGGGTTTGCGCCGCTTTGCTTTTCTGCGCTAGGCGATATGTTTGAGCCGGTAGAACGCAGTCGATGGATTGGCCTTCTCAACCTGCCAGCTATGATCTTCTCCTTCTTCGGCCCGATCCTGGGCGGCTGGTTCGTAGACAATCTCAGCTGGCGGTACATATTCTGGTGCGGAGTGCCGCTATTGGTTGCGGCGCTGCTTATGGTGCTGTTCGGATTATCCGGACGGGTCCAGCATACAGGCTCCAGAATGGGCGGTTGCGGCGCCCTGCTGGCGGCAGTCGCATCTTCAACTCTCATCCTTGCCTTTTCCATGGCTGGAACCCTCTATCCGTGGTCGTCAGCGCAGGTTCTTGGCTTGCTGGTCTGGTCTGCTGTTTTCTGGGTGCTTTTTATCAAGGCGGAAGCCCGTGCAGACGAACCGATACTGGATCTGCAGGTGCTCAAAAACCGGTCATTTATCACCATCGCATCCGCGTGTTTTTTGTCGTCCTTCGGGATGACGGGATTGGTCATCTATTACCCTCTCCTTATGCAGGGAGTTCAGGGTGCCAGCGCGACCTTGACCGGGCAGATCATAAGTCCCGGCATTGTGCTGATGAACTTTCTCGGTGTTCCAACGGGATTCATCGTCGCGCGGACGAAACGCTACAAGTGGATGTTCATGGTGAGCTAAGGGCTCACCATGGCGGTATTGTTCGTGTTGATCTCATTCAATGCCGCCACGCCCGTCTCCTGGGGATTCGTGGTGATCACTCTGTCTTGCATAGGCATGGGCTCAATCCCGACCTTGAACACTCTGGTCGTTCAATATGCCGTGCCCAAAAGGCTGTTGGGTGTGGCAACGGGCGCGCTATTTTTCAGCGTCATGATAGGTCAGGCTGTGGCGCCCGCGATCCTTGGCTCCGCTCTGAACATCCAATAGAACAGCACGCTGAAAGCTTCGCTCCCTGCCGAGGTGTCTCGACTGGCGGATCATGCACCATGTCTTCTCTGGGAAATCCCAATGTTCTTCTGAAGGAAACGGCCATGGCTTCCCTACGCGCGACACTGAATAAGGAAAGCCGGAATGGGGAGGCGATTCTGGACGCAACGGTCTCGGCCATTCGCCGTTCCATGGAAGCCGGCCTGAGAATCGTTTTTATCATTGGCGCCCTAGCCATGCTGCTGACGTTCCTGACCATTTGCAGCATTCCGCAAATCTCGATTGATAAAGCGGTAGAGGAAAAGAAGACAGGGAACAGCCCTGGAGGCTTTTGGCCACGAAACGCACAGAACACACGAAAGATGATGAGGTGGGTTTGGTGTGTTCTGGTTGGGTTTAGAGAAGCGGCTTGGCCGGTTTCCGGCGAATTTCTTTCACAAGCAGGGCGTCGGATTCGATTTCTATCAACACCTGCCCCTTGACTACTTTCTTCCCGACAGCAACATGGATTGCCTTCACCCTGCCCTCAAACGGAGCCATGATCCGGTTAAGCATCTTCATGGCTTCGAGGATTATCAGCGTCTCGCCCCGCTTCACCTCGCTTCCAACCTTAGTGGCAATTTCGGACACAACTCCGGGGATAACGGCCTTGACGACGCCTGGAACGTGCTTCTCATAGGGCTTGCGCCGGGCGAATTTTCTGGTTATCCGCGTTTCGAAGATGCCGTCTTCCAATGCGAGGTGTCTGAGTTGTTTCTCGTCACTCACAGGGCTATCCTTTTTCAAAACGGCGGGACGCCGTGTTTCCGGGCCGGGCGAGTTTCTTCCTTGTGGCGCGTCATTTTCAGGGCATGAGCGATACAAGCGCGTGTTTCTTCGGGAGTGATGACCGCGTCAACATATCCGTTGGAAGCCGCGACGTACGGGTTGGCAAATTTGTCGGTGTATTCCTTGACTTTGAGCTTGCGCATCTCTTCCGGTTTTTTTGCCGACATGATCTCGCTGCGGAAGATGATGTTGGCTGCGCCTTCCGGCCCCATGACCGCAATTTCGGCGGTTGGCCAGGCGAACACGAAATCGGCGCGCAAGTGATGCGAGCACATGGCAATATAGCCGCCGCCATAGGCTTTGCGCAGGATCACCGTAATTTTGGGAACCGTTGCTTCGCTATAGGCATACAGGACTTTGGCGCCGTGACGGATGACACCGCCATGCTCCTGGTCGGCGCCCGGCAGGTATCCGGGGATGTCAACCAATGTAACCAGCGGGATATTGAAGGAATCGCAGAAGCGGACGAATCGGGCAATCTTATCGGAAGCGTCGATGTCCAGCACGCCGGCCAGAACCAGTGCCTGGTTGCCGACGATGCCTACCGTTTCGCCGTTAATTCGGCTGAAGCCGGTAATCGCGTTCGATCCGAACAGTTCCTGGACCTCAAAGAAATCGGAATCGTCAACTAGGGCGCGCACCATATCGCGCATATCGAACGGGACCTTGGAGTCTTTGGGGATCAGGTCCTCGATCGCATAGATCGGGGTGGGCTCTTTCTTTTCAGTGATCTGAGGCTTCTGCCGGTTGTTGTCTGGCAGGAAACTTATCAGTTTGCGGATCTGTTCAAAGCATTCCTGTTCGCTCTTGGCGAAGAAATGAGCGTTGCCGGCCGTCTCCACCTGAACGCGTGCGCCGCCGAGGTCTTCCATCGAGATCTCCTCGCCCAACACCGTTTTCACAACTTCCGGCCCGGTGATGAACATCTTGGATATCTGGTCGACAACAAAGACGAAGTCGGTCAGCGCCGGGGAATAGACGGCTCCGCCTGCACATGGTCCGAGTATGACAGAAATCTGGGGAACGACGCCGGAAGCCAGAGTGTTACGGTAGAAAATTTCACCATAGCCGGCCAGCGAGTTGACCCCTTCCTGTATGCGCGCTCCCCCGGAGTCGTTAATGCCGATCATCGGGATCCCCATTTTGATCGCGTGATCCATGATCTTCGTGATTTTGCGCGCGTGCATCAAACCAAGTGAACCGCCGGCTACCGTGAAATCCTGTGCATAGATGCAGACGAGGCGTCCGCCGATCGTGCCCGAACCGGTAATCACGCCGTCGGCAGCAAGATTTTTGTTCTCCATGCCGAAATCCTGGCAATTGTGCTCGACAAAAAGATCGTACTCGTGGAACGAGCCTTCATCCAGCAGTGCGGCAATGCGCTCGCGCGCCGTCATCTTGCCGCCGGCTCTCTGTTTCTGGATGGCATCTTCGCCGCCACCCTTTGCGACAGTGGATTTCTTGCTGAAGAAATCGTGGAGTCGTTGCATCAAAGTCATGTAGACACCCTATAATCTCTAGCCAACCATTGGCGATTAGCGGGGGTTGAGTGTAGCAGAAAAAGGCCCGATTTTAATGTCCAATCGTCCGAGAACTTACCCGCTTGAGTAAGCGGAAGTGATACACAATACGATAAGCAATTTATTTGCTAATACTTAAAACTTGAGACACACGGGACACGCTAAAAAATACCGCATCGATTTTCGTGTTTTCAGTGTGTTTCGTGGCTCGAAGCGTAAAGAATCAGAGCTCAAGTTCAAGCGCGCTGCCGGTGACGGCGAAATGGCCGGTTAGAACCTCCGTCGTCGATGCGTCAGCGTTTCCGGAGAATCCCGGCTGTTTGCCCCCGACCGAAATGTCGAAAATTCCCGGTTCGATCACGCGCCTCGTGTCGTCAGTGATGAGTGACAATTCGCGGGGATCGATGGTGAATGAGACTTTCTGTGCCTCTCCCTGTTTGAGAGTGACGCGGCGGAATCCGACAAGTTTCCGGATCGGCACCTGGACCGAGGACTGGCGGTGGGTAAGGTAGAGTTGGACAACCTCACCGCCGGTTCGACTCCCGGTATTGGTAACGGTGACCGAAACCTTGACCGGATCCCCGGCTTTCACCGACTCGGGCAAGTTCAGCTTGCTGTAAGCAAAGCTCGTATAGCTAAGTCCATGCCCGAACGGATACAGTGGTGCGCCGGTGAAGTACTTGTAAGTGCGCTCCTTCATCGAGTAGTCCTCGAACGGAGGGAGTTGATCCAGCGACTTATAGAAAGTGACCGGTAGACGTCCGCCGGGATTGTAGTCGCCGAATAGTGCGTCGGCGATCGCCGTACCCGCAGCTTGGCCGGGGTACCAGGCTTCTACGATTGCAGGAATGTTCGCGTCCGCCCAGTTGACGGCGAGGGCGCTTTCGTTGAGGAGCACAAGCACCGTAGGGGTTCCGGTTGCCGCCACAGCGCGCAGCAGATTCTCCTGAACATCCGGCAGGTCGATCGTCAGGCGGTCACCGCCCGAAAAGCCTTTCACCTGTACCGGCATTTCTTCCCCCTCGAGTCGGGGGGAGAGCCCCAGGCACAGCACGGCCGCATCTGCTTTACGCGCGGCTGCAACTGCCTCGGCTGTGTAATCGCGTCCCCGCACTGACCACTGAAGCTCTACATTCAAGCCGCCGGAACTGTCGGCCAGCATCTCTAACGTGATTGGGTACGGTTTTCCTGCTTCGAGAGCGACAAACTGAGGAGGCGTGCCCATCCTACCGCCGAGCTGTTTTCCGTTGAGAATCAGACGGCCAAATCCGCTGGCCGTTCTCAGCACATACTCGCCTGTTTCGGCTACGGTAATTTGTCCGGACCAGTGGACCGAGAACTGGCTCGCCAGGTCCGGATATGGAGGCTTATTGCCCCAAGCCGCTATGATATTGGAGCTGAAATCCGTTCTGGCC